>OIXX01000213.1_pt1 | contig 43933 bp, 35 predicted proteins | sample 1588161 | NCBI WGS metagenome assembly OIXX01 (sample SAMN03283274) | human gut metagenome | biome: human-associated habitat; material: feces | host: Homo sapiens | place: Peru | collected 2012 | reverse complement strand
CCGGTGTGCGTCTGGCGCTGATCGACGGCCAGTGGGTCGCCTTCCCGCGTTGGAGTGAGCGTGAGCGCGCCGTGTTCGAGATTGTGGTCGCCGGCCGCGTGATCGAGAACGGTGATGTTGCCATCGCCATGATCGAGGCGGGTGCCGGCAAGAACGCCTGGCACCTCATCTATGACGAGGGTCAGACCAAGCCCGATGAGGAGGTCGTGGCCGGTGGTCTTGAAGCCGCCAAGCCGTTCATCAAGGTGATCTGCGAGGCTCAGGACGAGCTCAAGAAGATCGCCGCCAAGGAGACCAAGGAGTTCCAGCTCTTCCCGGAGTACACCGACGAACTGTACGCCCGCATCGACGAGATCGCCCATCAGGATCTGGACGAGGCGCTCTCCATCGCCGAGAAGCTGCCGCGCCAGGACCGCATCCACGAGATCAAGGAGCACGTGCGCGAGGTGCTCGCGGACGAGTTCACCGACATGGACGACGCCGAGAAGGACAAGGAACTGGGCAACGCCTTCAAGGAACTGCAGCGCCAGATCGTGCGTCGCCGCATCCTGACCGAGGACTACCGCATCGACGGCCGTGGCCTGCGCGACATCCGCACCCTGTCCGCCGAGGTGGACATTGTGCCTCGCGTGCACGGTTCCGCCCTGTTCCAGCGTGGCGAGACCCAGATTCTGGGCGTCACCACCCTGAACATGCTCAAGATGGAGCAGCAGATCGACGCGCTGTCCGGTCCGCAGTCCAAGCGCTACATGCACAACTACGAGATGCCGCCGTACTCCACTGGTGAGACCGGCCGCGTCGGCTCCCCGAAGCGCCGCGAAATCGGCCACGGCGCCCTCGCTGAGAAGGCTCTCGTGCCGGTGCTGCCGAGCCGTGAAGAGTTCCCCTACGCCATCCGCCAGGTCTCCGAGGCCATCGGTTCCAACGGTTCCACTTCGATGGGTTCCGTGTGCGCCTCCACGCTGAGCCTTTTGGCTGCCGGCGTGCCGCTGAAGGCCCCGGTTGCCGGCATCGCCATGGGCCTCGTGTCCGGCGACGTTGATGGCAAGCACATCTTCAAGACCCTCACCGATATCCTGGGTGCCGAGGATGCCTTCGGCGACATGGACTTCAAGGTGGCCGGTACTTCCGAGTTCATCACTGCCCTGCAGCTCGACACCAAGCTCGACGGCATCCCCGCCGACATCCTGGCCGCCGCTTTGCAGCAGGCCAAGGAAGCCCGCGCCACGATTCTCGAGGTCATTAACGAGTGCATCGACGGCCCGGCTGAGATGAGCGAGTTCGCTCCGCGCATCATCACCACCACCGTTCCGGTCGAGAAGATCGGCGAGGTCATCGGCCCGAAGGGCAAGATGATCAACCAGATTCAGGAAGATACCGGCGCTGAAATTGCCATCGAGGATGACGGTACCGTCTTCATCTCCTCCGAGGGTGGCGAGGCCGCTAAGAAGGCCAAGTCCATCATCGATTCCATCGCCAACCCGCACGTGCCCGAGGCCGGCGAAACCTACAACGGCAAGGTCGTCAAGACCACGTCGTTCGGCGCTTTCGTGAACCTCACCCCCGGCACCGACGGCCTGCTGCACATCTCCCAGATCCGCAACCTGGCCAACGGCGAGCGTATTGACGCCGTCGAAGACGTGCTCAAGGAAGGCGACACCGTTGAGGTGATCGTTCAGGGTGTCGATGATCGCGGCAAGATCTCCCTGGCCATCCCTGGTTTCGAGGATCAGGAGAACAACGCCCGCCCGAGCCGTGGCGATCGCGATGACCGCCGTGGCGGCCGTGGCCGTGGTGACCGTGACGATCGCCGTGGCAGCCGTGGCCGTCGCTCCGATCGCGATGACCGTGACTTCGACGATCGTGACGACCGTCCGCGTCGCCGTCGCTCCGATGACTTCGAGGATGATTACGACGACCGTCCGCGTCGCCGTCGCTCCGATGACCGTGACTTCGATCGCGATGATCGCGATGATGATCGTCCGCGTCGCCGTCGTTCTGCCGACCGTGACTTCGACGATCGCGATGACCGTGATGCTCGCGACTCCCGAGATGATGATCGTCCGCGTCGCCGTCGCTCTTCCGATCGCGATGACCGTGGCGATCGTGATGACCGCCGTGGCGGTTTCCGTGGCGGCCGTGGCCGTGGCTCGGACCGCAACCCGCGCTATGCCACCGACGACAACTACGACGACTACCGCGCCGACCGCGAAGAGCGCACTGAGCGCCCGCGTCGCCGCGTCCGTCGCGACTTTGATCCGTTCGAGGACTAAAGCCCTCTCACGGATCGGTCGCGGCATAGCCGCCCCCCCTCACCTACGGGAAGCCCGCAGGGCTTCCCGCTTAACGGTTCGGCATTCGAGGACTGATCGTTCTCTAGCTTCTCTCGGGTGAGAAGAGCTTAATCGCAAACCAAAAGGCTTCTATACCGTTTCATTCGGTATAGAAGCCTTTTGGTTTTTCGGCTTCTTCGCGCTACATATTTCGATGTTGAATAGGGCACTCGTGCTGCTGCCATGTACATTCAGTTGTCAGTTGACAACTATTCTCATGCATCAAGAATGGCGGAAAACAGCCATTAAGATGATTGGAGCCACGCTAAAAAGCGTTGACAACTGACAACAGTTTGTACACGGCACCGCATGGCACCTATCCTGTTGCTCACGACCGGATCTATTCTCTCGTCTGTTGTTATGCCCAACAGCAAAATCCGCTTGCCGTGCCGCGCCATGTCCGAGTCATGGCCAGCCGTTGATTGAATGGCGGATGATCATCGAAGGTACTCATGGGCGTTGATCACTGTGGCAACAACAAAGGCCGGGCCCTTGTGAGAGCCCGGCCTTTATGCCGTATGGCGGCGGATTAATCCTTAAAGGCTAATCCGTTGTCAATCAGCGTTACAGAATCGCCATGCACACGAAGTCCAGAATGAACAGCGCGGCCACAATCCAGATGATCGGGTGAACCTCCTTGGCCTTGCCCTTGCAGGTCTTCACGATGCAGTACATGATGAAGCCGCCGGCGATGCCGTAGGAGATGGAGTAGGAGAAGGCCATGAACACGGCGGCGAAGAACGCCGGGATGGCCTCGGCGATGTCGTCCCACTTGACTTCCTTCAGGGAAGCGGCCATCATGCAGCCGACGATCACCAGCACGCCGGCGGTTGCGGCGGACGGCACGGCGGAGACGACCGGGGCCAGGAACGCGGACAGGGCGAAGCAGATCGCCACAACCACGGAGGTCAGGCCGGTGCGGCCGCCTGCGGCGATGCCGGCGGAAGACTCGACGTAGGTGGTGGTGTTCGAGGTGCCGCAGATAGCGCCAATGGAGGTGGCGATGGAGTCGGCGAACAGGGCCTTGTCCATCTTGGAGGAGAAGCCGTGGCCGTTCTCCAGAGCCTTCTCATCCTCGGCGGAGAAGATGCCGGTGCGGCGGCCGGTGCCGATGAAAGTGCCCAGGGTGTCGAACGTATCGGACATGGAGAAGGCGAAGATGGTCACGATGACCAGAGGCAGCTTGGAGACGTCGGAGAACAGCGCCGGGAAGCCCTCAGCTGAGAAGATCGCGCCGAAGGTCTGCGGCAGCTGGGAGAAGGTTTCGCTGATGGACTGCGAGTTGGACCAGGTGGTAACGCCGAACGGGATGCCGATCACGGTGGTGATGGCGATGGCCAGCAGCATGCCGCCCTTAACCTTCATCACGGTGAACACAATGGCCAGTACGAGGCCGATCAGGAAGACCCACAGCACCTTGTCGTTGAAGTCGGCCAGACCCGGGGTCGCCGCCACGGCGCCTCCCTTGGCCGCGGCTTTCGGGTCGCCGGGGGTGAACTTGATCAGTCCGACGTTCAGCATGCCCACATAGGCCACGAACAGGCCGATGCCGCCACCGATGGCGTGTTGCAGGGACTCCGGGATGGCCATGATGATCATCTTGCGGATCTTGGTGACGGTGATGAGGATGTTGATCAGGCCGCACAGGAACACCATGCACATGGTCTGCTGCCAGCTGAAGCCGAGGCCGAAGCACACGGTGTAGGTGAAGAACGCGTTGAGGCCCATGCCGGCGGCCTGGGCGTACGGCACATTGGCGAACAGGCCCATGACCAGGGTGCCGATGATGGCCGCGATGATGGTGGCCAGGAACACGCCGCCCCACGGCATACCCGTCTGCGACAGGATCTGCGGGTTGACGACGATGATGTAGGCCATCGCGAAGAACGTGATCAGGCCGGCCAGAATCTCAGTCGAGACGGTCGTGCCGTTTTCCTTCAAATGGAAGAACTTCTCCATTTACTCTCTACTTCCTTGGTTTTATGCGGGGCTGCGCACCGCGCGCATAATGCTGCGGCTGGCCCCGGCGAGAATTGCGACTCGCCCTGATCGGCCTGCCCAACGCGCGTCAGGCGCTGCGCATCCAATCAGAACCGTGGCCGATTATAGCTTGTGGAGGTAACGTGAACGGATCCGGGAGTAGACTGACTGCCAGAATAATTCGGAACAACTCAGGGACACGCAGGACACACCCGTGGAAGGAAGGCGCGCGATGAAACCGGCCGTCGAAGTCAGCATCACCTCTTGGAAGAAGAATGTCGTCAAGCCCGGTCAGGAGTACGGCCGCGTACTGCTGATGCCTGGCACCGGCTACAACTGCGACCGTCCGCTGCTCTACTGGTCGGCCCAGGCTCTGGTCGAGGCCGGCTGGCGAATCGACCGCATGAACGTACGCAACGCTTCCGACGACCTGTCCACGGTGATTCCGGTCCTCAATCAGGCGATTGACGGCTGGATGGCCGCCGCGCGCGAGTCCGGCGCGGGTAAAGCCGGTGATTCCGGGGATGGCGTTGCCGCCGATGATTCTGCTACCGTGCTGGCCGATGGCGCAGCTGGCTCGCCGAACCGTGATTCCGACACCCCATCCGGCCCTCGCCTGTTGCTGATCGGCAAGTCGCTGACGACGATGACCTACCCACATGTGGCCTCACACTACGGTCTGCCGTTCGTGCTGCTGACCCCGGTGCTGCATCACGCCGACTTCGATCCATCCGCCCGGGTGATTCCGGTGCCGGCTGTCGGCGATGATATCGTCGCCGAATCCGAGGCTCCGAGCGTGGCCGAAGCAAGGGCGATCATCCGCGCAGAACTGGCCGACCAGTCGCACGCCGCCAGCTCCCGATACTCCGGCCCGGCACCGCTGATCTGCGCCGGCACCGCCGACCCGTTCTACGATCGAGCCCGCGCCAACGCGCTCACCCCGCACGTGCACGAATACCCGGATGCCAACCATTCGATCGAGGTGCCCGGCCACTGGCGTCGCTCGCTCGACTATCTGAAGGAAGTCACCGCGTCCGTAGTCCAGTACGCCGCCACGTTGTAATGCCTTGCGACACGCCCGAATTCTGCAATGTCGCTGACCATCCGTAATCTAATCATCCGTAAACCACAGACCGTTGGTTGAAGTGCGCGCGAGTGCATTTCCGAAGTTTGGTTCGCCAAGCCAGCGCAGGTTGAGAGATATAAGCCTGTCAAGGGCCGGCGAAGGTCGCTTCGCGAGATTATATTGCTCTGCCTGTGCGCAGGGCTTTTTTGTTGCCCGGCCGAGAGTTCCGAACTCCAAGTCAACGGCCGACTTAGGAAGGAACGCCATGAAGAGGCCCGAAAAGGAAGCGGTAGTCGCTCAGCTTACGGAAGAATTCCGTAACGCTGACGCCGTCTACCTGACCGAGTACCGCGGGCTTACCGTTCCGCAGATTTCCGATCTGCGTGAAAAGCTAGGCCGCGATACTTCCTACACCGTGGCAAAGAACACGCTGGCACGCATCGCCGCCAAGGAAGCGGGCATCGAGGGTCTCGACGAGATTCTCTCCGGCCCGACCGCCATCACCTTCGTGAAGGGCGACTTCATCGAGGCTGCGAAGGTCATCCGTGACTTCGCCAAGGACAACAAGGCTCTTGTCATCAAGGGTGCCGCCGCTGACGGCACTGTCTACGATGCCGAGGGCGCCAAGAAGCTGGCAGACCTCAAGTCCCGCCCGCAGCTGCTTGCCGAATTCGCCGGCGACATCAAGGCATCGATGGCCAAGGCCGCGTACCTGTTCAACGCCCTGCCTACCAAGGCTGTGCGTACGATCGACGCCCTGCGCGAAAAGCAGGAGAAGGCTGCCTGATTTACGCCCTCACGGCATGAATCAGTCGCTTCGATAATTTAAACAATAAGGTTTATTAGGCAGCGGATCTACCACTTCGTCCGCCGCCAAGATTGAAAGGAAGCCATAATGGCTAAGTACACCAACGATGAGCTGCTGGAAGCCTTCGGCGAGATGACCCTGGTCGAGCTCTCCGAGTTCGTGAAGGCCTTCGAGGAGAAGTTCGACGTCGAGGCTGCCGCTCCGGTTGCCGCTGTTGCCGCTGTTGCTGGCGCTGCTGCTCCGGCTGAGGAAGAGAAGGATGAGTTCGACGTCATCCTCTCCGCCGTCGGCGACAAGAAGATCCAGGTCATCAAGGCTGTCCGCGCCATCACCTCCCTCGGCCTGGCCGAGGCCAAGGCTCTCGTCGACGGCGCTCCGAAGGCCGTCCTCGAGAAGGCCAAGAAGGAAGATGCCGAGAAGGCCAAGGCTCAGCTGGAAGAGGCTGGTGCCTCCGTCGAGCTCAAGTGATTTGTGCGGCATAAGCCGCAATCACAGCTTTTCGAGGAACCCCGCACCTGTGTTTCAGGCTGCGGGGTTTCCGCATACTGAGTAGACTAGTTGACGAGGGCGAGGCGGAGAACGCGATCCGGCGTGGAATCACAAAGCTGGCAATGAGCGAAAGTTGTCAATTCTGTGCCCAGTAATCCGCCAAAAGCCGGTAAAAGATGACACAATGGCACGTAGTGTGGTCAAATAGTGTGTCCAGGAAGGCGGTCACGGTGAGCGAGTGGACGGTGAAGATCAACGGTGTCGACCGGATCAGCGTCAAGCCGGGGGAGTGCGTGGAAATCGGCCGTAAGCCGTTACGCCCCCTTGCCGATGATGGCAACACCCGCCTTGACGTCGCCGATCAGACCAAATCGATGTCCAAACGGCACGCCATGTTCACGGTAAAAAGCAATGGTACGGCTTCGGTCCGCGATCTTGGATCGACCAATGGATCGTATGTGGTGCGGGAAAATGGTGATTTGTTGCGCTTGCCGGCCAATGTCGAGTTCCTGTTGCCGACGTCTCCCATGCGCATGCAGTTCGGTGATGTGCCTGCGGACTTCATTCGTATCGACGATCCAGTGGCAAAGCCACTCGACCTTAAGGTGCCTGATTTGTTTGGCTATGCGGTTCACGAAGCACCGCAGGAGCCGGATGCGGCGGATATGTCTGTCGACGATATTCTTGATTTGCGGGCCGGCGAGCCGACCGCCATCTTCAGCGCGGATAATGTTCGACGCAAGGTCGACGAGCTTGAACTTGGCTCGCTGAATATCACGCAGCCAGTGACGAAAAACGATGAGCCGGCCATACCCCGTGACCTGTTCGCGGATGCGTTGGCCCAGCATGCCGAGCAGGAGACCGAACGCAAAAACCAGCAGGCCATGGACTCCGTGGTACTGCCGAAGCAGCAGACCGAACCTGAGTCGACGACTGTAACGCCCGCATCCAAGCACAGCAGGATCTCCGGTATTGTCCCGGTAGATGCCATCGCCCATGCCGTTGTTAAGCACGCTCCCAGCACAAGCGAGCCGGCAGCGGCGTCGGCGGCGGTTGTTGAATCCGATGTGGTGGCTGGCGCAAGCAAGTCAGCCGAAAACGTTCAGTCCGCTCCGAATACCGACGATTCTCAGCCGGTGGACGCTGTTGCACAGCATTCTGAAGGCACTCAGTCCGAAGCCGCCCAGTCTGAAAACACTCAGTCTGAGACCGCCCAGCCGACAACCGCCCAGCCTGAAACCGCTCAACCGGCAACCGACGCACCCGAGGATCAGCAGCTGGCGACCGAAACCGAAACCGCCCAGCAGTCGGTCTCCGAAGCGTATGAAGCGTCTGATATCTACTCCACGGGCGTACACACTCCGGTCTTCGAGCCCGGCTCGGTGTTCGAGCGTGTGGCCAAGGGCGAGCTGAAAGCACAGGAGCCGGCAGTCGAAGTCGATGGCCTGACCTCTGACGAGGCAAAAACCACGCAAGATTTCAACGTTCAGTTCGAAGTCGCCCGTCATCCCGAATTACTGGCGTTCCTCGCCATGAATCCGTACCTGTACGACGACATGTATTCTTGGCTCGCCGCCCGTGGCGAGGCCGATATTGACGAAGCCCTGTCTCACAACAAGGGCTATCAGGAATACCGCGAAGCGGTTGGAAAGTGAGTCGAGAGATGACCCAGAGCCAGACTCAGAACCAGAATCTCACGGAAGGTCTGAATCGCATCCGTCGCTGGCGTGACCAATACCGCAGCATGCAGCCGCCATCGCCGCTCGAGGATGTGAATCAACTGGCCGCGAAGCTGGAGATGACCCATGCCCATCCCTCCGGCATCGCCCAGCTGTTCGCTTCCGGCCATGTTCGGCTGGATTCGTTGTTCCGTGACACGGGTGTGCTTAAGGCCGCCGAACGCCATATCGGGCGCGTACTGGATGACCAGGCCGCCAAGCGCAGGATTTCCGGCGTGGCGGAGTTGTCGCTCGTGGTCGGTGTGGCCACGTGGAGGGGCAACGCGCTGCCGGTGCTGTTGTACCCGGTGAGCGTCACGATCGAGGATGATGGCTTGTCGACCACCATTCGATTCACCGGTCGCGTGACCCTGAACGCCGCGTTCGTCAATGCATTGCGTGAGCAGGGGGTGTTCCTGGATGAGGATTCCCTGTTTGACGGTGCCAGCTATGACAGTGGCACTCCCGAAACTTCCGCGATGTTCGCCCGTATTTCGTCCGAAGCATCGGAGCGTATCTCCGGCTTCGCCATCGAGCGCCAGATTGTGCTCGGATGCTTCATGGACCCCTCGTCGCAGATGATCAGCGAAAGCCGACAGTTCATCGACCAGCTGGAGAATGGCCCCACCGGCAATGTGCTGTTGGACGCGCTTGCCGGCGACAAATCCGCCCGCACCGCGCTCAAAGATGCCAATATTCCGCAATACAGTCCTTTCGACGTAGACCCGCATGCTGAGTACGAAGTCGGCGATGTGAACAATACGGTGCGATATGCCGCGTCACTTGCTGCCAATGGCCATAGCATCGTGGTCGACGGCACCTTCCCGAAGGGCACCGCGGAGCAGGCTGTGGCCATCGCATCGCGCTGCCTGATGAATGGTCGTTCCGTGCTGTACGTGCCCGGCGTGGCCGAGCAGAAGCGTCTGTTCATCCAGACGGCCTCCGCCAATGAGATGAAGGCGCAGGTACTGGATGTATCCGATGAACACGCCAACGCCGCGCTTGATAAGCAGCTGATTGCCGCAGTCGGATTCCAGCCCGGAGTCGCCACCCAGCGATTCGACCAGCTGGCCGACGAACTCGTGGGCGTGCGCTCGCGCTTGACCCGCTATCTGGGCGACCTGCACGGGGGCAACGATAAGTGGAATGTGTCCGCATACGAGACCATTCAGAACCTGGCCCGTATCTCCGTGCTCCCGACACACCCCGCCACCCACGTTCGACTTGACGAGTCAAGTGCCCTGAGCATCGCCAACGATATTGACACATGGATCAGCAAGATGGAACGTGCCGGCGAGCTCGGCGAATACACCATCGGCCCGGAAGACACCGCATGGTACAAGGCGTCCATCACCACTGAAGAACAAGCGGTAACCGCTTACCAGCGCGTGGACGATTTGCTGCGTCGCTTCCTGCCCGCCACCCGTGAGCAGGTGGCACGCACCGTGCAGACCTGCGGATTCCCGGTTCCTCCCACCACTCGCGAGTGGGAGCGTCAGGTTACGGTTTTGAAGAATCTGCGACGAGTGCTTGACGTGTTCCAGCCAGAGATTTTCGAGCGAGACATCAGCTCCATGATCGAGGCCACCAAGCCGAAGAGCCAGCGCAAGGCCGAAGGCACGTCGATGGGATTCTGGGAGCGCCGCCGCCACATCAAGGAAGCCAAGGATCTGCTGCGCGTCGGCGCGCAGGTCGAGGACTTGCACGAAGCGTTGAAGGTAGTCGCCAAGCAAGGGGAGCAGTGGCATCAGTTCGTGCCTCACGGCGGTTGGCCGGTGCTGCCCAGCAAGCTCGACGAGATCATCTCCACCCAAGAGGCGCTGGTCAGCAATATGACCGCGCTGGATACCGTGCTTTCCACCACACCCGCTGGTGGCAATCTGGAAACCGCCGATTTCGAGAAGGTGGAAGCACGCCTGAAAGCACTGCTGGATGATCGCAAGGCACTGGACACCTTGCCGGAGCGTTGCCTGCTGGAGCAGGAATTCGCCTCTGCCGGACTGAACGAACTGGTCGCCGATCTCAACGCTCGCCGGGTGGGCGTGGAGCAGGTGCGTGGCGAAGTGCAACTGGCATGGTGGACCACCGTGTTCGAGGACATTGTGCGTTCTTCCGCCATCATCTCCAACCAGGATGGTGCTGCGCTGCAGACCGCATCCGACCGCTTCGCACAGGTCGATGTGGAGCACGTGCGCTCCATCGGACCGATGGTGTCGCAGGAATCCATGCGCCGCCTGTGCGACATGCTGTTCTCCCGCACTCAGGAAGCCAACCAGATGCACACCGTGCTGGCAGGACGCTCCAGTGTGTCGCTGAGCAGGATTCGCCGTGATCATCCGGAGATTCTGGCCGCGGCCAAGCCGATTCTGGTGGCCGCACCGGGTACGCTCGCCGCACTCACCGAGCCGGGTGTGCTGGCTGATGTGGCGATTCTCGATGCGTGCGCGCACATTCCCGCTATCGAGTTGCTGTCCATCATCGGCCGCGTGCAGCAGGTGGTGGTGATCGCCCACTGCGCGACGGTAACCAGCGAAAGCGTCAAGCAGCTGATCGACACGTTGCCTCATATCGAGGTGGATGCTGCCCCGTCTCGCCGTGCGCCGCGCCTGTCCGCATTCCTTGAATCCGAGGGATATGGTCCTGTTCGCTATGATGTGGCCACCGAGCCGGCTGCCGGTGGGGTGCGGTTCCACCGTGTGGAAGCGAGCGGTGTGCCGGTTATGTCTTCTGGTCTGGTGGAATCCAGTCAGTCGGAGATTGATGAAGTGGTGCGTCTGATTACGCAACGTGCCGCCGGTTTTGCTGTGGTTCCTTCCAGCTATCGACTTGTGGTCGTGATGTTGACCGACGCATTCCGCACACGCTTGGGTGCCGAATTGAAGTCGTTGGCAGGCAAATCCAAGGCGATGGGCCGATTCCTGCGCCATGTGCGGCTGGTTTCCTTGCGTGACGTGGCCGGAGGTCGTGCCACTGACGTGATTCTGTCGATGTGCTATGCGAAAACCACGCACGGACGTCTGCTTCAGCAGTTCGGTCCGCTCGAAAGCACAGGCGGTCGCGGACTGTTGCTGGATGCCCTGGCATTGGCGGACCACAGCTTGGATATTGTGTCGGCCTTTGGTTCCGAAGATTTGGATGAAGAACGACTGCACCAGTCCGGTCCTCGGTTCCTGAAGACCATGTTGACGTGGGCCGAACAGCTTGACGACCGTCCGGTGCTTCCGTTGCGTGATGCGGCAGGCGGCAACGTGCTGTTCGACGATATCGCCGACAGGTTGCGCGCGCGAGGACTGAACGCTGCTGTTGATTATGGATTCGACAAGGGCGTGAAGATTCCGCTCGTGGTGGGATTGAAGGACAAGCCGTTTGCCTTGGCCGTGCAGACCGATGACGCGAACTTTATGTCCGTGCAATCCACGCGCAGGCGTCATCGTTTGTCGGCACAGGATCTCATTTCCTTGGGCTGGAATGTGATGACCGTCTGGAGTGTCGCCGCCTTCGTGAACCCCGATAAGGAAGTCGACCGTATCGTCAGCCGTATCGGCGAGATCTACCGCGAGGTTGAATAATCATGGCGGAATACTCGGCTACACGGCGCACACCGCGCAAGCACAAGCGCGTGGTGATGAAAGGCACTGAGCAGTTTGACGCTGACGGCGTCAAACTCGAGCCCGGAGACATGCAGACCGACCAACAACGGCAATCCGACGACGACAAACGCATCCTCGGCGAACTGCCTCCACACTGGGCTGTTTTCAACGAGCGCGAGTAGGAGTTGAGGCGCACTCTGTGCGCTCTGATGTTGTGTTTTCCGCAGCCGTACGGCTGCGGAAAACACAACATCGGCCGAAGGCCGATTCCGCTTCCTACCGCACAACGGCCATAATCGCTCCGGCCTGTTGCAGCTCCATAACCTTGGCCGCGGCCTCCGGCGGCATTGCGAACGACACCAGTCGGTCGTTGCTTCCCAATGCGCCAGTCGTATCCGGTTTGTCGACATTCATCACCGTGGCGTTCTCGGCCAGCGTGCAATCGGCACCTTCGCAACCGACGGCGGAAACCAGTCTCACCTGATCGCCGGCCAATACATCGTCGACGCTACTGGCCAAGCGGACTTCAATCACCGTAGTGCCGGTCGGTGCTACGGGCGCATCTCTGGCCATATGCGTGGAAATGGGATCGGCTGCTTCGATATCGATTTGCGCCACCTTGCCCACCACATCCTCAATATTGCACGCCCAAGATGGGCCTATCGCAGATACCGGCATATCAGCCAACTGAACGTCGGCGGCCAGAATAATGTCACCCCGTCGAATCGAGCGAGCGGCCACCACCATCGGCTCGGTCTCCGCCACGGCCAATACGGCTTCAAGCCCAAACAACACTGCGAGTCCCACGCACAACGCAGCAGTGAGTCGGCGCAAGGCATCCGCCATGCGCCGTCGCCGCAATGAGCCGCGCGCAGGCGGCTTAATAAACGAAAAGGTCACCATGCAACCATGGTGACCTGAAGTTTTTCGTAAGCGCAAGCTGAATCGACCTATGTGGTTCTAGCTTGCCAAGTTATCCACAACGCTTCAAACCCGTGCAACAGACAGTGCCCGTAGTGCCAATATCCGCGGCATACCGCCGTCGACACCGTCGTTTACAGAGGAAAAACGGGGAGCCGACCTTACTTGCCGGATTTGTCGGTGCGGTAGAATCCGTGACCCTTGAACTCAATCGGCACGGCGGAATACACCTTGCGCACCTGCTCCTGCGAGCACTTGGGGCACACGGTAATCGGGTCGTCATTGAACGACTGCTGTTCGGTGAAGTCATAGCCGCAGTTCTTGCAACGGTAATGATAGGTAGGCAACGGATTCCTCCAACAAAGTCATATTTCTCGCGCATGGCGTGCAACACCATGCCGTGCAACCGTTCATATCCTAGTCGCCGCCCTGACACATTGGCGTTACGGTCTTACTAGCCAGCCTGCTTTTGCCACTCTGGTTCCATCGGCCAGTGTGCGTGGCTGGTTGGTCAGTCTGGCTTGCGCCGAGTATCTTGGCCGGCCGGTCAACTCAGCCGGCCCGATTCGCCAAGCCGCCGGTATCCCCCCGGCGTCAGCACTCCGTCGGCCGGCACATCATGTGGTTCGGCCGGCAAATCGGTGTCCAACACCTCCCACGGCCAGCACACCGCAATCAGGGGGCACGCGGGCTTGCGTCGAGCCAAGGCCCGGTCATACCAGCCGGCTCCACGCCCCAGACGATTGCCTTGCGGGTCCACTGCCAAAGCCGGGGCGATGACCAGATCGGCCTTCTCCAACGCTTCGGGCGGTAGAACTGCGCCAGTTGGCTCATCGGGTCTGTGATGGACGGTGCTGGGAGAGCTGCAGCTACCGGCATTGTTCGCGCCACCCACTGCATCCATCGAGCGCAAGGATTCCAATGAATCCAGCACACCCCAGCCAATTTCCAACCCAGATCCCAATCGTGGCACCAACACGTGGCAGCCATGGGCCAACAGCCATCGCAACAGTGGCCGGGTTTCGATTTCCGAACCCATCGACACATATGCCGCCACTGTGGAACCATCCTGAATCATGTGTGCCGGGAACCGTCGCACCAGCAATTCACCGGCCGCTCCACGTTCTTCCGCTGGAATGCGCTTGCGCCGAGACAGTATATGGTGGCGCAGCGTCGCTTTATCCATCTTTTCTGTTTTCTCCGTGCCGCTGTGGTCGCTGCCGATATTCATGCCATTGTCCGCTTCGCTCATACCGCACAGTCTAGTGTTTCCACCGTAAAACGAAAGTGGCCGAGGCGAAGGCGCAAGCCCTTCATATGGCTACAATAAAGGCCGTGTCAGTTTTCCAGTCGATTAAAGAGGCGTTCAAGCTGGACCACCAGATCCGTCCGCCGCGCCTCACCCATCCCGGTTTCCCGATAATCCTGCGCCCCCTGACCATGGACGATGAGGACGGCTGGAACGAAGTGCGCTGGCGCAACAACGACTGGCTGGCGCCTTGGGAATCCGGCGACCCGATGCATGGCGGCTCCATCACCTTCAATCAATGGGTGCAGCGACAGCGCCGTAATGAGCAGCATGGCGTCGGCGTGATTTTCGCCATCGAATACCAGATGCGTATCGTCGGCCAGATTTCGTTGGGAGCCATCGCGTATGGTGCCATGCGCACCGGTGTGGTCGGATATTGGGTTGACCAACGGTACGCCGGCCACGGATTTGCGCCGATGGCACTGGCCATGCTTGCCGATTGGGCACTCGGAGACCCATTCGGGCCCGCGTTGCATCGGCTGGAAATCGCCATTCTTCCGGATAACGCGCGCTCTTTGGCTGTAGTGCGTAAGGTCGGAGCCCATCATGAGGGACTGCGCGAGCGGTATATGTATGTCAATGGCCAGTGGCGCGACCACGTAACATTTGCGCTGTTGGCTGAAGATATGGGGCAAGGGTTCTCTGCCAGACTCGCCGCCACCGGTTCCAGATAAGCGTCGACCGGAAGAATTCCGCTCCGACACGCCCGGACGGAAAGCCCCAGTTCGTCGGTACGTCTCCTATCCTTGACTCTATGGGTTATGAGTCACTGAGCACTGTCGTCGTGCTGGTGATTGTGGCGATTATTATCGTTGTATGGCTGCCCGTACGTACGGCCAACGGCATGAAACGTGTGGACGAGCACCGGCAGGATCGTTATTCGCCTTCCCTGCATATCGTTGATGCAGAGAACGGCAGACGATTCGGAGACATCAAGCCGCATAAGGCGAAAGGGGCAGCAATGCCAGCATCAACACCGTCAGCGAGGCTGACACCTGAGCACATCGCCCATGTGCGGGAACTGCGCCGCGCGGCCATCCGCCGCCGGCAGATTCTCGCCGTATGCCTGCTTGCCATAACCGTGTTGGTGTTTGCCGTATCGTTCCCCCTGCATTTCAGCCCGCTGCTTGCTCTTATTCCGTTCGTGCTGTTACTGCTGGTGCTGGTGCTGGGAGCCAATGCCTCACGCCAGGCCCGGCAATGGGAGCGCAAGGTGGTCCGCTACGAGCGGACTCATAGCGGTACGGGCTGGTCCAAGAAACCGTCTGCCGAGTCCAAGGACAGCAAGCGTGTGAACAAGGCCGAACCGGTTGCGGCCGTAACTGCGCCTGCCAAGGAGCTTTCCGAGCATGTTGAGGATGCTGCCACCGAGGTCATGGAACAGCGGCAGATTCGCCGCGCGTTACGCGATGCCGAGATTGAGCAGGCCAAGGCCAAGGCGTTGCGTCAGTCCGCCGCCGCATATCAGGCCGCGGCGGAGCACGCCAAACAGTCTGAGAAGTCTGATACTGCACAGTCCGCCGCCGATAAGCCTGCCGCCGAACCGTCTGCTATGGTCGATGAATCCGCTGACCGTAAGTCCGCTGCCGAAACCAGTGAATCTTCCGCCGCGCCCGATGCCTCCGCTCGCACGGATAAGTCGACTAAGTCGGATAAGTCCGTCGCCCCTCGAGTTGAACCATCGCTTACGGTGCGTGACGAGCGTGATGAGCGCGACGATGCCGCTGCCGACGCTACGTCGGAACTGGCCAGCGTACGCCCTGCCCGAGCACTGGATGTCTTCGATATGGCCACCTCGCAGGATCTCATCTCCTTCACTTTGGGCGGGGAACATAACGCCGACAACGCTCCGGAAAGCTTGGAGATCAAGTCGACCCGTCAGGTGTCCAAGGCGGAACCTGTCGAACCCGCAGTGGCGGAAAAGTTGATTGACGAGGCCCGAGCCGTCAAGGCCGCGGACGATGCCAAGGCCGCCGATGCGGGCAAGGCTGTCAGTGCCGGAAACGCTGTAGACACTGAGTCGGAGCAGCGCGATGATGCCGATACGAACGCCGCTACGGACGCCGATGACGAGGCTGCAAACGCCGCCCAGCGAGCCGCATTCCACGAATCCGAGGAGCGTGCCGACGTCGAAGCGCCAGCGGCGACCACCGATTCGTTGGGCGCAGGCCTGGACTCCATTCTTGCCCGCCGCGGAAACTGAGCGTTGCGATTCGCCGATTTTCTCTCACAGCGTTAGCACTCGAGTTGGCAGAGTGCTAATAATCGCGCTACGATGTGTCCTAGCGCAAAGGGACAACGCAAGTGATCGTCAGCCTCTTGAGGCGTTCTGGCGCGGCATTATCGAACTACAAGTAGATACGAGGTGACCCACAGTGTCGATTAAGCTCACACCGTTGGAAGACAAGATCATCGTCAAGCAGGCCGAGGCCCAGACCCAGACCGCTTCCGGTCTGTATATTCCGGACAACGCCAAGGAGAAGCCGCAGCAGGGTGAAGTCCTGGCCGTTGGCCCGGGCCGTCGTGACGACAAGGGCGAGCGCATCCCGATGGATGTCAAGGTCGGCGACAAGGTGCTGTACTCCAAGTACGGCGGCACCGAAGTCCACTACGAGGGTGAGGACTACCTCATCGTCGGCGCGCGCGACATTCTCGCCATCCTCGGCTGATTAGTCGCCTAGCGAACTTCAACAACCCCGACTGTTCCCACGAACAGTCGGGGTTTTCTCTTGTCAGGCGGAGAGGGGCTCCCCTCAGAGAGGGGAGCCGAAAACCGCTCCCGCCAAACGCCCAGCCATGCCTGCTATGCATAAAGGTGCATGCGCGCAACGTAGTTGAGTTCGGCGTTGCACCGCATCTACGCTGGGTAACGGATTGGGGTCCCTATGGAAGAGGCTCAGTCGGCGACTTGGCCGAGCGGCTTAAGACATTTTGCACAAGACGGCAGTAGGTCGACGGTATGTTGTTTTTTCCCGTGTCGCAGGTTCGTGGTGTCGTCGCTGTGCCAATGGTTGTCTCTCTACCGACGCTGAGTGCCGTGGCATGAGGCCAGCGTCGGCAGTGGGCCACGAAATGGCGATGTGCCGATGCTGAGCCGCGTTGTCGTCGTTATAGGGCCAGTTTTTGGACCATTGCCGACGGCAAATCGGCGTTTTGTGTCGGCGACGGTCCAAAAACTGGCGGTCTGCCGACGATAAGTGCCGTCATCGTCGGCAGACCGCCAGGTATTGTCCCTGTGCCGACGTAAAAAGCCCTGCCATCGTCGTCACCGAGCCATCTTGTGACTCACTGACGGCGGCAGCAGGGCGGAAGAGGCCGAAATCATGCGCGCGGTGCGGTCTCACACCTCGAATCCGGCCTCCACCAGCGCGTGATCGATGTCGCGAATCAAATCGTCTGTATCCTCCAGACCCACGGCCAGACGGAAGAAGCCGCGGTGGAACTCAGGCGGGTACAGGTACTGGCGCTCGTCATCCTCACCGAGGAACACGATCAGCGATTAGTCATGGCCGAGCGAGACGGCAGACGTAATCACATTGAGCTTGGAAACGAATCGGTTGTGCCCGTCGTGGTCGGTGTCGAGGCCGAACGACAGCACGCCGCCGAACCCGGAGTCCGGGCGGGCCAGCTGGCTGGCCGCCACCTCGTGGTGCAGGTGCGATTCCAGACCGGGGTACGCCACGAAACGCACCACATCCAGCGATTCGAGATGCTTGGCAATCGCCAAGGCCGAGGCGTCGTAGGACAGCGCGTAGGTGTTCGCCAGCGTGATGGGGCGACGGATCGCGCCGGTTTCGGCGTCGACCCCGTTGCCGAGGTGAATGGCCAGCGTGCCGAATTCGAGCGGCTGGTCGTCGAATGATTGTCCGTGATGTACAAGATCAGAAGCCATGCGCCCAGCATGCCGGCATGCGCTGTGCCGCCGCAAGCAGGCGACGCCACTCGAAAACCGCGCCATTGCAAGGTTCTGGAACACCATATAAGAAAAATGATTGGTAGAAGTGCGGGGTGCAGCCTTGGTCGGGGCTGTTTGCAGGGCCGAAGCGGACCCTGAAACCACGCTGTGAGACACGCCGATAAAACCGCAGAATTCCGCGGTAAAACAAGGTTCGCGTAGAGGTCGATTTGCGTACTTGGAAAATATGTGGTTATATAGCCAAGTTGCCTGTTGAGGTCAAACACCGCGGCGGGAAACAGACTGGCGGATTTCCCAAGCGGTCAAAGGGAGCTGACTGTAAATCAGCCGCTTCGTGCTTCAGTGGTTCGAATCCACTATCCGCCACGCCCCGATAGCTCAGTGGTAGAGCACTTCCTTGGTAAGGAAGAGGTCGTGAGTCCAATTCTCACTCGGGGCTCTCTGGCGGGGTAGCTCAGCTGGCTAGAGCGTACGACTCATAATCGTAAGGTCAAGAGTTCGAGCCTCTTCCTCGCTACAAATCGCGCCCGCTAACCGGTGGGCGCGCACTATACCTAAGAACACAGAGGTGAATGACAATGGCTAAGAGCGCCGACATCCGTCCGGGCATTACGCTGGCCTGCACCGAGTGCAAGGAGCGTAACTACATTACGACTAAGAACCGTCGTAATACGCCCGACCGTCTTGAGCTCAAGAAGTTCTGCCCGCGCTGCGGCAAGCAGACCGTGCACCGCGAGACTCGTTGATCGCAAGCATCACAGCTTTACAAAACCCGGCCCATTCGGCCGGGTTTTTGCGTATTGACTCCAGAGCCGAGTGGTAGGGTGCGGAATCAGTATCCGCATCGCGTGAGAAACGGCAGAAATCCCGCGTCTGAACGAACCCCTCGCGGGCGTTCTGCCGTTTCAGCCGATGATTGCCCCGATATCGCACCTGCGCCACTAAGATAGGAAGTCATGACAAGCTTTGCAGACATCACCACCATGGGCGTGGGCGGCCCCATCGCCCATTTCATCGAGCCGACCACGCGCGTGGGGCTCATCGAAGCCGTGGAGGATGCCGATTCCAAAGGCCTGCCCTTGGTCGTTATCGGTGGCGGCTCCAACCTGCTTGTTTCCGATAAGCCTTTTGACGGCGTGGTGGTTCGAGACGCCCGACGCCTCATCACTGTGCCGGACGAGGCTGCACCGGTAGAGGGCGAGGATCGCACCGTGCATGTCAATGCCGAGGCCGGTGCCAATTGGGATGATTTCGTGGCCTTCACCGTAGAGCTCGGGCTCGAGGGCGTCGAGGGACTGTCCGGCATTCCCGGCACAGTCGGCGCTTCCGTGGTGCAGAACATCGGTGCCTACGGGCAGGAAGTCGCCACTTCGGTCGAATCGGTGGAAGTCTGGGATCGAGACACCAAAACAACGCGCGACCTCACACCCGCCGATCTTCGATTCGGCTATCGATACTCCGCACTGAAGGCCAGCATGTACGCCGGTCCCGGCCAGCCGGCCGACCGATTCTTCCCGACGCCACGTTACGTGGTGCTCTCCGTCACCTTTGCCCTGACCCACTCGGCCGAAGGCACGGTAGGTTACGGACAGCTTGCCAAAGCGCTTGGCGTCGAAGTGGGCGACCGTATGGCCACCGCCGACATCCGCAAAGCCGTGCTCGCAGTACGTGCCGCCAAGGGCATGCTTGAGGATCCCACTCGCTACGCCTTGCCCGACATGGCCACCGCCAAGCGCGAGGCCAATATCCTGACCGATCTGGAGCGTCTGGCCTCCCTCAATGAGGCCGCCGGCGTTCCCGTTGGCGATGACGGCCTGCCTGCTCCCGACTACAATCGCCACAGTTGCGGCTCGTTCTTTATGAATCCGATTCTGACCGCCGGCCAAGCGGCGGCCCTGCCCGAAGATGCGCCGAAGTTCGACGCGACTCTGCCTGACGGCACTCCCGGCACCAAGACGTCCGCCGCCTGGCTCATCGACCATGCCGGCTGCCATAAGGGATATAAGGTCGATGCGTACGCGCCGGCCAGTCTATCCACGCAGCACACGCTGGCCTTGACCAATCGTGGGGGAGCGAGCGCGGCCGATATCGCAGCTTTGGCGCGTGCGGTTCAGCAGGCGGTCAAGAGCGCGTTCGGAGTGGACTTGGTGCCCGAACCGGTCTGCGTCGGCGTGCTGTAATCGCGCTATTGATTGATGGAGTGGGGTATTAATCCCATATATTGCGGACTCTAAGTCTTATTAATAGACAAGACACGCGGGCTCTTCTATACTCGATTGTCGGTATTGTGCGCATTCGGTGCGCAAACAACAGAGAAAAAGAAGAGCACTATGCAACTGTTCCGTACGAAATCCGTCGAACAGACCATTGCCGAAACGGGTGAAGAGGGCCGCAAGCTCAAGCGCAACCTGACTTGGTGGGATCTGTCAATCATGGGCGTGGCCGTAGCCGTGGGCGCCGGCATCTTCTCGGTGGGCGCGCAGGCCGCCGCCTTCCACGCCGGCCCGGCCGTGATCATCAGCTTCCTGATCGCCGGCATCGTGTGCGGCGCAGCCGTGATGTGCTACGCCGAATTCGCTTCGATGATTCCGGTGGCCGGCTCCGCCTACACCTTCACCTACACCACGGTCGGCGAGATCATGGCCTGGATCATCGGCTGGGATCTGATTCTGGAAATGCTGATGGCCGGCTCCGTGATTTCCAAATATTGGGGCGTATACCTCAACGATTTCATGCGCCTGATGGGCTGGAACGCCAACACCAACCTGGCGTTCGGCTCCTTCCATATCGATATCGCCCCGATCATCATCGTGGCGTTCTTTACCACGCTGCTCGTATTCGGCACCAAGATCGGCGCCCGCGTGGACGGTGCTATGACCGTGCTCAAGATCGCCATCGTGTTCTTTGTGGTGATCGTCGGCTTCTTCTACGTCAAGGCCTCCAACTTCACCCCGTTCATTCCGCCGAGCCAGCCGGCCTCCACCGTGGAAGGTTCCTCCGCCGTCACCGGCGTGATGACCCAGCCGCTGTGGCAGTTCGCCACCGGCATGACCCCATCCGTGTACGGCGTTCCCGGCATCCTTTCGGGCGCGGCGCTCGTGTTCTTCGCGTTCATCGGCTTCGACGTGGTGGCCACCGCCTCCGAGGAGACCAAGAACCCGCACAAGAACGTGCCGCTCGGCATCGGCGTGGGCATGCTGCTCATCATCGTCATGTACATGCTCGTGGCCGTGGTGACCACCGGCATGGTCTCCTATGCCGATCTCGCCAAGCAAGACAGCCCCTCGCTGGCCACCGCCTTCGAACTGGTGGGTGCCGACTGGGCCGCCAAGATCATCAGCTTCGGCATCGTGCTGGGCCTGGCCACCGTGGTCATGGTGCTGTTGCTCGGCCTGACCCGTATCGTCTTCGCCATGAGCCGCGATGGTCTGCTGCCGCGCGGCCTGTCCAAGACCGGCAAGCATGGCACCCCGGCCGCTCTGCAGATCGTCGTCGGCGCGGTGGTGGCGCTCGTGGCCGCCTTCTTCGACATCGGCGTGCTCTCCGACATGGTCAACATCGGCACCCTGTCCGCCTTCACGCTGGTGGCCATCTCCATCCCGATTATGCGCAAGAAGCGCCCCGACCTGCCGCGCGCCTTCAAGATGCCCGGCGACCCGTGGATTCCGATCCTCATCGCCGTGGCCAACTTCTGGTTGATGCTCAACCTGTCCGTGCTCACCTGGATTCGTTTCGTGGTGTGGCTCGTGGTCGGCGTCGCCATCTACTTCGGCTACGGCTACTGGCATGCGCGCCTCGGCAAGGGCGACCTGACCGAAACGCTGTCCGCCGAAACCGATAAGGCCGTTAACGGCTGAGAGCGAAGAGCGTCCCAACGGGCGCGTACCCTTGTATCAGTATTTGTTAAGGAGGATTCCATGCCATATGTGATCGCTCAGCCTTGCGTGGATGTCAAGGACAAGGCTTGCGTGGACGAGTGCCCCGTCGACTGCATCTACGAGGGTTCCCGCTCGCTGTACATCAACCCCAACGAGTGCGTCGACTGCGGTGCATGCGAACCGGTGTGCCCCACCGAGGCCATCTTCTATGAGGATGATCTGCCGGACGAGTGGGCTTGGTACAAGGATGCCGCTATCAACTTCTTCGCTGAAGTCGGCGATTTGGGCGGCGCTTCCGCCAATGGCCCAATCGGCAAAGACCCGGAACAGGTCGCCGCGCTGCCGCCGCAGAACCAGTAAGCTGATTTGCGGATAAGCGCTGCACACAGCGCATAGTTCGGATTGAACCCTCGGTCTATCACGGCCGAGGGTTCGTCGTATCTTAGGAACATACCGTCCAAGAAAGGGGTTCTCATGGGCTTCCACGCATATTCGTCGCCATATGACTGGTCTCGTATCGCCGGCTTCAAAGCCACCGCCAAAACCGTGCCGGGTGGCATGATCGACCTGTCCGTAGGCTCGCCCGTGGACCCGGTGCCGAGCAGTGTCCAGCAGGCGCTGGTTGCCGGCGCAGACGCCCCCAACGCCTATGGATACCCGGTCACCGCCGGCAGCGCCGACCTTAAGGCCGCTATCGATACATGGTTCCGCGAACTGCGCGGTGTGGATCTGAAGTCCATCAACGCTGCCGCCGTACCCACCGTGGGTTCCAAGGAGGCCGTGGCACTGATGGCCAGCCTGCTGCACCTTGGCGAAGGCGATGTGGTCGTCCAACCGGCCGTCTCCTACCCGACTTACGAAATCGGTACCCAACTTGCCGGCGCCACCGTGGTCAAAGTCGATGATGTGACCGACGTCGATTCCTGGGTGAATATTCCGAACGTCAAGGCCATCTGGATCAACTCGCCGTGTAATCCCTCCGGCGAGGTCATCTCCGCTGACTGGCTGACCGACATCGTGGCTGCTGCCCGTCGCATCGGTGCCGTGGTGCTCTCCGACGAATGCTATGCGTTGATGGACTGGCGTTCGGTGCGCCGCAATACAGCCGCATCCTATGCGCCTGCCGCGTCTGCATCTGCTGCGTCTGCGCCTGCCGCACCGGTGGCCGAATCCAACGAGCCCGCCTCCGATACCGCATTCAGTCTCTCCGCCACGCCATGTGCCCTGAATCCACATGTGTGTGAAGGTTCGGCAGCTGGCATCCTGGTGCTCTACTCGCTGTCCAAGCAGTCCAACATGGCCGGCTACCGTACGGCTCTGGTTGCCGGCGATTACCGGCTGGTCAAGGAAATGGCCGAGTACCGCAAGCAGATCGGACAGATTATCCCCGGCCCGGTGCAGGCCGCCATGGCCGCAGGTCTGAAGGACACAGCCGCTGTGCACGAGCAATGGGGGCGTTACCGTCGCCGCCTATCCGCGCTGGTTGACGCACTGAAGGCATATGGCTATTCGGCGCAAATGCCCTCCGGCGCGCTGTACGTATGGGTCAAGGCCAAGTCCGGCGACTGCTGGGCCGATATGGCCGAGCTCGCCAAGATCGGCATCATCCCCAGCCCCGGCGAATTCTACGGCGCTCCCGCCTACCTGCGTTTCTCCGCCACCGCCACCGACGAGGCCATCCGCTCCGCCTGCGAACGTCTCACGGCGTAATGAGATCGTAAGTGGCGTTGAGCCGTTCACGCCCCAAACTGGGCGGCCTTGCAGCCGAATTTGCGGCGTACGGCATCCAGTGCGGCCTCGGCATCATGCAAACGTGCCTGTGAGGTCTGGCCGCGGGCATTGTCGGCCTCTTCGAGCATGTCATCCAGTGAAGGCTGCACGGCCGTAGCCGCCGCCTCACTGAGCGAAGACGTGCTCATACCGGCCAAGCGAATAGTTTTGGGCAGGGGAGTGGCAGACTCCGCCGAGGCCGGTAGCCCCAGCATGACTTTTAGCTGCCGCACGCATTCCGGGTACAGCACGCCGGCCGTATCGGTCGGCCGCTCCATCGTAAAAGACCGGGTCTGATAGCTCAGGTCGGCGAACCGCAACTTCACCGTCAGCGTGCGCGCCACCAGCCCCTTGCGCCGCAGCGTGCTGGCTACTTCGTCGCAGGCCGAACGCAGTAGCCCACACACCACGCGCATATCGCGTGTATCCTCGGCCAAGGTTTCCTCGGACCCAATGGATTTCTCCTCGCGCACCGTGGTAATTTTGCGGGAATCCAACCCGTGCGAGGCCGCCCATAATCCACGTGCCGCAGCCGGGGAACCAGTGGCACGAGTCAATGCAGCCTCATCCAGCTGAGCCAATTCAGCCACCGAATGCACGCCCCAAGCATTAAGCCGCTTCTCCAAAGACGGCCCGATGCCCGGAATGCCACGCAATGGCATCATCTGCACGAACTCAGCCGAGCGGGCCGCTGGAATCAGCAGCATGCCGTCCGGCTTGGCATTGGTCGAGGCCATTTTGGCCACCAGTTTGTTGCAGGCGATGCCCACCGAACACGTCACGTGGAAGCGCTCGGCCACCTGAGCGCGAATCCACGCGCCGATTGCGCTCGGCCGTCCCCACTCCAGCAGTGCGGCGGACACATCCATATAGCCCTCGTCCACCGAAACCTGCTCGAACCGGTCGGTGACGGTCAAAAACACCTCGTGCATGATTCGGTGCGACATCATGCGGTAATACGCCATATCCACCGGCAGAAAGACGCCGTTCGGGCACAACTGATGGGCGCGCGCGGCCGGCATCGCCGAATTGATGCCGTATTTCCGGGCTTCATAGCTCGCGGCGGACACCACCGCGCGCGGCCCGGTGCCGATGATCACCGGCTTGCCTTTGAGCCCGGGGTTGCGCGCCACCTCCAATGAGGCATAGAAGGCATCCATGTCGATATGCAGCACGGTGCATCCGGTCTCGTCGTGGCCCCAATCGCGTTTGGCGGCCTCAAGTCTCGGTGCGGTGCTCATGCCACCATTGTAGGAATGCCGAACGAGGTCATGCTCACTATGTGGCGCGCATGGCGCGGCGCTCATTGTCGTAATGCCAAATATCGCCGGAATTCCAAGGGTTTGCGCACTGTGCGGCTGTTTCGCATGGTGGGTGCGATTCCACGGAATCGTCCACATTGCGTCACTGTCCGTAACGCCTTCCAAGTCGCTGCGCGCTGTCCCGACTCTCCGAGTAGCGTAAACCTCGTGAAGAAGGCAGTGGTCGGTATCCTCAACCGTGTTCCCGTGGTGCTTATCGTGATTGGTGAGGCACTGGTGATTTATTTGGCTACGGCCGTCGCCAAACTTGCGTTCATCCAGCTCGACCCGCTGTATTCGGTGTGGTACCGCGTGGGATTCATGGCGGTGCTGTTGCTGCTGTGGTGCAGGCCCTGGAGCAAGGCTAAGCGAGCGCAGCTGTTTCACCGCGACGCCCGCGGCTGGGGGCTGGTCGTACTGCTCGGCTGCTCGCTGGTGCTGATGAATACCCTGTTTTATGTGGCCATCAGCAATATGGATATGGGCATTGCCGTGTCTATCGAATTTTTGGGACCGCTTTCGGTGGCGGTGATTACCGGCAAAAGCTGGCGTGAGCGGGTCGGTATCGGCATCGCGGCGGTCGGTGTGGTGCTGTTGGCCGGCATATCATTGGCCAATCCGTCCGGCAATGGCACGTTTCTGTATGGTCTGATTGCGATTTTGATCGGCGGGTCGATGTGGGGCATGTACATCATCACCGGCCGGCGCGTGGCGGCTGGCGGCAATTCGCTGGATAATCTGTGCATCGCCGTGACCATCGGTTGGCTGGTCCAGTCCCTGTTCCTTGGCGTGCCGGCTGTGGCTCATGTGGTTCACCCCAAGGCCGATGCCACGTGGGCGCTTGAGCCCGGCGGCTCGCTGAAGCTGCTGGCTCTGCTGTTTGTGATTTCCCTGATGGCCTCGTTCATTCCCTATGTGGTGGAGCAGATCACGCTGCGACGCACCACATCCGGCGCATTTTCGGTAATGCAATCCATCAATCCCGCCATGGCGGTGGCCGTGGGACTGGCGTTTGGCGAGATTCCCAGCGTTGGTGAAATCATCGGCGTGGCGTTGGTGATTTGCGCGGTTATCGTTACGTTCTCCGGCGATGCCGCGCCCGCGGACGGTCAATAATGTGTCGTTCGGCACGCCGTATCCGCAGGACGTGGTACAGTAATTTGCTGTTGCGCATTATTGCGTAACGTGGAGTCATGCCTGAGTGGCCGATAGGGGCACCCTGCTAAGGTGTTAGTCGTGTAAACGGCTCGAGGGTTCGAATCCCTCTGACTCCGCCGATTAAGGTTCCGGGTGAAAGCTTGGAATCTTTTTTGTTTTCCGGAAACTCCTGATGATGGGCCTGTTCGCACTTCGCGGAGTCGGAGGTACGCCATTGTCCGTCCGCCTCCAAACCGCCATTTTAGCGGGTGAACGAGTGCGGCACCTCGGGGAAAAGGCTAACAAACGAAAGAAGAATGTCCACTAAGTGAGACTTTTGCGTGGTGTTCGTGAATGGTGATTGAAGATTAACCGGTTTATGTCGCTTGTCCAATCGCTTGCCCATCGCCTTCCTCCCCGCAGTGTTTGACTGAGATGGGCGGTATCCTAGAGAGAGAAGAAGAGTTCCGAAGGGTGGGCAAAGATGAGCCATATCGCTGGGCAGGGGCAACATCGCTCCAACTCGATACGAACCAACCGTGCGGCGCTGATTATCGTGTTCGTGATCACGCTCGCCGTTACGCTGGGCATCGGCGCATGGTTCGCAACCCATCGCACGGACGGCAATGGCCCCGCACGCGCCGGAGTGTCGGACGTCGCGTTGAATAAAGCGAAGAACACGCCCAAACCGGTGACCGAACATCACGGCAATTCACCGGATTGCCCGGATACGGACTGCATCGCCATGCTGGTCAACGGCGATTTGTTGTTCCATGAGGGATTGTGGAGTCATTTCCAAGGCCCGAACCCCAACGCCACGGATGGCACCGCCTTCAACTTCGACCCGCTGTTCGCGCCGATGAAGCAGTACATTCAGGCTTCGGACATCGCCGTGTGCGAATTCGAAACCCCGATCGCCCAGCGCGGCGGCCCATATGCCGCGTACCCGATCTTCAACATTCCGCCGGAAGTGGCGGATGCCGCCCGCAACGTGGGATACAACGCCTGCACACACGCCACCAACCATTCCTGGGATCAGGGGGCGGATGGCATCGCCCGTCTGTGGGACACGCTTGAGGCCGATGGCATCGCCCAGACCGGCTCGTACAAAACCGAAGCCGACTCCACCAAACCGTTAGTCATCGATTCCCCGACCGGCGGCGGCAAGCTGGGTCTGGTCACCGGCACGGTCTCCCTCAACGGCATGACCGCCGACGAGGACTGGCAGGTGGATCGTCTGCGCGAAGACGGCGACCCGAATCACGGCAGCGACATCCAGCGCGCGGTAGACAAGGCCAACAAGGCCCGCGAGCAAGGTGCCGATGTGGTGGCCATCGCCATGCACTCGGTGCAGGAATACCTTGATTACGCCGATTCCTGGCAGATTTCGGAAGCCCATGAGCTTGCCGACACTGGTGCCTTCGACGTTATCTACGGTGCCGGCTGCCATTGTGCGCAGCCCATCGAGAACTATAACGGCACGTGGATTATCTACGGTCTGGGCAACACCGTCACCGAGTCGGCGAACACGCCGGAAACCTTGGTCAACAACCAGGGTGTGACCGCACGCATCCAGTTCGCCGGCAAGAAGGGCGTCAAGGGGTCGTGGCGCGTCAACCGCATCGACTGGGTGCCCACCGCCAACGTGCATCAAGGCAACTACCAATGGTGCCCGATATCCAGCGACCATCCCATAGGCACATGTTGGGACGAAGCCTACGACGCTCAGATACGCCAACGCATCTGGGATGTCATCTATTCGATGGGCGCGGACCAGAACGTCGTCAAGGAATGGAACATCACGCAGGAGCAGGCGGCAAAGCAATAGTTGCTCGGCTTGGTCTCAAGGAGGGGAAGCCGCAAGGTGACGCTTTTCCCGTCGGCCTCCTAATGTGGAGCCCATGACCGAGATTTACGAAACCCAGAGCGAACGCACCGATCTGCCCCTCGTCGTGATGCCGTCCGTGCTCGACGCGATGATCGAGCCCATCAAGGCCCAGTTCCCCGCGCTCCACGACGTTGCCCGCGTGCGTATGTTCGAGGAATTCACGTCCGACGAGGCGACCATAGCCGAGCGTCTGAAGGATGCCGACGCCCTGCTGGTGGGCGGCTACCACATTTCGGATGATCTGCTGCACGCCATCAGCGAGCAGGGGCACGTCAAGTGCATCGTGTTCTGCGGTACCGGCGTCGCCAGCTACATCAATCTCGATAAGGCGCGCGAGCTGAAGATCCGCGTCTGCAACGCCGAACATTATGGCGATCACGCCGTGGCCGAGCACACCTTCGCCCTTCTGTTCGAGCTCATCCGCCGCGTTGGCCAACTCGATAAGGATGTCAAGGCCGGCAACTGGGCGTGGGCCGGCGGCGATGGACTGCAACTCGCCGGCCGTCGCATGGGCATCATCGGACTGGGCGGCATCGGCGCCACCGTGGCCGGCATCGCCCGCGCCTTCGGCATGGAGGTCGCCGCATGGAATTCGCATGTGCCGCCCGAGCATTTCGAACGCTCCGGCGCCACTCCGGTCGACGATCTCAACGAGCTCATCGAAACGAGCGACGTCATCTCCGTCCATCTGCCGCTCAACAACGCCACGCGCGGCATCGTCACCGCCGAGAACCTTGCGCATGTGAAGCCCGGCACCCTGTTCATCAACACCGCCCGCTCCGAAGTCATCGAATCCGGTGCGCTGCTTGCCCGACTGCAAAAGGGCGATGTTCCCGCCGCACTCGACGTGTTCGACCACGAGCCGCTGACCGCCGACGACGCCATCTGCCATGTGCCCGGCATCGTCCTGACCCCGCACGTCGGCTGGCGTACCGACGGCGCGTTCAAGGAGCTCACCCGCCAGATGATCGCCTGCCTGACCGCCTACTTCGCCGGCGAGGACTATAACGTCGTCGTCTCCGAACGCTGATAGCCCTGCCTGGCCTCGCGCTCAGTCGAACACCCAGCCAGCCGACCACCGGAACACGCTTATGCAGACGATTCTCAACACGCCCGACGATCCCGCCCACGATTCGCTCGTCGAAAAAAAGTCCGAATTCATCGGCGACGCCGCCCATGTCGATACGCTCGACGAGGCGCTCGCGTTCGTGGCCGCGATCCGCGAGCAGCATCCGAAAGCCCGACACGTGGCGTATGCCGCCTTGTGCGGAGGCGCGGATGGGCGACTGTCCGAACGCATGAGCGATGACGGCGAGCCGTCCGGTACCGCCGGCAAGCCGATTCTCGACGTACTCAAGCAGTCCGGCACCACCGATTGCGTAGTTGCCGTCACCAGATATTTCGGTGGCATTCTGCTGGGCTCCGGTGGTCTGGTCCGCGCGTACTCATCCGCCGCATCATTGGCGATGAAAGCCGCCCGCGCCGCCCGCATCATGACCGCCAAGCGATACCGGGTCCGTCTCGAATACCCGCAGCTGGCACGATTCCAGCAGATCCTGGCGCAGCTCGGTGGCAACCAGGAGGATGAATCGTATGCGGTGAACGTCGAACTGACCGCGGTGGTGCCGCAAGATGATTGCGTGCGATTCGAGGAGCGTGTGCGGGAAGCGTTCAATGCCGCGGTGGTACCGGACCCGATTGACGTGGTCAACATTCCGATTCCGTTCGCGTGACGCCTGTATGACTAAGCTGGGCATCATGACCGACGAGAACACCACCAGCCAGCGGACCCAGCCCACCGAGGCCGCAATTGAGGCTGCAATCGACACGGGCGCCCAGCAGCGGGACCAAGGCGCGCAGGCCGCAGCCGAGTCCGCCGCTCCGGTGGATTTCGAACCGCTGACCGCTACATACGAACGTCTGCGTCATTCCACCGACCCGGCCGAACTGTCCGAATTCGCCCGTCGGCCGTTGCCTGACCGTGCCGATCAGGCGGCGTTCTCCCGCGCCACCGCACTTTTGGAGGCTGTGGCCGGCAACCCGCACACCCCGGTGGCCGATCGCGTGTTCCTCGCCGACACCATGCCGTTCCCGAACGTATTGGTCAAACTCTCCGAAGACCCCGAACCGTCCGTGCGCCAAGCCGTGGCCGCCAACGGGGATGACAAGAATTGGCTGGTCGGCCGCCTGACCAAGGATCCGGTACCTGCGGTCCGGGATACGGCGTTGAAAAACAAGCGCACCAGCTGGAAGATGCGGCTTGAGGGTGCGCAGGACCCCACTGCGGATGCGGAGACATTGGATTTCTTGGGCGTACTTGGCACCGAATCCGAAGAGGGAGCACCGGCAGTGCTTTCCTCGATGGTCCGCCGTGCCGTGGCGCTGAACCCCAATACGTCCGAAGCGATGCTTGCCAAATTGGCCAACGACCCCTCGGCCGAGGTGCGGCACGCCGTGGAAAGCCGCCGCTAAGCACACTATTGCTGTGTTTTGCCGTGCAAATTTGGCCGGCAATCACCCTCTATCCACCATTGTGAGCGCTCACATCTCACTATGTGAGGGTAAAAAGTACATAATTTGGCGGAATCACGGCATTTTGCTTACGGTGTGGCGCAATCAAACGGCGTTAGACTGGGGCTATGAGTGAGATTACCGAGAGTGAAGAGCGTCTGGCCCGTCCGTTGATTCGACTGGCCAAGTTGGTCGGTGTCGGCACGAGTTATGTGGGCATGAGCCATGACTACCACGAGATAGACGATGACGTCCTGATCGAGGTGCTGGCAGCGCTGGGCATCGACGCCTCCAGCGAGAACGCCCAACTCATCGCCATCCGACGCATTCTGAACGAGCGTTACTCCCGATTGGTGGCACCCACCGTGCTGCATATCGCCGGTAGCGAGGACCGGGTGCTGGTGAACACCGGCATTCTGGACGTGCCTTCGGCGAGCATCACGCTGGAGAACGGCGAGCCATATCAGGGCACCGTTGAAGTTGGTCCTGGAGATGGATCCCAGGCCTACGACTTGGATGGCACGTTCATTTCGAATGCGGCTGTGGTCATTCCCGCCGATCTGCCGATTGGCTACCATACGCTGCACGTCAAGGTCGCCGACCGTGTGCAAGACGCCACTTTGATCAGTGCACCTGATCGCGTCGATCTGCTTGACCCGATGAAGGGCGGCAGTCTGTGGGGCTGGATGGCCCAGCTGTACTCGATTCGCTCCTCCAACTCCTGGGGCGTGGGCGATTACGAGGATCTGAAGACCATGCTGGTGGACGCCAAGCAGAAGACCGGTGCCGACTTCGTGCTCATCAATCCGGTACATGCCGCCGAGCCGGTGTCCCCGCTCACCCCGTCGCCGTATCTGCCGGTAAGCCGTCGCCTGATCAACTTCACGTACATCCGCCCCGAGGCGATCGCCGAATATGCCACGCTCAGCGCGGGCGACAAGAACGCCGTCGACGGACTGCATGCCGACACCGAACCGCTGAACGGTGATTCCCAGCTCATCGACCGTGACGCCATGTGGCGCAGCAAGATGCACGCCCTGTGGATTATCTTCAAGGCCGGCCGTACCGCCGAACGCCAAAGCGCGTTCGACCAATTCAAGGCGGACTGCGGTTCCGACTTGGAGGCGTATGCCACGTGGTGCCTGTGCTACGACAAGTGGGGAGCACCCAACGGCGAGGAGAGCAACTGGGAGCGCAAGTTCAACCGCAACTCCCCGGAAATCGCCAATCTGCGCAAGCAGTACCCGGACACTTTGGACTTCTACCGCTGGCTGGAATGGATTGCCGCCGAGCAGCTGTCCTCCGCCCAGCAGGCAGCCAAGGACGCCGGCATGCATATCGGCATCATGTCCGATATGGCCGTCGGCGTGCACCCCTCCGGCGCTGACGTGTGGTGGAATCCCGAGCGCTTCGCCAAGGGAGCCACGGTCGGTGCACCGCCGGACATGTTCAACCAGCAAGGCCAGAACTGGAGCCAGCCGCCGCTGAGCCCGATCAATCTGGAGGCCACCGGCTACGAGACCTACCGCAATATGGTGCATGGCATGTTCGCCCGTGCCGGTGCGGTGCGCATCGACCACATTCTCGGCCTGTTCCGCCTGTGGTGGATTCCCGAGAACCGGTCGGCTATGGATGGCGCTTATGTGTACTACGACTCAGACATCATGCTGGGCGTTCTGGCCATCGAGGCCTCTCGCGCCGGCGGCGTGGTCGTAGGTGAGGACCTCGGCGTGGTGCCGGACCATGTGGCCGATTCCCTGTCGAGCCACGGTATTCTCGGTTGCGCCGTTGAATGGTTCGAGCAGTGCGACGGCGTGTTCCGCGCCCCCTCCCAGTGGCGTCCGTACGCATTGGCCTCCGTGAATACGCACGATTTGCCGCCGACCGCCGGTTACCTGGAATACGAGCACGTCAAGATTCGTGAGCGTCTGGGCTTGCTGACCGGCCCGGCTGAGGAATTCGAAGCCTCCGCAAAGGCCGAGCAGGATGCGATGCTGGCCATGCTGGTCGAGCAGGGCTATCTTGATGCCGACTTCGCCGAACATCGTGAGGATCACGAGGCGGATATCATCGACGCGCTGTACCGCGCACTGAAGGGTTCGCCGTGCAAGCTGCTCGCCGCCTCGATCACCGACGCGGTGGGGGAGAAGCGCGCGCAGAACCAGCCGGGCACCAACAACGAATACCCGAACTGGCGCATCCCGCTGGCCGACGCCAAGGGCAACATGGTACCGCTCGAAACCCTCTTCGACACCCCCGGCGTCCAACGCTTCGCCCAAATCTTCAATTCCTGACCCACTTTACCTCCCTCTGACGAGCCGAGTCGTTAAGCGGACAGTCCAGTGGACTGTCCGTAGACGAGGCCTGAACGAAGCGATAGCTGAGAGAAGGCAGGGAATTGCCTCACCGTAGGCGAGTCGGTTAGCCGAAGTGGGTGGGAGAGAAACCATAAATAGGGGAAGAGAAGCCATAAACCCAATGGAGTGTCCCCAGTTGCCCTATGTCAAGCCCGGCGATATACTAGTGGATTGTTGTGTTTCCCTAAGGGGTCCTTCAAAGCGCTATCCCACTCGCCATCGAGGACTTTCAGGGAGCCCACGGATAATGAGGTTCGATGCCTCTTGGATGCGGCCCTGACCAAGCCACGCCAAGCAGCTGAGACCCGGAACACAATATAGAAAAGGTAATCCAGTGAAAACTTTCACTCCGAAGCCAGCTGATCTGACTCACGACTGGTACGTTATCGACGCCACCGACGTGGTGCTCGGCCGTCTCGCTTCCCAGGCAGCTATCCTGCTGCGTGGCAAGAACAAGCCGACCTACGCTCCGCACGCCGATTCCGGCAACCACGTGATCATCATCAATGCCGACAAGATTGCTCTGACTGGCAACAAGATGGGCAAGGAACTCTACTCGCACTCCGGTCGTCCCGGTGGTCTGCGTCGTGACTCCTACGCCGAGCTGCTCGAGAAGAACCCCGAGCGCATCATCAAGAACGCTGTCAAGGGCATGCTGCCGAAGAACCGTCTGGCCAAGGTGCAGCTCGACCGTCTGCGTGTCTTCCGCGGCGCCGAGCACCCGCACACCCCGCAGAAGCCCCAGGTCTTCGAGATCGCCCAGGTCTCGCAGCAGGCCAAGTGAAACCTGAGAGGAGATAAGAATCATGGCTGAAAACACCAACGACTCCCAGGTTGTCGAGACCGAAGAGGAGCTCACCAACTACACCACCGAGACCAACGCTGGCGCTGGCACCGGCACCTCCGCGATCGAGCCGGGCTACGGCACCGGTCGCCGCAAGGAGGCTGTCGCCCGTGTCCGTCTGGTTCCGGGTGACGGCAAGTGGACCATCAACGGCCGCACCCTGGAGGAGTACTTCCCCTCCAAGCTGCTGCAGCGTGAGGTCAACTCTCCGATTGTTCTGCTCAAGCTCGAAGGCAAGTTCGACGCTATCGTCCTCGTTGACGGCGGCGGCACCACCGGCCAGGCCGGCGCTATCCGCCTCGGCGTTGCCCGCGCTCTGAACGCCATCGATCGTGATGCCAACCGCGCCGCCCTGAAGAAGGCTGGCTTCCTGACCCGCGACGCTCGCGTCGTGGAGCGCAAGAAGGCTGGTCTGCACAAGGCACGTCGCGCCCCGCAGTTCTCCAAGCGTTAATTTCGCTTGTCCTGTACCGAGCATACAAAGGCTCTCCGTGGAATTCCGCGGAGAGCCTTTGTGTTTGTGTCGTGCTGTTTTGAGTGTGACTCACACCTGTTTCATCAGCGTGATGCTCAGCGCCGGCATGGTCCAGACATTGTCGTCGACGGGAGTGTCCGGCGTATCATCCACAGGGGCATCAGGCATATCAGCTGATACCTCATCCCGAGGCGCGGACGAGGTGCCGTTTGCGGCGTGATCCGTTGCTGGCATCGCGAATTCGATGGTATCCGCTTCATCCTCAGTCGAGGATTCCGTGCGCTGCATGGCCACTTCTTCGACCAGCGTGCGTACCGTCTCGCTGGCGTCCGGTACATGCTGCGTCCAAACGGTGGTGTCATCGTTCAAATCGCATTCCTCGACCTGAGTGCCATGCCCGGCTCGGCGGCCGTTGATTTCGGCCGAGCACCATTTAGGCGTCCAGTGAGTGTCTGGCGGCAGGCGGAATGTGCGGTCGTCAGCGGTGCCGTTGACCACAATGCACACGTCCACCTCACTGTTGGACAGCAATCGCATGGTGAAGCTACGTACGCCCAGATCGAACCAGTCACGCTCCATCGGCGTGGTGCCGTCGGGCAGGAACCACTGCACGCGGCTTGAGGGCTTGAGTAGGCCGAGTTGGGTCAGTCGGGTGAAGAAGTCCTCGTGGTGATACAGGTCCAGTGATTTACGTAGCGCCACCAGTCGAGACACGGTTTTCAGGCGACGCATTTCGCGTGTCTTGTTGGTGGAATACATCCAATCCCACTTCAGCCACGTGATGTCGTTGTCTTGGCAGTAGGCGTTGTTGTTGCCGTCCTGTGTGTTGCGGAATTCGTCGCCGGCGAGCATCATCGGCGTACCCAGCGAGAGCAGCAGCATGCCGATCATGTTCATGGCCGCCTGTTCGCGTGCCGTGATGACGTCTGGATCATCGGTGACGCCTTCGACGCCGAAATTGGCGGAATGGTTCACCGACGAGCCATCATTATTGTTCTCGCCGTTGGCTTCATTGTGCTTGGAGCGGTATCTGGTGAGGTCCGTCAGCGTGAAACCGTCGTGGCAGGACACGAAATTGATGGAGGCCGGAGCGCCGCGCCCGGGTTCGGTGGCGAACAGATCGGCCGAGCCGCAGAGTCGCGTGGCCATCTCCTGCAAACTGATACGACCGAAATCGGAGCCGCCGTCCACATCCTCAAGCCAGAAGGTGCGGGCCGTGTCGCGGAAGCGGTCATTCCATTCGGCGAACGGCACGGAGAATTGGCCGGTGCGCCAGCCGAGGTTGCCCAGATCCCACGGCTCCATAATGAGCTTCAGGTTGCCCAGCAGCAGATCGGAACGCAGGGCGTAGAGGAACGGGTGATGATGGGTGAATTCGCCTTCCAGGCGGGCCAGCGTGACGCCAAGGTCGAAACGGAAACCGTCTATGCCGATACGCTTGGCCCAGTATCGTAATGAGTCGATGGCAAAGGTGACCACATGCGTGTTGGTGAAGTCCAGCGTATTGCCGCAACCGGTGGTGTCTTCGAGTCGACCGGTATTGGATTTTTGATGGCGATAGTAGGCCAGGTCGTCGAGGCCGCGCCAGCAGACCGTCGGGCCTTCGACGCCGCCTTCGCATGTGTGGTTGTAGACCACGTCCATGATGACTTCGAAGCCGGCCTCGTGCAGCGCGCGCACCATGTCTATGACTTCTTGGCGCACGGCGGCCGCGCCCTTCTCTTGGGCTGCTTTGGTGGCATAGGAGGGTTCGGGGGCGAAGTAGCTGAGGGTGGAGTAGCCCCAGTAGTTCTTGTGGCCGTGTTCTTGCAGGAAGAGCTCGTCCTGCTTGGCCATAATCGGCAAAAGTTCGATGGATGTGATGCCTAGGCCTTGCAGATAGGCGAGCGTGGTGGGGTGGGCGAGTCCGGCGTACGTGCCGCGCAAGGATTCGGGCAGCCACGGTGCGTTGGCGGTGAAGCCTTTGACATGCATCTCGTAGATGACGGTTTTGCGCCACGGCACATGCGGGTGCTGCGGGTCGCCCTCATGCTTATGGATATCGCGATCGTCGATGGCCACGGATACCGGCACATGGCCGAGCGAGTCTACGGTGCTCATGGCACCGTATGCCGAGCCGGTTACCTTGTGGTCCACGACATCGCATTCATAGGAGAAGGCGGCGGGGGTGAGCTCCATGGAGCCGTCGATGCCCTTGCCATACGGGTCAAGCAGGAATTTGTATGGATTGAAGCGCACGCCGTGTTTCGGGTCCCATGCGCCGTCCACGCGGTAGCCATAACGCATGCCGTCCCATGCTTTGGGCAGGTGCACGTACCACAGGCCGTAGTTCGGTCCGGTCATGCGGAACAGGGTCTCGCGCAGATACAAATGTTCGATAATGCGCGTGCACACCGGAAACTCATGGATCTGCTGGATGAACGAGGCGTTCGGGTCTTCGAACAGGCGGATGGCGTCTTGGAAGAAGGCGCCGGGCTCGTCAATGGGCTCCAGCACACACAGCCAAACCTGATCGGCAGTTTCGGAACGAACAACGACGTCAGCCCCACCGTCGTCAGTGAAGTACAGCCCTGGGCGAGTGGCGTAACGATGCAACGGTGGGTTTTTCATACCTCCATTGTAGACGTGTTGTCACTTCTGGTGGAAGCCCTTGATTTCCTGCCGCGTTCCGCAGCACCACAGATATCGTCGAGATAATTCTCGGCGAATCGCAATGCGGCACCGATGATGTTCTGGTCTTCGGCGCAGTAGCTCTTGCGCAGATTGAAATGGTCGGTGCCGAACGGACTGCGTGCGATGACGCGCGCCTTCAGATCCTCGATGTCACTGTCTTCAAGATGCTGGGCTGCTTCACCGCCGACAATCACGTCGCCCGCGATGATGGATCGCGCGTTGACGATGGCCTGCGCCACGTAATCCAGCCATTCGTCCATGCGCTCGCGATGATGCCGTTCACCCTGCTCAAGCACGCTGAAGAAGCCGGGAATACTTTCGTAATCCTCGGGCAAGGTCTCCGGCGAGCAGTAGGTGTCCATGCAACCGCGCTGGCCGCAGTAGCATTCGTGGCCGCCCGGCACCAGCGTCATGTGTTCGATGGCGCCATTGCACATATTCGGACCCTGATACAGCTTGCCGCCCACGATCACCGCGCCGCCCGGGCGTCGCTCCAGATAGACGCACACCGCATCGGTGAGCGTGGAGTCGAACCATAGCTCGACCATGGCGGAGGCATCGGAATCGTGGATCATCATGCACGGGTAATGGACCGACTGGCTGATGGTTTCGAGCGTAAGCCCCGTGTTGCCCATAATGGTGCCGAAGGTGATGGTGGTGGCGTCGGGGGAGAGGATGCCTTGGATGACGAACGAGACGCCGAGCACTTTGCCGTGCTTCTTTTCGACGTCGGAGGCGAAGTTGTTGATGATGCCGCCGATACGCTGGTAGTAAACGTTGGTGTTGCGGTAAGGCAGGGCATCGTTGCGTTTTTCGATGACGTTGCCGTACAGGTTAATCGCGCACAGGCGCAGTTCGTTGGACCGCATCACTACGCCGATGGCAGTGCGATGATCGGGATTGAACTCATAATTTTGCGCCTTGCGCCCGCCGGTGGAATCCTGCAGTTCGCCTTTGCGGATGAGTCCGTCATCTTCTAGGGCGCGCAGATTTTGGGTGATGGTGGGCAGGCTGAGGCCGAGTTCGCGTTCCAGTTCCTGCTTGGTGACATGGCTATGGCCATACAGATACTGGGTCATGGCACTGCGGTTGTGCGCTTTCACTGCGGTCGATGGCATTGCCCTCATAGTTACCCCTTTGTGCGATGAGATATATGTAAGTATACTTTATGAAAGTGGCTTTCATGTGCCTCGACGCGGAGATTATGAGGCAACAATCGTATATTTGTAGGCGATTTTGGGCACTTTTTTAAACCAATTTTCTAGAAATGTGGGGAAAATGAATACTTTTGGAAACTTGATTTAAGAAAGTTGTCGGATTGCGTTGTTTGCAAGCATGTGATTTTCGGTAAAAAGTGAACAAAAAGTACCAAATCGCCGAATAAAGTGAGGATTTGTTCGATATTTCGCACAACTCTTAACAAAAACTGTTCAATATCGCACGTGAAACGCCGTCGATTTTGTGCGTATGCATCGCGCCGGACCGTTCGGTATATTGTGACTCAAGTCACATATGCAATGTGACAACGCATCACCGGTCATTTTCGGTTACTGAGGCGGTATCCCGCTGGTGCAACTGAGGTGACGAGGCGATGGCCCAGAACTTTGCCATATACCCCAAGAAGATCGAGGAGGACCCCAAGTGGCAGAAGCAAAGAAGAAAGTCGAAGCTGCCAATCCGACCCCAGAAGAGAAGCAGGCCGCAGCTGAGGCCGAAGTTGACGCGCTGGTTGCCCGCGCCAAGAAGGCTCTCGACGAATTCGAGAACCTCGACCAGAAGCAAGTTGATCGTATCGTCGCCAAGGCCTCCATCGCCGCTCTGAACAAGCACCTCGTTCTCGCCAAGATGGCCGTCGACGAGACCGGCCGTGGTCTCGTGGAAGACAAGGCCACCAAGAACATCTTCGCCTGTGAGCACGTCACCAACTACCTGGCCGGCCAGAAGACCGTCGGCATCATCCGCGAAGACGACGTGATGGGCATCGATGAGGTCGCCGAGCCCGTCGGCGTGGTCGCCGGTGTCACCCCGGTTACCAACCCGACCTCCACCGCCATCTTCAAGTCCCTCATCGCCCTGAAGACACGCTGCCCGATCGTCTTCGGCTTCCACCCCGGCGCGCAGAAGTGCTCCGTCGAGGCCGCCAAGATCGTGCGCGACGCCGCCATCGAGGCCGGTGCTCCCGAGAACTGTATCCAGTGGATCGAGCACCCGTCCATCCAGGCCACCGGCGCGCTGATGCAGCACCCGGGCGTGGCCACGATCCTCGCCACCGGTGGTCCGGGCATGGTCAAGGCCGCTTACTCCTCCGGCAAGCCCGCCCTCGGCGTGGGTGCCGGCAACGCCCCGGCCTATGTTGATTCCGATGTGGACATCGTCCGTGCCGCCAACGATCTGGTGCTCTCCAAGCACTTCGATTACGGCATGATCTGCGCCACCGAGCAGGCCATCATCGCCCACAAGGACGTCTACGACCAGCTCATCAAGGAGCTCAAGGTCCGTAAGGCCTACTTCGTCAACGCCGAAGAGAAGGCCAAGCTGGAGCAGTACATGTTCGGCTGCACCGCCGGTTCCGGCGTCAAGCCCGTGCTGAACTCCGTGGTGCCGGGCAAGTCCCCGCAGTTCATCGCCAAGGCTGCTGGCTTCGAGATTCCGGCCGACGCCACCATTCTGGCCGCCGAGTGCAAGGAAGTCTCCGACGACGAGCCGCTGACCCACGAGAAGCTCGCTCCGGTGCAGGCCGTGCTCAAGACCGACAACAAGGAGCAGGCCTTCGAGATGTGCGAGAAGATGCTCAAGCTGGGTGCCGGCCACACCGCCGCCATCCACACCAACAACCAGGAGCTCGTGCGTGAGTACGGCGTCCGTATGCACGCCTGCCGCATCATCTGGAACCAGCCTTCCTCCCTTGGCGGCATCGGCGACATCTACAATGCCATCGCCCCGTCGCTGACCCTGGGCTGCGGCTCCTACGGCGGCAACTCGGTGTCCGGCAACGTGCAGGCCGTGAATCTCGTCAACATCAAGCGCATTGCTCGGAGGAACAACAACATGCAGTGGTTCAAGATCCCGGCCAAGACCTACTTCGAGCCGAACGCCATCAAGTACCTGCGCGACATGTACGGCATCGAGAAGGCCGTCATCGTGTGCGATAAGGTCATGGAGCAGCTCGGCATTGTCGACAAGGTCATCGACCAGCTGCGCGCCCGCTCCAACCGTGTGACCTTCCGCATCATCGACTACGTCGAGCCGGAGCCCTCCGTCGAGACCGTCGAAAAGGGCGCGGAGATGATGCGCGAGGAGTTCGAGCCGGACACGATCATCGCGGTTGGCGGCGGCTCCCCGATGGATGCCTCCAAGATCATGTGGCTGCTCTACGAGCACCCGGAAATCGCCTTCTCCGACGTGCGCGAGAAGTTCTTCGATATCCGTAAGCGCGCCTTCAAGATCCCGCCGCTGGGCAAGAAGGCCAAGCTCGTGTGCATCCCGACCTCCTCCGGCACCGGTTCCGAGGTCACCCCGTTCGCCGTGATCACCGATCACAAGACCGGCTACAAGTACCCGATCACCGACTACGCGCTGACCCCGTCCGTGGCCATCGTGGACCCGGTGCTGGCTCGCACCCAGCCGCGCAAGCTGGCCTCCGACGCCGGCTTCGACGCCCTGACCCACTCGATGGAAGCATACGTGTCCGTGTACGCGAACGACTTCACCGACGGCATGGCCCTGCACGCGGCCAAGCTCATCTGGGACAACCTGGCTGAGTCCGTCAACGGCGAGCCCGGCCTGGCCAAGACCGACGCTCAGGAGAAGATGCACAACGCCGCCACCATGGCCGGCATGGCATTCGGCTCCGCGTTCCTCGGCATGTGCCACGGCATGGCCCACACCATCGGTGCCCTGTGCCACATCGCCCACGGCCGTACCAACTCCATCCTGCTGCCGTACGTGATTCGCTACAACGGCCAGATTCCTGAGGAGCCCACCTCTTGGCCGAAGTACAACAAGTACATCGCCCCGGAGCGCTACCAGGACATCGCCCGCAACCTCGGCATCGACACCGGCAAGACCCCGGCCGAAGCCGTGGAGAACCTGGCGAAGGCTGTCGAGGACTACCGCGATAACAAGCTCGGTATGAACAAGAGCTTCCAGGATTGCGGCGTGGACGAGGATTACTTCTGGTCCGTGCTCGATCAGATCGGCATGCGCGCCTACGAGGACCAGTGCACCCCGGCCAACCCGCGCATCCCGCTGATCAACGACATGAAGGACATCGCCGTCGGTGCTTACTACGGCGTCTCCCAGGCGGAAGGCCACAAGCTACGCATCGAGCGCGAGGGTGAGGCCGCCACTGAGGAAGCCTCCGAGCGCTGATTGCAGGCGGTTGGCGGCTGCTGGCACCAGCAGTAGCCACCAACCGCGGTGTTGCAGCTTAGTGGCTGCATAGCGGACACAAGGAGCCCGACCCCATTACAGGGGCCGGGCTCCTTTGCATATGTGGCGCTCCCTCAGCCGGCAGGTGCCTCCATGGGGCGGTAACCTACTCATGGGGCGGTAACTTGCCCATGGGGCGGTGAAAACCCCATGGGGCGGTGTACGAAAACGGCTCTATTCTGCGGAAGGTAAAATTTTACCGTCCGCCCCATGGGCTAATTACCGCCCCATGAGGGAATTACCGCCCCATGGAATCGCTGAGCGTCGCTAAATCACCGCAATAATGCAGCCAAAAGCAATAAAGCTGGCAAACGCCTCGGTAATGCCGGTCACCACGGGCTTCAAGGTTGTGCGCCGTGTAACCACCGGCAACGCAACGGCGCGGGCCAACAGCAGCACAGTCATCGCAATCAGATACGGGCTGCGTCCAGCCGGCACGGCGGCTAGCAGCAATAGCGCCACATGCCATACCCACGAAGCCGCCACGTACGAACGCTTCCCGCGTTCCCGGATCATGGTTTTGACCACCAAAACCGACCCATACTGCGTCAGCGCAAACAGCACGGTGGCAATCAGCCCGTTCACGGGCAATGAACCCGCAGGCCACCAGGCGTGAAGGTCGAATATCTGGCTCAAATCTGGCATATTCCGAATCGCGGCGCGTGCGGCGGTGACATCAGCGGCTGCGCACGAGGCATGTGCTGCGTTGATGGGAATAACACATGCCGTCTCAACAGCGTTGCCAAACGACGCGATCACCGTGGCCATGGCCGATGCGGCAATCACCGACACGGCATTGCCCCACAGCGAGCGCTCCTTCCTCAGCCACGAGGACAGCATCGACAGCGCAACCAGCACTATATATAAAGGAGCCCAACGCAGTATGCCGGTATGCGTAATCAGGAATGGCAAGCCGATGACGATGAGCGCTACGGCATAAGTGAGCATCGGCGGCAGATAACGGCGTGAAAAGTGTGCTTTGAACCAGTGCGCGGCGCTGAACTGCACGCAATAGCACACGGCCCACGTCGCCAACAGCCAAAGCGTATCAAGATTAGGCCCGCCGATAAAGAAGCCAGCCACAGCGGGCAGCATAACCATTACCCATGCGCCAGGTTGGTTGTCGAACCAATCGCGTTTAAGAGTCTTGCGGCGGGAAGTCATATCTGTCATGATATCGCAGCGAATGGTTCTCAATAAGAAAGATGTGAGACCTGCATTGCGACAATCGAACATAGGAAGTGCGAGAAGCCAGTGCTTCCGCCATTATGCAACATGTGCGATTATTCGGAAATGTTCATTTGGCTCACATTGTGTTTATGTGAGACTAATCTCGTTGAGTATCGCCCTCGGCGCTGGAAATGGCCTCGGCTATCGGATCTTGGCTGAAGTCGTGGTTGCGATAATCAGGGTCGTCCACCGGCAGATGCTGCACCAAGGTATCGAACACCTGACTGTAGATTTTGCCGCGCTCGAGCACCGCATCGAGCACATGGCCGCCGAACGTCTTGTCGTCGGACAGGAAGTGCTCGTGGAATCCGGCCACAGCCGCGCCGTGAAACATCACGGGGGAGAAGTACCCGAGCATGGTGCCCTTGACGTCGTGGCGCAGGAACACGGCCTGCCGGTCGGCCACCTCTACCAGCGTGGGGTAGGGTGCCTGCTGCTTGATGACCGCGCGTGTCTTGATGAAGCTGAACGTGCCGCGCACAATTACCGAAAAGAACGTGTTCGCGCGGCCGTTCGCCTTGACGATCTTTTCGTTGAGCTCTTCTAGGCCGATATCATGACGCTCGCACTGGTACTGGAAGGCCGCGCGATGGCTATTGGCGAATGGCATGGTGAAGTCGTCCGGCACGCGTTCGGCCACACCGGATTGGCCTATCTTGTATGCCACGCCATCCAGGATGATGAGCTCGCCGTCCAAGCCCTCGCCGGTGCCGATGCCGGTGTCGCCATGCTTGAGCAATTCGCCGATGGTGGTGGTGCCTTCCAGCAGCCCCGGCACGAGTAAGGCCAAAGTGCCGTGCTGATATAACACGTTGGCACCGTGCTCACGAATAGGTTTGATGTTCTTTGCCAGTGATTGTGTCACGAGCCTTAAGAGTAATTCGCGTTACCGTCCAACTCAATTAATCAATCCATATTCGCCAACGTGAGCTGTGCCACTATATATAGGTAAGTCTCAGAAGGATGTTGGTAGGCGACGCCGAGCGGCTATGCCGCGAGGTAATACGAACGGCATGAGCGCGACACGCGCGAATTCCTCCGCGCTGTCCCACCTCAATGCTTGAATAAACAAGTTGCCTGATTTGGGCTCGCAAATTGGAATTAAAAAAGCGAGCGCGGGCCGGGAGCCACTTCAAGTGAAGTGACAGCCGGAAACCGCGCACTGATGTCGGATGACCGCCAGAGGACGTATGTCCAAGGGAGGCCATGCGCGCCGGTGCCCTAGAAGCAGGTTGGTAAACAGTACAACGAACATCGCTAGAAAGGGCGGACGGCAATGGCGGGACAGAAAATCCGCATCAGGCTTAA
>OIXX01000212.1_pt1 | contig 43973 bp, 53 predicted proteins | sample 1588161 | NCBI WGS metagenome assembly OIXX01 (sample SAMN03283274) | human gut metagenome | biome: human-associated habitat; material: feces | host: Homo sapiens | place: Peru | collected 2012 | reverse complement strand
TTCGGCCTTGAGATTCTTGATAAAGCACGCAATGTTGCGTACTTTATCGTTAAATTCCATGTAGAGAGCGTCCATTCTCCCCACATCCAAAACCTCACCAGTCTCAAGATTAACGTTCGTACCATCGTCCGTAGTGATGCAATTTAAGATTTCTTGATTTATTTCATATAATGGTCTCATTATTCTGCCCTCCGTAAGATATTCAATGCATAGCCAACATGGCGTTTGCGTTCTTCTTCCATCGTATCTTCAATTAACTCTTTTGCTTCCTTAATGTCATCCATTAAAATATCTAAATCTCTCAGCGTTTCCATGAGCTGGTCATAGCTTCGGTCATTTTCACTATTGACGACGAGTTCACGTCCAATAGTTGCTAACTTTCTGGAAAATTCACCATGCAAATCAATGCCGCTTTCTTTCATCTGATAGGCAACATCTTCGCTTACTTCATCACTTACAACAGGGTTAATTCCGTTAGGGTATCTTTTTTCATCTAATAACATTGTCTGCCTCCGCTTTCTCGTGGTATAATAACCACGAAAACTAAATTCCTAAGTCGTTTTCATCTTGAACAGCTCACGCCAATGGGCTGTTCTTTTTTATGGCCAAATCCTGATAAACCATTCAATCAGCACATCCATAGCAATCGTGCCGCCTAAAACAGCACCTAGTAGAAGTACAATCACCATAATGCGTACCATCAAGCATGGCCTATCATCACCTCCATACTTTGCGTCTGCTTCTAAAGCAATCCGCAGATTGTTCGCCGCCCAGCGTTCATACTGGGCTCGGTTATAATTGCTGTTAATAAACGGGGCTATGTCCTGCGTCTTACTTTCTTGTTCCATCATTTTCACCTCCTTATGCCAATTCAATACCCGGAAAAATGTCATCAAATCCAGAATTCTGTTTGTGTAAGCCCTGCCGTGACAGGGCTTTTTTCCGAAGCCATTCCAGAGCCGTTGTCCGCTCAAACACGAACATTCTATTTTGCCGGAAACACGGTATGCCTTCGTGAATCCATTGATTCACAGTTTCTACAGAACATCCGGTAATACTAGCTAGTTCCACCCGATTGAGTGTCCATCGTTTATCCAGCGGCACCCTGTCACGAGTAGGAATACGTACTTTTTTCTTATCCATGCTCTCGCCTCCTCTCTACTGCCTCATGGTATAATCACCTCAAAGGAGGCGTTTACCATGAATCTAAAAACCACTGAAAAACTCATTAAACTATTTGCAAATGGTCAAATTACCTATAAAATTATTCGTCGTACTATGCCTGAACTTAGCGATAACGACTTACAAAATATGTTGTTTCCTCTATCAAATACCACAAACAAACTAATTGCTTTTGCTCGCGATATTTCCAAAGATGAGTTCCGTCGCAATCAATTCAACGAAAATGAGGTCATTGTCCTTACGGAAAAAAGGAGAAGATTTTCTGTATCAACTCAGGAAAGAACAACACCAAAGCTTTTTGAACTATATTTCCATTGCATTGAGTGCCATTGCCGCTGTCACCGGTATAATATCTTTATTCCGTTAATGACAGTACAGGTCACATTAATTACCGTACAAATAAAGACAAATTTTTCAGTCCAATATAGCCCCTGCCACCATCGTTGTATGGTGGCTTTTATTTTTGTCATGCTCTCGCCTCCTCTCTAGTCGCTCATGGTATAATCACATCAAAGGAGGTGATTTCTATGAAACGTGATTTAGAGTTAATACGTTCAATCCTGATGTGGGCTGAACAAAACTGTGATGGAAAACGTGATATAACTGCTCCACGTCTGACCATTACTGGTTACACCGTCAACGAAATCGAATACCAATTACGTCTACTCAGGGATGAAAATTTCATCACTTATGAAGGACGTAAGCTAAAACCTGTAACTCGCTGGGTTCATTTCACTCGTCTAACTTCTCAGGGGAACGCTTTCTTACAAACTTTGCAAGATGATTCTATTTGGAATAAAATCACGAAGAAGCTAAAGGATGAAGCACTGACAACCGCTTGTGAAACTGCAATTTCATTTGCGAAAAATATCATCCTTAACGGCTAGTCGTAATCTTTTGCCGCCGAACCAATGAACTCGACTGCCTTCTTATTCATAAGGTCTTCTAGCTCGTCCACTGCATAGGCTTGGGTACTACCTACAACAACGGCATTGGCTTGAATGCCTAACAATGTCCATCCGTGCTGTAAAAAGTAATTTGTGAAATATCCCCTTGTTTCAAGAACTGTGCGAATATCTTGGAGCTGTGGGGATTTTTCTTTATCCATCTGCTCTCGCCTCCTCTCTAGTCGCTAGCCTTAGTCGGATGTTTTTCTTGATAATTCATTTCTTCTACCAATTCCCAACAGGCCGTAACGATTAAATCATTTTTGCTTCTCCCTAATTTTTTAGACATAATATTTAATCTATCATTGAGATTTTTAACTAGCCTTAACGTCATTCTTATCTTTTCCATACATCTACCTCTTATTAGACACCGTTTTAGTGTCTTTAATATATCACGACACTTATTTAGTGTCAATACATGGTGCGTAAAATATTGTATAATAGCACCAAGGAGGTGTCATTATGGCAACATTGACAGTACGCATATTGGGTGATTTAAATAAAGTATTGGATGAGCTTTCTGAAAAAACTGGTATATTGAAATCGTCACTAATTCTTTATGCCCTAAATGACCGATTGAGGCGGGGAAATTTTCCCAAAGGTGATTTATTCACTGTCACCGGGCAAGTACCAGTTCGTATTACCTTACGCTTACCAGACGCTTTAAAGGAATTACTAGAAGCAGCCGCCAAAGCTAACGATGTTTCAGTGAATTTCATGGTAAACAAATGCATTTATGACGTTAACCTGTTGTATTGGCGTACTTATCAGTAAATTTCCATATTGCAAAAAGAATAAGTTGCGAAATAGTAATCCCTGTTTCTTGACTTGTTCGTTTCAACGCTTCGTATAACGCCTCTGGCAATCGGAGCGTTGTTTTTTTGATTTCTTTATCCATCTGCTCTCGCCTCCTCTCTACTTTCTCATCTGTTAAATGTACGTTTTGTACATATTTAAGATAAAAAAATCCTGTCCACTTTACTATTCAAAACTGACGCAATCTTATTAGCTAACTTCAATGAAGGAGTACGTTACCCTGCTTCAAGAAACGCAATATATCTTTGAGATACGCCAGTTTTATAAGCTAATTCAGTCTGAGATAATTGCCTTTTTTCTCGGTATTTCCTCAATTTATTCCTCACTTTTCTGCTTCCCTCCCTTGCTTTATCTTATGTACAAATTGTACAGTACATTTTGTAGAATGTCAATAGTATTACGCCATTTTCTTTGATATAATATGAACATAGAGTACAGTACGCATTATTCATAGAGGTGATTATATTGAATGGCAAAAGATTAAAGTCTCTTAGAGAAGAGTATGGTATAACTCAAAAGGAATTAGCAGATAGGCTTTCATTAACTCCCAAGGCAATTTCTTTTTATGAATTAGATAAAAGAGAACCAACAGGAGAAGTTTTGATCGCATTAGCAAATATGTTTCATACATCAACCGACTATTTGCTTGGTAAAGATACTCCTAATGAATCAAAATCCAAAGGTATTCGTATTCCCGTTGTAGGACGTGTTGTTGCTGGAATCCCCATTGATGCAATCGAGGAAATCATAGACTGGGAAGAAATACCACCTGAAATGGCAAAAAGAGGTGAGTATTTTGGACTGCGTATTACAGGACATTCTATGGAACCTCGTATTTGCGAAGGTGATGTAGTCATTGTCAAAAGGCAGCCCACTGTAGAATCCGGAGATATTGCAATCGTATTAGTCAATGGTAATGATGCTACGATTAAGCGAGTCAAGATACAGGAAAATGGCATTACCCTTATTGCAACGAATATTAGCGTATATGAACCGCACTTTTACACGAACGAGGAAATAAAAGAACTACCTGTCCAGATATTAGGAAAGGTAGTCGAGTTGAGAGGTAAATTATAATTATGGGAGTAAAAATAGATTTATTAGAATATTGTTCAAATCTGTCTGCTAAAATACTTCAACCTAATTTATATCCTGATTTAGAGAGTGGCTTTGATGAATTAGCCCGAACAAGTTACACTCAACTGTTAATCATTTTAACATCTTCATTCTTAGCCGAGCTGCGAAAAGATGCTCAATTAGAGTGCTTTCAATCCTTAGTGAAACAATACTATTCAGAACCGGTACCTCAGTCCATCATAAATGCGGCTATATATATCATTGCCAACAAGCATCTTACACGTACTGATAATCTTACATACTATGGAGGCGATAAATATTCATTAAATCTCCCCGCATATACTCAAGTAAAATTAGGAGAAGCATTGTTCCCCCAGAGATATGTCATGTCTCATTATTGTGATAACTTGTACGAAAATAACTTATTGCCTAATTTATTGTATGGAGTCAATCAACTTTGGGATACAATACAAGATACTCAAGCTATAACATTGCTTCCTTCTCCCTTAATCCCCTGCGATGACGATGAAAAAATAACTGATTTACTTGCTGTATGCACAAGGATTAGTTATGAAACAATTACAATGAATCTTTGTGCAGATAAAAGTATTTCAGAATCTGAAATAAAAATAGCTGAATTGAAATTTAAACAGATACTTTTTGCCGTAACACCTTATTTACTTTTGCTTTCTGGTCGTTGGGACGCTAGGGCAAGATTCGAAAAACAATGTACCAAATATTTTCACGAACCTTTTTCCTTAAATATTATTGGAACCACTGAATATATTATAAGCAGTATAACGCATACTAAAGACGATTCTACGGGAACAGATTATATAAAGCTTGATACGTATGCTAGTACTGAAATCAGTGAAACTATTTTTCCTCAAGGCTATGGAGAGTATCACCGTGGAGAAATGTTTTATAATAATATACTTCTTCCTAATTTAAATGAAGCTATATCCAACCTTTATGAAGCTATAAATAATCGCACATGGAGTCCCTATTGACGAACGACTACTCCATGCCGCCCCACGAAATCGGGATATTATGACTTACAAGGAAGCTCACGAAATTTTATGTCATTGTGTAGAAAGGTGGTAAGTATTATGAAAAAACTTTTAATTTCTTTAGCATTAGCTCTTTCTGTTTTCGTTCCATCCTTTGCAACAGATTGGTACTGGATCGGCTCTAATGATACTGTCGGTTATTTCGCTGAAATGGATAGTATGGGATTTGCATTTCACCCCAACGAAAAAACGCATACTGCCCCTACTCCTTTTTCTGCCCAACAAGCAGCGGATAACTTCACGCGAACGATGCTTGCCCGCGGATTTAATATGTATGCTATTAACGAAGAATTACAAACATATATGCCGGAATGGGAAGCAAAAGAAGAAGCATATCTTCAAACCGCTGCACAAGAATCCTCCTATCAATACATTTCTTGTTGGGTGAAGCAAGAATATCCAGCCACCAATGAAACCAAACTTTATAAAAACATTTATGATGTTAAAGGGAATAGATGGTGTACCGTAACTATTGTTTCATACAAAAATAGCCAGCAAACAGGCATACAAAATATTCAAAATCCGAGCTGGAATTATGTAGTTCCTGGTTCTTATGATGAAGATATATATAACTTATGCACATATTATTATAATAGCACTTATCATGTCAGTTAGATAAAAAGAGGAAGACACAATATGCCAAACTTTTTCGACAACCATAAAACAACATTAAAAACACTCATTATTTTTTGCCTTGGTGTCGCAGTTGGTGGCTATTCATTAAATTGGTTTGAAACTCCTGCACCAACACCGACACCCAAAGAGAAAGTAAACTATTCAACAGACAGCAAGAATACCTATCAGCCTATTGCAAGGTATACGAAGCATGACACCGATAAAGAGAATAACGACTACAATTATGACGATACAGAAGACTATAACAACGATATAGACTCAGATGACACCTTTAATGATGACTTGCACGATAGTAGTATTTCAAGCTTTGATACTTCTGATGATATTGATTTAGATGATGATACTACGTATGAGCTTGATTCCGACCTAGATTCCGATACGGACAGCACATCTAATTATGACTATAGCTCCTATCATGATACGTATACACCTAATTATTCTTACAGTTCACCTTCTTATCCTCAGCACTCAGATGTATATGTGCATTCGTATGTACGACGTGATGGAACTTACGTGCAAGGACACTATCGAACTGCACCTAATAATACGACAGTAGATAATTACTCGCATAAAGGTAATGTAAACCCATATACAGGGAAACGCGGCTATAAAGAGGACTGGTAAATCATGAAAAAACTATTTGTTGCATTATTCCTTGCTTTATCTTTTTGCATGCCTTCCTTTGCCGCCAGCTGGTATTGGATAGGACATAATAAAGCTGGTGAACAATTCTATATTGATAACAGTTCTGTAACGAAGGATAGTCAAAAAGCCGTTATTTGGGAAAAAGTAATTTCTTCAGATGGAAGTTTTAATATAAAACAAATGGCATTTCTACGTCAAAAATCTTTTGCTATCTTGACGGTATATGTATATGATTCCAACGGAAATTTAGTAAATAGAATTATGAATTATTCAAATTACCATTGGATTGATATTGTTCCTGGTAGTATGGGAGATGCCTTATACTACGCAATATGGCCTTATTAATTATATTTTAACGCTTTATGTAAGATTGAAAGATGATAATACTATGAAAGAAAAAACAGATTTACTAGAAATATGCGCTCAATTAGGATATACAGCCTTAGAGACTCTATCACCAGAAAAATATTCAGCTGATGAAATTTCTATAGCCAGATTCCGCTATACACAATTACTAATAATATTAGCTATATCATTCATGATTGAATCTAGCAAAGCAGATGAAATACCACACTTTCAAAAACTTGTAGCGACGTATTACCCAGAACCTATTCCACTGAATATCATTAGCCTTGCCTTATATATCGTTGCGCATAAAGAAATTATTTCAGACGACTCTACCCCAGCTTTACGCGTAGGAGATTATACAGGAAGTAGTATTGCACATGCGATTCTCCCAAACATGGATAGTATTTCAATCGAATCCACTTGCAGTACGATTTCTGTATTGTGGGATTATATTCAACAACTAAACTAGTCGAATTCTACCAGTTTAACCGCCTCGATTTTCACGCGGTTAGAAAGGAATTAGTATGAACGATTTAAAAATCTTTGAAAACAAACAAATCCGTTCCGTTTGGAATGAAGAAGAACAGGAATGGTATTTTTCTATCGTCGATGTAGTTGATGCACTTGCCTCTCCCACTTCTCCACGCCGTTATTGGAGCGACTTAAAGAGAAAGCTAAAAAAAGAAGGTGCAAGTCAGTTGTACGAAAATATCGTACAACTGAAATTACCTTCGGAAGACGGTAAGAGCTATAAAACAGATGTTGCTACTACCGCACAAATATTGCGTCTCATCCAGTCCATCCCCTCACCTAAAGCGGAACCCTTCAAACAATGGCTTGCCCAAGTCGGAGCCGAACGAATTGATGAAACTATTGACCCGGAACTTGCTATTGACCGCGCGTTGGCAACGTATCTCCAAAAAGGATACAGCCGCGAATGGATTAATCAACGCTTACAGGCTATCCAAGTACGCAAAGAGTTGACAGATGAATGGCAAAACCGCGGCGTAAAGCAAGGGGCCGAATACGCCATCCTCACAAATGAAATCACGCGTGCCTGGTCTGGCATGAATACCCGCCAATATAAACAGTATAAAGGCCTCAAAAAGGAAAATCTCCGCGATAACATGAGTACTACTGAATTAGTGCTAAACATGCTGGCCGAAACGTCTACAACGGACATCTCTAAAACAGAAAAACCAGATACCTTTGAAAAACATAAACAGGTCGCGCGCCGCGGTGGTGGTGTCGCCGGTATTGCTCGCAAAGCCTTAGAAGCTGAAACAGGTAAGCCCGTCATTACATCCATGAACGCTCTTGATTTTGCAAAACTCCTTACATCTGTTATTGACACCAAGACAAATGATGTAGATGATACAAAAACCAAATAGAATATACTACTGTGCAAAAGGTGTGCAGTTACTGTGCAATCCCCCTCGAATTCGAGTGGTTGAAAACCATTTGACAGACGGCTTAATTATTTGTACAATATAGACATGGAATGGACCGTAACCATACGTGGCCGGTCAAAACTCCGTTGTCTATATGGCAGCGGAGTTTTTTATTTATAGAGGTATTATAATATGACTTCCCAAATTCAATATGATAAACCATTTTTAAGTTATACCGAGCAAATTAAACGGCTCAAAGAAAAATACCAACTAACAATCAAAAATGATGAATTTGCCTTTCATGCCCTCTCTACCATATCCTATTATGATTTAATCAACGGATACAAAGAGTGTATGATGGTAGATGATATTTTTAAGCCAGACATTAGTATAGAATACTTATATTTGTTCTACTTGTTCGATAAAAGTTTTCAAAATATTATTTTTAAACATAGTCTTTTTATCGAAAATGCATTTAAAACAAGCCTTGCTTACATATTAGGCAAAAACTTCGGTGTATCGATTGATGAATACCTTAGCAATAAAAATTTTCTATATTCCTATAAAGGAATTTTATATATCTATAGAGTAAAAGAAGAAATAGAAAAAGGTTATACACGATATGATAAAAACCATCATCCATATTATACGCAACAGCCAACAAAACATTATATGGAAAATCACAACCATGTTCCGCCTTGGATTTTGATGACTCTTTTTCCCAGAAAAAGATATAAAATCTAATGAAAAAATACAATTTTTAACATCTTCATTGGATTTTATCCGTAATTACCGCAATCAAATTGCCCATAATCTAAAATTTGTCACATATAAAAACAAAAAATTCAGACTCCCTACTTATATAACCAAAAAGATTATTAATAATAAAGAAATTACTAGTTCAAGAAAAGATTTTGATGATGTATATGCCTGTGTTTTAGCTCTATACATACTATTAAATTCTCCATTTTTAAAAACAAAATATCTTTATGATATGTCAAGGCTATTAACTGATATTCCATTCAACAGTCCATTATCAAGAATACAAGAAAAAATTTCTCATGATTATTCTCAAATCACAGGCCTTCCATCTAATTTTAATGTAATTCTAGCATTATTAAAACCTTAAATGCGCCAAGAATTCAACAATAATGTGTAAAAAATGCACTTTACTTTTACTGTGCATGAAGTGTGCATCTACTGTGCAATACCATTTTCGTGAGTCCAAGAAAATGGTCTATATACGGAAAAAGCCGCCAAAGCAGCTGGCGGCAATTCCGTATCTACGGTATTCAGTTATCTTGTAAATCCCCTATCTGGACTGATTTACATTAATAGTATATCACAATCAGCCCATTTTATGCCAATTATAAAGGAGCTGATTTTATGGCAAAGAAAAGAGCTGACGGCCGCGTACAAGTTAGCGCCGTTATTGACGGAAAACGCAAATATTTCTATGGTAAAAACGTCAAGGAAGCGCAAGAAAAGAAAAAGAAATACCTTGACTACCTTCGTGATGCCCCTAATATAGATGAAAATCTTACTTTTGGGCAATGGCTGGCCATTTGGTTGCGAGGTGCGAGAAGTTCACTGACTCCCAATACGTTCGAGTCCTACACGCAGGAGCTACGTCGTTATATTCTTCCCAGCATGGCAAAGATTAGGCTGATTGATTTGAAACCGCTTATGTTCCGCTCTTTGATTTCAGACTTATTAGGCCGTGGACTAAGCCATCGTACGGTGCAGTATGCCCTTTCAGTGGCTCGTATTGCCTTAAATCAGGCCGTTGCCGATGGGCTCATAGGTAAATCCCCTATGCTCGGTGTAAAGCTCCCTAAAACGGAAAAGACGAAAGCCGTCGCACTCACCAAAGAGGAAGCGCAACGGCTGTTGTCTGTAATCCAAAACCCTAAACATTATAACCTATATTGGGTAGCCTTGTATACTGGTTTACGTCGTTCCGAAATATTAGGCCTTAGAATGTCAGACATTAACGAAAAAGATGAAACCATTTCAGTCAATCAAACGGTATTGACCATTAACAATACGGTTGTTATCTCTCCCACAACCAAAAACAAGTCATCTCGTCGCACGATTTCTGTTGATAAAAAAACAATGGCAGTGATTCACCGCCAAAAGGCCATTACCTACCAAGAACGATTACAAGCCAAGACATACGAAAATAATGACTTGCTCTTTGCTCGTCCCGACGGCAAACCATATGACCCTAAATACATCAGCCATACGGCCACGAAGTACAAAAAGGAAGCGAATCTTCCTTACTTTACCTTTCATGTTTTGCGTCACACCCACGCTACGCTATTGCTCTTAGCTGGTGTCCATTTCAAAGTTATCCAACATCGTCTAGGTCATTCAACATACCAACAAACTATGGATATATACAGTCATATCGTTCCAGACATAGAAGAAAATGTGGTTGACAAACTGGCTAAATTAATCTAATTGTATTTTGAGATGATGTCAAAATGATGTCAAAGACACTAGATATTATGATGTCAAATAAAAAAGGCACTGCCTGAAAACACAGACAGTGCCTACGTGGTGCGAGTGAAGGGATTTGAACCCTTACGTCGTAAGACGCCAGATTCTAAGTCTGGTGCGTCTGCCATTCCGCCACACTCGCATAAAAACATCCCCTTGCCACAACATGTGACAAGGGGAATTTATTGGTGACCCGGTAGGGATTCGAACCCTAGACCTACTGATTCGTAGTCAGTCACTCTATCCAGCTGAGCTACCGAGTCATATGAGCCACATCACTTGCGACTCATATAGTTTACTAAAAGATACACTATTTGTCAAGAAAAATTTACAAGACACCAGCATCTTTCATCATGTCTTTGAGGAACTCCTTCTTTTCCGGTGTAGCGTCGACCATAGGCAGGCGGAACGGGCCAGCTGGGAGGCCTAAAATATTCAGGCACGCTTTGACCGGAGTCGGGTTGACCGTATAGAAGAGACCTGTCATAACAGGCAAATATTTCTGATGCAATTCTTTAGCTTTCTTCACATTTCCGTCTTTATAAGCCTGAACGATTTCATTCATTTGGTCGCCAATGATATGGGACGAAACGCTGATAATGCCTTCGCTGCCTACAGAAAGCAAGGGCAACGTCAAGGCATCGTCACCACTATAGACGTGGAACGTATCGGGCGTATCACGGGCAATAATCGTCGCTGCTTCGAGGTCACCGCTAGCTTCTTTGATGCCTACAATGTTTTTGTATGTCTTCGCTAATTTTACGACTGTTTCCGGCAAAATCCGGCCGCCTGTACGACCTGGGACGTTGTAGATGAAAATAGGCAGTTTCGTTGTTTCTGCAACAGCTGCAAAGTGAGCATAACAGCCATCTTGGTTCGGTTTGTTATAGTACGGCACGATGACGAGCAACGCATCGACACCTGTTTCTTCTGCTTCTTTAGCAAATTCGATAGTCTGCGCCGTATTATTCGTACCAACATTGCCCATGACGAGGACTTTATCACCGACTGCATCGACGATAACTTTGAATAATTGTTTCCGTTCTTCTGCCGTCATCGTAGCACCTTCACCGGTTGTGCCAGCGACTAAGATACCGTCAGAGCCGTGAGCTGTCAAATGTTTGGCTAATTGGACAGCCCCTTCATAATTGACTGACTGGTCTTCGTTAAAGGGCGTAATCATCGCCGTAAGGACATTTCCATACGTTAACATTGCCACTCCTCCTTATTTAATCATGTCGTGGTCGAGCATATATTCTGCAATCTGCAAGGCATTGAGGGCAGCACCTTTGCGGATTTGGTCGCCTGTTACCCAGAGATTGATAGCCTTAGGATTATATAAATCCTTACGGATACGGCCTACGTAGCAGTCGTATTTTTCCGATGTATAGAGGGGCATAGGATATTCCATTTCAGCCGGATTATCAAGGACTTGTGCGCCTGGGAAAGCATTAATAGCCTTTTTCACAGCGTCTACAGTAAGTGCATCGGCTGTTTCGACCATGACGGATTCGGCATGGCTGCGGAAAACCGGTACACGGACCGTCGTCGGCGTAACGGCAATGGAATCATCATGGAAAATTTTATGTGTTTCGTTGACCATTTTCATTTCTTCTTTTGTATAGTCATTTTCCATGAATTTATCGATTTGCGGAATCAAGTTGAACGCAATAGGATAGTGTTTCGGCAAGCTCTTGCTCGGCAAAATGTGCGGTTCCATTTCTTTGCCTTCGAGATATGCTTTCGTTTCGTCTTTTAATTCGTCAATGCCTTCGATGCCAGCGCCGGATACAGCTTGGTACGTAGAAACGACAATTTTTTTAATAGGCGATAAATCATAAATCGGTTTCAACGCCATAAGCATGATAATGGTCGAGCAGTTCGGGTTGGCAATAATGCCTTTATGCCACGAAATATCTTCTGGATTGACTTCCGGAACGACGAGAGGTACGTCCGGGTCCATACGGAAGGTCGACGAGTTATCGATAACGACACATCCCCGTTTAGCAGCTTCTGGCCCTAAGGTTTTGCTGACCGAACCGCCAGCGAATAAACCAATATCAACGCCGTCGAAAGATTCTGGTTTAGCTTCTTCAATGGTATATTCTTTGCCGTTTACGTTCATTTTCTTACCAGCCGACCGGGACGACGCTAATAATTTCAATTCGCTATATGGGAAATTCCTTTCTTCAATTAAACGGATAAATTCATGGCCTACAGCACCGGTGGCCCCTAAAATTGCTACTACTGGTTTCTTTGACATAACAATCATCCTTCTCTCTTATAAGTAATTTTCAAGGCCAAAGGTCAGACCTTTACGAGAACTTACTTTTTTCACAGCTAAGACGACGCCAGGCATGAAGGATTTACGGTCCATAGAGTCGTGACGAATCGTCAATAATTCACCGTAGCCACCGAATAATACTTGCTGGTGTGCAATATAGCCTGGCAGACGGACGCTGTGAATAGCAATGCCATCTACTTTGGCACCGCGAGCACCGTCGAGGCTTTCGTGCGTTTTATCCGGAGCAGGTACTGCGCCAGCAGCTTCGCGGGCAGCAGCAATTTTATTCGCTGTCATAATAGCTGTGCCAGACGGCGCATCTAATTTGTTGTTGTGATGGAGTTCAATAATTTCTACGTCTGGTAAATAGGGCGCTACTTCTGCAGAGATTTTCATCATCATCACAGCACCGATGGAGAAATTCGGCGCAATAAAGACGCTCGTGCCTTTGGCTTCAACAGCTTTGCCCAGTTCGTCCCGCTGTGCTGCCGTAAGGCCTGTAGTCCCAACGACGACGTTTACACCTGCGTCGATGCAAGTTTTGACATTATTGTAAATAACGAGAGGTGTCGTAAAATCGACGACAACGTCTGGTTTCGTATTTTCTAAAGCCGTTTTTAAATCACCGTGAATGGGAAAACCAAGCGGTGCTATACCAGCAGCAGTCCCTACGTCTTCACCGACATGGGTAATGCTCACACCACCTACTACTTCTAAGTCTTTATCTGCATGAACGGCTTTGACGACTTCGCTTCCCATACGGCCGTCTGCGCCGTTTACTAATACGCGTAACATTCGGATATTCCTCCTTTAAGATACTAAAATTTCTTTTATCATATACCTATCATCTATACTAGTCAAGTAGACACTGTCCCACTCGCACGAGACGCGTGTACTTGCTCGACGAGCTGCCGTGCCGCTTCGATGCTGGCCTTCGTCGCATCGTTACCGGCAAACATGCGGGCAATTTCTAGGATATGTTCGCCATCAGACAATTTCCGGATTTGCGTCACCGTCCGGCCTTCCACTTCTTCTTTGAAAAGGAAATAATGATGGTCTGCAATGGAAGCAGTCTGCGGCAAATGGGTAATACAAAAGACTTGGCCATTTGTCCGCAGCTGGCGAATGTGGTCCGCTACTTGCAGGCCCGTTTGCCCACTAATCCCGACATCGATTTCATCGAAAATCATAGTCCGTCCTAGCAGTAAGTCACGGCTCGCCGTCTTTAAGGCCAAAGCAATACGTGACACTTCACCGCCAGAAGCAATCTTCGCCAAAGGCTGCATGGCTTCGCCAACGTTTGCCGAGAAATAGAGCTCAATCGCTGCCGCGCCATCAGGCGTAATCTCTTCCATAGGCACGATGTGAAAGGCAATAGAGCTATTCGGCATGCCGAGTTTCCGCAAAGCCGCTCCCATAGACTGGCGAAAGGACTTGTCTGCTTGCAAGCGCAAATCAAGTAATACCTTGCCTTGCTGACGCAAGGCTTTTTCTTTAACAGTACATTCTTGTTGCAACGCCTGCAAATGCCCTTCGGACTGGTCGAGCTTGTCGTATTCGGCCTTTGATTTCGCTAAAAAGGCCAATATATCTGCTACAGTCGCACCGTACTTACGGCGCAGCTTTTCAATGGCTGCTAAGCGCGACTGCATCGCATCAAGAGCGTGTTCATCAAAATCAAAAGAATCAGCATAACTCATGAGGCTGTCGTGAATTTCTTCGACTTCATACGAAATGGTTTCCACTTTCGCCGCAATCGTTTGGAAGGTTTCATCATAGGCCGAGGCCTTTTCCAGATTGCGCTGCATGAGCTCTAAGGACTCTATAACGCCGTGCTGTCGTTCTCCCCCTTCGAGGGCAAAGAGCGAATCTTTTAAATAATTTTTGATGTGCTCTGCATGAGAGGCCTTCTTGACCTTTTGCTCGAGCTCTTCGTTTTCTCCTTCGCGCAAGTTAGCTCCTTCGATTTCTTTGATTTGAAATTCTAAGATGCTCAGCATGCGCGCCTTTTCGCTTTCGTTGCGCCGCAGTTCCTGCATTTGCTGAACTACGTGTTTCCAGTCTTGATAGAGGCTGTCGTATTCATCCCGTGCCGCTTCCAGCTCTGGTGTCAAGCTATCTAAAATCTGTACGTGATACGACGGGTCGAAAATCAAGCGGTTGTCAAATTGGCCGTGAATATCGAGCAAATGGTCGCCGATTTTTTTCAGGACTGCCGTCGGCACGAGGGTCCCATTGACGAGAATCGTCCCGCGGCCGCTCTTATGGAACTGCCTGGAAATGATGAGCTGCGTGCCCTCTTCTTCAATATGGTTTTCGACTAATAATTCTTTTAATTCATCATCATGACCGGAAAAAAAGAACGCGCCTTCAACAAGGAAAGCATCCGTGCCGTGACGCACGAACGTTGCTGAAGCGCGTTTTCCAGCCAGCATGCCAATGGCATCGAGCAAGATAGATTTACCGGCACCGGTTTCACCAGTAAAAATAGTCACGCCTTCGCCAAAGGTAATATGTAAATCTTCAATTAAGGCAAAATTATGAATGTGCAGCGATTGCAGCATACGAGCCTCATTCTTTCATTAAGGAAACGACTAATTTCGTCAGTTGCGGTACCATGTCCATGTTATTGGAGAAAATAACAATCGTGTCATCGCCGGCAATGGTGCCAATGACGCTTTCCCATTTCGCATGGTCAATAGCCGACGCTACCATGCTCGCTGAGCCAGGGAGAGTATGGATGACGATTTGGTTAAAGGCCGAATCGACACGGACGATAGAATCTTGGAACAAGCGAGCCATGCGATTTTTCGACATGAGCATATTCTGTTCCGGCGAAAGCGCATAGCGATAGTGGCCGTCACTGGTCGGAACCTTAATGAGCATCAATTCTTTGATGTCACGAGAAACGGTTGCCTGCGTTACTTCAATGCCTTCTTCTTGCAACGCTTTAGCAAGCTCTTCTTGGGTCTCAATAGGCCGAGACTGGACAATTTCCTTTATTTTTGTATAACGAAATCTTTTCATGTTTACCCTCTTTTCTGCATCATATACAACACTGGTGGATAATGGACCTGATTGATTGGCTGCCACGTCGATACATCGAAGTCCTGCTGCGGTACAGTTTGCAAGAACTGATGGACTGCATCTGCTTCCGCTTTACCTGTAGGCGTACCGGGGTATGCCGCTAACATAATTATCCCATTTATAGCAAGTTTATTCAAGCATATTTTTACAGCTTTTATAGTTATTTCACTTTTTGTATGGATTTGATGGTCTCCAGACGGCAAATAACCTAAATTAAAGACGATAATATCTGGAGTATCCGTCAAGTTTTCGATAAGAATGTCGTGAGACCCTTCTTGGTAGATGACCCGTTTATGGCTTAAATCAGCCGTTTCCAGCCGTTTTTGCGTCGCTTCAATAGCACAACGCTGGATGTCAAAGGCATAGAGCGTCGCGTCCTCTGGCATATGACTTGCCAGGAACAGCGTATCGTGGCCATTACCACAAGTCATATCAACGATGGTTTTCGCCTGGGCCGCATAAGGTTCTAAAATCAAATGCGACATCGTTACGGCATTTTTTAGTGGATACATCATTAGTCATGCCCCATCATTTTTGTAAATAAATTGGTGTAGAAATAGTTTTGGTTAAAGCGAATGACTTTCAGCGGATGGTCGGCTTTCCGTACTTTTAAGGCCATAGAATGATTTAATTCTTGATCCATCATGCCGTCGACGGAAATACGCACGCTGTTGCGACTATTGGTCACAGTAAATTTCACTTCGTCCGTTTCGGCTAAGACCAAGGGAATTTTTAGGAGCAAATGCGGGCAAATAGGTGTCACCATAATGCATTTAACGTCTGGCGAAACGATAGGGCCGCCGCTAGAGAAAGAATAGCCCGTACTGCCTGTCGCTGTCGAGACGATAATGCCATCGCCAGGATACTGCTGTACGTAGTGGCCATTAATGCTCATATCGATGCGAATGAGCTTGCCGACGTTACCATGACCGATGACAATGTCATTGAGAGCTGCCGGAAGCGGCTGAATAGAGCCGTCATCAAAAGCTAAATCCCCTTGGAGCATCATGCGATCTTCGACGAAATAATGGCCGTCTAAAATATCTTTGAAGCGATGTTTTAAGTTTTGCGTTTCTACTTCGTAGAGAAAACCTAAAGAGCCTAAATTGACACCGCAAATAGGAATGTCGGCGCTAGCAAACTGCTTTGCCATTTTTAAAATCGTACCGTCCCCGCCGAGCACCATAGCGACGTCGATAGATTGATAAATAGTCATATGCGGCCGTAAATGTTCCGCCTGAATATGTTGGTACACAGGCTGCTGACTTTCGCTGACGTATGCCGGCAAATAATAGTCTACATTATACTGTTCGCATAGTTTAATTAATTGTTGTACAAGAGACGCACATTCGCGTTTGACTAAGTTTGGAAAAATACCTATCCGCATATGATTTCACCTACATTTCATGAGATTTATGAGCAATTGTCGTAATCATATCGTCGGTCACGTCGTTATGGCACGGCGTATCTTTACGGCTATAGAGCAAGTATTCAATATTTCCGTCGGCCCCTTTGATGGGCGAGAAGGTCAGACCAATGGGCGAAATGCCACAGTCGGCAATGCCAGCAATGACCCGCGTTAAGACCGCTTCGTGGACGCTCAGGTCACGGACGATGCCGCCTTTTCCGACGAACTCCCGGCCTGCTTCAAACTGAGGCTTAATGAGCGTCACCATGGTGCCGCCGTCACGCAAGAGTGGGGCCACAGTCGGCATGATTTTGAGGAGCGAAATAAAGGATACGTCAATAGAAATAAAATCGACAGGCTCGCCAATATCAGCGACCGTAACGTTGCGGATATTGGTCCGTTCCATATTGATGACTCGTTCATCAGTGCGCAGTTTCCACGCGAGCTGGCCATAGCCAACATCGACGGCAAAGACTTTTGCTGCCCCCTTTTGGAGAGCACAGTCTGTAAAGCCGCCCGTAGAGGCACCGATATCCATCATAGTCGCACTAGTAAGGTCGATAGGAAAGGTTTCCATAGCCTTTTCTAATTTCAGACCGCCCCGGCCTACATACGGAATGGGATTGCCTTTGACTTCTATTTCTACATCGACAGGAAGTTTCGTCCCTGCTTTATCGACACGTTGCTGCTTAACGAAGACGAGACCGGCCATAATCGTGGCTTTTGCTTTTTCCCGGCTTTCCGATAGGCCCCGGTTCACTAAGAGCACGTCTAATCGTTCTTTTTGTTGCACTGCTATAGCTCCTTTACTGTACCCGTACGAGCATGTACGATACTAAGTCCCGTAAGAATTGGCCCTTATCACCAAGCGGTGCCAAAGCATTGATAGCTTGCTGTGCCACTTCGTGAGCTTGATTGCGCGCTTCGTCTAAGGAAAAAATCGTGACATACGTGGCTTTGTGGTTTTTCACGTCACTCCCTGCAGGTTTGCCCATTTTGGCGGCATCACCGACAGCGTCGAGAATATCGTCTGTAATCTGGAAGGTTAAGCCCATATTTCGCGCATACGTTAGGAGTGCTTTTTCTTCGTCTGCTGTTGCGTCACCTAAGATGCAGGCCAGCTGAATAGCTGCTTCAAAAATAACGCCTGTCTTTGAGCGATGCATGAGTTTTAACCCATCAAGGCCAATAGCAATATTCCCTTCAGAAAAGGTGTCAAAGGCTTGACCACCGACCATCCCGGCCGGACCAGCCGCATGAGCAAAGGTTGCAATGCAGCGATTTAACTTATCTGGCGGTAAAGGCTGTTTCGCCATGAGTTCAAAGGCATAAGTCAAGAGGCCGTCCCCAGCCAGAATAGCCATAGCTTCACCATAGACCGTATGATTCGTAGGCTTGCCGCGACGCAAATCGTCGTCATCCATAGCCGGTAAATCATCGTGAATGAGCGAATACGTATGTACACATTCCAGGGCACAAGCCATATCGAGATAAGGCGTGCTATCCTTGCCTAGTGCCTCCACAGCAGCTAAGAGCAAAATAGGACGAATCCGTTTGCCCCCGGCGAGCAGACTGTACGACATGGCTTCATAGAGCTTGGAAAACTGGGGTATATCATTCTGCAACAACGTCTGTAAATGAGCGTCAATGGCATCCTTTTTTTCTTTCATATACGCTGTAAAGGTCATAGGTCCCGTGTTTCCTCCTCTGTCGTTTCCTGGCTATGTGCTTCGGCTAAAGCTTGGGCTCGTTGCCGGGCATATTCTAAGGCTCCTTCGCAGGCCGTAGAAACTTTCATGGCCTGTTCAAACAAGTCGAGCGATTCTTTTAAGGTCAAATCCGGTTGTTCTAAAGCAGCAACCAAATCTTCTAATTTTTTATAATTTCCTTCGAAATTTTTAAGTTTATCTAAGACTCTTGCCATTCTTTCGTACCTCTATTACTTTCGTCATAATCGTGCCGTCTAAGAGCTGAATTACTACGTTTTGCTCTGGCTTGACTGCCGTCACAGTCGTAATGAGCACACCATCCGTAGTCAGTTGGCCATAGCCTTTGCGAATCAAAGCGGCCGGGTTCAGGGCCTGTAATTTTCCTTGCAGCGTCCCTAAAGCACCAGCTTCTTTTTCCAGGCGCAGCTGCAATCGCTGCACAGCTCCTGCAGTTAGTTGCTGTACATGCTCGCCTTTCATGGCCAAGAAGTGGTCATACTGGGCTGGCTGCAGGCGGCTGCTCAAGGCCGTCACCCGTTGGTGCCAACTGTCCAAATGACGCTGCATCAACTCATAGGCGCGATTCGTACAAGACGCAATATCCATTTCCATATCATTCATATCAGGAAAGGCCAGCTCCGCTGCATGGGTCGGTGTCGCCGCCCGTACGTCAGAAGCATAATCTGCCAAAGTCGTGTCTGTTTCGTGGCCAATGGCCGTAATGATGGGAATGGGCACATTGTAAATAGCCTCGACGACAGCAGGACTATTAAAGCACCACAAATCTTCCATCGAGCCGCCGCCACGCGCCAAAATGAGCACGTCAATATCTTTCGCTTTCCCCGCTTTAGCCAAGGTTTCGGCAATGACTGCGTCTGCCCCTTCGCCTTGGACAGGAACAGGAAAGAGCTTGATAGGAATATAGGGATTGCGCTCAGCTGCGATTTTATGAATATCGTGGAGTACAGCACCGGTCTTGGACGTCAAGACACCAACAGTCCATGGAAAGGCCGGGAGCGGTTGTTTATGGTCTTCGTCAAAGTATCCTTTAGCCAGTAAATCTGCTTTAATCCGTTCATATTCAGCCTGCAAATCGCCTTTGCCTTGCGAAAAGAGCCGTTCAATAATGAACGATACAGTGCCGCCTTTTTCATAGACATTAATGGCCCCAATGACGACGACATGGTCCCCTTCGCGGACGTTTTCCATGGACCGGCCCACACGGCTGCGGAATAAAATGGCTCGAATCGAGCAGGCACTATCGTGCAAGGTCATGTAGTAATGCTCTGTAGATGCTCGTTTCAAGCCTAAAATATTCCCTTCCATGGCAATGCTTTGCAATCTATAATCGCCTTGAATATCATCTTTAATGCGCCGGACTACGTCCGTAACAGAAGCATATTTCATGGGTTATTCCTTTCTTGCCACGCTGCCCAAAAGGCGGCACCAGACGCGTTATCGGCACTATAGGCGGCATCGCCTGTATCGATACGCACGTGATGGGCTGCGCCATAGGCTGCAATTTGCGCCCGTAAATAGGAGTTAGACATAACGCCGCCAGCCGCCACCAGATGAGTCATCCCTTGGGCTAAGGCCGTGTTTAACAGCGTTTCCAGGCCATTCCAGACGGTCTTCAGCGTCCACAGAGCCCGGTCTTCACGCGACAACGTATCGCCCTTAGCAATGAGCCGTTGGGCTTTTGATTCGACACCGGAAAAACTGATTTCGCCGTCTTTAGCAAAGACTTTGTCGCCTTTTAGTTGCTGGTTCCCTTGCTGGGCTAACGCATCGAGATGTTTTCCGGCCGGGAAAGGCAGGCCTAAGGCAACGCCGACGCGGTCTACAAACTGACCGGCACTGATATCACTCGTACCGCCAATGCGCGTAATGGCCAAGCCTTGGGCATCTGGAACGGCATACAATAAATCTGTCGTACCGCCAGACAAATGAATCGCATAGAGTGGCTCCCTAGCCATCGTGCCGAGACAGCGCAAAATGGCAAGGACGTGGTTTTCTTGGTGACTAATGCAATACAAGGGCACGCCTAAAAGGGCTGCTAAGGAGCGGCCATAGCCAAGGCCAGCTAAAAAAGCCGGCATATACGAATCATCACGGCGGCGCGGCTTATCCGTCACGGCAATACCGCGAATGGTGTAGTCCTGCCACAACGAGCCTACAGCTTCAAAAAGAGCCGGTAAATTCCGCGTATGCTGATAAACCATATTCGATTGAGATAAGCCGTGGCTGCCCGGTTTGACCGTTAAAATGCGCCGCTCATCTGCAACGATACGAAAGTTGCTATCGACGACACAAAGGGACGTAGTATAACAGCTCGTATCGATTCCTAACCATGCATCCATTATCCTAAAGCCTTAACGTAGGCCCCTAAAATCCCATTGACGAACCGTGCCGACTGGGCACCGCTGTATTCTTTAGCCAGGATAACAGCTTCATTTAACACAACCGAGGCAGGTGTCGGTTCTTTGGGGTACACTAATTCGCACAAGGCTAAGCGTATGATGTTGCAGTCCGTTTTGTTCATACGGCTTACTTCCCAGCCTTTAGCATAGGATTCAATAATCTTATCTAATTCATCGCGATGTTCCGTCGTCGTATCGACTAAATACTGCGCATAGACACCGACTGTTTTCGCCCCTTCTGGACGGGCGTCTTTCAGGTCTTCTACCGTCACGGCATCGCGTTCTAAAATTTCTGTTTCACTATATTGAATATCATTGGTTCCATGAAATTCGCGGGAGAATAAAATTTCCAGCGCCTGTTGGCGCGCTTTATGTCTGCTCACACTGACCTCCTGATGGGTTTTGATTCAGTACACCTATGGCTTTCCTCGTCACGTGACGCCTGTCATGCTACGAAGACGTATCGTATGTCACGCCTTGAATGAGAATATGCACAGCTGTGACGTCACAGCCCGTCTTCTCTTCCACTGTATCTTTGACAGATTTTTGTACATGCAAAGCCACATCGGGGATACGATACCCATATTGGACCACTAAGCGAATCGTTAGTTCTACCGTATCTTCTACGACGATGGCTTCGACCCCTTGCGTCGGGCTTGCATGACCGATTTTTTTCGCCGCTGCTTCGGATAAGGTCGCGCCTAAGGCAGCAACACCTGGTACGGCCGCTGCCGTTGCGGACGCAATCATCGAAATGGCTTTGGGAGTATATGCGTTAGGTTCCATAGGCTTTACCATTGACTACATTCACAAAAAGCGATGAGAGTCTCATCGCTTTTCCGTGTCCATCTATACCTTATTTTGCTCTGCCAATGTACTGGCCTGTTCTCGTATCGATTTGGAGTGTTTCCCCTTCGTTGATGAACAGCGGTACTTTGACAACATAACCTGTTTCGAGTTTAGCCGGTTTGCTGCCGCCTGTTGCTGTATCGCCACGAACACCCGGGTCTGTTTCAACGACTTTGAGATCAACAGCAGCCGGTAAGTCGATGCCGATAACTTTGCCTTTGAAGGACATAACAGAAACAGTCATGTCTTCTTTTAAGAAATGAACAGCATCGCCCAGATTATCTTTGCTGATTTCAATCTGTTCGTATGTGTTGTTATCCATGAAACAGTACATACCTTCATTTTCATAGAGGTAGTTCATCTGTGCGCGGTCAACACGGCCGTCCTGTACTTTTTCGCCAGCATTCCATGTACGTTCAACAACGGCACCTGTTTCGAGGTTTTTGATTTTAGCGCGAACAAAGGCAGCACCTTTACCCGGTTTTACGTGCTGGAATTCAACAACCTGCCATACTTGACCATCAATTTCAATCGTTACACCTGGTCTGAAATCATTACTTGTAATCATCTTTAAAACTCCTCCTATACCAGTTCTATCAAATCTTTGGGTGTTTTATTTAAGATTTCACAGCCCTCAGCAGTGACAACTACGGAATCTTCAATGCGGACACCGTATTTGCCTTCTATGTATAGTCCCGGTTCATCCGTGACTATCATATGTTCTTTCAAGGTCCCTGTAGACCGTGGCGATAAGACAGGCTGTTCATGAATCTGAAGTCCTGTCCCATGTCCTAAGGCATGCGTAAAGTACTGCGCCATGTTGTGTTTGGCAAAAAAGTCGCGTACTGTTGCATCCACTTCTGGGCACGATACACCGGCTTTAATTACAGAAAGGCCTAACAACTGTCCTTCTAAGACGAGGTTATAGAAATCTTTCTGTTCTTGTGTCGCTTTACCGACAACAATCGTCCGGGTCATATCGGAATGATATCCGTCCCAAACGGCACCAAAATCAAAGGTTACGAAATCACCAACTTCAATGACTTTCGGGCTCGCTGTCCCATGAGGCATGGCCGAGCGTTTCCCAGAAGCGACGATAGTCGTAAAGGATTTTTCTTCGGACCCTAAGAGCAGCATTTTACTTTCAAGCTTTGCTGCCAGTTCTTTTTCCGTTACGCCTGGCCGAATATCTGCCATCAGTTCGGCAAAGGCCCGGTCTGCAATATCACTGGCTTTGCGCGTCGCTTCTAATTCCCGCGGTTCTTTAATAGCCCGGAGAATGGTAATGTCTGCGCCTTCAAAGCTAATATCATCTAAATCAGCTACAATTTGTTCGTACATGGCATGCGTCAAGTACGGGGCTTCGTAGAGTACGACTTGTGCGTGCGTATCTACAATGTTGTCGTGAATAGACTGTGCCAAATGGCCTTCGTGATTCTTCACGGCATACCATATGCCGGATTCACCGGCTGCTTGTTCCGTGTAACGGGAATCAGTCCATAAGGTGGCCATTGATGCGGTCAGAACCAATGCCCCTTCACCGCCTGTAAATCCGCTAAAATAGCGAAGATTTTCAGGTTGCAGTATGACGATTCCGTCTGCTGTATGTTCACGGAGAAACTGCCGCAGGCGGGCAATGCGTTCTTCTATCATAATTATCACCCATATTTATTCGATTATATTTTATAATACCATAGAAATATCCATTTGAACAGTCTAAGTTATGCAAATGGTGCGTTCTTCTCGTCTTCGGTGAGTTTTCGCCAGTCTCCCGGTGTCAGTGCCGGGTCTAAGACGAGAGAACCAATAGAGCGACGATGGAGTGCTGTTACAGTGAGGCCCACAGCAGCACACATACGTTTCACTTGATGGAACTTCCCTTCTTGCACCGTAATCTCTACGGTCTGTGCTCCTGTTTGCTGCGCATGCGCTGGCAGACAATGGAGGCCGTCGTCGAGGACGATACCGGATTGAAACAGTGCGTCTATATCAGCCGGAATCTCGCCTGTTACGGTCGCTTCATAGACTTTGTCAATGTGCTTCTTAGGGGCCGTAATGCGATGTGACCACGTACCGTCATTCGTCAAGAGCAAGAGACCAGTCGTATCCTTATCCAAGCGTCCGACCGGAAAGAGTCCAGCTCTTTGATACTGCTGGGGCAAGAGGTCGAGGACAGTCGCACTAAAGCGGTCTTCTGTAGCCGACAAGACCCCATCTGGCTTATAGAGCATGAGGTATATCGTTTCTTCGTAGATGACACGTTCGTCATCGACTTGGACCACATCTGCGTCCGTATTGATTTTCGTGGCACTATCGCAGCACACGGCCCCATTGACGAAAACATGACCGCCTTTGCAAAGGGCTTTGATTTCTTTACGCGTTCCCCAGCCTGTATGGCCGAGGAGCTTATCTAATCGTAACGTCGCCATGACTTATAAGGACGGCATAGACTGCCATTGCGGTACGTAGCCTGTCGTGCCTTCTAAATGCTGCGTGCAGTTGAGTAAGGTCATGACGTTGCGGTCGCCGTAATACTCAATGACGGAAAAGGCCGTGTTATACTGCTGGAAGCACCAAATGCGCCCTAATTCGAGTCCTAAGAGACCAAAGAGCAAGCAGCGAATAGCAGCACCGTGCGAAACGATGACGACGGTATCGCCGTCTTGATGATGAGATAAAATGTCTTTAACTTTCGGGACAATCCGTTCTTCTACATCTTTGAACGATTCGCCGCCACGAGCGCGCATGGTGCCGTTCGATGCATAAAAGGCTTCGATTTCACCAGGCCATTTTTCCGTAATTTCTTTATACGTATGGCTTTCCCATTCGCCAAAATTGGCTTCTTCTAACTCTTTATACGCTGTGACCGGAAGGTTGTGCGGTGCTGCAATAATTTCAGCCGTTTCTTTGGCGCGGCTCAAGGTACTGCTGTAAATGCTGTCAATATGCACATCTTTCCAAAACTGGCTCAGGCAGTTGGCTTGCGCCCGGCCTCGGTCATTTAAAGGCACGTCAGTCGAGCCTTGGTACCACTGCTGTACATTGCCTTCTGTTTCGCCATGACGGACGAGATAAAGCTTAATCATAAGATCCTCCTATTTTGTGTGTAATCCCTTCGATGAGGTGACACTTACAGGGCTTATTATAGCGTATTTACGCCAGTCTGAACAGTAGGGAGAAAAGAATTGCACCGATGCCGCACAAGACCATTTCGCTCCCTTCGATAACGGCACCATACGTGTCGCCTGTAACACCGCCTAAATAACGGCAAATACGACGATTTATAAGTAGTGACAAAACCATCCCCAGGCCTAAGACAATCAAGTGGAGCGGCCCGGCATAGACCATGGGAAGCAAAGCCAAGATGCCCCCTTTCCAGAGGACATGGCGCGGCTGATACTGCACAAAGGCCTGCCCTAACCCTTGGGCTCTCGCATAGGGAAAAGCAAAGATACTAATGAGCGCGCCAAACCGTGCCGCTGTTGGCACAGAGACTAAAAAAATAGTGATGTATTTAGCTGGCAAATTAGCTACAAAAGTAATCTTCAAGAGCACGAGGAAGACAAAAGCCATGACGCCGCTAGCACCGACACGGCTGTCTTTTAAGATTTCGAGCATCCGCTCGCGGCTCCGACCAGACAAGATGCCATCAGCTGTATCCATGTACCCATCCGCATGGAGGCCGCCTGTAATATAGAGCCACGCCGCCACGACGATGACAGCCGTATAGAGCGGTGCAAAGAGATAACTAGCCGCTACGTACACAGCGGCCAGAAAGATACCAATAATCGTGCCAATTAAGGGAAACCAAATGACCGATTTGCCAAAGTCTTCATTCGTCCAAACCGTTTGCTTCGCTAACTGAATGCGCGATAAAAATTGGAGGGCAATCAAAAAGGATGTCATGGCCTCATCCCTCCTTGGGGCTTGAGCTGCAGTGGTAAGCCGCAAGCTACGAGGTAGACTTCGTCCGCTTTGCTGGCAATGTATTGATTGGCTTTGCCGATGACATCGCGGTACAAACGGCTCGTGTGTTCCATCGGGACGAGGCCGCAGCCTAGTTCATTGGTCACCATAATGACCGTCTTGTCATCATAGGATTGAACGCACTGGAGACAGTCCTCAATGTTTTTCAAGGCTCCTTGCGTAATCGTTGCATCATCTTCATCGCGATGGTCGTAGAGATACGTAGAAAGATAGATCGTCACGCAATCTAATAGGACGCTCTGCTGCTTAGATAATATCGTCGGCAAGGCTTGGGCTAAGTGGCGCGGTACTTCATAGGTCTGCCACTCTTGGGGCCGCCGTGCTTGGTGGAGAGCGACGCGTTCTTTCATTTCGTCATCATAGATTTCAGCCGTTGCAATATAGCCGTATGGGCCAGGAGCCTTTGCCAGCAGCAACTCAGCAAAGGCACTTTTACCGCTCCGCGCGCCGCCTGTTACGAGAATCAGTTTACTCATCTTTTAGGTTCCTTTCATGAGGCAAGAAAAAACCGCAACGCTGAGCGCCGCGGTGTCTTACCTTTATTTTTTTACTTGCGCATACAAATGGAATAATTCTGGTAAAATAATTTTTTCCATACCGATTTTAATCAAGCTCGGCAAGCCAGGCAGACAAAAGACCAAGCATTGATGCACGAGCCCTGCTGTCGCTCTATAGGCCAAGGCTTGTACGCCGCAAGCCCGGCGGTACGCAAAATACGTGAGCATTTCTGCAAAGCCCGGCAAGAGCTTGTCGAAATGAGGTGTCACCGTTTCAATGGTCACATCGCGCGGGGCCAATCCCGTGCCGCCGCTCATAATGACTACGTCGACACTGCACACCCATTCATGCAAATGCCGTTCAATCGCTTCTTTATCGTCTTTAACAATTTGATAATCAACGACTTGATGTCCGTATTTCGTGAGCGACGATTGAATCATAAGGCCATTCGTGTCATCCGAAAAGGACCGACTGTTACTAATCGTTAAAATCGCCACCCGTAATGGATGTTCTTCTATTGCTTTTCCCAAGGTACTTACCTTCCTTTCGTAACGATACTATCCCGTGTTTTTCCCTGTATTATTATCATTCGACTTCACTATCCTAAACTCCTACTTTACGAAACGACTTTTTTCAACTTTTTCTCTTCTCTTAGGGAGATAAAAGAGTTGTAAAATATAGCAATTCGATTATAATAGAAATTACTATATACAGACACGACATGTAGGAGGAACACAGGATGCTCAAAAAAATTACACTACTCTGTTTGACGTTTCTCATGCTCACTTGCTCCCTTGCCTTCGCCCGCTTCTTTGACGACAATCCGCGGTACTTGCAAGTAGGCCATGATGCAACGACCGAATCGTACATCGATACGACATCCATTCAGGCCAGCCGCTATGACCCACCGTATTACATCATTCAGGCTACGGTCTTGACGTACGATTACACGAACAGCACGGCTACAGGATACGTTAACAACTTCTTTTACGACTTCAAAAGCCAGACCGTCATGGCTCAGACCTTAGCGACCATTGCGTATGACGTAAATGGCAACCCTGTTTGGCAGTCTGCTGTGCCCAATGCAGCAGTGTACCCGACAGACCGCTACTCCGTCAACGGCAAAGCTGCGGACAAGGCCTTCTTTAACTGCTATAACATGACCTTTTACCATACATTCACGCAAACAGAATAACACATAAAGGATTTGATACACATGGAAACACTTTTACACATTGGCGGAACCTTAGTGACTATCATCTTTCTCGGTGCCGTTCTCTACTCCCTAACGTCAGCACTGCGCAAAAAACGTAAGACTGCCAAACTGGAAAAAGAATTAGAAACGAAAGAACACGTCAAAGTCAAAAACGTCCACCAATACGACATTGCACCGCAACAAGGGTACTATAAATATCCTTTAACTATCGACGGCGAACTAAAACGGATGCCCCAAAAATTTACGGCCATTTCTGTAGCCTTAGCCAATAATCAACCTTACTCGATTTATCTCATTGGCTTTGCCGAATTTGACAAAGGCGAACTGAAGGAACCTCATTACTTTTACATTCAGCCGCCAGAAAATAATTTAGCTAATGTCAAAGACAAAGATGTGACGTGGGATGTCTTAAAAAAAGCGGACACCTTCGGCGAATACTGGGAAGCAGGCATGAAAAAACACTTTGCCGGCCACACCTTAGTCGCACACAATGCGCCCTTTGTCATGGGCTGCATTGCCCACGCCTTAAAAGTATATGACATCCCTATGCCGCCGATGCACTTCGTCGACACCTTAAGCATTGCCAAGAAAGACTATTCCTTCTCATCTAACCAACTGTCCTCTATTGCCGATGAATTAGGCCTTGAATGGGAAGACAACAACGCCTTGACTGCAGCCATTACGACAGGTAAATTCTTAGTCCAAGCAGGCAAAGACTATCCCATGCATTTGCCGACCATTCACTACATAAACGGCGCACCATCAACGGAAGAACGCTGGGCCAGTGTCATTTCCACAGTAGAACGGGAAGAATGCACACCTGCTGAAATCTTTGCGCCCAATCCGCCCGATATGGCCATACTCCAGACCTTAGTAGATAAAAAATACATTGAACCAGGCGAAACAAAAGGTACCTACTACGCTACCAACGTCGGCCTTGATTTTGCCGAATCATTGTAATATATACGCTATCAGTTGCAGGGAAACAACAGGACTTGTACAGCTTCGTAACAGTTCCGTTGGCTCCCTGTTTTTTTCTCTTTCCTTGTGCTATACTCAAGCCATCACAGCAGAGAAAGAAGGTAATCTTATGAAAACAACATCCTTTGCCATTTGCGCTTGCATCCTTGCCATTTCTGCATCGGCTTTTGCAGCAACAACCACAGTGCCTACAGCAGCTACATTAACACCAACTGCAGCAGTAGTGCAACAAGAACAAACGAATACTCCCATTAGCCATGACATGACAAACTATACCCTGCCCTCTACAGACGGCTATGCAGTCAATAAACAACTCGCCGTCAGTGACATGGTCTTTAGCCCGGATATTAAACCAATCCTCATCAATAATACAGTCCTCGTCCCAGCCCGTGCCGTTGCCGATGCCCTTGGCTTTACAACGACCTGGAATCCTGGTGATACACCGTCTGTCACGATTACCAGCAAAGATGTGACCACGACCTTGTCCCTCGGCACGGATCTTTCCACAGCATCTAGTACAACTGCTATTGGCACGACAGCCCCCATTTCCTACGGTGCCCCTGCTGTCCTCGTCGATAATACAGCCTATGTTCCCTTAGGCGTTTTCCGCGTCATCCAAGGCAACTCTCCTGATGCTATTGTCGTAACCGATACAGGCATTACGATTAAAAACGTATAATCTTTGTAATTTAATTCTTGACGCTGCTATATAATTACCGTATAATATTTAGGTAAGGCTTTGCGCCTTCCCATACGGGCCTATAGCTCAGCGGTAGAGCCACCGGCTCATAACCGGTTGGTCCTTGGTTCGAACCCAAGTAGGCCCACCAACCACAACGACCAAGCATATCTACAGATACGCTTGGTCGTTTTTATTACCTAAAAAAGCATACAAAAAAACCTCGCATGCTATGCACACGAGGTTTATGTTGGTGACCCAGTAGAGATTCGAACTCTAGACCCACAGCTTAGAAGGCTGTTGCTCTATCCAGCTGAGCTACTGAGTCATAATAAATGGAGCGGGTGATGGGAATCGAACCCACATAACCAGCTTGGAAGGCTGGCGCTCTACCACTGAGCTACACCCGCAAAAAAATGGTCGGAGCAGCAGGATTCGAACCTGCGACCCCCTGGTCCCAAGCCAGGTGCGCTACCAAACTGCGCTATGCCCCGCCAACGAAAGATATTATATCGTGAATAAGGCTCTTTGTCAATATCAATTTTACTATTCTTTTACGATACATCCCCCAAAAGTAAGCCTTGCCAAAGGAACCAGCCTATCGTCTTATATAAATAAGGAACAGCCCAGTGAAGCCACACCGGCTCTCCTCTATAAAATAATTGGGTGAAGAAGAGCCGTGCGACGCATGGATTCTTTCATGCGTGCAAGTACTTCAATAGTGTATACTATCTTTTATTGCGTTAACAAATAGCAACGGCAACTCATTATTTTATTTGCTTCCATTTCACCAATCTTCCATTGTCCATTTTCTAAAACCATCGCAACGGTTCCACTAAATCGCTGTGTTTGTCTGGACAATCCCGGACCTCTATCCTGTGCTTCCAATTCGTACGCAAAGGTAATTGCTGACGGCGTAACAGACATGACATGGAGATGACTTACATTACTAGATAAGGTGTTTTTAAAGCCCTTAGAATAAGAGGACACATCGCCCATATTCGCTTGCATACTCTGGCTTAAATTGCTATATGCCCCAGAAAAATCATGAGACGAAATGTCTTGATGATAATCTAAAAATACACGCTGTGCTTTTGCTACATCATCAGACAAGGTTCGCGCACTCATGTAAGAAACCTTATGACTATCCTTATCTACAGCAAAGCGGAATAATGCCGGTTTGCCAGAAGGGGTGTCAAAAGAATACTCATATAACGTTAGATTATCATAATCCGATGCAGAATAATCTTTGCCGTATTGGCGCACAACGTCACTAAATGAATCACCTACGCATATGCCTTTGGTCGCACCGTCCGAAGTAAGTGTAACTACAGCCTGGACAACATCATTTTTATCCGTAACGACTTCTAGGTTATTGTATTTGTATCGTGTGTAAATGCCTTCGTCTGAGGAACTCAAAGGCGCACCAAGTTCTTTTCTTACACTACTCCATGAGTCTTCCAAAGAAATGCCATTAATAGCATACACAGGCATGGTTGTATTGACACTATTCTTAGGAGTTTCCATTCTTTCTGGCATAGTACTTGTATTAGATGGCGTAGTAGTACCACTCTTTTCGGTTTTCGTATTGGAAGGCACAACAACGGCAATAAGAATAGCAATAAGAATAATACTAACTCCACCAATAATGCCATATTTCATGTATTGGTTTTCTTGTTTAGGCACCGATGTTGTTTTCTCTGACTGTGAGTGACTGGTGTTATTGTTAGATAAAGGCTCATGTTTCGGCTTATTGACAACATAGTCTTTAACTGTAGTATTGGGTTTATTTAGAGAAGTACCACAAGCATAACAAAAGTTTTCTCCTTCTTTTACTGTTGCCCCACAAGAAGGACATTTTTTCTGCTTCGGTTGTTCAACAACCGGGGTGCCACAGTATTCACAAAACTTATTTCCTTTAGGAATCTCATGTCCACATGTTTTACATTTCATTTATAACCCCCCTGCATTATAAAATTATTTTTTACTTCCTAAATATATTAAAATAACAATTGCAACTACAACTCCAAACGGCCCTGCAATAGCTCCACCAATGCCACAAAAGATTAAACAAAATAACAAGCTACCACACCCAAAGTTATCATCATTTGTTGTTTTTGCACTGTCATTAATGGTAGAAGAAGCAGATGAATTAATTTTCCTTTGTACAGGCATATTTTGTTTAAGCTTCTGCTTCCATATATTAATATCCGTAATAAGCTTATTATCGTGAGATTGTTGAGCATATTCACTAGCAATATGTATATATCGTTCTGCTTTAGCAAAATCATTAAACCACGTGCACAATACCGCCATTTTCCGATAAATAATAGCGGCAAATCCATTTAAAATTGCAAATTCAGTAGCAGAATACCCGCTTCTATGCATGAATTCATAAATTATTTTGATATAACACCGTTCAAATGTATCTTGACAGTACTGCCTATTTTGTGTTTCATACCCTTGTGCAAAGTGTGCGTTTTGTTGAATATCATCGAGAATATCTTTCATAGCTTTCTCAGCATCTTGAAAGACTCGGCTTCTACTAGCTTCTCGTTTATCCTTTTCCACATACGAACGTAACGTATCGAGGTCTTTTTTGTTTTGTGCCGTAAAAGCTCCCATATCTGGAAAATACGTTACTAATAGTTCAAAAACCTTAAAAGACAATTCAGTTTTATGATATGTAGTGTATAAATCAAATCCAACACGCCGTATACTTTCACCTAATTCCATAGCAATCCCATATTCCCTATCGCCTTTATTATTCGTCATATATATAAGTGGGGTTACATAAGAAGCTAATCTACGAGCAGACATTTCTAATTTGTCTATATATATATTGTGCTTTGTTCTCTTATTAATAATGTTAAAATTCTATCTAGAGAACTTTTTTCTTGTAAAATTTGCTCTTGTATATCTAATCGATACGTAGAAATAAATTCTTCAATTAAAACACCAACTGGTTTACCGCCTAAAGCTTGCTTAGCAAAGGATGTTACTTGTTGCACATATCTATCTGATTGTTTTATTGGATTTGTTAACGCACCCAAACTATTATGCACATCTTTTCGTAGTTCTTCGATTCCTCTAGTAACAACACCAGCATCCTGTATAGTAGGAAAAGAAATATCTCGACGAGTAGCGTTAATAATTTGCGTAACCATCTCTTTTGTTATTTTTTTATATAGTGTGTCTAGTTTTGGCAATACTTGCAATGCCCCGGCTAAACTTTCATATTCTACTTTGTATTTTAAGTAGTTAAATTCGCATAATAGATTAGGGAACGCAGCATAAAAATTTTGTTTAGTTTGTATGCACTGAATCATCCTTTGAATCTGTTCATTATCCATTCCACAAAACCAATTCACTTCTGCAAGAATACGATTGTTAGGATTAGTAAGGTCATTACTCGCTTGGGTATAACTATGGTTGCGAGTTGATTTTCGTCCATGTTCATCAGAAGACCAATCAATAGCTTCAGCATAAATACTAGACCCTTGTGCTACAGCCGTCATCGGGTTCACTTCAATACTGCCCGGAATTCCCAACGCATCAGAAACTTTATCACGAATAGGCTTATAGTTCGTAGGGCCACCGACAAATACAATATGATCCATATCAGCAGGCGTTAAACCAGCTTTTTGAATAGCATCTCTTGTCGCTTTAATAGATTCATCAATCATCGATGCAATCAATGGGTCATATTCGTCTCTTGTAATAGGGATATCTAAATAAATTTCTTCGCCTGATTCATCACAAACGCCGGTTTCTCCCTCAATATCAGCACTAGAATCAGAAGATAACCCTAATTTTGCAATTTCAGAAGCGTACGATGCAATACAAATTAATTTTTCATATTTTTTATTCGTTTTAAAATCTGTTGGTAAATCATAATTTTGCTGTAACCAAGGAACAACAATATGATCCATAATGACTCTATCAAAATCACGACCGCCACACATAGCGATACCACCGTGGGCTAATAAATTGACTTTACCTTCTAAACATTCTGCAATAGCTACATCCAACGTGCCGACACCTAAATCATAAATAAGGAATTTAGCATTTTTGTCATTTTCTTTCATGACACTCATAATAGCGGCTACCGGTTCTTGCATGACCGCAACATGTCCAATACCAGCCAATTTAGCAGCTTCTAAAGTCGCTGCATTTTGCATTTGGTTAAAAGCTGCAGGGACGGTTATAATGGTTGCCGTTTCATCACAAGTACGGATTTCTTCTGGTAAATTACGATATAATTCACGCAGAATTTCTGCACTACATTCTTCTGGCAACAATTCTTCATCACCAAGTTTTATTTTTGTACTTGTTCCCATGAAACGTTTGAAAAGTGTTGCGCACCGTTCTGGTTGTTGTGCAGATTTACGATATGCTGTGCTTCCGTAAAATTTTTTACCTCGTTTATCTATATAAATAGCCGATGGAGTGACATCATTCTGGTCAGACTTACTTTTCCAGACACGGACATTTTCTCCATCAAAACTAGCAATTGCACTATTCGTTGTTCCTAAATCAATACCTACATAATATTTCATTTATTCTACCTCCTTTAAATAGACCTTTCCTTTTTGTAAAATTTCAATTGAATCCTTGACTTTTATCGTTGGTTCCACCATCGCTTCAATAATTAGTGGCTTATCTCCATTAAGTCCTTCCAAATATTTTTTAAAATATTTATCGAATCGTTCAGAATGATTTCGTATTTTTTTATCCACTTTTTCATTCCCCGTACTAATCCGTACATAGAAAGGGTCATAAAATTGCTTATTTACAAACTCATCTTTCCATACTAAAAAACCTCCCCTGCACACTACATGCAGAGGAGGTTTCTCTATGTTAATCTTATAAGAAATCTTTGATTTTTTCTCGTTTACCCCAATTACGGAGCTTACTGAGTGCTTTACCTTCAATCTGGCGAATACGTTCGCGAGTGACATTGAAGTGCTGCCCTACTTCTTCGAGCGTCCGCGGTCTACCGTCTTTCAGGCCGAAGCGGAGATACAATACTTTCCGTTCTCTATCGGTCAGACAGGAGAAAACATCTTCAATCTGTTCTTTTAAGAGAATGAACGAAGCTGCATCATCTGGTGCAACTGCTTCCGAGTCTTCAATAAAATCGCCTAAGTGTGAATCTTCTTCTTCGCCAATTGGTGTTTCGAGCGATACCGGTTCTTGGGCAATCTTCATGATTTCCCGTACGCGTTCGACTGGAATATCCATCTTTTCAGCAATTTCTTCCGGAAGCGGTTCCCGTCCTTTATCTTGGAGGAGCTGCCGCGAAATACGGATGAGTTTATTAATCGTTTCAACCATATGGACAGGAATACGGATGGTCCGCGCCTGGTCAGCAATGGCACGCGTAATGGCCTGGCGAATCCACCACGTAGCATACGTACTGAATTTATAGCCTTTACTGTAATCGAATTTATCGACTGCTTTTAAGAGGCCCAAGTTGCCTTCTTGAATGAGGTCCAAAAAGAGCATGCCCCGGCCGACGTAGCGTTTAGCAATGCTGACAACGAGACGGAGGTTCGCATCGGTCAGTTTCTTTTTTGCAACCGTACCGGCTTTGATTTCTTCTTCTGTGGCATCTGCCGAATTGCCCCGTTCAATAGTCTTGGCTAGCGTAATTTCTTCCGTTGCCGAAAGGAGAGGCACTCTGCCGATTTCTTTTAAGTACATCCGCACTGGGTCATCGATGTTGATGCCTTCAGGAACGCTCAAATCGACGTTATGCAGGTCTGGCACTTTTTCGTCGTCATCGTCTACGTCTAAATCGCCATGTTCATCGAGGCCGTCGTCATCGCCAATAATATCAATGCCCTTATCGGCAAAGACTTCGTACATCTTGTCGATTTGGTCTGGTGTCAAATCGTCTTCTTCCATGACGTTCATGATTTCTGTATAGGTCAAACTGCCCTTTTTCTGGCCTGTTGCCAAGAGCTGTTTAATGTGCTGCAACGCGATTTGCTGCCGTTCTTTTTCGCTTAACGGCTTTTGTTCTTCTTTTTTCTTCGGATTTTTCCGTTTATTCGTTTTTCCTTTAGTCGCTTTTTTAGCCGTATTATTCAGCGTATCTTCTAAGGTATCTAATTTCTTTTTCATCATAACAGGCAAGCTCCTTTCTGCTCCTTAAGACCATTGTTTCATTTCTTCACTCAGCTTTTTACATGCCAAGAGCGCATCTTTCAGCCTTGGGTCGTGTGCTGCGGCGTAGGCCGAAGCTAAGCGGCTTTGTTCTTCATATTGTTTCTGCAGTGTTTGCAGGCGAAACCGCTTGACATAATCCAGCAAGACGGCTTCATCTACAGGAACGTCTTGCAGTACCATAATTCTTGCAATTTCTTGGGCCTCCTCAGGAGTTAATTGTTCTTGCATTGCTGCTTTCGTAAAGTTTGGATTTGTCTGATACAAGGACAGCATGATTTCGTAAATATGCCGCCGTTTCGTATCGGCAAAAAAATCAGGATGTACATGCTGGGCAATACGGGCGCATGAAGCCGGATGATCGAGGAGAAAACGGATAATATTTTCTTCGGCTACAGCCATGGGATTGCCACCGCGAGCGGCTGCATTTTCACTGGTCACGGCTTTGGAAATGGTCACTTGTTGTTGTCCCGTTTCCGGATGGGCTGCGACGTAGCGGTTAAATTCACTGCGCACGGCATTTTCGTCGATTTGCAAGGCTTGGGCCATTTTCTGCAAAAACGCATCTAAAATGACGCGGTTATCGATTATTGCGACGACAGGGAGAACCATCGCCGTAATGGACGATTTCCCTTCGAGCGTCGCTACATCGTATTGCAACATCGCCCGTTTCAGCATGTAATCGAGGACATTGGGTGCCGTATTAATAGCGTCGCGGAATTTTTCCGGCCCGGCACTATTAATGTATTCGTCTGGGTCCTTCCCTTGGGGTAAGGAGGCAACGCGAATGCGCATGCCCAGGCCGCGGACGATTTCCATAGCCCGCCGTGTAGCCTGCCGTCCGGCTCCGTCCATATCGTAGGATAAGACCAATTCTTTAGCCTGCCGCTGGAGAAGCCGTGCTTGTTCCGGTGTAAAAGCCGTACCGAGCGAGGCGACGACGTTGCGCACGCCGCGGTTATGACAGGAAATAACATCCATATAGCCTTCGACGAGGACAGCTTTTCCTTCATCATAAATCGCCTGATGAGCCGCATCCATAGCAAATAAAAGCTTTCGTTTATTAAAAATCGGCGTATCTGGCGAGTTTAAGTATTTAGGTTTGCTGTCATCGAGGACACGGCCGCCAAAGCCGACAATGCGGCCCCGGCCGTCGCGAATGGGAAAAATGACCCGTTTGCGGAAGGCATCATAGTAGCGGCCATTTTTTTCTTTCGCCAGCCCTAAGAGTACTAAATCCTTGGAGCTGACGCCTTTTTTCATAAAGGCATCGGTCAGTTTATTCCAGCTGTCCGGCGCAAAGCCCAGCTTAAACTGCAAAATCGTGTCATCTGACAAATGACGGCGATGAAAATAAGCCAGCCCGTCTGTACCATAATGGGTCTTCGTCAGGCAATTATGAAAAAAATTACCAGCCATTTCATTAATCTCATAGAGCCTGTCCATGAGCTGTTCCCGCTTCACTTCTTCGGCGGACTTTTCGATAGCCGGGAGCGTAATGTGCGCCCGTTCGGCCAGGCGTTCCACAGCTTCTTGAAAGGAAATATTTTCCCGCATCATGACGAATTTAAAGACATCGCCAGAGGCATGGCAGCCAAAGCAATAGAAAAAGCCCTTATCTGCAGCAACGCTAAAGGATGCTGTCTTTTCATTATGAAAGGGACAGCACGCCCAAAAGTTACGGCCTCTGCGCGTCAATGGCACGTATTCCGAAATGACGGCTACAATATCATTGGCTTGTCGCACTTCTTCAATAAATTCACTGGAAAATCGTTTCACCTTTACCACCTGATGTTACCCTATAAATTATTCCATCGTCTACTATATTCTCTATAACCATTTGGAATTCCTTCTTTTTATTATGGATTTATTCCTATTCATTTTGTATAATATAGGTGTACTACGATTATGAAAAGGATTTGCATATGATACATTTCACAGTCGGTGCCCTCACGAAGATTACTTCGCTTGGCGGCGCACTCAAACACTTCGGTGTCTCTGCGTCCCTGAGGCGGCGCATTAAGCACAACGGTATTTGCACGATTAATGGCAGTCCGGCAACGACGAAAGATTTCGTCCACGAAGGCGATGAAGTCACGGTAACGCTGCCGTCGCACCAAGATTTTCCGCCAGAACCGGTGCCTTTTACCATTGCCTACGAAGATGAATACCTCGTCGTCGTCAATAAACCTGCAGGTGTCCTCATGCACCCGACATCAAGCGAACGCCACGGCACGCTGGCGAACGGCATGATGCAGTATTACGCCGACACGAAGCAGCACTGCACGTATCATCCTATGCACCGCTTAGACCGCAATACGTCAGGCCTGTGCCTCATTGCTAAAGAGCCGCAGATTCAGTACGCCTTTGATAAGGAAAAACTGAATTACCGGCGCATTTATTTAGCCCTCGTCGAAGGCTTTTTCCCAGGAGAGCGGGCAACGGTTCGCTGGCCCATTGGTCGCACGAAAGACAGTATCATTACGCGCTGCGTGACCCTTGACGGCAAGGCAGCTCAGTCTGATTTCACTCGTATCTATGCTTCAAAGGAATACAGCCTCGTAGAAGTACAGCTTTTTAGCGGCAGAACACACCAGATTCGCGTCCACAGTTCGCACTTAGGTCATCCCCTCGTCGGCGACGACCTCTACGGCGGCTCGCGGCAGTTCATGGAGCGCCAAGCACTGCACGCCTATTGTATGCAATTTATCCATCCTGTTACGCATCAATTCATTAGCGTTAATTCTCCGCTCCCAGCGGACATGGCAAATCTTGTCCGACGGGCCGGTTGGATTATAGAGTAGTTATTATATCATTCACTAGGAGGAATGTAAAATGCCATTAGTTGGTACTACAGACATGTTCAAAAAAGCTTATGAAGGGAAATATGCCATTGGTGCGTTCAACATCAACAACATGGAAATTGTCCAAGGGATTGTCGATGCTGCAGCAGATTGCCAATCGCCAATCATCATGCAGGCCTCTGCCGGTGCTCGTAAATATGCTAAACCTGCATATTTGAAACACCTCGTAGAAGCAGCTCTCGAAGACCATCCGGAATTACACGTGGCACTTCACCTCGACCATGGTCCTGATTTTGAAACATGCAAATCTTGCATCGACGGCGGCTTTACGTCCGTTATGATTGACGCTTCGGCTCATCCGTTTGAAGAAAATATTGAAATCACGAAAAAAGTCGTTGAATACGCACACGCCCACGGCGTTGTCGTTGAAGGCGAACTCGGTCAGCTCGCTGGCATCGAAGATGATGTCAAAGTCGCAGCTCACGAAGCTTCCTACACACGTCCGGAAGACGTTGAAGAATTCGTTTCCCGTACAGGCGTTGATTCCTTAGCAATCGCTATCGGCACGAGCCACGGCGCATACAAATTCACACCAGATCAATGCACACGCAACGCTGAAGGCGTCCTCGTTCCGCCTGAACTCCGTTTCGATATCCTCGAAGACGTTTCCAAACGCCTCCCGGGCTTCCCTATCGTGCTCCACGGCGCATCTTCCGTCGTTCCGGAATACGTCAAAATCATCAATGCTAACGACGGCCATCTCCCCGATGCTATCGGCATCCCTGAAGACCAGCTCCGCAAAGCTGCTTCCATGGCTGTTTGCAAAATCAACATCGACTCCGACCTCCGTCTCGGCATGACCGCTGGTATCCGCCAGCACATGGCTGCTCATCCGGATCATTTTGACCCGCGCCAGTACTTAGCAGACGGCCGTAAGAACGTCTACGACATCGTTGCACACAAAATTAAATTCGTTCTTGGCTCTGAAGGCAAACTTTAATGTCAACACAGCATAAAAAATCTATTGATTTTTTACCTCGATTATGATACACTTTCTTCTAGTGTTCTTGTAATCTAGGGAGGTGAACCAATTGCCGCAAATTAAATCCAACATCAAATCGATGGAAAAAGATGCAGCTCGCCATGAAGCTAATTCTCGCGTAAAATCTGCTGTACATACAGCTATTCGCCGTACAACAGAAGCTATTGCAGCAGGTGACGCTGATGCTGTTAAGAAAGCCTTTGACAAAGCCAGCAGTGTAATCGATAGTGCCGCTCAGAAAGGCGTTCTCCATAAAAACAATGCAGCTCGCAAAAAATCCCGCTTGGCTGCTAAAGTCAATGGGTTGGAAAAATAATCCAAAAGCCTACAAGCCCCGCCTTCGTGACGGGGCTTGTTTTCGTATGGCTACCACAAAGGAGAGACTTCGTACATGCCTATTCCCAACATGGCCCAACTCAAACATTTCCTAACCTTATTCTTCCCCTTGCTCCTGACGCAAATGGCGCAAATCGGGACCAGTGTCTTTAGTAGTATGTTCAGCGGTCAGGCCAGCACCGTCGATTTAGCCGGTGTCGCTGTCGCCGTCAATATTTGGTTTCCTATTTTTGCCGGCATTTCCGGCATCTTTTTCGGTATTTCCCCGATTATTTCTCAGCTTCGGGGAGCCGAAAAATTTGACCGTATTCCCACGTATATCGCCCAGAGTTTGTACATAGGTATCTTCTTTACTATCTTCATCATTCTCATCGGCACAGTGGCTCTCAGGCCCTTTTTAGACATCATGGGGCTAGAGCCTGCTGTCTATCATATTGCGTATGAGTATTTATTTGCCTTAAGTCTCGGTATTTTGCCGATTTTCTTACAGGCTACGATGCGCTATATCGTCGATGCCCATGGTATGACCCATGTCTCTATGGCGATTATCGTGACGAACCTCATCATTACGGTCATTTTATTCCGCATCCTTATTTTTGGAGCCTTCGGTATCCCGGCCCTCGGCGGTATCGGTACGGGCTACGCCATGACCATTGCATCATGGCTGACGTTCCTCATTTTTGCGGCGATTTTCCAGTGGAAAGAGCCTTTTAAGTCATACCATATTTGGACACAGCCTCGCGGCTTTAGCTGGACCCACTGTCTGCATCAACTCGAATTAGGCGTGCCTATTTTTATTGCTGTCTTCTGCGAAACGAGCCTCTTTAGCGTCGTCGGCCTCTTAATGGCTGAATTCGGGACGCTTTACTTAGCGGCCAATCAGGCTGCCATTAGTTACTCCACCTTGACCTATACCTTTCCGTGGAGCGTCAGCCTGACAGCGACCATCGTCATTGGCTACGAAGTAGGAGCGCGCCGTTTTCAAGAGGCCCGTCAATATGCCGTGCTTTGCCAAGGCACAGCCTTTTGTATTGCCGGCTTGCTCATGGCCTTGACCTATCTTGGCCTCGACCCGATTGCGTCCCTCTTTACGTCGGATAGCGCGACCTTTGCGGTCATCCGCGTCTTTCTCATGTATGCCGCAATCTTTTCCCTCTTCGATGCTGCCGGGACGCCTGTCCAAGGGATTTTGCGTGGCTATAAAGACGTCAAAATCATTACGTACGTCGCCTTCTGTACCTATTGGGTCATTAGTATCCCCTTAGGCTATGCCATGGCTCATTTCACCTCTTACGGAGCGTATGGCTACTGGCTAAGCCTTATTATTGGCCTCTGTATCAACGCCTGTGCCCTCAATACAAGACTTTGGAAACACACGGCGTATAAACTTCATCCATAGAAAGGAGTCTTTCTCATGCCTTCTGAACACACTCTTACGATGTATGCAAAAGTCTTATTGCAAAAAGGCTTAAATTTACAGCAACACCAAATTCTCGTCATCAACGCTCCTGTAGAAGCGCACGACTTCGTCACGAAAGTCACGAAAGAAGCGTACGAAATGGGCGCAGGCCAAGTCGTTACGAACTGGCGCAGCGATGACTTAACGCGCCTTCGCTATGAATACGAAAGCCTCGATAAATTTGAAACCATGCCCGACTGGAGCCGTGACTTCAGTCTCCACTACTACCGCCAAGGGGCGGCCTTCCTCAGCCTCATTTCGGCCAATCCGAATTTGATGAAAGGCATTGATACAGCAAAAATCTTTGCGTGGCAAAAAGCCCGTAATGCAGCCCTCAAAGAATATGTCGACGGCATGATGGCTTCGAAAACGACGTGGCTCGTCGCAGCTGTGCCGAGCATCACATGGGGCAAATTCCTCTTCCCGGAACAAAACGACTATGGTGCATACAACCTCTTATGGGAAAAAATCCTCTACACGTCGCGCTGCACCGGTGAAAATCCTTTGGCTGATTGGGATGCCCATTTAGCTGAACTGAAAAAACGCCGTGAATGGATGACGAACCATCATTTCGTCAGTCTCCACTACACGAACAGCCGTGGTACGGATTTAACAGTCGTCCTGCCCCAGACGCACATTTGGCAAGGCGGCATGGAAGAAACGTCGGGCATAACACCAATTCTCTTCAATGCCAACATTCCGACAGAAGAAATCTATTCGGCTCCTCAAGCAGACAACGTCAACGGCATCGTCTACAACACGAAGCCCCTCGTCTACAACGGCAACATTATCGATGATTTCTCGCTCACCTTCAAAGACGGGAAAGTCGTCGAAGTCCATGCCAAAGTGGGCGAAGACGTCCTGCAGAAACTCGTCGCTATTGACGAAGGGGCATGCCGTCTCGGCGAAGTCGCCCTCATTCCCTATCATTCGCCTATTTCCCTGTCGAATATCCTCTTTTATGAAACCTTATTCGACGAAAATGCGTCGTGCCACCTCGCCCTTGGCGCAGCGTACCCGACGTGCTTGGAACATGGCGGTGATTTGACTCGCGAAGAAGCGACGAAAGCCGGTATTAACGATTCTATGATTCACGTCGATTTCATGGTTGGCTCTGCTGACCTTTCTATTGTCGGCACAAAAGCAGACGGTACGACTGTGCCAGTCTTCATTAACGGCGATTGGGCAGAATAAAATTATAACCACGCAAAAAAAGACCACTTCTTAAGGAAGTGGTCTTTTTCGTGTTCTATAGGAATTAGATTAGAATGCGAAGTTAACCTGAGCCAAGGTTTGTTCTTCAGGATCATCACCATTGCCATCTTTAAGGGATGTAGCGAAGGACTGAGCTACGCTTAACTGTACGTTTTTAGCGAGTGTGTAGTCAAAGCCTGCGCCCCAAGATGTGATATTATCCATTTGTTTGCCGAATCTCCAAGAGTTCGTAGAACCGAAGAATGCACCATCTTCTGCATTTAAATATTCAACCCATAAGTCCCAAGAATTAGGAACGGATTGTTTAGCTTTGCCATAGGTCAAGACACCAACCCAAGCATTCGCACTGTCTTCCTTACTACCGTCAGCACTGGCAAAGGGTTTGTCATAGTTGACCGTTTCATAGTTAGCTAAGAGATTTACTTTGTCGCTGAGGTTTAAGGAAGCGTATGCACCCCAGAGGTTGTCGAGGTTTGTTGCTGTTTTACCAACAGTGCCATCAGCATTGTTGAAGGCATTGTAGTATACGCCAACAGCAGAGCCGTTACCGAAGAAGCCTTCTAATTCGCCATAACCCGTTTTTACATCGGTTGCACCAGATTTAAATTCACCTTTAAATTTACCATAGCCAGCAGTAGCAGCGAAATTATCATTGCTGTATTTCAATTCAGCACGGTCGAAAATATCGCCGTAGTTGTAGCCGTAAGCATTACCAAGAACGTATTTTTCTGTACGGCCTACGCTAGCTTTGAAATTTTTACCGAAATTCGTAACAACTTCTGCACGGTCTGTGTAGAAATCCTTGCCTTCAGATGCGGTATTGGAATCACTGAATTTTAAGTCCTGACGGATACCGTAGCGAACTTGTGTGTTGTCATTGACCTGAGCAGTTGCACGGATACGAACACGGCTATCAAAAGATTTATCGTTTTCTTTGCTACCATCTTGATAACGATACCGTACACGAGCATCACCAGAAAGTTTTACATTACCAACGCGGCTTTCGAGAGCAGAAACGCGAACGCCAAGGTTATTGAGTTCGTCAGCATATTCATCAGCTAATTTGTTGATGAGTGCGCGTTGTTCAACTGTTGCTTTGTCCTGATGAGCCATAGCTTTTGCGACCATTTCAGCTGCTTCGTAACGAGTGATGTTACGTTGGCCCTGGAAGTACTGGCCGTCAACGCCCTGGATGATACCAGCGTCAGCGAGTT
>OIXX01000210.1_pt1 | contig 44166 bp, 38 predicted proteins | sample 1588161 | NCBI WGS metagenome assembly OIXX01 (sample SAMN03283274) | human gut metagenome | biome: human-associated habitat; material: feces | host: Homo sapiens | place: Peru | collected 2012 | reverse complement strand
GAAAGACAGCTGGGATAAGGTTTCCCGGTCACTCCTATGAGAGCTGCAAGTCCCCGCGGCAGATGGAACGCGAAAATGAGATGATCGTTATTTTACATCGCCTTTTTGCATGCGTGAAAAAGGCTCGCGATGCGTGGATGGGATCTCTTCTGTATAAGGACTTCAGGCGTTGGGAAATCATATCACTTTGACACATCCTGTATAATAGAGATAGAAACCAGCTGGGGGAGCCCTAAGGGGCTGAGAGGCGCGAAGCGCTGACCCTTTGAACTTGAATCGGATCATACCGGCGTAAGGAAGCGGGCTCTATTTTGACAGAGTATCCGCCGGAGGCGGATTTTTTTATTGGAGGTTGACTATGACGCAGCTTGAAGCAGCAAGAGAAGGTATCATCACGAAGGAAATGGAAATCGCCGCACGTGAAGAGGGCGTGAGCGCAGAATTCATTCGTTCCGGCATCGCGGAGGGGACGATCGTCCTTCCGGCGAATATTTACCATACATCGCTCCATCCGTATGCGATCGGCAAGGGGCTTCGGACGAAGATGAATGTAAATCTGGGGATCTCTTCTGATGTATGTAACTATGACACGGAGCAGGCGAAGGCGAAGCTCGCCTGGGAGATGGGGGCGGAGGCCATCATGGATCTGTCCTGCTATGGGGAGACGGCGCCGTTCCGCGAATGGCTGGTGAAAAACAGTCCGGCGTCCATCGGCACGGTGCCGATGTATGATGTCAAGGGCGTCCTTCACAAGGGACTTAAGGATATGACGGCAGACGATCTCTTTTCTGTCGTGGAGCGTCACGCGAAGGATGGCGTGGACTTCATGACGATCCATGCGGGGCTGAACCGCGAGACGGCGAAGCACATCATGAGAAATAAGCGCATCACAAATCTCGTTTCCCGCGGCGGCTCGGTGCTCTTTGCGTGGATGTACATGCACGGGAAGGAGAATCCATTCTACGAACAGTTTGACCGTCTGCTGCTGCTTTTGAAGAAGTATGATGTCACACTGTCTTTGGGTGATGGATGCCGCAGCGGCTGCGGGCATGACTCGACCGATGCCGTGCAGATCTCGGAGCTGATCAATCTGGGTGAGCTGGTCGTGCGTGCGCGCAAGGCGGGGGTACAGGTCATGGTGGAAGGCCCGGGGCATATGCCGATCTCGGATATCCGCATGAATGTGGAGATCGCAAAGAAGCTCACCCACCAGGCGCCTCTCTATGTCTTGGGACCGATCGTCACCGATGTGGCACCGGGCTATGATCACATCACCGCGGCGATCGGAGGGACGCTGTCGGCAGCATGCGGGGCAGACTTCCTCTGCTACGTCACTCCGGCGGAGCATCTGCGTCTGCCGGATCTGGATGATGTACACGAGGGGATCGTGGCATCGAAGATCGCCTGCCACGCCGCGGACCTCGCCAAGGGGGTGAAGGGCGCAGAAAAATGGGATGAAGAAATGAGCTGGGCACGCCGCAAGGTGGACTTCCATCGCATGATCCCGCTCGCCATCGACCCGGGCAAGGCGCGTCGCTACAGAGAGAGCAGCATCCCGGAAGATGAACAGACTTGTACGATGTGCGGCTCCATGTGTCCGATGAAGACGCTCGATGAAATTTTGAATAATCGCAATGCGGAGGAAGATCCGTTTAAGGACTAAAGCAAAGGCTGCGCCGGAAGGCGCAGCCTTTTTCGATGTAAAGGGGGCAGCAGGTTCAACAGGGAAGGGGACAGCTTCGTTGCAAACATAAATGTGGGCGATGCCTGAAAGGGGTATTTAATCAGTGCTTCCTTAGCTACCCTCTTTCTGGTTTTTAAGCACCCATACATAGGTCTCCGCTTCTTTCCCGTGCACGCCGAGGATCTCGGGGGAAAAGTCAGGGAAGGCGCTCTTGTATTTCTGCAGGAAGAGGAAATAGGAAAGTGCCTCGTCCGTCCAGACCTCGCCGGGCTCTAAGACGGTGATACCGGGGGGATAGGGGAGGATCATTTCCAGAGATACGCGTCCTTTGGCTTTCGGAAGTGGGACGCGCTCGCGTGCTCCTTTGAGGAAAGCCTGATGGGCTTGTTTCCCGGTGAGCATGGCTTTGGGGAAATGATCTTCATCGAAGAGCGCCTGCGTAAGGCGGGCGGCTCCTTCCCGGCAAAGGAAGTCCTGATAGCGCAGGGAGAAGTCTTTCAGTCCTTCTCCTTTCCGGCAGGTGAGGTGCGGCGCAAAGACGGACATCGGTGTATTGGCCTCATAGGCCGCTTCACATTCCTGAAGAAGGGAGAGGAGGCGTTCCTGCTTTTCCTTCGTATCACCCGGCTCGATGAGGAAGAGGAGGGTGTGGAAATCAGATTTCTCCACTGTCACATGGCGGCTTTCGAGAAAATGGGAAAGAAGCGGCGCGGGGAGGGGGTCTGTCACGAGGAGTACCTTGCAGGGATCGGTGAGGTAGAGGTTTTCTGCGATATGGGAGAAGCCGTGCCAGGTGTCTTTGGGGGAAATCGCAAAGAAGGCGGGGTCCGAGAGGATCTCTTCTGCCGGGTGGGCGTCCCAGGAAGCGGCGCGCACCGTGGGAGCGGTGAATGGCCGAAGGAAGCAGCAACGCTTGAGGATGGATATCTTCAACTCTGTCGCCGTGATCGCGGCTTCTTGCCAGAGCTCCTTCCCTTTCTTCTGGTGCAGGTACGCATTCATTTCCAGCCCGGCAAGGAGCGGATAGTAAGGTGAGGTCGATATATGCATGAGGAAGGCAGCTTGCAGGACGTCATCCTCGAGATAGCGTGTCATCCCCCGCAGGTGGCTATCCTTCTTGTGAAGCTGGCTCGTCATGGAGAATCCGGCAAGCTGCTTGTGGACGGACTGCGTCACAAGGATGCCGGGATCGTTTTTCGTGAGGGGGAAGGTGAGGACGGCAGAATCCTGAAGGAGTGGGAGGAAATTTTCGTAGCCGGCCCATGCGGCGTCGAAGAGGATGTAGTCGCAGAGTGAGCCGATGCGGCGAAGAAGCTCTCTGGCATTCAGAAAGAGGCCATCATAGGTGGAGAGCTGGAGGCAGGCAAGGCGGTAGGGTCGCTGCTTTTTCCCTGCGGCGGGCGAGCGCCTGGCCGCTTTTTTGCGGAGGCGGACAGGGTCAAGCGTTTCTTCCGTCAGTCCGCCGATGATGCCGCTTTCATTTCGCTCGGAGGCGAGATAGACAGGAAGTCCGCCTGCGGCGGCGAGTGCGGCCTGCGAGGCAGACTTGTGGTTATTCCTGTCGAAAAGAATGAGGTCGTCCTCTGAGACGAGCGCGCTGATCGCGATGCGGTTCGAGGCGGAGGTGCCGCCCAAAACGAAGAAACAGCGATCGCTCCCATACACGCTCGCAGCGAGGGCTTCTGCCTCTCCGGAGACGCCTTCGTGAGAGGACGGATCCCCGATGACGGAAGAAGAGTCCGAGATGTCCGCTGTAAAAGCGCCTTCACCGAGCGCACGGACGAAGGCGCGTCCTTCAGGGATTTCATCAAACAGTGCGCCGCTGTGGTGTCCCGGCGTACAGAAATCATCGCGCGCTTCTTTCGCAAAGTCTAAAAGTGCTTTCGTGTAGGGGGGAAGGTGGTGGGAATCATTCATGGGTATCAGCTCCTTTTAGAGGTATTGTAACATAAGTTATGGGTGTAAGGTTCAGGCTAGTGACTAGATACCACATTCGGGCATTGCCATTATTTATACTTTGCGGCGCTTTTGATTTTTATGCGCCGCACCAACACTCCTCACTCCTCACTTCTCACTTCTCACTGGCGAGAAGAGCTTTCATCCGCAATCAAGGGACGCCCCGCCTCATGGGCTAACCCTGAACTTATAATCCTATCAACAAATGATTCGATTTATGATAATATAATAGAGTACATTCATGATGGGGTCGTATGCGCAAGGAGGCGGGAGCGATCGAAAAAGAATATCAGGTGAATCTCCCTGTCTTCGAAGGGCCGCTGGATCTTTTGCTGCACCTTGTGACGAAGAATCGGATCGATATTCACGACATACCGATCCATGAGATCACCGAGCAGTATCTTGCTTACCTCAGGAGAGCGCAGGCGTTCGATCTGGAGCTGGCGAGCAGCTTCTTCGCCATGGCTTCGACACTCATCTTCATCAAGTCGCGGATGCTGCTCCCGAAGCGGAGGCAGGAGGCAGACAATGAGACGGAAGACCCGAGAGCCGAGCTCGCGAGGTCACTCGAAGAATTCAAGCGGATGAAGGAGATCAAGGGACGCATCGAGGAGCTCATTGATGCCGAAAGGCCGTACTGGAAGAAAGAACCCGAGGCTGTGAAGGGCGGGCTGTATCAGGGGCGGATATCCCTCCTGAAGCTGCGCGCGGCCTTCCTCTCGCTCTATGACTCTCTTCATGAAGAGAAGGAAGAGATCCTCGCCCCCGAAGAGGTGTCGATGGAGCAGGAAATGAAGACACTGAAAGAGACGCTCTCTTGCCTTCATCGTGTGAACTTCACGCAGTATTTCCGGCGGCTGAAGACACGTCTTCGCCTCGCCGTCACACTCGTGGCACTCCTTGAACTGATTCGCCTTGGCGAGGCTGGCGTGATCGAAGGCGCAGGGGGACTGGAAATTGTGAGGGATTAGGGGTTAAGGTTCAAGTTGTCGGGCTAACCCTGAAGTTTGAAAGCAGAGATGGGGTTCAAGGTTCAGGTTGATGGGTTCAGGGTTGTGGTGGCAGCTTCGCTGCAAAATATATATTTGTGGCGAAGCCGCCACCTTCATTCCTAATTCCTAATTCAAGCAGAGCTTTTATTCAAAATCAGTGGATGGAGCCGCCCCATGGGCTAATCCTGAACCTCGAACCCTGAACCCTTAAACCCATAACGCAACAAAGGACATTTATGACAAACACTCTTATACAGCTCTCAGCGCTCATCGAAGCCTTTCTTTTTGCGAAGGGGAGCCCTGTCTCTCTGACCGACATGGCAAAGGCCGTGGGAGAAGACTCTCAGATGATCGAGAAAGCACTCACGCTGCTGTCTGAAAAATATGAAAAGCCAGACTCCGGTTTGACGCTCCATCACACGGGTGCGGGGTACATGCTGGCAACGAAAAAGAAATATGACACCTGGCTCTCCTCCCTTCTGGGGAAACAGACGCCGCTCTCGGCTGCGGCGCTGGAGACGCTGGCGGTGGTGGCCTGCAAAGAGCCTGTGACGCGAGTCGAGATCGAGAAGATCCGCGGCGTGACGGCAGGCCGTGTGCTGGGGCTCCTTATGGAGAAGGGTCTCATCGAAGAAAGAGGACGTCTGGATATACCCGGACGGCCGATCCTTTATGGTACGACGAAGCGTTTCCTCGCCTGCACCGGGCTTTCAGATGTGAATGAGCTTCGGATGCGCTGGCGAGAAGGACTGGAAGAAGGAGAACTATTTTGAAAGAACGTTTACAGAAGGTATTGAGCCATGCGGGCATCTGCTCCCGCCGCAAGGCTGAAGAATTGATCGCAGCGGGACAGGTCCGTGTGAATGGCAAGGTCATCCGCGAGCTGGGGAGCGAAGCCGATCCTGTTTCTGATCGCATTGAGGTCGCCGGAGAACGCATCCGCCCTGAGCGGAAACGCTATTTCCTCTTCTACAAGCCGGATAATGTCATCACGTCTGTCACCGACCCGCAGGGGCGGCGCACGGTCATGGACTATTTCAGAAATATCCGTGAGCGCATTTTCCCTGTCGGACGCCTTGACTATCACTCCGAAGGACTGCTCCTCATGACGAATGACGGCGAGCTCGACAACATTCTGACGCATCCGAAGCATGAGGTCAAAAAGGTATATGAAGTCACAGTCCGTGGGAAATATTCACTGAAGCTGGCAGATAAAATGTCGAAGGGCGTGCGCATCGACAGCGGAGTGACTGCACCGTGCGAGATCGAAGTCCTGGGCTATGACAAGGAGAAGAATAAGACAAAGGTACGCATGACGCTCCACGAAGGGAAGAACCGTGAGATCCGTAAAATGATGGCGGCGTTCCACTATCCTGTATTCGGACTGAAGCGCGTGCAGTACAGCTTCCTGACGCTTTCTGGCGTCTCCCGCGGGGAATACCGCCGCCTGTCCTTGGAGGAGGTCAAGAAACTGTATGAGCTCCACAAATAAAAAGATCGCCATCATCGGAGCCGGCGTGGCGGGACTTCTGGCCGCTGTCACGGCAGCGGACCGGGGAGCCAAGGTCATGCTCTTTGAAAAAATGCCGAAGGTCGGCCTGAAGATGGGCATCACCGGAAAAGGTCGCTGCAATCTGACAAACAGTGCGCCCATCATGGATTTTATCGGGAAGACACCGGGCAATGGGAAATTTCTCTACAGTGCCTACGAAGCCTTCTCGAATGAAGACCTGCTGGAGCTGCTTCATGGCTACGGTCTTGTGACCAAGGTCGAGCGCGGCGGACGTGTCTTCCCTGCCAGCGATGATGCACAGGAGGTGCGCCACCTTTTCATGCGCCTTCTCAAAGAAAAGAAGGTCGAGCTTCACTTGGAGGAGCCGGTGTCTCATATCGTCGTCATAGACGGCAGAGCGAAGGGCGTTGTCACGAAGAAGGGACGCTATGATGCTGATGCCGTGATCCTGACGACCGGCGGCGCTTCGTACCCGCGTACGGGCTCGACGGGAGACGGGTATCGGATGGCCGGGGAGATCGGGCACAAGATCACGACCATCCGTCCTGCCCTCATCCCTCTCGTCACGAAGGAAAGCTGGCCCAAAGACCTGCAGGGGCTCTCGCTCAAGAATGTCACACTGTCTCTTTCCGCCGGCGGGCGCAGAAAGGCAGAGGAATTCGGAGAGCTGCTCTTCACCCATTTCGGGATCACCGGTCCCATCGTGCTCTCCCTCTCGGATAAAGCCTCCCTCTGGCTCTCACAGGGTCATCCCGTGGAAGCGACGCTCGATCTCAAGCCTGCGCTCACGCAGGAAATTCTCGATAAGCGTGTCCTGAGAGATCTGGAAAAGCATCACCTGAAGCAGATGGCCGGCGCTCTCGTCGAGCTTCTCCCGCATCGCATGATCGACGTCGTGCTCTCACTGGCAGGTATCCCTCGGGACCTTCCTGTCAGCGAGCTCAAGAAAGCCCAGCGCGCGTCCCTCGTGCAGACGATGAAGTCCATGAAGCTCACCATCACAGGCACTCGTCCTATCGAGGAAGCCATCGTGACGGCCGGCGGCATCTCCGTCAAAGAAGTGAATCCGTCCACCATGGAATCAAAGAAAGTGGCAGGGCTCTACTTCGCCGGAGAAGTCCTTGACATCCACGCCTTCACCGGCGGCTACAATCTGCAGGCGGCCTTCTCGACCGGACATCTGGCGGCGGAAAGTGCAGCCGGCAGGGATGAGTAGCCGGTGACTAAAAGGCTAGAAGACTAGAAGGCTAGAAGACTAGAAGACTAGAAGACATCAGACTACTGTATCGTCATTTCGAGCGAAGCGAGAAATCTCCCTTGCAGACCGCTAAACGAAGAATGAGTGAAAGCAGAAATACGTAACACCAAGACGTAGTTTCCCACCAGTGCCTATGTGATACTAACCGCGGTGCCATAGAGATAGAGGGCTACGCTCGGGATGACGATACGGGAAAAGGATATTCCCCAAAAAGTTTGAAAGCAGGGATGAGTGGCTAGGGATGAGGGATTAGAAATTTCAAGTGACTAGTGACTGCTGACTAAATACCACCTTCGGGCATTGCCGCCATCTATACTCCGCGGCGCATTTCGTCATCCTGAGCGGAGTGAAATGTCGGATGTTCGATAATGTAAAGGCGGAACAGTGAGAAATGAGTCGAAGGATCTGGCGCCGCACCGTCCCTGCCCTACCCACTGAACCCATAGAACCCGCTTCCCCTCCTTCGCCTGCAGTCAATGGAACGACACGCCACAGAGGCTAACCCTGAACCTTGAACCCTGAACCAACCAATTCATATAAAGGAGATCATCATTTATGCGAAAATTATCCATCGCCATCGACGGCCCGGCGGGGGCCGGCAAGAGCAGCGTATCGAAGATCCTTGCATCACGTCTTGGCTATGCTTATCTCGATACCGGAGCGATGTATCGCGCCGTCACCTATGAAGCCTTGAAGAAGGGTCTGACAGATCCGGCGGAGATCACTGCTATGACAAAAGCCCTCGATATGGAAGTGAAGCCCGGCATGGATGCCATGCACGTCATCGTGGATGGCGAAGATGTAACACCCTTCATCCGCACGCCGGAAGTCTCCGGGCATGTATCGGAAGTTTCCGCCATCGGCGGCGTGCGCACGGCGATGGTCGCCATCCAGCGCCGCCAGGCCGAAAAGGGCGGCATCGTTCTTGACGGCCGTGACATCGGGACGACTGTCCTGCCGAAGGCCGATGTGAAGATCTTCCTCACCGCCTCCGTCCACACCCGTGCGCTTCGCCGCTTCAAAGAGCTCGAAGCCCAGCACCCGGAGCTTTCGCTCGAAGACATCGAAGCCGATGTGGCAAAGCGCGACTACATGGACAGTCACCGAGAGATCTCCCCCCTGAAGCAGGCAGAGGACGCCATCCTTCTTGATAATGGCGACCTTACGCTCGAAGGCACCGCAGAAGCCATGATCGCCATCTGCGAAAAGAAATTTCCGGGGTTTAGCAAGTAAGTGACTAGTGACTAGGGATCAAGGACTGGACATAGAGATTGGGAGACATCAGAAATCTAAAGTCTAAAGTCTAAAGTCTAAAGTCTTATAGCCTTCCTGTCTTCTTGCGCTTTATCAACGGCAAACGGCTAACAGCCGACCACCATTTTCAAACGAGGTGAATCCTATGGGCTATGCTATTGTCAGAGCCATCTTAAATTTTTTCTTCTTCGTCATCTTCGGGCTCAAGGTCGAAGGGCGGGAGAATGTGCCAAAGATCGGGGCCATCATCGTTGCGCCGAACCATAAGAGCTACTGGGATCCCCCTGTCGTCGGCGTGGCTTTTAATACCCGCATCATCCACTACATGGCGAAAGAAGAGCTATTCAAAAATCCATTCTTCGGCTGGCTGATCCGTCAGTTCGGCACTTTCCCGGTGAAGCGCGGCAGCGTCGATCGCGCTGCTGTGCGTCAGGCCATCAAGGAGATCAAGGAGGGCAATCCCCTCGGTATTTTCCCGGAAGGCACCCGCATCAAGAGAGAAGGACTCGGCCGTTTCCACACGGGCATGGCATCCCTCGCGCTCATGACCGGCACTCCGGTCATTCCTGTTGCTGTCCTTGGCACGATGGATCTGCCTCGTAAGAATGGTCCGTTGGCCGTCCTCATCGGAAAGCCGATCGAGGTCAAAAAGCAGCGCCCGACCGATGAGAAGGTGGCCGAACTCAATGACATCGTGAAGGCAGAGATCCAGAAGCTGATGGATGACTATAAAAAGTGACTGGCAGCTGGTAACTAGGGACTGGTAGCTAGGGATTAGGAGTCTCAAGTGACTAGTGACTGGAATGCCAGCACAAGGCAGTGCCATTATTTATACTTCGCGGCGCTTCCATATTTTTATGCGCCGCACCACCATTTTGCATTTCTCATTTCTAATTTCTCATTCAATCGAGGCTTTCAAACGTAATCAAGGGGCGAGCCGCCCCTGGGGCTAACCCTGAACCCTTTATCTTGCTATTGAACTTTTCTATTTCAAACATAATGTCTGCTCTATAGCGGGCGCTTCAATTGAGAATCAAAATCATGGAAATCTATAAATCGAAAGTGATGGGCTTTTGCTACGGCGTGAAAAGAGCCATGAAAATCGCGGAAAATGCGGCAAATTCGGGCATTAAGGCCGTTACCTACGGTCCCATCATTCACAACCCACAGGTGGTCGGAAGGCTTTCTGAAAAAGGCGTCTATCCGGTGGACGATCTGGACACTTTGACCGATGAAACTGTAATAATTCGCTCGCACGGAGTGGGCCCTTCGTGCTATAATAAACTCAAGTGCAAAAATCTGGCCCTAATGGACGCGACGTGCCCTTTCGTCAAAAGGAACCAGGAGATCACCAAAGACCTCGTGGCTGATGGAAAGACCGTCGTACTCATCGGTGAAAAGAAGCACCCGGAAATGAAGAGCGTAGCGGAGTGGGCAGTGGGTCATTCCTTCCAGGTAGAAACCCTCGAAGATGTAGACCGGCTTCTAGACATGGAAGAGGCGCATATCGTCACGCAGACCACATTTTCGGTGGCTTTGGCTGACCAGCTGGTGCAGGCGATCCGGCAACGGATCCCGCATGTGTTTCTTCACAAATCCATTTGTGATGCGACCATGCAGCGACAGCAGGCGGCGCGTGAGCTGGCGAGGAAAGTAGATGTGATGATTGTCATCGGCGGGCGCAACAGCGCTAATACCAGCCGACTGGCAGACGTATGCAGGAGCGAAGGCGCCTGCGTTCATCATATCGAAACGGCAGAGGAACTAAAATCTGAATGGTTCCAAACCCGGGACAAGATTGGCATCACCGCCGGTGCATCCACACCGGACTGGATCATAGAGGAGGTAGTTTTTATTATGGAAAACATGAAAGAAATGCTGGAACAGGAAGAAATGAACCTGGACGTGCATAAAGGCAGTGTAGTAGAAGGGGAAGTTGTCGACGTACTCGATGACAAAGCCTATATTTCCTTCGGCTACAAAACAGAAGCTGTACTGCAGGCTCATGAATATGCATTCCCGGCACCAGCATCTCTGAAAGACGTACTCAAAGTTGGCGACAAACTTCGTGTACAGATCGTCAGCGGTGTCAAAGAAGACAGCACCATTTACGTATCCAAGATCAAAGTTGATCGTCTCGCTGACTGGGACGTTGTCGAAGAAGCTTTCGAAAAAGGCGAAGCTGTCGAATGCGAAGGCATCGAAGCTATCAAAGTTGGTCTGCTCGTTCAGCTGAAGTCCCTTCGCGGCTTCATTCCGCTGTCTCAGGGCGACCTGCGCTTTGTTCACTCCCTGCAGAACCTGGTCGGACAGAAATTCCCGGCTAAGATTCTCGAAGTCGACCGCGCTAAGAATAGACTGGTTCTCTCCCGTAAAGCAGTACTGGAAGATGCCAGAAACAATGAAATGGATGAGATCGAAGCTGCTTATGAAAACGGCGACGTTCTTCAGGGCACTGTCAAGAAGATCATGCCATACGGTGCTTTCATCGGCATCAATGGCGTAGAAGGTCTGCTCCACATCTCCGATATCTCCTGGAAGAAGATCGGCAAAGTGGAAGACGTCCTCAAACCAGATCAGGTCATTGACGTCAAGATCAAATCCTTCGATCGTGAAAAACAGAGAATCTCCTTCTCTCATAAAGACTGCCTCCCGAATCCATGGGAAACCGCTGTCACCAACCACGCTGCTGATGATATCGTAGACGCTAAAGTTGTCAAGATCCTGGAATTCGGTGTTATCGTTGAACTCGAAGACGGCCTCACCGGTCTGCTCCACATCAATGAAATGACCGATGACCACAACAAGAAACCGGGCGACATCTGCCAGGTCGGCGATGATCTGAAAGTCAAGATCATCAACATCGACGAAGCTCGCAGAAGAATCTCCTTCTCCCTCGTCGAAGCACCGGCTCATGATGCTGAATAAGAGAAAATGATGAAAACCGCATTGCGAGAAGCGCAATGCGGTTTTTTATTGGCCCGGATAGGACATCTCATAAGACAACGCTATAGCCCCTGTGACTTTGCGGGGATCATGGGACGGCAGGAAGTGAAAAGCAGAGGATCACTTGACTTTGCCTCCTTGCTATCATACAATTTTATTTACAGTGAAAATGGGGAAGTGTTGCTTCTATCTTTTGGAATGGCCGGCGCTGGAAAACCGGCAGGCAGCATGCTCCCTGGTTAATATAAGTTTTCCATAGAAATAGAAAGGAATGGGCTCATGAGTAAACCTCTCGTAGCCATCGTCGGGCGGCCGAATGTTGGCAAATCGACCTTGATCAATGGGCTGGCGCAGCGTCGCGTGTCCATCGTAGAAGATATCCCGGGCGTCACCCGTGACCGCATCTATTGTGATGTGAAATGGCTGAACCGTGAATTCACGCTGATCGATACCGGCGGTATCGAGTTTAGAAATGAAAAAGACCAGATCTCAAGCGGCATCCGACAGCAGGCAGAGCTGGCGATGGAAGAAGCGGATGTGATCCTCTTCGTCCTTGATGCACGCGCCGGACTGACGTCCGATGATGAGATCATCGCCGGGATTCTGCGCCGCACGGGGAAGCCGGTCGTCGTGGCTGTCAATAAAGTGGACAGCGAGAATCAGGAGATGGATGTATACGAATTCTATTCGCTGGGGCTGGGGGATCCGATCGGGATCTCCGCAGTGAACCGTCTCTCCTTCGGCGAGCTTCTGGATCGCATCACGGAAGGCTTCCCGGAGCAGACAGAGGAGGAGTCGGAAGATATCATTCGCACGGCCATCGTCGGGCGCCCAAATGTCGGGAAGTCCACCCTGATCAATTCGCTTTTGGGCTATGAACGCTCGCTCGTGGCGGATGAAATGGGGACGACGCGAGATGCGGTCGATTCTCTCTGGACTTACAAGGGAAAGACCTTCATCCTGGTCGATACAGCGGGTATGAGAAAGAAGAGCAAGATCGATGAGCCGCTGGAAAAATACAGCGTCATCCGTTCTATCCGTGCCATCGATAACTGTGATGTGGCGATCTTCGTACTGGATGCGGTCGATAAGCTGACGGAGCAGGATAAGAAGATCATCGGCTACATCCACGAGGCGGGAAAGGGCCTGCTCCTTTTCGTGAACAAATGGGATGCGGTCGCCAAAGAGACGAATACGATGGTGGAATTCGAGAAGGAGATCAAGAATTGTCTGCCGTTTGCGTCCTATGTGCCGATGCTTTTCGGCTCGGCGCTGACGAAGCAGCGCATCCATCGTCTCGGGGATATGATCTACAATGTGGCTGAGCAGCAGAGTCTGCGTATCCCGACATCTGTCCTGAATGACCTTTTGGAGGATGCGAAGATGGTGAATCCGCCGCCGGCACATTCCGGCCGCGTGGCGAAGATCTACTACATGACGCAGGTGGGGATCCGTCCGCCGACGTTCGTCATGTTCGTCAATGATGCGAACCTTATTCATTTCTCTTATGTCCGTTTCATCGAGAACCGGCTACGTGAGTCCTTCAGCTTCGAAGGTACGCCGATCCGCATCGTGGTACGAAGCAAGAAGGATGGTGAAGAGGCGTGATGGATGGTATAGTTTGGATCGTGCTGGCGTACTTTATCGGTGCGATACCAAGCGGATATATGATTGGCCGTGTATTTTATGGTGTGAATCTGAAAAAGGTGGGGAGCGGCAATATCGGAGCGACGAATGCGTATCGTGAGCTGGGCGCCGTCACTGGTCTTTCCGTCTTTATCTGCGACTTTTTGAAGGGATTTCTTGCTGTGCATCTGGGAATGCCGGATCCCACGCTGGTACTTGCGTGTGCGATCTTTGCGATCGTCGGCAATGACTGGTCCGTTTTCCTGAAGTTCAAGAGCGGCAAGGGCGTCGCCTGCGGCGTAGGAGCCTTCGCCTATATCTGTGCTCCGGCAGTGCTGGCGGCCTTCCTGGTATGGCTTGCCATCTTCAAGTGGAAGCACATCGTATCCCTTGGCTCCATCGTGGCAGCACCGGTCGTAGCGATCGTCATGTTCTTCATGGATAAGCCGATCGAGTATGTGGCATTTGCTGCCGCTGCCGCTATCATCATTATCGGTAAGCATAAAGACAACATCGGGCGGCTCCTTCGCGGAGAAGAGAAGCCGATTTCCCGGGAAAAGAGGTAGCAGATGAAAGTAGCTATGATAGGCGCCGGCGGCTGGGGGACAGCGATGATGATCTCCCTCGCAGCGCGGCATGATGATCTTTTCATGTACTGCAGAAATCCCAAAGCAGCGCAGGAAATGCAGAAGAGCCGCGAAAATAAGAACTACCTTCCGGGCTGCCGCATCCCGCTCCACGTGAAGATCACGAGCAGTTTGGAGACAGCGGTGAAGGGGGCAGGCTGTGTCATCCTCTGCACCCCGTCACATGCGGTCGAAGCCATGGCGGAAAGTCTCGTACCGTGGCTGGAGAAGGATACCGTAGTCGTCTGTGCGTCCAAGGGGCTTGCAGATCATGCCGGTCATCGACTTTCCGAGGTCATCACGGATAAGGTGAAGGGCATCACGAAAAAGATCGTCGTCCTCTCTGGTCCGAACCATGCCGAAGAAGTCGGCCGTGGGCTGCCGTGTGCGACCGTCGCCGCTTCCGAAGTGCCGGAAGCGGTGCAGGTGGTACAGGACCTTTTCATGAGTCCGGTCTTCCGCGTGTATCGCAGTGACGATATCAAGGGCGTCGAGTACGGCGGTGCGCTGAAGAATATCATGGCGCTCGCCTGCGGTGTGCTGGATGGCATTGGCCTTGGCGATAACAGCCGCGCAGCTCTCATGACACGCGGGCTGGTCGAAATGACCCGCTTCGGCGTACATTTCGGCGCACAGATGACGACCTTTTTCGGCCTTTCCGGGATGGGAGATCTCGTCTGCACCTGTACATCTGTCCACAGCCGCAACCATACTGCCGGTATGATGATGGCAGAAGGCAAGACAGCGAAGGAGATCACGGAAGGCACGAACATGATCGTGGAAGGGATCCGCACAGCTCGTCTGGTGCATGACATCGCTGTCCGTGAGCATATCGATATGCCGATCACGGAAGAGGTCTGCCATCTGATCGATGGTGACCACACGGCATTGGAGGCTCTCGAAGCCCTCATGCGCCGCGCCAAGAAGGCGGAGTCTGAGACGTATCCGATGTAAAAAGCGGGTTCAGGGTTAGCCCCATGGCGCAGCGCCCCTTGATTGTTTGCGAAAAGGGGGGCGGGTTCTATAGGTTCAAAGGGCTCAGCGGGGGTGGTGCGGCGCATAAAAATAGGGAAGCGCCGCGGAGTTTTAGGACATATGGTATTCACGAAAAACGAGAGACCTGTGAACCTTTTGAACCGGTTTAACCTATGAGGCTTCGTAAAAAGGGATAAGAATAGTCTGCGTTCAACCCGCAACCCCTCAAAGAGCACCGACGAAAGTCGGGTGCTCTTTTTGATTTTCCTATGCTATAATAGAAGCCATGGAACAGAAAAAAATATCACAGAAGAAAATCGTGTCCTTCATCACACTTGGCTGCAAGGTGAACCAGTATGACAGTGACGCGATGCGTACCCTTTTCGTCCGGAACGGGTACAGCCCGGCAGAGGGCGATGACGCGGATGTCTATGTCATCAATACCTGCTCTGTCACCAGCGTCGGTGACAGAAAATCTCGCCAGATGGTGCGCCGCATCCGCCGCGTGCATCCGAATGCCATCATTGCCGTCGCAGGCTGCTATGCCCAGCTTGCACCGGAGGTCTTCGAGAAGATGGGGGATGTCGATGTCATCGTCGGCCATCAGAATCGCACGCATATCGTCGAGTATGTGGAGAAAGCGAGAACGGCGGAGCAGCCGCTGAACGAAGTCGTGGACATCATGAAGGTGAAAGATTTCGAAAATATGGAGGTCGACCCGGAAGGAGAGGTCAAGACCCGCGCCTTCATCAAGGTGCAGGAAGGCTGCGACAATTACTGCACCTTCTGCATCATCCCCTATGCGCGAGGCAAGCTGAAGTCCAGAAAGCAGGAGGATGCCGTTTCCGAGATCCGGAAACTTGTCGCTCGCGGCTATCGTGAAATCGTGCTGACAGGCATCCATCTTGGCAACTATGGCAAGGATCTCCATGACGGGACGTCCCTTTCCAGCCTTGTCGCCGAGCTCGTCAAGATTCCGGAGCTTCTCCGCATCCGCTTAGGCTCTATCGAGTCCGTCGAGCTTTCAGAAGAGCTGATTCAGATCATCCAGAATGAGCCGAAGGTGTGCCGTCACCTCCATCTTCCCATCCAGTCAGGCTCCGACAGCGTGCTGAAGGGGATGAACCGCCATTACCGCCTTGCGAAGTACAAGGCACTGATCACCGAACTGCGCGATAAGATCCCGGGCCTTGCTCTGACGACAGATCTCATCGTCGGCTTCCCGGGAGAAACGGAAGAAAACTTCAAGGAAACACTGGAGACATTGAAAGAGATCCGCTTCTCCGGTATTCACGTATTCCCGTACTCCCAGCGCACCGGTACGCCGGCGGCGACCTATTCGGATCAGGTCTCGAATGAGTTGAAAAAAGAGCGAGTCCATCGCGTACAGGAGCTGGAAAAAGGCATCGCGAAGGACTACCGCGATCAGTTCCTCGGCAAGGTCGTCCATGTTCTCGCCGAAGAGGTCAAGAACGGCTGGTACGAGGGTCTTACGGATGAATACATCCGCGTCACCATCCGTAGTGAAGGTGTAGAGCGGGGCATCCTGTACCCGGTCCGCATCACCGCCATCACCGAAGAAGGAATGGTGGGGAAGATTGAAAATCAGGAATTAGAAATTAGAAATTAGGAATGAAGGTGGCGGCTTCGCCGCGAATATATATGGGGCGATGCCCGAAAATAGCTTGTAAGTGATTAGTGACTGGGAGACATCAGACTTCAGACGTCTGACTTCTGAATTTAGCACACTGACCGTTCTGTAAGGAAGGTTTGCAGGCTATGATTCCAATGATGACGGCGCGTAGCGCTATCATAATTCTGCGGCGCCTCATTGTTTTTTGCGCCGCACCACCCCCGTTGAACCTCTGAACCTATAGAACCTGCGAAACCCTTTGTTAGTTATTTAAGGAGGAATCACCATGTCTGACTGCATTTTCTGCAAGATCGCTGCCGGCGAAATCCCGAGCACCAAAGTTTACGAAGATGACAACTGGTTTGCGTTCAAGGATATCGAGCCCTGCGCACCGATCCATATCCTTGTCATTCCTAAAAAACATGTCGACAACATTCTGGCTTTCGACGAAGAGTACAACAAAAACTTCTCCGACTTCTTCCTTGTCGTGAAGAAGATCGCACAAGAAGCCGGTCTGAAAGAAAATGGCTTCCGCCTCGTCATGAATACGGGCGAAAAAGCAGGACAGTCCGTCTTCCATTTCCACGCTCACATCATCGGCGGCAAAGAAATGGGCTGGCCGCCATTCCCTGAAAAATAATGAGGAATTAGGAATTAGAAATGAAGGTGGCGGCTTTGCCGCGATCGAGGGCTCAGGTCGCAGCTGTTCTGGCATTCATTATCTCACATACGACGTTTCTCGCCGCTCAGGATGACGAAACGGGGCGATGCCCGAAGGCTGGAGGATAGAAGTCAGATGTCAGATGCCTCCTAGTCTCTTGGTCGAATCCCTAGTCCCTAGTCACTTTTTTTTCATAAAACAGATTGACAGAATGCCACTTGTACTTTATACTAATTAAGTGTGCAATAGCACCCCATCAGTCTTATTGGGAGGGAGGGATATAGATGTCTGAAATCAAAGTTCAAAAGGGCGAAACTCTTGAAAGTGCTCTTCGCAGATTTAAACGTTCCTGCCAAAAAGCCGGGGTTCTTTCTGAAGTAAGAAAACGTGAACATTATGAAAAGCCCAGCGTAAGACGTAAACTGAAATCTGAAGCCGCTAGAAAACGTAAGTTTAAATAATAGGTTGTAAGGTGATTAGTTTTGTCAATCAAAGAACAGCTCATGGCTGACATGAAAGCAGCTATGAAAGCGAAAGAAGAAGGAAAGCTTGCTCTGAACACGATCCGCATGGCTCGTGCTCACATCAGACAGGCTGAAATCGACAACGGACACGCGGACTTCAATGATGATCAGGTTCTTGCGGTTCTCCGGAAAGAAGTGAAGCAGAGGAAAGAAACTCTGTCTGAGATCGAGAGTTCCGGAAGAGAAGACCTGGTTGAACAGACCAAAGCGGAGATCGATGTACTTGAGAAATACCTGCCGGCAGAGATGACTCCGGAAGCCGTCGAAGTAGCAGTCAAGGAAATCGTCGATGCCATGGATCCTGGGCAGAAAAACATGGGCTCTGTGATGAAAGCTGTCATAGCGAAGCTTAAAGGACAGGCAGACGGAAAGCTGATCAATCAGATCGTCCGCAAACTGCTTGCTTAGGCGAAAGGCTTGACAAAGTAAGAAGCGTGGTGTATTCTTAGTTCATAAGTTCATATGCTGCGTCAAAGATGACTCATTCCTACCGGGATGGGTCATTTTCTATTGATTCATATAGCTTATTTTCAATCTAAAAAATGGTGGAATTCAAGAAAGTCTATAGGAGGACTCAAATGAACAAAAACTTATTGTACTGCATCCCTGCTGGACAGTATGGTAAAGAAGGGGTACTTTCTTTACTGGCACAGCATCCGGAAATTCGGTTCGTCTCTCTGGTCGGAATCGATCTTGCAGGCAATGATACAGATGAACGCATCCCGATCGAGATCTTCATGAAGGACTACGAAGATTTCTTCGCTGGCAAAGCTGTCCAGACAGATGGTTCTTCTGTCGTGTTTATGAATATCGCCACACTGAACGATGCCCGCGTCGACATGGTCGCTGACAGCACCGTGAATTGGTATGTAGACTATAATGATGATAACGTAGATGAAGAAACCGGTCTTCCGATCGGCACGCTCCGCATCCCGAGCTTCCTCATCCACAATGGCAAATTCATTGATTCCCGTTCCATTCTGAAGCAGTCCTGCGAATATGTCGCTGACCGCCTCCGAAAGCTTCTGGTCGGTGCACAGGTCAAGGGAATGGAAAATTTCCCATTCTCTGAGATCCAGGACATCGTATTCACCACCGGCACAGAGCTGGAATTCTGGGTGAAGACACCGAGCGAGAAGGAGACCGTACAGCATCTTTCCATTTCCCAGCGCCTGCAGGAGCAGTACTGGCAGCGCATGCGCGGCAATGTCCGCACCGCTATGGAACAGGCGATCGAAGAACTCGATGCCCGCGGCATGCATGTAGAAATGGGACATAAAGAAGTCGGCGGGATCAAACCTAAGATCGATGATGACGGTCATATCTTCGATGTCTGCGAACAGCTTGAGCTCGACTGGCTCTTCTCGACGAATCCGCTGCAGGCGGCAGATAATGAACTGGAAGCCCGCATTGTGGTTCGTGAAGTATTCCGCAGAAACGGGCTCGACGTCTCCTTCCGTGCGAAACCGATCATCGGCGTCGCCGGCTCCGGGGAACACACCCATGTCGGCTTTGCCGCTCTTCTCAAAAATGGCAAGACCATCAATCTTCTGGCGCCGGAGGATATGCAGGCGGATTTCCTCTCCACCATCGGCTATGGCTTCATCATGGGTATCCTCAACAACTACGAAGCAACGAATCCATTCGTTTCCTCGACCACCGATGCTTTCAACCGCCTGAAGCCCGGCTTCGAAGCGCCGGTCTGCATCGTCACCTCTCTGGGACATAAGCCGGAGCTGCCGTCTCGAAACAGATCCATCCTGATCGGACTCATCCGTGATATCGGAAATCCGAAAGCCACCCGCTTCGAACTCCGTGCGCCGAACCCGTTTACCAATACCTACCTCTGCGTTTCCTGTCTGTACCTGACTGCTTTGGATGGCATCGAGTATGCACTCGCTTCCAGAAAAGGCCCGGAAGAACTTCTCGCCGAGCTTTCGAAGAAAGCCGGAGAAGAAGCCGGATACCTTGACAAGGATAGAGAATATCGCTGCGAAGACAACGTATTCGAAGACTATACGCAGGAAGAACGCGATGCTGTCTTCGGCAAGCCACCGGCTACCGTCTGGGACAATGTCAAGATCATGAAAGCCAATCCGGACAAAGTCGCTGCGCTTACCAAGAGCGGTGCGATCTCTGAACAGATCGTAGACTCCTTTGTCGCATCCATCCTTTACCGCTGGAAGAATGAGCTGATCGATCGGATCATTCCAGGCACTGAACTGGCTGTCAGAGGATATAAGAAGCTCGATAACGACGATAAGATCGATGAAAAACGCTGGAAAGCCATCAAGGCAAAGCGCATCGAGCTCGCTAAGGATACAGAGGATGAGAAATGCCTCTGCACCCGCCTGAAGGAAGCTCTCGAGGCGAATGACTTCGATACCGCTTCCACGCTGCAGGTGGAAATGGCAAAGAAAGCCGAAGCGCTGGGAAAAGAATATCGCGTCTATGCGCTGAACATTCTGGACTAATCTATGCATGAGGGAGGGGATTTGGATTCCTTGATCCCTCTCACTACAAACTATACATTCATCTGGCCGAAGATGACCTATTCTGTGGATACCCGCAGAGTAGGTCATTTTTATTTTACAGGCAAGCTCAAATAGGGGGGACAACCTGGATGAGACGTTTATGGAAAATGGAGTACTGCTACTCCACGCTGGGGTTTCGCCAGCTGTGTAAAAGGACCTAGAGATTAGGGGTTGGAGGTTAGGAATCAGCGAACCTCACCCATAGGCAAACAGCAATCAAAGACCAACAATCCACGATTATCAAGCAGGAGGAATTCAAAATGATTAACAACGACTTACTGTACTACATCCCGTCCGGTGAATTTGGCAAAGAAGGCGTCCTGGGACTCCTCAAGACCCATCCGGAAATCCGCTTCGTTTCTCTGGTCGGCATCGATCTGGCCGGCAATGACACCGATGAAAAGGTGCCGATCGAACTGTTCTTGAAAAACTACGATGATTTCTTCGCCGGCACAGCCGTACAGACCGACGGCTCCTCTGTCGTCCTGATGAACATCGCCACACTGAATGATGCCCGCGTCGACATGGTCGCAGATGCCAGCGTAAACTGGTATATCGACTACAATGAAGACAACCTGTACAGCAATGGCCGTCCGGTCGGCACGCTCCGCATCCCATGCTTCCTTCTGCACAATGGCAAATTCATCGATTCCCGTTCTATCCTGAAAGAATCCTGCGCTTTCGTCGCTGAGAAGCTGAAAGGCCTCCTGGCAAGCGGCAAGCCGGTCAAAGGCATGGAAGATCTGCCGGTCGATGAGATCGAGGATATCAAATTCACCATCGGCACGGAACTGGAATTCTGGGTCAAGACACCGAGCGAAACAGAAACGGTACAGCACCTGTCCATTTCTCAGAGACTGCAGGAACAGTACTGGCAGAGAATGCGCGGCAACGTCAGAACTGCGATGGAAGAAGCCATCGAAGAACTGGATGCTCGCGGCATGCATGTAGAAATGGGGCATAAAGAAGTCGGCGGTATTAAACCGAAAGTCGACGATCTGGGACATACCGTCGATGTCTGCGAACAGCTCGAACTTGACTGGCTCTTCTCGATGAATCCGCTGCAGGCGGCTGACAATGAACTCGAAGCCCGCATCATCATCCGTGAAGTCTTCCGCAAATACGGCCTCGATGTTTCCTTCCAGGCAAAACCGATCATCGGCGTTGCCGGCTCCGGCGAACATACCCATGTCGGCATCTGTGCATCTCTGAAGAATGGCAAGACCATCAATCTTCTGGCACCGAGCGATATGAAAGCCGACTTCCTCTCCACCATCGGCTATGGCTTCATCATGGGTATCCTGAAGAACTACGAAGCAACGAATCCATTCGTCTCCTCCACCACCGATGCCTTCAACCGTCTTAAACCAGGCTTCGAAGCACCGGTCTGCATCGTCACCTCCCTCGGCCACAATCCGGAAGTACCGTCCCGTAACAGAACTATCCTGATCGGTCTGGTCCGCGATATCGAAAGCCCGAAAGCCACCCGCTTTGAACTGCGCGCACCAAACCCGTTCACCAATACCTATCTCGCTGCCTCCTGTCTCTTCCTGACCGCACTGGATGGCATTACCTATGCGATCACCTCCGGCAAAGCACCGGCAGACCTCCTCGCAGAACTCTCCAAGAAACCGGGCGAAGCTGCTGATTACCTCGAAGCAGGTCGTGCATATCGCTGCGAAGACAACGTATTTGAAGACTTCACCCAGGAAGAACGTGATGCTGCTTTCGGCAAGCCGCCGGCAACCGTATGGGAAAACATCAAGACCATGAAGGCAAACAAAGACAAAGTCGCTGTCATCACTGCCGGCGACAGCTTAAATCAGGTCATTGTAGACTCCTTCCTTGATTCCATCGAATACCGCTGGGAAAATGAACTTGTTGACCGCATCATCCCGGCTACAGAAGCACTCGTCAAGAGCTTCAAGAAGCTTTCCAGCGAAGATGAACTCGATGAAGAACGTTGGGAATCTATCGCAGCAAAGAAATATGAACTCATCAAAGATACCAAAGCCAGCAAGTCTATCGCGACCAAGCTCAAAGAAGCACTGGAAGCCAAAGACTATGACACCGCTTCTGATCTCCAGATCGAACTCTCCAAGAAGTCCGAAGCACTGGAAAAAGAATACGCTGTCTATGCGCTGAACATTGTCGACTAATAGAAAAAAGAAAAACGCTGACCGAGATTTTCGGTCAGCGTTTTTTGATGGTTTCAGAGAAAAATGAGGAATGAGGAATGGAGGTAGCGACTTCGCCGCATTTTAGATGACGGTATTCCCGTATCGTCAGCCTTCCCCTCGAGGGGAAGGTGCCCCGAAGGGGCGGATAGGGCACAGGCGGTATGAAAGAGAGATGATGCAGATGGAAAAACGTTTTTGCACAAATCACTGCTAACGAGAGTACCCTATCCACCGCTGACGCGGTCCCCCTTCCCCAATGGGGAAGGCTTAGGCGGAGCGACGCTTCACGTCAATTTTTATAAAGTGTGATGCCCGAAGGTGGTATTTAGTCACCAGTCACTAGTCACTAGTCACTTCACCGCTGTGAATGTGAGCGACTTTGTATCGAGTGAAAGAGTATAGGTGGCGTCTGTGTCATTTTCCTTCGTGTGGAAGAGAATCTGTTTCTTCTCAACGGTGAAAGAAGAGGCACCATTGATATTTTCCAGCTCCGCTGCATCGAAGGCGCTCTTGAAGGTGCCTCCCTTGTAGGAAACGATATGCGCGCCGCCGGCGTCGCCGGTATCGACAAGGTAGAAGCGCAGGCCATTCGCATCATTCACGAGCGGCGTGATGGTGAGCTTTGCATCCGCAAAGCCGGCTTCTTCGCTTACGAGGACGGGGAGAGCGGTGAGAGACAGCGCACTCTCTGATGCTTTCGTCGTGAAGGTGAGGTCAGCCTTGCCTTCTGTGCCTGCGGTGAGGTTTACGTCGAGCCGCTGGTCACTCGTGAGGGCGGTGTGGAAGGCGGCCTCCCCGGAATTGACGGCCAGGATCGTAGGCTCGCCCGTGATCCAGTTCGCGGAAACAGAGGAAGCGAGGGTGAGGGCTGCGAAGGCAGCAGTCAGTAACATTTTTCGCATAGGAGACTCCTTTCATGAATGAGAAATGATGAGCAATGAGAACGCCGCATGGGGATAAAAGGACAGGAGCATCGTATCCGGAGTCCTAAGCCACAGTCATAAAAACTGCTATTTATTCTCATTATATAGAAAATTCGAGCATGTTTCAAGCCGGGCGGAGGGGCGGGAAAGTTCCTCCGCCTTTCTTGCGACCGATCCTCAGTCATTAAAAAACATGCAAAAAGAGCCGGCTGAAATACAGCCGGCTTGAAATGCAGCAATCAGATGATCGATCAGATGTCTCTGTTTACTTTATGAGAACGAAGGCAACGAGTGCAGACATTCATTCTCTTGACCTGTCCGTCAACCAGTACGCGAACTCTCTGGATGTTCGGTTTCCAGGTTCTCTTTGTTTTCAAATGGGAATGGGATACATTGAATCCCGTAGCGGTTCCCTTGCCGCAAACTTCACAATAGTTAGCCATGTGCTACACCTCCTTGCACTTCCGCGATTGCAACATTCATACTATATCACAACTCTTTTTTTTACGCAAGTATTTTACAGCAGAGTATTTGAAGAATTATAATAAGAGTAAAGGCTAGACGGGAGTGCGTCGCGTAAAGCGTCGCAAAGATTTATGGCAGGGGATCGTGACGCTGGAGGAGCCGCGTCCTTTCTGCCATGCAGGCCCCGTTCCATGTCAAGTCCGCATCTGTCATACAAAGGAGGTCATCCATGAAACTATCTGATTCCGTCCAGTACCTGAAGGGGGTCGGCCCTCGGATGAAGGAGAAGCTGGAGCGCCTCGGTATTCATACCGTAGAAGATCTCCTTTCCTATTTTCCGAGGCGCTATCAGGACTGGACGAAGGTCACGCCGATGGGAGATCTCGTGCCTGATGAAGAGGCTGTGGTCTACGGAGAGGTGGTGGGCCTGAAGGAGATCCATCCCCGAAGAAGCATGTCGATCCTGAATGTCATGATCGTCGATGATACGGGCGCGGTGGTGCTCACCTATTTCAATCAGCCGTGGAAAGCTGATCTTTTTCATCGTTCGAAGCATGTGCTGGCATATGGCAAGGTGGAGTATGGCTACAACAGGAACCAGATCAGCAATGCGGAGATCGAGACCATCGAGCCAGAGGACCTGCCGTCCTTTCAAAAGCTCGTCCCTGTATACGGACTGACCGAGGGCATCAAGACGCCGCAGCTTCGGCGCATGATCGAGGGGGCACTCGCGCTGGTGGAGGATGCGGATGAGAATCTTCCGGAGGATACCGTCCGGAGAGAGAAACTGATGGGACGGCTTGCGGCCATCCGTGCGATGCACGATCCGAAGGACTGGGCCGAGCAGAGAGAAGCGCGCAGAAGGATCGCATTTGAAGAATTGTTCTTCATGCAGGCAGGCGTCCTGCTCCTGCGTAAAAAGAGAGAAGAGGGGAGAGAGAGCATCAAGTGCGCGCCATCCGGTGAGCTCGTCAAGAGGGTGCGTGAGCAGTTCCCCTTCCGGCTGACCGAAGGTCAGCAGCAAGCCTTTCGTGATATCGAGGACGATATGGAAGGGCTCGTCCCGATGAACCGCCTGGTGCAGGGGGACGTCGGGAGCGGCAAGACCGCTGTCGCGGCACTCTCGCTCGCCAAGATCGTAGAGAATGGCTATCAGGGCGCACTCATGGCACCGACCGAGGTCCTGGCAGGGCAGCACTATGAGACATTCCAGCATTTCTACGAAGGCCTTCCCATCCGCGTCGCTTATCTCTCCGGAAATACGAAGGCATCTGAGCGCCGCGAGATCCTGAAGCAGCTGGCAGCAGGCGACATCGATGTGCTGATCGGTACCCATGCTTTGATCGAGAAAGATGTCATCTTTGCCCATCTGGGTCTTGTCATCACCGATGAGCAGCACCGCTTCGGCGTGAAGCAGCGAAAGGCATTAGAAACGAAGGGGGGCTCGCCGCACATCCTCGTCATGACGGCGACACCGATCCCAAGGACCATGGCGCTCTCCGTTTATGGCGATCTCGATGTTTCAGCCATCCGCGGGATGCCGCCGGGAAGACATCCGGTGAAGACTTACGCCATCGGGAGTCAGATGCTCCAGCGTGTCTTTCGCTTCATGGGACGGGAAATGGAAGCGGGACATCAGGTGTACGTGGTCTGCCCGCTCGTCGAAAAGAGTGAGAAGCAGGATCTCGCCTCCGCCGTTTCCGTGTATGAAGAGCTGCGTGACCGCATATTCCCCATGTTTCCCGTGGGCCTTGTCCATGGGCAGATGAAGAACAGCGAGAAAGAGGCGGTCATGCAGGCCTTTCATCGGGGAGAGAAGAAGCTCCTCGTCGCCACATCCGTCATCGAAGTCGGCGTCAATGTACCCAATGCCACCATCATGTTCGTCTACGGAGCCGATCGCTTCGGCCTTTCGCAGCTGCATCAGCTTCGCGGCCGTGTCGGGCGCGGGGAGGCGCAGGCTTACTGCATCCTCTACTCAGATAATCAGAATGAGATCACCCAGCTCAGGATGAAGCTGATGTGCGAGATCCAGGATGGCTTCCTCCTGTCTGAAAAAGATCTCATCCTGCGCGGCAGCGGTGAATTCTTCGGCTATCACCAGCATGGCATGCCGGACCTCAAGGCGGCAGATATCGTGAAGGATCTCCCGCTCCTCGAAGAAGCGAGGAAGGAAGCAAAGAAAGCTATCGACCGTGGCATGGACTTCAGGCAAGAACTCTCGCACAGATTCGGCGGAGCGTTCTTTGAAAAATTGGGGGGAGAAGTGACTGGTGACTAGTGGCTAGGGATTAGGAGCCTCAAGTGGCTAGGGATTAGGAGCCTCAAGTGACTTGTGACTAGTGACTGAAATGCCACCTTCGGGTATCGCCACCATCTATACTCCGCGGCGCTTCCATATTTTTAAGCGCCGCACCACCATTTCGCATTTCTCATTTCTAATTTCTCATTCAAGCGAGGCTTTCAACCGTAATCAAGGGGCGCTCTGCCCCTAGGCTAACCTTGAACCCTCAAAATCATACAAGACACAGCTCTGTGATTTATGGTATAATGTTTTAATTGAAAAGAATGCACCTCTTTGGCATATGAGGGAATGCGGATCCCATAGATCTGCATTCCCGATCGCAGAGAGATAGACATGACATCACATAAGTAACCAAAGTTTTTGAATGGAGGCTATGATGAGAGAAGACAAATTTGGCAAGCAGGGACTGACTTTTGATGATGTGCTGCTGATCCCGGCACATTCGGATGTCCTTCCGCGCGACGTAGATGTACGCACCCACCTTACACAGAATGTCACACTGAATATTCCGGTCATGAGCGCCGGCATGGATACCGTCACTGAAGCAGAAATGGCGATCGCCATGGCGCGCGAGGGCGGCATCGGTGTCATTCACAAGAACATGAGCATTGATGAGCAGGCCAGAGAAGTGAAGCTGGTCAAGCGTTCGGAACACGGCATCATCGTGGATCCGATCTACCTCGCTCCGGACAACACCCTGTCGGATGCGGACGAACTGATGAACAAATACCATATTTCCGGTGTGCCGATCACAGAGAATGGCAAACTGGTCGGCATCATTACGAACCGTGATATGCGCTTCGAGACGGATCTGTCCCGTCCGATCAGCGACATCATGACTTCGAAAGGTCTGATCACCGCTCCGGAATATACCACCATGGAAGAAGCGAAACGCATCCTGCAGGCGCACCGCATCGAAAAACTGCCGCTCGTGGACGATAACGGCCATCTGAAAGGCCTCATCACCATCCGTGATATCGAAAAGATGAGAAAATTCCCAAATTCGAACAAAGACTCTGACGGCCGCCTGAAGGTGGCTGCTGCCATCGGTGTCACTTCGGACGTGGAAGACCGCGTCGAAGCGCTTCTTGATGCCAAAGCAGATGTCCTTGTCATCGATACCGCACATGGTCACAGCGAAGGCGTGCTGCAGACCATCCGCCGCCTGCGCAAAGCATTCCCGCATCTGGAACTCATCGCCGGAAATGTCGCAACCTATGATGCGACCAAGGCACTGATCGAAGCCGGCGTATCCGCTGTCAAAGTCGGCATCGGACCTGGCTCCATCTGCACGACCCGCGTCATTGCGGGCATCGGTGTACCGCAGATCACAGCGATCTATGACTGCGCGAAAGCAGCCGAAGGCACCGGCATCCCGATCATCGCTGACGGCGGCATCCAGTACTCCGGTGATATCGCAAAGGCCCTTGGCGCCGGTGCGTCCTGCGTCATGCTCGGCAACCTCCTCGCAGGTACGGAAGAAGCTCCTGGCGAGATGATCATTTATCAGGGCAAGAATTACAAATCCTACCGCGGCATGGGCTCTCTGGGGGCTATGCAGGCTGGCAGCAAGGATAGATATTTCCAGCAGAATGCGAAGAAACTCGTACCGGAGGGTATCGAAGGCCGCATTCCTTACAAAGGACATGTCTCCGACGTCCTCTTCCAGCTCATCGGCGGTCTCCGTGCATCCATGGGCTACTGCGGTGCGAAGAACATCAAGGCCATGAATGAAGACACTCAGTTTATTCAGATTACCGGCGCAGGTCTGCGTGAAAGCCATCCGCATGATGTCAGCATCACCAAGGAAGCACCGAACTACAGCGTAAAATGATAGATATAGAAAAATCCTCGCACAATGTGATGGACGTCACGGTCTATGCACTCACCATGCAGGAAGTCCTCCAGTGGGCGAAAGAAGGGATGGGGGATGAAAAGCCCCGCCTCATTGCCACGGCCAATGCAGAAATGATCATGCAGGCGCAGGAAGACAAGGAGCTCGGGCGCATCCTGAATCGTGCCGACCTCGTCGTTCCTGACGGAGCCGGTGTACTTTGGGCGGGAGAAACTCTCGGCACTCCCTTTCCGGAACGCGTGACCGGTGCCGACCTGTCTGTCGAGCTGCTAAAGATCGCATCGAAAGAAGGCTGGCCCGTCTATTTCTTGGGCGGTGCGCCCGGCGTCGCGAAGAAGGCGGCCGATCGTTTCCAGAAGTCCCATGGGGAGATCCGACTCGTGGGCTGCCATGACGGCTACTTCGATGAAGAAGAAGAGAAACGAATCATCAAAGACATCCGGAAAAGCGGAGCCAAGCTGCTCCTGGTAGGCCTCGGCGTCCCGAAGCAGGAGAAATGGCTCTATCGTCACAAGGATGAGCTTGGACCCGTGCTGGCCATGGGCATCGGCGGCGTCTTCGATGTCATGAGCGGAAATCTGAAACGCGCCCCGCTCTGGATGCAGAAGAACCGCCTCGAGTGGGCGTATCGACTCTACCTGCAGCCCTCCCGCATCGGGCGCATGATGGCCATCCCAAAATTCATGATGGCTGTCAAGAAGTGGAAGAGGGAGAGAAAGTAATGAGGGATTAGAAATCTCAAGTGACTGGTGACTAGTGACTAGGGATTAGTAGCTAGGGATTAGGTTTGCGATACGAGAAAACCGCTAGTTTCAAACCTCCGCGGCGCTTCCATGGCTTTATGCGCCGCACCACCATTTCTCATTTCTAATTGCTCATTCAATCGAGGCTTTCAAACGTAATCAAGGGGCGGCACGCCCCCCGGGGCTAACCCCGAACCCTGAACCTTTAACCCTTAACCCTTAAACCCAACATATTCATTTAGGAGTCAGTGATGCTGAAAAAACCAATCATTCTACCGGAAGGATACCCTTTTATCATCGTGGCACTCCTTCTTGGCGTGATCGGACTCTGGATGAAATGGTACTATGCTGCCGTCGTGCCTTTTGTACTTGCAGTATACTTCACCTATTTCTTCCGCTGTCCTCCCAGAAATGATAAAATCACTCCGGGTGATGATGTCCTCGTCTCTCCGGCGGACGGCACCGTCGTGGACGTGTGCCATGACGCGAAGGAAGACATGTTTCTGGGACAGACCTGTCATAAAATCACCATTTTCCTTTCCATCTTCGACGTACACTGCAACCGCAGTCCGATGGAAGGGAAGATCACCTACCAGTCCTATACGCAGGGCAAATTCCTGCCTGCGTATGAGGAAGGGGTGGGCTTTGAAAATGAACGCGGTGCCATCGGGATCACGGGTAAGAACCGATCCATCCTGGTCATCCTCATCGCGGGGATACTGGCACGACGCGTCGTTTCCTGGAAAAATCTGGGAGACAGCCTGAAAAAAGGCGAACTCTACGGTATGATCAAATTCGGCTCCTGCACGGAGCTCTACATCCCGGGAGAATGTGAGATCTGCGTCAAAAAAGGCGACAAAGTACGCGGCGGCCTGACCGTCGTAGGGAGGCTGAAATAAGTTGAATAAATCTTGGATTGCCAATGGAGTCACAGCGGCCAATGCATTCTTTGGCGGCTTATCCATAATGATGTCTATCGAAGGTCACTGCGACCTCGCAGCGATTTTCATACTGATCGCGATGGTGGCCGATGCACTGGACGGGAGAGTCGCCCGTGCGCTGCACACCGCCGGCCCCATGGGTGTCGAGCTCGACTCCCTCTCCGATGATATTTCCTTCGGCATCGCAGCCGGTGCGCTCATCTATTCCTACCAGCTCCATGAGCTTGGCTGGGTGGGCATCATTCCCTGCGCCCTCCTCGGTACCTTCTGTGCCTTCCGTCTGGCACGCTTCAATGTGAAGGTCACATCCGTTCATGGCTACTTCGAAGGACTGCCCTGCCCGACGACCGGCGTCATCATTTCCGCTTACGTGCTCTCCGGTGCGAAAGTCTGGAACTGGCTCATCGTCCTCTGGGTCCTTCTGCTCGCCTTCCTCATGGTGAGTGAGATCCACTACCCGGATAACAAAGGCGCAAGCGCAGACCAGCTGCATCTGCCCGCGGTGCTGATCTGCCTTGCCTTCTTCGTCATCGCGACCATCTTCTACTGGCCGATCTGGGCGGCTGCCATCTGCGCTGCCTACATCCTCTTCGGCATGATGAATACCTACCTCAACCGCAGAAAAGGCAAACGGAAAGCTATCAGAAGAAAACAGAAAAGAGTATCTGAGGACATCGAACAATGAACCACTACCTCGATATAATCATGTTTCCGATACAGATCATCGTCGGGATTTTCACCATCTACTACACGGTGATCGCGTTATTCGGCATGTGGCATCGAAAAGAAACGAATCTGGCTGCCCCGAAGAGCCGCTTCGCCATCGTCATACCGGCACACAACGAAGCCATGGTCCTGGGGGATCTGCTGGATAACCTTCGTATCCTGAAATATCCGAAAGAACTCTATGACGTCTTCGTCATCGCAGACAACTGCACCGACAATACCGCTGATATCGCGCGCGCCCATGGCGCCCACGTCTTCGAAAGAGAAAACAAGGAACTCGTCGGCAAAGGCTATGCCATGGACTGGGTCTTCCCGAAGATCTTTGCACTGGATAAGAAATATGACGCCTTCTGCGTCTTCGACTCCGACAACCTCGTCCATCTGGATTTCCTTGCCGTCATGAACAATCGTCTACTCAAAGGACAGAAAGTCCTACAGGGCTACCTCTCCGCGAAGAATCCGACCGACACCTGGGTCTCCGGCACCTTCGCCATCGCCTTCTGGACCATCAACCACCTCTGGCATCTCGGCAAGTACAATATGGGCCTCTCCTCCTGTCTTGGCGGCACCGGCATGTGCATCGCTTCCGATATCGTCAAGAAATACGGCTGGGGCTGTGACTGCCTGACCGAAGACATGGAATTCGCCATGAAATGCCTCTCTCACGGCATCCGTACCTGCTGGGTGCATGACGCCATCATTTACGATGAGAAGCCACTCTCCTTCATGGCCTCCTGCCGCCAGAGAAAACGCTGGGCGCAGGGCCAGTTCGACTGCTCCGAGCGCTACATCCCGATCCTTTGGAAAGAAGGATGGAAACGTCACAGCATCGTCATCTTAGACGGCATCATGCAGCTCCTGCAGAACTACTTCCTCCTCGTCTCCACCTTCTACCTTCTGATGACCTACATCAATATGTTCTACCCTTGCTTCACGGTCATCCTCTACAACGATGTGCTGGTGCCGCACCAGTTCTGGGCGATCCTGGGATTCATCCAGTCCGTCGTCCCATTGATCGTTCTCCTTCAGATCAAGGTGCCCTGGAAGATCTACCTCTACTGGCTCATCTACCCTGTCTTTATGTACTCTTGGATCCCCGTCACCATCCTCGGATGGAAGGATCGCCATGAGAAAGGCTGGGTACATACCATTCACACCAGAAGCATGCACTTCGAGCAGGCTAGCCTCACCAGAAAGAAAGAGATCGACTCTTGAAACTAAGCCAAAGAACCACGGCAAGCCGTGGTTCTTTTTGGTTATTTGGCGGTGACCAGTGGCTGGGGACTGGACTTCATCCTGCGCGGACGAAAACGGCGTATGTGCGATAGCCGCATGCGGAACAAGCGTCGAAGGATCTTACGATGAATATGGTTTGCTACCTGCTTGATAGAAAAATCGAGAAAATATGCAAAATCAATATTTGAAAACTTTGGAAAATATGCAATTTAATAGAAATAAAACTATGACGCCTTTTTTATAAATGACGGAGATCACTGTTTCCCTTCCATCCTTTTTATTCAAAACCGTGTAAAGTCCAAAACTTCCACGATAGTATTTTATGGAGAGAGGAAAATCTTCCCGGGAGCCGAAAGCTCCTCCACACTCCTACGTGCACATACCTATAGGAAAGGAGAGCGGAGAGGGCTGGCGGCGGATCCGATTTCCCTCCTCCCGCCAGAAAGCGTGCTAGGAAAACGCTGATTAAATCGCAGAGTCAGCTTTTACAAGAATTTTTATGCATAGCTTCGTCATATCCTTCCTTAAATAGCTCGCTATTCGCGTCAGGTTATTCCTCGCTATGCATAAAAATTCAAGAGTAAAATCTGACAACGATTTAATCAGTGTTTCCCTAGTCGCCGGAAAGCGTGTGCCATACAAATACATAAAGACGTAGCAAGCAAAGAAAGATCTCATGCAGGATTCGCCTTCACGGCAAACCCTAGAGCGAAGTTTAGCCGTACCTGTAAGACATGAACCGTGAAATGCGCTGGTGCCAGATTGCAGGGAATGCCTCCGTGGATACTTACGAATGCTTGCGGCGCCTTTGTGATGCAATGCCCTTCGTCCACAAAGGGCATTTTCGCATTTTTCATAATGGCCCGTGAATTTTTTACCCCCATCATTTCATAAATTGACATTTCATGTCTAACCCGCGTGCTATACTATAGACAAAGGAGGGATCTTGATGTATCGAAAGAGAAAAGAAAAAACGAATTGGAAAATGCAGAATGTGAATCCGCAGGGGAAAGACTGCAATGACTGCGTCTTTCGGGCCATTGCCGGAGGCACGGGGATTTCATGGAAAGACACCTTCGCCGGACTGTGCCAGACCGGTCTTTCCCTGCATGCCATGCCGGACTATCCGATCGTCTTCCGCAAATATCTGAAGGAAATCGGAGCCCGCTACGTGTATAAGTCCGCCCAAGCGCACGCCCATACCGAGGGCGAAGCCAGCACGGCAGACATGACCGCGGGAGAATTTATCCGGGAGCATCCGAAAGGAAACTACGTCCTCCGTCTTTGGTGGCACGTCACCTGCGCGCGGGATGGTTTCCTCTATGACACATGGGACGCGAGCAGCGAAAAACTGCTCGAAGCGTGGGAGATCCCGCCGGACATCGCGTCCGCGCCGCGCCCCTCCGCCCCATGGCTCTACGAAAGGAGCGAGCGCCGCCTCGCTCCTTTGGAAGACATCGACGTCGCCGCGGGCCAGACTTTTCTTTTTAGAAATCCAAGTCCCATAAAACGCGGGAGTCAGGACAGCTTCGTCCGTGCCATCGCCCTCACCGAAGGCAGGACATGGGAAGAGGCTTATCAGGATCTCTGCCGCCAGGCCCTCTCTCAGTGTGATAATCCGCAGTCTACGTCTGTCGCGGCATCCTACCTCAGCCGCTATGCCGTGGGGACTTGCCAGTATTTCACGCGTGGAAAGACGCCGGTAAAAGAATTTCTCGCCTCTCATCCGTCCGGCGCCTGGGTGCTCCAGCTCGGCAAAGGCTGGGCGAGTGCGGTGGTGGATGGCGTGCTGATGGATACGAGAAATTATATCAATAAGCCGATCGAGGTCGCATGGCGACTGCGTTGAGCGGCGAATTTCAAACCCACTCCGGATTTTTCGGAGTGGGTTTTTATTATTCTAAAACTATTGCAATGGAGATCGCGGTGTGATCTAATATAGGAAAAGATAAAGAATGACAATCGTAGTCGGCAGAAAGGCAGTAGGTGATCTATGATGAAAGAGAAAACGAAGGTGCGCTCATGGGAGCTCATTGATGATAAAACGCTGGTCAAGAAAACGGATAGATCATTTTTCAAGTACGCAGGAGCAACGATTCCCGGGTCGATGCACAAGTTCTTTGATGCGGAGTCGATGAGAAATGGGGAGCGAGGGGAGATCCGGATCCGCTACGAGGGATCAATGTATGATGCCCATCTCGAGAAGGAGAGTCTGTACCTTGGGCGCGTGCGTATCTTTTGGAGCAAGGAATTGAAGAGTGTGTTGGCGGATATAATCAAGGAAAATACGGAGTTTCCTGTGACGACCATTCTGAAAATGGACGAAAATGTGTATGAATTTAAATTGGCATGATATATAGCCATAAATTGTCCTCTATCATGTGTATAATGAAGGCATAGAGCAAGTGATTTGTATTTCTGAAAAGTCTGACGGTGAAATTTAGGATTTCGCTGTTAGACTTTTGTTGATCTAGGAAGTAGATCGAAAATTATAGAAAAGGAGAATGGATATGGAAGAAGCCAAGTGGCGTTTTGCCTCTAATGGAAATGCGGGATATACAGGGATCAATGACTCTGGAATTGAGACGTTTTCTGCACAGGTGATGCATTCTTTGGTGAGAGAAACGATCCAGAATGCGCTGGATGCTAGAAAAGATCCGGAGAAACCGATTGAGGTTGAGTTCAAAGAATTTTCCATGTTAGTAGAAGATTTTCCCGGCCATTCCAGCTTTTCCAAGAGCATCCACGCCTGTCTTGATGACAATGAGGATGAGGATGCAAGAAAATTTTTCCAGCAGGCAGTTGATAAAATCGATGGCAAGGAAGGTGATTTTTTCAAGGTTCTTCGTGTCAGCGATTTCAATACGGTGGGGCTGCAAGGCGCGGAGACTGGAGAAAAAGGTTCGAATTGGAGTCGTTTGGTCAAGGAAAAAGGCTCTTCCAATAAAAATAAAACGGCGCAGGGGAGTTTTGGAATCGGGAAATCGGCGCCTTTTGCCTGCTCTGACTTCAGAACCGTTTTCTATTCCAGCTTATATGAGAAGGAAGATGGAGAGCGGGTAGAATCCAATATTGGCGTAGCACGGCTCATTTCGTTCAAAAATGACGCGTTCAAAACAGAAACGAATGAAGGCTGGACGACTGGTATGGGGTTCTACTCCGACAATGACCAGCTGAAAGCAATTTTAAAACGAGCGGATTTCGATCCTTCTTTTAATCGGACGACTTCCGGGACAGATATTTATATCATGGGATTCACAGCTTCGGAAGATTTTGAAGGTTCTGTCAAGACATCTGTTTTACGCAATTTTTTGGTATCCATTTGGAAAGGCCTCTTGACGGTAAGGATCAATGGGTCTGAAATATCCAAAGACACCCTTCAGAAATATGTCTGGGAGCTTCCTTCTGATGAAAAAGAAAATAAGGAGCTGAAGGAATACTATGACCTGCTGACAAAAACAGATCGCAAGATTGTAGTGATCCCGCTCAAAGCCAGTGAATATGGCGAGAAATACGGATTTAATGATGGGGAATGTGAGCTGCGGCTGAAAGAGGGCAATGATTTGAACAGCCGTATCCTTTTGACTAGAAGATCCGGTATGCGACTGTTTGAACAGGATCATATCAGCGGTTCCATCAAATTCACAGGCGTACTTTTGATGAATGGTGCCAATATGAATGCGGCCTTCCGAAAGATGGAAGTGCCGTCCCATGATGCCTGGGCGCCTGACCGTATCAAGGATCCAAAGGAGAAACGCAAAGCGAAACAGATGCTGGATGAGTTCAAAAAGTATTTACGGAAATGTGTGAAGGATTCTTTCGGACATACGGATGAGGACTCGCTCAGTGCATTTGGCATGGCAGAATTCCTGCCTTCTGATAAGAAGGACCAGGAAGCCGCAAACCCCAAAGAAACCATCGGCGGTGATATTGATGCGCTGGTAGAGAAAACGGTGTCTGTGCCAAAAGAAAAAGTTGTTACTGTCGAAAAAGCACATGTCGCTCGCGGCGAAGGAGAAGAAGGAACCAATATAAAAATAGGCGAACATTCCGGGCATGGGCATGGGCATGGGGGCGGTAAACATCCGCTGGGGGGCGATGATGGAAATATTCCGGCGCACAAGTACAAGGAAATCGCTATCCAAGCCCGCGTTCGTTCCTCAGATCCCAGAAAAGGAAAGTGCTATGTAGAATATATGGCGCCAAAAAAATCAGCCAATGCCAAGCTTGAACTGTTTTTTACCAATGAACGCGGCAAAGCCAATAAGACGCTTTGCGTCTATGCGGCTAAAGTGGTAGAAGGAAGCGCGGAAGTCAAAGCATGGAAAGGCAATGAAATCCTTCTCAGCCATGTCAAGAAGAATGAAAAGATCCGTATCGAATGTGATGTGAATATCAATCGCTACTGCATGATGGAGGCTGTGTATTATGAAGATAAAAAATAGTTTGACCCCGTATCCCATTCTGTGCGACTACAACGATGACTATCGGGATTCCAAGTTTGATGCGGATATCCATCTGACAAACAGTCTGGATAAAGTCAAATGCGAAGTGGTATTCCGGCTGAAAAATGATGTGCTGGAAAAAATGATACAGGAGCATAAGGCGGTGTATCTTCTTCACATCGAAAGTCCGCAGTCTTCCTATCGCACGGAGGTAACTACGGCGAATGATAAGGTGTCTTTAGTGATGGGGAAGGACGAGCTGGCGGATTCGATAGAAATCTGTACTTTTATCGTGGCTGCTGCGGATATAGAAGATTACCATAATCCGAACTTTAATGCGCTGGATGCCGATCTTCATATTGCTTTGACTAAAGGCAGTATTCTGGCGGTTGGTACACAGAAGGAAATTCTGATCGAACGGAAGAAGCAGGATGCACGGGATGCGGATAGTCTCATTCATGTAGAGAAAAGCAAAGCGGGAAAGCCTGCAAGTGTGTATATCAATACCGAAAAAGATGATTATCTGATGTTGGGAATTGATGAGAAATTGTATGATACGTATTTTGGCTTAGGAAAAGGCAAATATCGTGAGACGGTATTTAGTTTGCTCTTCATGCCGGCCTTGGTTGTGGTGTTGTCCCGGATGTGTCATGCATCCCAGTCGGAGGAGAATTACTTTGAAGAAAAGAAATGGTACCAGGCTATCGTAGACCTGCTTGAACGAGCAGGATATACATTGGATTCGTTGAGTGAGGACAATGAGACTCTACTGGAAGCCGTGCAGGTGATTTTTAAGAATCCGATCAGCCGGGCGTTGAATGAACTGAGTACCAATAATGACGTGGAGGAGTAACGATGCACCTACAATACATGAAGCAGGAAACGATGGACAACCTGCTGATGAATTATGATGAATATAAAGCTCATTATGAAAAGAAAGACAGGGAATGGTTTTCAAAACATTTCACTGAAAACAACAGTCTCATGGAGTATGCCAAGGATTTCCCTGAATTTACGATGGACAAGAGTGAAAATTTCAATGCTTCAGACTTGAAAAATATTCAGATAATGTACGATACCCTGAAAGATCTGCCACTTTCCGTTGCTTGCGATGCCCGTTTGTGGACAGGTCTGGCTCACACTTCACTTTGGGACTATGTCTGGTACAGGCAACATGAAGAAATCGAAAAAGCGAAGACAGCGAAGGCCAAAAAAGAGAAGATTCAAAAAGCCTTTTTCTGTGTAGGGAATGGAAAGAGGCGAAGTCTTTTCGTGAATTGCCTCTCCCGTCTTTGGTGGACTGGGTACCTGGTCTATGATGAGAATCGCAAGAATCCCTACGAATTGGCAGAAACATTGATGTATGGTCAGAAGGGACACTCCTTTGCCTCGCAGATCGTTCTGCTAAGTTCAAGAAATTTTATCAGCAACAAGCATCTTTTCCATGGCATTCTGCAAGCGATCCTTGATTTCAAACGGGCAGGCAATGAAGTCAATCGTGTGGTATTCGAAACGGTACTCTCGTATTTCAATAATATCAGCGCGGCAACGGTGCTGGATTTCTTGCCTGAAGAAGAAGTCCGGCAAATGGCTAAGGAACAGCTGGATATCTATGTCGGGAATGCAGCAGAGACTGCCGCACAGACGGAAAAGCAGGCGTACTTCGCATCTGAAAAGAAAGCCAAATTGTTGGCGGCGGAAAAAGAGTAGGAGGGAGATATAAATGGATTTAGATAATAAACCTACAATCTGGCTTGTCAGTTGGAATCCAAAGAGAACTCCAGACTTTGATCTGGATGAGGTATTTGCTAATAATGACGTGACTGACTGGTGGAAAGTACCAGCTATGAAAAGTGCAAAGGTGGGGGATATAGTCTATCTCTATGCCAGTGCACCGCAGATGGCGATTCGGTATAAGTGTGAAATCATTGATACGGATTTCATTATAAAAGATATGCCGAAAAATGAAGAGGCTCTTGATGAAAATGAGAAGCCGGATGAAACGTCTTGCTTTTTATTCAAAATGATTCAGGGGTATACTTATGGTTATTGCTCGTTAGAAAAAATGAAAGAATACGGAGTCAAGCCCACTTCGCTGGTAGGGCCGCATCGTCTGAAACCGGAAGAAGATGAAAAGATTGCGGAGATGATCGATTATCTGGATCATGTGCAGACACCTGATATTGATCCGAACGTTATTCTTTATGGTCCGCCCGGAACAGGGAAAACATATAATTCTGTGCTGTATGCGGATGCTATCCTAGATCTTCCGTTAAAAAGTGGGGGAGAGGAATTGGCGAAAGCACTGAAAATGCGGCGTGGGATGGATTATGCGGATACGCTCGCTGATTTCAATCAGCACAAAGCGGAAGCGGGGATTTTCTTTGTGACTTTCCATCAGTCCTATGGGTATGAGGATTTTATTGAAGGTATCCGGTCGGTGACAGAGGACGGAAAGATTTCTTATGTCATGCAGGATGGGATTTTCAAAGAGGCTTGCCGGGAGGCGAGGAGACTTTCCGATTTACCGGTGGTGATGATTATCGATGAAATTAATCGCGGCAATGTGTCAAAAATATTTGGTGAACTGATTACGCTCCTTGAAAAGTCGAAGCGGGCAGGCGCAGAGGAGGCAATGACAGCAGTACTTTCTGGATCGAGAGAAGTGTTTTCTGTACCTAAGAATCTATTCATCATTGGTACAATGAATACGGCGGATCGTTCGATCGCGCTGATGGATACAGCGTTGCGGCGTCGATTCAGCTTCGTCGAGATGATGCCGACACCGGAACTTTTGGATGATGTGGTGGTTTCTTCTGATTCTGTTCAGGTGAATGTGGGGGAATTGCTTCAAACAATCAATCACAGGATCGAGGTACTCTATGATAGAGAGCATACGATCGGGCATTCGTATTTCATGAAGCTGCGGAAGGAGCCTACATTGGAAAATTTGGCTCAGATTTTCAAAGAAAAGGTGATTCCTCTATTACAGGAATATTTCTATGAAGACTATAGCCGTATCCAGTTAGTACTTGGGGATAATGCCAAATCAGATCCTGCGTACCAGCTGATTGCGGGAATGCCTGTCAAAGCGAAGAGACTTTTCAAGGGGATGATAGATATTGATCTCCCTGAAATGGAGTATCATGTGCAAGAGGGGGCATTCTTGCATCTGGAGAGTTTTGCGGAAATCATGAATCCGTGAGGCGCATATGAAATCAGTCACAGTAAGAGAATTTGAGCCGATCACTTGTAATCCGGATTACCGGCAGGAGTATCCGTATCTGCCGGAAAAAGCTTTTCGTGCATTGGAAGAATTCATTCGCTCCTATGAGGCTTCCGATGGCGAGGCGGACATTCTTCGCTTTTTGAAGTTGAGCTATCGCAGGCATTTGGGGGATACGATTACTGTATCAAATTTTGTAGGGGTGATCCAAGTTGATTCTTGCACGCAACTTGAGATTTTGCCAAAAATTTCATTGGCAGAGGAAAGGGGAAATCTCAGAAAGACGAAGCGGATTTTCTGTCAGATGCTGCGTGCACTGAAAGAATTTGAAGGACAGGCTCTTTCTTTGGCAAACCTGGCTACGGGGTCCATGAATCTGTATGAAGTATTTATTCAAATGTACCTCTCGGAAGTCCGATATTTGGTGCGACAGGGGCTGCAGTCCAGGTACATGCCGGTGGAGAAAAATATGCGATGCTTTAAAGGCCGTCTTCGGGTGGCTGAGCAGACTCGCGTCAATCTTGCACATCAGGAACGATTTTTTATGGCATTTGACGAGTATAGCCTGAATCGCCCTGTCAATCGAATCATTAAAGCAACTCTGCAAAAGCTCAGAAGGATTTCTTCTTCAGAAAAGAATATCAGAGAGATTGGCCGTCTTCTAGGGGCATTTTCAGAAATCGATGCATCGGTGTATCTGGAACGTGATTTTTCTCGGATCAAAATGGATCGGACGATGATTTCCTATGGTCACTTGGTGGAATGGTCACGCGTATTCCTAAAGGGAGAGAGCTTTACCGCTTTTTCGGGAAATACTAACGCGCGAGCCATACTCTTTCCTATGGAAAAAGTTTTTGAGGCCTACGTAGCAAAGCGAATGAAGGCATTGTATGAGCCTAGCGGCTGGCAGGTTTCTGCGCAGGATCAGGGGAAGTACCTTTTCGATACGCCAAAGCGCTTCCATCTGCGTCCTGACGTTGTAGTGACAAGAAATGATGGGAGCAAGGTGATACTGGATACCAAGTGGAAGCGGCTGACATCAGAAGTGCGGAGCAATTATGGAATTTCACAAGCAGATATGTATCAGATGTATGCGTATGCGCACAAATATGGTGAATGTGGTGTGAAGCTTCCTGATGTCTGGGTATTGTATCCATTGAATGACGAAATGAGAAATCAAAAGCCGCTATCCTTTGAAAGCGAAGATGGCGTACATATTCATATTGATTTCATCGATCTTGAGCATGCAGACGCCAGCCTCATAGCGTTGAAAGAAAAACTGGCAGAATGACGAAGACTGGCTGTTTCGTTAGAATGAGTTTATAAAACCGTCTTGTCGATGAGACGGAAACCGTGCTATATTGTCTTATGAATGAGACAAAACAGCACGGTTTTTGTCTTATATATGAGACAACAGGAGAAAGAAGGCAGAAGAAATGGGTTTTCGTTTTCAGCGGCGGATCAAGATCATGCCGGGAGTGACGCTGAATGTCGGGAAGCGCGGGGTCTCGACGTCGATCGGGCGGCGCGGGGCGCATATCACGTTCGGACAGAATGGTGTCCGGACGACGGTGGGGATCCCGGGGACGGGGATCTCTTATACGTCGCTTTCAAAGCCTTCGCATGCGCCGGAGGCGGGGAGCCGGGAGGCGTCGTGGCCGCATCTTGCAAAGTGTCCGTACTGCGGGCATGGGATGCGGAAGCGCTGGGATCGATGTCCGGCGTGTCATCAGGTGCTGGAGCAGCCGCTTCCGGAGGATGCGGTGCGCTGTCGAGGGTGCGGGCGGGTGTATGAGGGGAATATGCTCCGTTTCTGCCCGGCGTGTGGGTGCCGGCTGTTGGATACGCCGGTGGAGATCCTGCCGGAGCTGACGGCGGAGGAGCGCGCGCAGTATGCGGCGGGGCACTGCGAGGTGTGTCCGCATTGCCGTGGTCCGGTGCCGGATGTGGTGGGGCTGAAGTATTGCCCGCATTGCGGCTTCGAGGTCTCGACAAAGAAGAATCGGCAGGCGTTCTGGGGAAAGTTCTTCTACGGTCTCTTTGTGGCGATCCTGATGATCGCACTTTTCGTCATGATGTAGCATGGAAAAAGTCCGCTTCTTGCTTTGTTGGTTTGCCCGTGGGGCGTGCTATCCTTTGATTCCGTTTGAAAGTCTCGCTTGAATTAGAAATGAGAAATGCGAAATGGTGGTGCGGCGCATAAAAATATAGAAGCGCCGCGAAGTATAAATAATGGCGATGCACGAAGATGGTATTTAGTCACCAGTCACTAGGCACTCCTAATCCCTAATCCCTAGCCACTTCTCCCTGCTTTCGGCTTTTCCTTGCGTCGGGGCGGGTGAGTCTTCGCCTCTTATTATCTCCTTGTAGCTCTCTTGAAAAGATGGTAAAATAAAACCTTAGAACTTATTATACGAGAAAGAGGACTGGTAAGAGATATGGGACAGAAGGGGAACAACTTTGTGGAGTATGCCCTCATGCTTGGCCTGGTGGTCGGGATCGGATGGGGCGTTTTGGGGTCTTGCGGAGACGGGATTCCTAGGATCTTTGGCTCCGCCGCAGAGCTTCTTCAAGCGGGGAGCAAAAGTGATAAGGTCTATGACCGTCACATGAAGTGGCTGAAGGATACGCTTCTTGCGCTCGCGAAACAGGAGACGAGCCCTGGGTTCACCTCGTTTGAAGACTTCATGGGCGGAACGAATGGAAAAAATTTCAATCTAAGAAATGGCCCACAGTTTACGATGAAGGATGGGCAGATCGATAGTGACAGTCTGTCGAAATTTGTGAAACAGATCGATTCCACTGCACTCCAAAATGACAGCTGGGCGATGGTCGGTTATAAGGAAAATGGCCAGCTGTACTATGCGGTCGCCATTTACAGCCCGGATAAGAATGACGGGAAGACACTGGCCAATCAGACGGCGGGGACGAAGGTCACGACGGATGTGTATCGGGTGGATCCTTTTACGAATGAGATCCGGCGTCTGGAGAATAATAGGTCGATGCAGGTGGTAGTGAACACAAATAATGGATATACGTATCATGTCCTTCGTGATCTGTAATGAGAAGTACAGAGAGAAACGCACAGGCTTTTCCGCCTGTGCGTTTTTGTGTAGAGGAATGCAGCGTTCGCCTTCCTTTTCTTCTACGAACTGTCATATAAATATGCTATAATGAAGCGATGTATATTTTTGATTGAGGTGCAATATGACTGACTTAGAAGAAATCAAACGCCGCCGGACGTTTGCGATCATTTCCCACCCGGATGCCGGCAAGACGACATTGACGGAAAAATTACTGCTTTACGGGGGCGCGATCCATCTCGCCGGCTCCGTCAAGGCGAGGAAGACGGCGCGCTATGCGGTGTCTGACTGGATGGAAATCGAAAAACAGCGCGGGATCTCTGTCACGAGCTCGGTGCTGCAGTTCGACTACCAGGGCTGCCGCATCAATATCCTGGATACCCCGGGGCATGCGGACTTTTCGGAGGATACCTACCGCACGCTGATGGCCGTCGACTCGGCGGTCATGGTCATCGATGTGGCAAAGGGCGTCGAAGCGCAGACGAAGAAGCTCTTCAAGGTCTGCTCGGATCGCGGGATCCCGATCTTCACCTTCGTGAATAAGATCGACCATTTCGGCAAGAATCCGTTCGACCTGATGGCGGACATTGAAGATGTGCTTGGCATCCGCTCCTGCCCGATGAACTGGCCGATCGGGGTGAATGGCGACTACACGGGTATCTATGACCGTGAGACGGAGATGTGCCACATCTTCATCAAGGACAATGCACATGGCGTGAAGAAGCTGGAAGTGATTTCCGGCAAGATCGATGACGAAGCCATCATTTCTCAGGTCGGACAGGATGTGCTCGATGCGCTCCGTGATGACTTGGAGCTTCTTGATGAAGCGGGCGATCCCTTCGATGCGGAAAAAGTCGCCAAAGGGGAGCTGACACCGATGTTCTTCGGTTCGGCTATGACGAATTTCGGCGTACAGCCATTTCTGGAGAAATACCTCGAGCTCGCGCCGCCGCCGGAAGCGAGAAAGACGCTCGAAGGTACCATCGAGCCGGAAAATCCGGCGTTCTCCGGTTTCATTTTCAAGATCCAGGCGAACATGGACCCGAAGCATCATGACCGTGTCGCTTTCATGCGTATCTGCTCAGGCGTCTTCGAGAAAGGCATCACCGTCCTGCATCGCCAGAGCGGCAAGATGCTCCGCCTCTCCCAGCCGCAGCAGTTCCTCGCGACGGAAAGACAGACGGTCGAGAAAGCCTACCCGGGCGACATCATCGGCCTTTTCGATACCGGTGAGCTCGGTGTCGGCGATACCGTCTGCGAGAAGAAGCATCCGGTCACCTTCATCGATTTCCCGGTATTCCCGCCGGAGCTCTTTGCCCGCCTGTCTCCGGAGAGCAGCATGAAGAGAAAGCAGTTCCTGAACGGTGTCTCCCAGCTCGCGCAGGAAGGGGCGATCCAGGTCTACAAGCAGCCGTATGTGATGGAGTCTTTCATCATCGGCGCTGTCGGCCAGCTGCAGTTCGAAGTCATGAAGTACCGTCTGGAAAATGAATATAATGTCCATGTGAATCTGGAGCCTCTCTCCTACACCGCAGCCCGCTGGACGGAGGGCGATATCCCGCCGGAAGAGCTCATCGGCATCGACAATGCGATGGTCGTCTATGACCGCCGCGAGCGCCCGGTCTATCTCCTGCCGAATGCCTGGCAGGCCGGCTGGCTCGCTCAGAGAAATCCGAAAGTCACCTTCCTTGAAAGCCCGCCGCTCGGCGTAGCGAGACTGGAAGGAAATTAAATGAGGAATGAGGAATTAGAAATGAAGGTGGCGGCTTCGCCGCTGAGCAGGAATCGCCTTCCCCTCGAGGGGAAGGTGCCCCGAAGGGGCGGATAGGGCACTGGCGGTATGAAAGAGAGCGGGG
>OIXX01000209.1_pt1 | contig 44409 bp, 31 predicted proteins | sample 1588161 | NCBI WGS metagenome assembly OIXX01 (sample SAMN03283274) | human gut metagenome | biome: human-associated habitat; material: feces | host: Homo sapiens | place: Peru | collected 2012 | reverse complement strand
CGGCAAGCCAGTCATCCAGCCCCGCCGTCCAAACAGCCGCCTGGACAAGGTGCGCTATATGTTTCAGAAGATAATGTAACGTCTTGCGCAATGCAAGCGTTCATTGCTGGCTATTGCGAAATATCATTGATAAAATCAGTATCAGAGAGGAGAAACTATTTTGAACGCGGTTTCGGCAAAACTCTGCCATTCCTGAAGAAGCTCAACAACTTCCTCGGCGCGGCCAACGTGCATCTTCCACTTGAACCGCAAGGCACCATCACGCCGGAAACGCGTGCCAAGGCGGGCGAAGACAAGCAGATCGAAATCTTCGGTGAAGGAATGCGTGGATTCGCGCAATCCGGCCCCGAAGAGACGCGACACATCAATAAGTGGCTTGCCGGCAACTGCTTCGGCGACTACTACACGCGCGGCGGCTTGAGCACGCGTGAGCGTGAAATGATCACGTTGTGCTTCCTCGCCGCGCAGGGCGGTTGCGAACCGCAATTGACGTCTCATGCGAAGGCCAATATGGGCGTGGGCAATGAGAAGGCGTTTCTGATTGCCGTTATTTCGCAGTGCATGCCGTATATCGGATATCCGCGTACATTGAATGCGATTCGTTGCATCAATAATGCCGCCGAGCAGGTGCAGGGCTGATTTGCTGTAAGGTTTTACATCGATCGATGCCTCGACAGCTTGCTTGATTCTCGCTCTGACATGGAGGGGGGTGTTTGCCAGTCATGATTGGATTGGCAAACGCCCCTATATACGTTACTACCCATATGCGAGCATCACTCGACCCACACGTCCTACCACAGGGAGGATTCTTCCACCCACTGGATGAATCTGGACTCTAGAACACTCCTCAGCAATTCAACAGCAATTCAACAAGCTCATTGCGCGCGGCTACGAGACGATTTTGTGGTCGGTGCGGTAAAGGTCAGGCTCTACGTAGATTTCGAAACGGAACCATGGCAATGCGGCACGCACGCTTTGTTCGATCTTGTTCACGGTTTCGACGTCGTAATCGCGGTCGAGTTTGCTGGTCTGCACTTTGACACACAGCAGAATGTCATCCTCAGACATGTGCACAGTCTGCATGTTCAGCAGTCGTTCCACGCCAGGCGTCGAAATAACGGCCTGCTCAATCTCCTTTCGGGTATCAGCGTCAACTGCCTCGCCAATCAGCAATGAACCCGACTTGAACATCAGCAGCAACGATCCCGAGATCAATACAAGACCAACCATCAAACCGCCGATCGCATCGAATATCTCATTGTCGAGCAGAATCGCCAGACCGATGCCAGTTCCTGCGAATGCCAGACCAATCAGGGCAAGCGTGTCTTCCATGATGACGGATGCAAGCTCCGCCGATTTGGTGCGCTTCCAGAAACGGAACACGCCCATGTGGGGTACGCCCGTACGTTCCATGCGCTCGTTCGCTTCCTTGATGCTTTGATGCAGCCCGTAACCTTCCAGACAGGCGCTGATGACCACCACAATGAACGCCACCAGCAGTTCCATCTGGTTGGCATCACGCAACGCGGGATTTGCGGCAATGGCGAGCAGCTTCTTTACCGCTTCCGAAGTGGAGAAGAAACCTCCGACGAAGAACAGCAACGTCGCCACCACGAACGAGGCGAGATACTTGGCCCGATACAACCCGAACGGATGATCGCCGTCCGTTTTATGTTTGGAGAAGCGGCCGCCTACCATGAGTACGATCTCATTGGAGCAGTCGGCGATGGAATGCACCGATTCGGAAAGCATTGCGGACGATCCGGTGAAGAACGCCGCCGCGAGCTTGGCGATGGCCACGCCAATATTGGCTCCGAGCGCCGCTTTGACGGCCGCACCCTGATGTTCCGTTTCCTGTTGGCGAATATTGTTTGCCGTATTCGCGTTACTGTCGTTCGTACTACTGTCGTTGGAATCTTGCGATTCGTTCATTGCCTTTCCGTTTCTTTCTGGAGTTAATACAGACACATTCAATCATATATAGGGGTGTGATATTCCCGTCGTATTCCGAGGTGAAATGCCGAAAATGCGTGTAAGGCATGGGTGACTCTAATACCGGTAGATTTGCAAAACCCTGCTTTTCTGCAACAAGGAGGGATGATTGGGCGGTATGGTTCGGATGTGGTTGGTTTGTTTATCTCGAGAGACGAGACGCTTACGGATGCCAAGGCCGCAGCTGCATGGTCGGCACATGCGAGAAGAATCGGCGGTATGACTGAAGCCGCACATGATGATTATCAGTTGCCCGAAGAATTCGAACACTGTTCGAAACTTGACCCTGTACGCGATGCGCCTAGCGCGTTGGACCGTGTCAAGCAAGTCGTACGCATTCTGCACGAACCAGGCGGATGCCCTTGGGACGGCGAGCAGACCAATACAAGCCTGCTTAAACCACTGTTGGAAGAAACCTACGAATACATCGACGCTGTGGAAACGAACGATCGCGACAACATGCGTGAAGAACTCGGCGACATGCTGCTGCAATCCGTTTTCCAAGCGCAAGTGTGCGCCGTGGATGCGCAGGATCCATTCAATATCGACGAAGTGTGCAACCGTCTCGTAGATAAGCTCATCACCCGCCATCCGCACGTCTTTCAAACGGACGATGCTGCCGACGATTCCGTACCGGCACCGGAAAATGCGCAAGATACGTTGAAATTGTGGGAAGCGATGAAGCAGAAAGAGAAGCATCGCAAGTCTGTGCTCGAAGGCATCTCCCACGCGCAAGGTGCATTGCCGCGTGCTACAAAAATCGTATCGAGAGTACACAAATCGCAGTATCGTGACCAGCTCGAAACCGCATTCAATCCAAGCGCAGAACAGACAGACGAACAGCATGACAGCCATCCTTATGCAGACGAAATCATCGCCATCATCCGCAAAGCGCAATGTGATGGCGTAGACGTGGAATCCGACCTGCGTTGCCGCCTGCGCGGCATAGAATCCGAAATCGAACACATCGAAAGGACCATGAACCATGAGTGACATCAAAGCACTCGACCCAGCACTGCTCAAACAGTATTCCGCGGGCTTCAACGCCGACCGTGCCAATCTGGTGGCCGCCAATGCGGCAGTATCATCCGGAGTACTTGCCGCAGCTACTGACTACAAGGGCGAACGTGTGCTGCAGAATGATTTCTCCATTGAACTGAAGCAGGGGAGTATCACCAATCAGCGTAGCTCGGGGCGTTGCTGGATGTTTGCGGCGCTTAATACGTTGCGTTATGAGTTGATGCATCGTTGGAATTTGGAGGATTTCGAGTTTTCGGAAACCTACCTGTTTTTCTGGGATGCGATGGAGAAGTCGAACACGTATTTGGAGAATGTGCTTGCCACGTTGGATGAGCCGTTGGATAGTCGTGTGTTCGAGGCGATTAATTATGGTCCGGCCGATGATGGTGGTTGGTGGCAAATGTTTGCCAATTTGGTGAACAAGTATGGTTTGGTGCCGAAGAGTGCTTATCCGGAGTCAGCTAATTCGAGGAATTCGGATGCGTTCAAGCAGTATTTAAATACGAAGCTACGTGAGTTCGCGTCCGATTTGCGTGACCGTCATACAGCTGGAACGTCGTTGGATGAGTTGCGTGCGTTGAAGAATGAGGATATGGCCACGGTGTATCGCATGTGTGCGATCGCGTTGGGGGAGCCTCCGGAGCGTTTTGATTTTCTTGCGCGTATGAGCGATGACAAAGATGATGGCAAGAAGAAAACCGCGGGGGAGGGTTCGTCTGAAAAGGCTGCGAAGACCGGCAAGGATGAGCGTCCGCAGATTCGTGAATTCGGTATCACTCCGATGGAGTTTTATAAGAAGTATGTGCCGGTGGATGTGAACGATTTGGTTACGTTGTGCAATGTGCCGATGGAGAGTCGTCCGTTTGGCAAGCGGTATCGTATTCGTTTTTCGGCCAATGTGGCCGAGGCGGGTGATATGGAGTTTGTGAACGTGTCTCTTGACGTGTTCAAGAAGGCTGCTGTGGACCAGATCAGTGGTGGTCATCCGATTTGGTTCGCTTGTGATTGCATGCAGTTTTCGTTGCGTGGCGATGGCTATTTTGATTGCGATACTGTGCGCGTTGACCAGCTTTTCGGTACGGAATTCACGTTCGACAAGGCCACGGGATTGGAGTATGGCGATTGCCCAAGCAATCATGCCATGACGTTGACTGGCGTGAATTTGGATGCTGACGGGCGTCCAAACCGTTGGAAGGTGGAGAACAGTTGGGGCAAGGATAATGGTCAGGATGGCTATTATGTGGCGTCCGATGCTTGGTTCGACCGTTATGTTACCGAACTGATCATTCGCAAGGAGTATCTCGATGAGGCCACGCGCGAAATACTGGCCGATCAGCCGGTTGAGCTTGAACCTTGGGAGCCGCTCACCAAGCGAAGCCGGTGAAGGTTTGTGCACAGGTCGCAGATTATGCTGACCACGTAAGCCAACGGCCAGTTGAACAATGCGTGGCTCCACGATGCGGTGCCGACATCGCCGGTGTGTACGCCGTAATTGAGTGCCGCCATCACATAAATCATGATCACGGACATGATAAAACTAGAGAGAATACCTTCCTTGCCGTTATGGGGCATGGAACTTCCTTTCGCTATGCGTTCGATGCGTTAATGCATCGGCCCCTCTGGTCTGCTCCGCCGTTCAGGATTCAATGTCTGCACCGCACCCTCATCGTGGGTGACGAGCACGATAGTGCCCTCATACTTGGCGACCAAAGTTGCCAATGCCAATCGAACGTCATAGCGAACACCTGCAACCGCTCCCGCCACTCACATTTCGTTCCAAAGAGGATGTCCGAATAGCGGTTATATGGTCGCGTGAGGATTGATCCCGATAGCAAGGGAAAAGCAAGAAAATACCGCCTCCGTTCCGCAAAACGAATTTTACAATGTAATCATCTGTCTTGCGGAAGAACGAGGAGCACCATGGCAAAAGCGAGCCGTGCCACAAATGATTGCAGTATCGGCAAGTATGCCCACCAAGAGATCACGCGAGTGTACAAGGAGATTGGAACATCTCCGAACGGACTGTCACGCAGCCAAGTCGAAAGGATGCGGGAGAAACATGGTACAAACAGTTTCTCACATCGGAACAACGACACGATAATGTGGCGTCTGCGCCGTGCGTTTATCAACCCATTCAACGTCATCCTTTTCGTTCTCGGCGTGGTTTCGCTAGTGACGGATGTCGTTCTCGCGTCCAATTTCGCGAGGAACACGACCACCGCAATCATCATCTTTTCGATGATTCTGATCAGTGGCATTATTCGGCTGACACAGGAAATGCGAGCGAAAAGTGCGGAGCAGCAGTTGAACCGGCTGATACGGGAAAGTGTCACTGTCAGAAGGGAAGGAGAGGTGAAGGAGCTTCCCGCCGAACAGCTAGTGGTAGGGGATATCGTGCTGCTTTCCGCCGGTGACCGTGTGCCAGCGGATATGAGGTTGACTTCCGTCAGAGACCTGTTTGTCTCGCAGGCATCCATCACCGGCGAAAGCGCAATATTGGAAAAACACTGCGATGCCATCGAGCGTGGCAACTCCGAAGCGCTGACACAGCTGGGGAATCTGGCGCTGATGATGACGACGGTCATCAGCGGCAGCGGTGAAGGAATCGTGCTGGCCGTCGGAAAGAACACATTCTACGGCGGTTTCGCTAAGCCGAAGCGCGATGATAAACATTCCTTTCAAAAAGGCGCTAACTCCATTTCCTGGGTCATGCTCCGTTTCATGGCGGTGCTGGTGCCGATCGTATTCGTGCTTTTGCGCATCACCGGCGGGAAATGGTTGGAATCATTCACCTTTGCCCTGTCCGTAGCCGTCGGTCTGATTCCAGAGATGCTGCCGATGGTGATCACGTCATGCTTGGCGAGAGGAAGCATCTCCATGGGTCGCAAACAGACGATAGTCAAGGACATCAATGCCATGCAGGGGTTCGGCAGTATGGATGTGCTCTGCATGGACAAGACGGGAACCCTCACCAATGAGAGCATCCTTCTGGAGTACTACATGGACGTGCTTGGGAACGAAAGCGAGAAGGTACTGGATCTCGCGTTTCTGAACAGTTTGTGCCATTCCGGTGCCTGCAATCCGATAGACAATGCGATACTTGCCTGCCGCACCATGCCCGGGCATGAAAGGCATTACGCCGACGTCCTCGCGACGAATAGGAAAATGGACGAGATTCCCTTTGACTATTCCCGCAAGTTCGTCAGTACCCTCGTGGCCGATGGTAATGGGGGAAGCCAGCTCATCGTAAAAGGCGATATCTCCCAAGTTGTGGCCAGATGCAGTTATGTGGAATACCGCGGAGAAGTTCATTCGATATACGGATACGGACATCAGAGCGTGTCATCGGTTGTGGGCGAAATGCTCGAGGACGGCATGAAAGTAATCGCGGTGGCACGCAAGAACATGGAGGGGAAGAACCGAATCGCACCATCGGACGAACAAGATTTGGTGCTGATGGGATATCTGGCGTTTTTCGACGCGCCCAAAAAGACCGCAAGAACATCCGTGGCGGCGTTGAAAAAACTTAAGGTGGTTCCGAAAGTTCTGACCGGAGACCGGGCCGAAGTGGCCGCATCCATCTGCCGCAGGGTCGGCATTCCCTACAAAAGCGTGCTTACGGGCGCAAAGCTCGACGAAATGTCGGACGATGAACTCAGCCGGACTGTCGAGAATGCCTATGTCTTCGCCGAATTGATGCCGGGGCAGAAAGCCCGACTGGTCTCCATCCTGAAACGAAACGGGCACACGGTGGGATTCTTGGGGGATGGCATCAACGACATACCCGCGCTTTGCGAGGCGAATGTCGGTATATCAGTGGACACGGCGGTGGACGCGGCCAAGGATGCGGCGGACGTCGTATTGCTCCAAAAGGATCTCGGCGTGCTGGAGCAGGGCATTCTGGAAGGACGAAAGACGTTCGTCAATATGCTCAAATACATCAAGATCACGGCAAGCTCCAATTTCGGAAACATTCTCTCCATCGTATGTGCCAGCGCGTTCCTGCCGTTCCTTCCGATGACATCGCTGCAGATACTGCTGCTGAATCTGCTGTACGACGCCCTGTGCATCATCCTACCCTGGGACAATGTGGACAATGAGGAAGTGCTTTCCCCGAGGGATTGGTCAGGCAGGACCTTGGGACGATTCATGCTATGTTTCGGTCCGATCAGCTCGCTGTTCGACATGGCTACGTTCCTGTTCCTCTATTATGTGCTGTGCCCCGCATTGTGCGGAGGCGTAACCTATCTGGATATTGCCGATCCGGCGGTACAGTTCAGGTATGTGGCCTTGTTCCAGACAGGATGGTTTTTGGAATCCATGTGGACGCAAGTGCTGATACTCCATTTTCTGCGGACCAGGGAGATACCATTCGTGCAAAGCAGACCATCCGGTCCGGTCGTTGGCATCACGATCGCTGGCATCATCGTCTTCACCGCGATCACCTTCACGAAAGCCGCTTCCGTTTTCGGATTGACGAGGCTGCCTTCATGGTACTTCCTGTTCCTATCCGCCGTGGCTGTGCTGTACATGCTTCTTACCACAGCGGTCAAAACCACTTACCAGAAGAAATATCTCGAGCTGATCTGAAGGGAGGGCAACGCCATGGGTAAAAACATAGAAACGATCCATGTGGATCCCATCCTTCAGGAATGGTTGCTGGAAAAACTGATGCGTGACCCACCGAAAAGCGATTGTGCGAAGGATCTGCTTTCCGGAATATATGCCATGCGTAATGGCATGGCGGACTCCTTGCTGCTCAGTACGTCGCAGGATGCCGGAGTGTCCGTGGCCGAGTCCATGGATGAGATACGAATCGGCGGGCTCGTGATCAATCAAAAAAGCAGGAAAGTGTCCAGAAACGGCGAAAAGATCGTTTTAACGCCGAAGGAATTCGACATTCTGTATTTCCTGGCTGAGAACAGGGGCGAGGTTTTCACGAAGGAGCAGATCTACAAGGCGGTATGGTCTCGGGATTATCTTTTGGACGACAGCAATATTATGGCGTTCGTCCGCAAGTTGAGGAAGAAGATCGAACCGAATCCGGATGATCCAACATACATCTTGACGATCTGGGGTGTCGGGTACAAGTTCAGTGACAGTCCGTTGATATAGATACTGCCTCCATTTCTTATTATTTCTTGCCGGAAAGCAAGGGAATCACAAGATTTTTACGAGTGGTTCTCCTTGCTTTTTTTGTACTCTGAAACAAGTTGGAAGGAGGTGGAAATCATGATGTACTTGGATTTCGTTTTAAGGATTTCATTGGCTATGGCGCTTGGATTTCTCATCGGATTGGAACGTCAGGCAGACGTTGGAGATTCCCGAAGTGATCAGCGCCGGATGGGAGGTGCTGTAATTGAGGAGAACAACATGCCTCGGCCTCAAACTGTTCCTTGCGTTTTACATGTCCTTCACGGCAACATGTGGATGTTTGCATTGGCTGAAGCCGGAATGCGGATTCTTGTTATTCCAAGTCTGGTATCTATCCACTGCGCTTATTTGGCTTGTTCTGATGCTGACGGTTCGGGAATCATTCAATCTGCTTCAAAAAATCAGCGAAAGTAAGAAATCGATCAGTAAAGGGAGAGGCCACTCATGAATCCCATATGCGTTTTTCTGGGAGCCATTTTCATCATTGCCGGATTTGGGTTCGCACGGGGAAAGAAATATCCCCGATCATCCAACTGGATGAATCTGTCGTCCAAGGAGTGGAAAGAAACCGATAATGTACCGTTACGCCGCAATGTCGGGGGAATCATCATGCTGAGCGGCTTCATCTTCCTTTCCAAAGGAATGATGGCCGGTTTCACGAAGCGATGGTTTACCATCGCCATGATCTTGTGGTTCATGGTGGCGGTACTCGACCTTCTGTATATCGAGAAAAGCGACAAATACAAGGGAAAATCATTCCAGCTAAAGAACATGAAACAGGGGAGGTAAAAACGAATGAACATGAAGAAGCATCATGAAATCGTCCATCAGACGACGCAGCAGTCCGTGATCCGCGATGAGCAGGACCGTCGTATTCAATACGCATCTACCAATCCGTCAGAGACCGTCCTGAAAAGCCTGCACGCGACTCAGCGGGGGCTCGACACGCAAACCGTGAAGACGAACCGGGAGCAGTACGGCTCGAACGCGGTGACACGACAGAGGCGGAAGTCATTGGCGAGGCGTCTGGTGGAGGCGTTCGTCAATCCTTTCACCGCCATCCTCTTCTTCCTGGCGACGGTTTCCGCCATGACGGACATGGTGTTTCCGTATTGTTCCTTGTTCGGAAGCACTCCGGAGGATTTCGATCCTATGACGGTCACGATCATCCTGACCATGGTCGTGATTTCCGGCACGCTTCGCTTCGTACAGGAATCGAGGAGCGGCAACGCCGCGGAGAAGCTGCTATCCATGATCACGACCACCTGCACGGTAATCCGTGATGGAGGCGCGGAGTCGGAGATTCCCATGGATGACCTGGTCGTAGGCGACGTCGTGCGCCTGTCGGCCGGAGATATGATTCCCGCGGACGTCCGCATCCTTGAGGCCAAGGACCTGTTCGTCAGCCAGGCAAGTTTGACGGGCGAAAGTGCGCCGGTGGAGAAGACGCCGGACGTCTGCGCTCGTAGGGAGTCGATGACCGACTGCCAGAACATCGCGTTCATGGGCAGCAATGTGATTTCCGGAAGTGCGCATGCCGTGGTCATTTGCAACGGGGATCGGACCCTGTTTGGTTCCATGGCGTCCGCGATTGCCGGAGAATCCGTGGAAACGAGCTTCACCAAAGGCGTCAACGCGGTCTCGTGGGTATTGATCAGGTTCATGATGGTTATGGTTCCGTTGGTGTTCTTCATCAACGGCATCACGAAGGGTGATTGGCTGAACGCGTTCCTGTTCGGCATTTCGGTCGCCGTGGGGCTGACCCCGGAAATGCTGCCCATGATTGTGACGACGTGCCTTGCCAAGGGCGCGGTGTCCATGAGCAAGAAGCAGACGATCGTCAAAAACCTCAACTCCATTCAGAATTTCGGCGCGATCGATGTCCTGTGCACCGATAAGACGGGAACTTTGACGCAGGACAAGGTGGTGCTGGAGTATCATCTCAACGTCGACGGCGAGGATGATGCGAGGGTGCTGCGGCATGCCTATCTGAACAGCTATTTCCAGACCGGGTATAAGAATCTGATGGATTTGGCGATAATCAGCAAAACAGAAGAGGAGGAGGCAACGAACCCTCGTCTCGTCGACCTGTCGGAACACTACACGAAGGTGGATGAGATTCCGTTTGATTTCGCCCGACGCAGGCTGACCACAGTGGTGCAGGATAAGACGGGCAAGACCCAGATGGTGACGAAAGGTGCCGTTGAGGAAATGCTGTCCATTTGCTCTTACGCCGAATACGACGGTGACGTGCAGCCATTGACCGACGCCGTGCGCGACCGGATTCTCAAAACTGTGGACGGCCTCAATGACAAGGGCTTCCGGGTCCTCGCCATCGCGCAGAAGAGCAATCCCTCCACAGTGGGCGCGTTCGGCGTGAAGGACGAATGCGACATGGTGCTGCTCGGATACCTCGCCTTCCTCGATCCACCGAAAGAGTCCACCGCCGATGCCATTAAGGCGCTGAGGAACCATGGCGTGACCACCAAGATCCTGACCGGTGACAACGACAAGGTGACTCGCACGGTTTGCCAGCAGGTCGGCCTGCAGGTGCGCAACATGCTCCTCGGCTCCGACCTGGAGCGCATGGACGACAAGCAGCTTGCGAAGGCCGCGGAGACAACGGATGTGTTCGCCAAGCTGACCCCGGATCAGAAAGCGCGTGTGGTCTCGGTGCTGCGCGAAAACGGCCATACGGTCGGTTTCATGGGTGACGGCATCAATGACGCCGCCGCAATGAAATCTGCGGATATCGGCATCTCGGTGGACACCGCCGTGGATGTGGCGAAGGAATCTGCGGACATCATCCTGCTGGAGAAGGATTTGATGGTGCTGGAACAGGGCATCATCGAAGGACGTAAGACTTACGCCAACATGATCAAATACATCAAAATGACCGCTTCCTCCAACTTCGGAAACATGTTTTCGGTGCTTGCCGCCTCGGCGTTGCTGCCGTTCCTTCCGATGGAGAGCCTCCATCTTATCCTGCTGAATCTGATCTATGATCTGTCCTGCACCGCCATCCCATGGGACAACGTGGATGAGGAATTCATCGCCAAGCCGCGAAAGTGGGATGCTTCCAGCGTGGGCAGTTTCATGATCTGGATAGGCCCCACGAGTTCCATCTTCGATTTCACGACCTACATCTTCATGTATTTCGTGTTCTGCCCGATGTTCGTATCTCACGGAGTGTTGTTCAACGATCTTCCAGTCCACTACAGCGGTGCTGAGCTTGTCGCCATGCAGACCGCATATATCGCCTTGTTCCAGACCGGGTGGTTCGTGGAATCCATGTGGAGCCAGACCCTGGTCATCCACATGATCCGTACCCCGAAACTGCCGTTCATCCAGAGCCATGCGTCGGCTCCGGTGACGTTGCTGACCATGACGGGGATAGCCGTCCTGACCTTGATCCCTTTCACTCCTCTCGGAAAGGTGTTCGGCTTCATGGCCTTGCCGCCGGTCTACTTCGCGTACCTGATTCCATGTATCTTCGTGTACATGGTGTTGGCCACAAGTATCAAGAAGGCATACGTCCGCCATTACGGAAAACTGCTATAGGAGGTGAAAACATAATGGAATGGAAAGAACTATGGATGACGATATTCGGCACATGTGACTGGATGGGACTCAATATGGGGTTCTGGGTGTCCATGACTGTAGTTCTGCTGATCGTGATTGCAATGAACGCTGTGCTCTGGGGAATGAAACCCCGAAACTGTAAGGAATAGGATCTCGACGAATGAGGGCAGTCGCATTCGATCGGCCACGGCCAGACGGGTGCGACGGCCCTTGCGTCGGACTTCTCACATTGAACGTTGATGCGGCGAAAAAGGATTATTCCTCGGCGACCAATTCCAGATAGGAATCGTTCCACAGGTCTTCGTCGCCGTCAGGCATGAGCAGTACACGTTCAGGGTTCAATGCCTGCACCGCACCCTCATCGTGGGTGACGAGCACAATGGCACCTTCATACTTGGCGATGGCCTTGAGGATCTCATCGCGTGAAGCCGGATCAAGATTGTTGGTCGGTTCGTCAAGCAGCAGCACGTTCGCACGGCTCGTCACCAATGTCGCCAACGCTAAGCGGGTCTTTTCGCCACCGGAAAGCACACGGGCCGGCTTCAACGCATCATCGCCCGAAAACAGGAACGAGCCAAGAATCGAACGCGCCTGCGTATCATTCAGTTCCGGAGCCACGTGAATGAGATTTTCGAGCACCGTGGCGTTCAGATCAAGCGTGTCATGTTCTTGTGCAAAATAGCCGATTTTACAGCCGTGACCGTAGTCCACGGAACCGGTGTCCGGCTCTTCCAAATGCGCGAGCAGACGCAGGGTGGTGGTCTTACCAGCACCGTTGTATCCCAAAATCACCACACGCGAACCCTTGTCAATAGCCAGATTCACGCCGGCGAATACAATGTTCGAACCATACGCTTTCGACACATCCTTCGCCATGATCGGCGTGCGACCGCACGGAGCCGGCTCCGGGAACCGGATATCCGCCACTTTCTCCTGCTTTTGCGCCTCGGACGTGTTCTCGAGGAGTTTCTCCGCGCGGCGCATCATGTTCTGCGCGGCCACGGCCTTGGAGGCCTTCGCGTGCAGGCGAATACCTTGCTGCATGAGGCGTTCCGCCTTCTTTTCGGCGACCTCGCGTTCGCGGCGGCGACGTTCCTCGTCAACCACGCGCTGGTGCAGGTAGGCCTTCCAGCCGAGGGAATACATGTCGATCTGGCCAAGCTGCGCATCCAGATGCCACACCTTGTTCACCACTTCGTCCAACAGTTCGGTGGAGTGGGAGATGACCAGGAATCCACCCTCGTATTTCTTCAGGTATCCGCGCAACCATTCGATGGAGTCGGCGTCCAAATGGTTGGTCGGTTCGTCGAGGATCAGTGTGTCCGCATCGGAGAACAGGATGCGGGCCAATTCGATACGACGACGCTGGCCGCCGGAAAGCGTGCCCAATTGCTGGCCCATGACCTCTTGCGGCAGACCGAGGCTTGCCGCCATCGCGGTCGCTTCGGACTGAGCCGCATAGCCGCCGGCCTTTTCGAAATCCTGCATGGCCTTGTCGTAACGATTCATCGCGCGAGTCATGACGTCCGGATCCGGATCGGTCATCTCCTTTTCGGCCTTGCGGATACGACTGATGATCGATGCGATGTCTCGCGCGCTCATCATGCGGTCGAGCGCGGTCTGTTCCGGATCGGCAGCATGCGTGTCCTGCGGCAGATAGCCGAGCTTGCCCGATACACGCACTTTGCCGGCGGTGGGCAGCATGTCGCCGGTGATCACGCGGGTGAGCGTGGTCTTGCCGGCACCGTTACGGCCGACCAGACCGATCTTGTCGCCCTTGGCGACGTGGAAATTTGTGGGATGCAGCAACGTGCGCGCGCCGATCTGAATCTCAAGCTCCTGCGCTTCAATTGCCATGCCTCAACACCTCTGCACTTTCGTTACTGTCGTTCCAAACTGGCTGTGCCGCGCATAGCGGCCTATCCATCGTTTTCATAAGGCCAAACGCCAATCGAACATCATACCGAACGCCCGTAACCATAAATGATCGGAACGTTCATCATGCCCCTTCCAACATGAAAAAACAAGACCATAATGGGCATAGTAAGGTCAGTCATAGTGGATTTATCGACCGCGAAAGGGGCGCTGATGGAGAAAGGGCTGTTCAATAAGCGTGTTTATGAGGTGGTGCGGCGCATTCCAAAGGGCAAAGTCGCCACCTATGGGCAGGTTGCGGCTTTAGCTGGAGCGCCACGCAACGCTCGTTTCGTCGGCTATGCCCTGCATTCGAACCCTGCACCGGGTGTGATTCCGTGTCATCGCGTGGTGTTTCGAGACGGTTCATTGGCACCCGGATTCGCGTTCGGTGGTCCGGAAAGACAGCGGCTTCTGCTCGAAGAGGAAGGCGTTACCTTCATCCTTCCAAAAGGCATGTCCGAACTAAACGAGTCAGACGAGACGAAAGACTCAAACGCCGGTGCTTCCGGACTGCGCGTCGATCTCGCCCGTTATCAGTGGGACGCCTAGTCGCTCTCGAGTCGTGTCGACCGCTTACGTCCACCCATTACCATGTTTGGCAGGTCCCGATGGTCGGGGCCGGGTCGCCGGTTCCGGTATGACTCTCTCGCCCTGTCGTTGATGATCCGTGGATTGGCAACGGTGTGTTGGACTGTTCCTAGAGGGTGTTTCCTTGTTGTGTGAACTCCACGGGGCTCATGTATCCGAGGGTCGAGTGGAGCCGCTGGTGGTCGTACCACCACACGTACCGGTTGACGTCCGAGCGCAGTCGTTCCACGCTCGTGTACGTGTTGGCGTATATGAGCTCCACATGCGTGTCGGACTTTCGATACCTACTCTCCATCGAGGGGACAATGAGCAGCAAGAAGACGCAGGAAAATGTCATCCGGAGATGACATATGAAACGGTTTTTCGCTGCAGACTCTCTCCGGCAGAGGGTTTTCACATTCTGCGAAGGTGACGTGTGGCCCAGACGATGAGCCGCACGCGGTTGGTTTGGCCGGTTTTCCTGAGGATATTGCCGATGTGGGTTTTGACGGTGGACACGCTGACGCCCAAGCTCGCGGCGATCCGTTCGTTGGAATCGCCTTGGACGACGCGGGCAAGGATGTCACGTTCCCGGCTGGTGAAATCGGGGAGATCGTTGTCCTCGGATGCCTCTGCCGTCGTTGACGTTCGGGCGGAAGCGGCGGCGAGACGCTGGTTGAGGCGGTTCATGGTGGTGGCGTCCATGACGGTGTTGCCCGAGACGGTGGCGCGTATGGCGTCGAGGAACCGTTCGACGTTGCTGTTTTTGAGGAGGAATCCGCTGGCTCCGGCATCGAGCATGGCAATCGCGTAGGCATCAGTGTCGTATGAAGTCAGACCGATGATGCGCGTTTCCGGCAGATCGTGAATGATGACGCGCGTAGTCTGGATGCCGTCGAGTCCGGGCATGCGCACGTCCATGAGGATCACGTCCGGTTTGGCCTGATGAGCCGTGCGTATCGCGGTTTCGCCGTCCGTGGCCGAGGCGATGACGCTCATGTCGGGTTGTGCGTCGATGATGCGCACGAATCCGTCGAGGATCAATGTCTGGTCGTCGACCAGCATCACGCGTATGAGTCGTGTCCCGTCCGCATTCGTCATCGTCAGCATTGCCGTCCTCCTTGCCCGTGTCCGTCAGCAGTCTCGTTCGATGCCGTCGCCAACGATTCCCGTTGATGGGGCAGTGGCCAGACGGCATCGACCGAACAGAGCCCATTCGTCATGCTGACGCTGGCATGACCATCGTACTGCTCGCACCTCCACCGAATGCCGTCAAGACCATGCCCATGCCGCTGTCGTTCGGTGACGTCGGTGCGGGGGAGAGACGTATACGGGTTTTCGCAGTGCAGTCGGATATCGTCTCCAGTGATGGTCAGGGACAGGTTGACGCAGTGGGGTTGCGCGTAGCGCAACGCGTTGGTCAGGCATTCCTCGGCCACCCGGTATACGGCGTGGGACAGTCCCGTCGGCAGGTACGGCGATTGCGTATACTCCTGGTGCAGGTCGATGACCAGTCCGTGCCTTCGGTATCCGGCGATGAGTTCGTCGAACTGGTCGAGCGTGGGCTCCGGTGAATGGTCTTCTTTCGTGTTGTCGGATAGCAGGGCCCGCAGATCGGCGACGGCCTCGCGCGAGGCTTGGGAGATGTCCGCGAACGCCGTGCGCGCTGTGGGGTCAGCGGTGGTCGCTCTGCCGCTTTCGGCTTGGACGGTGATGCCGGTGAGCGTGTGGGCGAGGATGTCGTGCATCTCATGGTTGATGCGCATGCGTTCCTCCAAGACGGTCAGTCGCGCACGCATGTCGCTGTCATGTTCGGCCATGATCCGGCGTTCTTCCTCAGCCTTAAGCCTCATGTCCTTGGCGCGGTTGAGCCGGCCCGCCTGCCATGCTGCCAGCATCGGACTGCCTGCGAACAACCCGGCCACGGGCATCGTCCAATCCCTCGAGCGGATGATCACCAGATGCAAGCCGAACGCGGCGACGGGCAGCAGACACGATGCCAAGCCAGCCAGTCGACAATGCTTCACCCGACTGGCCCCGCACAGGAACGCGGATATTACTGCCATGAGCTGGCCGATCAATGTGAACGAACCATAGACCGTCGTGTAGGCGAAGGGAGCAATGGTAGTCAATACGACGAACACGGCGAACCGCCGTCTCATGAACACGATGGAGGCGACGGCCGCGCTCGCCCATACCCAATCTCCCATGCCCGCCGCGCCGAACAGTAAGCACATCAGCACGCCGAACAGGGCGATCGTATCCTCCGTATGAACCTTCATACCAACGATGTTACCCGTGCCGGTTGGCCGATACCATGATTCGCAATGATGGTTTCCTATTCCTCATTCCACGGGAGTTCATACCTAGGTACCAGGTCGTTCGTACCTCGGTGCCGGTCGAGCGTGAATTGATTCATGCGGATGATATCCCGTACGATTCGGCCCCCGTAGGCTGACTCCTGAAAGGATGTTTCGGCTATCGATCACCGGAACGATTGGAACACAACAGGAAGGTGCCGACATGACGGACACATGGGGGGCAAACAGCGGCTTGGACGCATATCCGGCTGCCGTGGAGGCGCTTGACGTGCGCAAGACGTATGGTTCCGGCGTGGCCGAGACGGTTGCGGTGGCGGGTATCACGGCCCGGTTCGAGAAGGGCAGGTTCACGGCGATCGTGGGCCCGTCGGGGTCGGGCAAGACCACGTTGCTGCACTTGCTGGCTGGGTTGGATGCGCCGACTTCCGGCCGGGTGATTATCGATGGCACGGACATCTCGACGCTTTCGGATGATGCGCTGTCCGATCTGCGGCGTGACCGTATCGGGTTCATCTTCCAGGATTTCAATCTGCTGCCGTATCTGACGGCAGAGCAGAACATCGAACTGCCGTTCACGCTGCGCGGCAGGCAGCCCGACCGGCAGGCCATACGCGGGATCGCGCGCGAGCTGGGCATCGAGAACCGTCTTGATCACAAGCCGCAGGAGATGAGCGGCGGGCAACGCCAGCGCGTGGCGGTCGCCCGCGCGCTGGCCAGCAGCCCCGCGGTGGTGTTCGCCGACGAGCCGACCGGAGCCCTGGACGTGAAGTCGTCGCGCCAGTTGCTGGGAATCCTGCGGGATATGGCGACGCGTCACGGGCAGACGATCGTGATGGTCACGCATGACCCGAACGCCGCCGCCTACACGGATCGGGCGCTCGTGGTGCGCGACGGGCTGATCGCCGCCGATATCGCGCATCCGGCGGCCGCGGATGTGGTGCGCGTGCTCGAACAGGGCGCCGAACCCGCGAATGCGGAAGCGGGTGCGCGATGATCCGGGTGGCGTGGGCGCAGATCAGGCATTCCCCGTCCCGACTGCTCGCCGTCCTGTTGGCGGTGGTCCTGTCGGCAATGATGCTGGCTGGAACGGTCGTGTTCCAGGCTACGTCAACCGCGAGCATGGCCACCGTCACGGCCGCGCCGCTGCGGCCTGTGGATGTCATCATCGATCCCGGTGACGCCGATGTGAAATCGTTGAAGCCCTCGTGGGCCGAGGATGTGCTCGCCAAGGCGAACGTCGGCGGCAAGGTGAGGGCCACGGCCCCGTATTATGCGGCCACGGTCACCGCATACGGTTCCGCCGCGCGCGGCACGGCGAATGTGTATTCCGTATCCCGCGACCCGTCCCTGCGATGGTTCGGATTGGAGTCCGGCGACTGGCCGGCATCCGCCGACCAGGTCGTCGTCTCGCGTGATACGGCCGATGGCCTTGGCGTGAACGTCGGTGGCACGGTCACGTTGAAATCGTCCGACGGGACGAAGCGTGTGGTGACGGTCAGCGGCGTCAACGATGTGCGGTTCAAGCCGATGACCGGCACCGACTACGCGATCTACGCCGATCCGTCGTACTTCGGTGAAGCGACGCCGGGCGAACTGTTCGTCAAACTCGATGATCCCTCCGATATCGATGCAGTCACGGAGCGGCTCGCCGCGACGGCCCGGGCGGATGGCGTCACGGCCGTCGAGGGCAGTGAGATGATCCGGCAGGCGTCGGCGATGATGGCCGGCGGCTCCACGCAGCTGACCGTGATCATGGCGGTGTTCGCCGTCATCGCCCTGTTGTGCGCGATGATGGTGATCTCCAGCACGTACAGGACGCTGATCGCACAGCGTACGAGGGATATCGCCATGCTGCGCCTGATCGGGGCCAAACGTGCGAACATCCGTTCGCTGGTGCTGTCCGAAGCGTTGATCACCGCATTGGCCGGCACGATCATCGGCGCACTGGTCGGCGCGGGCGGCGGCTACGCGGCCATGGTGGCGATGGGTCAGGCGTTCGGCGGATTCGCCGCCAACCCGTTCCTGCTGGCGGGAGCGCTGCTCCTGTCCGTTGCGGCGACGGTGCTGACCGCGTGGACGACCGTGCGCCATGCCACGCGCATCCCTCCGATCCAGGCATTGGACGGGGCCGCGCAGACCAGTGGTGACGATACGGACACCGGCGGCAGGGCGCATCATGGTCGTATCCTGCGCATGGGATTCGGCGCGCCGTGCATGATTGCAGGCATCGCGTTGCTGTGGGCCGGCTCCACCGGCTTCCATATGCCCATCGCACTGGTCGGCGGCCTCGCCCTGGCGCTCGGACTCGTGCTCGCACTGCCCGTGTTCGTCGCGATGCTCATGCCCGCCATCGGCATGATCCTGTCCGCGTGTGGCTTGCCGGGCAAACTGGCGGCATCTAGTCTGACGGCGAACGCGCGTCGCGCGGGCGGCACCATCACCGCGGTCGCGTTCGGCATCAGCCTGATCGCCGCGCTCTCCTCGGCCGCGGCCACCGGCACCGCCACCATCGATGCCGACCTTGACTACCGTTATCCGGTCAGCGCCGCCCTCTACACGCCGGACAACAGCCCGCTCTCCGACAAGGTATTGCAACGCGCCAGTGAGATTACCGACGCGCGGGCCTCCTACCCGGTCCGCACCATCGCTATCGACCATGCGCCAGAAGGGGCGAAGACCACACCCAAAGTGCTCGACGTGATCCCCGACAAGGCCGCCGGAACCTTCACCTCCGACGACGGCTGGCATGCCGGGATAAGCGGCGGCACGCCCGTCGCGCTCGTTCACCCGCGCTACATGAGCACCATCGGCATCAAGGAAGGCGACCAACTCACCATCACGATCGCCGGTACGCCGCTCACTGTCAGGGCGCATGCCTCGCAGCTCACCGAATCACCGGAGCTTGCGGTCATCATCACCGACAGCCAACTCGGCTCTCTGCCGAACGCGGCCGCAATCCAGCCGAAATTGAAGACCAGCATGGTCTGGTTCAAGACCAGACCCGGCATCGACCGGGCCAAGCTCGCCGGCCAGGTCAACCATCTGGCCGCGGCCGACCCGAACGCCACCGTCGGCGGCGGCATCGCAGAAAGCAACGACATCCTCAACGTGCTCAACATGCTGCTCATGCTCTCCTACGCGATGCTCGCCATCACCGTCACCATCAGCCTGACCGGGCTCGCCAACCAGCTCGCATTGTCCGTCATCGAACGAACCAACGAGATCAGCATGCTGCGCGCCCTCGGCACCAGACGCGGCGCGATCCGTATGAGCATCGCCATCGAGGCACTGGCCCTGACCGTCATCGGCACTGTAATCGGCCTGCTCGTCGGACTGCCGCTTGGGCTAGCCGGCGTCAAGGCCCAGATCGGCGGCATGACCGGCCAATTCACCACGCAACTGCCATGGACGCAGATCGGCGTGCTTATCCCCGTCATCCTCTTCGCAGCGTTCCTCGCCGCGGCCATTCCCGCACGTAACGCCACCCGAATACAAGCCGCACAAGGCCTCACCAGCTGAGTCGGCTATCAAAATTTCCTCGGGTAATAATCCAAGGAAGGTTAATAATAACCACAATAGAAAGGAATAATGATGAATACCGCTGTAGAAGATGAAGTCGTCAGCGAAGTTTGGGACGCGGACGCTGCTGCGCTCGATGCGACTCCGACTGATCAAAAGCAGATTGAATAAGGAATTCACCAAGATTGTCAGCCCATACATGGCTAGCAGCGGATGGGTTTGTACTCTGACGCAGGAATGCGGTACCTTCGTCTGCTCTTGCAACTGACGATATCAACATATGAAGGGGGTGGGACGCTAGTCGTTTCGCCCCCTCGTAAAACACCCACATCGAAATAAGTGCTACCAGAAATACGCAAATAAATCGAAAGACAATAAACTTCTATGGAAAAGACGCCGCTGGTACAGTCGCTGCATGTTGATGAACGATACACTTCAGTTTCGTGGAAAACAATTTCTGCTACTGCTTGGCAAAATGCCGATAATCTGGATGACAAGCAGTTTCAAATCTATCTTCAACAGCATGGGCTAACCAAGGGATCATTATCTGCATTATTGTCCGGCCAAGGATGGATTCCTCGTGCGGATGTTTCTTGGTTCAAATTAGTGAAACCCATTCTCTTGCATGGTGTGACGAAGAAATATCATCCGAGCCGCCCTCTTATAGTGGAGTCTACCCAACTGGACAGATTGCCTTTCAGCGGAGCTTTGGAATCCGTCGTCGCCAACCAGTGTGAATGGCTTAACCCATGGCGTGGAAGACTTCGGTCTGAATTACTTCAAACGCTTACGGATTCCTTGGCGGAATCATTAGCGAATATATCTATCAGATGCTTCGTTAATGAATTCACGTGTCTTCAATCCAATCCAACAAAAACACGGACTACTGGATATAACGAATTCAATGAGAGCTTTAGATCGGCTGGCGTCAGAGATGCTTTTTACGCGAAATATCCCATGCTTGCACGTCTGATGATTCAGCAGGTCATGCAATGGCGAAAAAACACCAACGAGTTTCTTGACAGGCTCGTGTCGGATGAGAGACAACTTATTGCTGAGGGATTCGTATCGGCACTCGCATCAGAGGCGGTGGCGGCGGACTCTATGGGAGGCGATCCACATAATGGCGGCTCCCGGGTATTGACTGTTTCCTATAGCAATGGCGATAAAGTGATGTACAAGCCTCGTGACTGCGGTGCTTACGACTTCTACCACGGATTCATCAGAATTATCAACGAGTCGAAGTTCCAGCCTTTCCCGCTACTTTCTCCAAAAAGCCTCACGAAACTCGATTATGGCTGGGTGGAATATATACCTACGGCGGCACACGCCGTGGATCTCTCTTCTTACGAGATTCAGATGGGATCGGTGCTCGCTGTTTGCCATGCATTAGGTTCTTCCGACATGCATATGGATAATATCATCGCCTCTGTTTACGGTCCGGTACCCATTGATTTAGAAACAATCGCGCAGAATCGTAGTCTTTTTTTGTGAAAAAGCTATAGAAAAGGCAGTAGCTCAATTAAATTCCACGGTACTAGGTACAGGCATTCTTCCCACTGTTATGAAAACAGGAGAGAATACTGATATTGATGTCAGTGCGTTCTCTGGCAGTCTGAAATCACAGACAGCGACGATTACTTGCATCGTTCATCCGTTTACTGATGCAATGACGATAAAGAGAGTGAATGCGTCAACAGGGAGAAGCCATAACCAACCAGGCAATCTTAAACCAAGTGACCTTCCGCAATATGGCAACTTATTTATGGAAGGATTTTCCGCAACATATCAAGCAATACTCGACAAGCTGAGCGACCTCACTAAGTATGTCAGAGACAGTAGTGGTTTTCGCATTCGTTGCGTCATGCGTCCAACGAGATCTTATTCCATGCTTCTTTCCGAAATGCGTCAGCCTAGTCGTATGCATAGTGGTATACAAATGGATGATTTACTTCGCAAGGTATGGTCGGTTTCCCCCTTTTCTGGCTTTCATAATTACATGTGTTGGGATGAGGAATTACAGCTACGGCATTGTGATATTCCATTGTTTCAAACGGACTTTGACAGCACCTCACTCTTTTCTTGCACCGGTAAAGAAGCGTCCAACTACTATCGGGAAAGCGCAAGATTTTATCTTGCTAAACGTTTGCTGTCTCTTGGACAAGAGGATTTGCAAGAATCTATCAATTATATACAGCAGTCATTTCTGACTATACCCTATTTTAGGACATCCGTACAGTGGCGGCGCAAAACTGGGGTCTCCATTTTTATGAAACATGATGGAGGATTAAATTTTAATATTCGGGACATGGCCTATTCTCTGCAACGCGATCTGATCGATAAATCTATTTGCGGGAAAAATGACGTCACATGGAACACCATGTGTAACGACGAGGAGAAAGGAAAATACGAAATCAAACCCATTGGATACTCTCTTTATGATGGTGCGGCAGGTCTTTGTGTCGCCCTTACACATGCCTATATTGCATTGCCTAATTCCGGTTCACAAACTCTCGAACTTGCATCAAGGATTGCCTTGTCGTTGTGCGATATAATCAACGATTGGACAAATCACCGTGTTGATATCCCATTGGGAGCATTCAGCGGGATATCAGGACTTATTTACGCCTGTACATGCTATATGCGAGAGACCGGTCACAAGTTGGACATGCCTGCAAAGGCTGTTGTGCTGGATCGAATTCAAGAAGAATCTAAAAAAGATACACTGCTAGATATTATGTCTGGCAGTGCCGGCGCATGTGCGGTTCTGGCTTCGGGTGTATTAGGACAGGATGATTCTACAATCCAGATAACTAAGCAGCTTGCCCAACGGATAATCCACCAAGCGGTACGAGGAGATGATGATACGCTGGCGTGGCCGCAAAAGAGCACGGGTATCATGCTGGGAGGATTTGCCCACGGAGCTACGGGGATAGGATGGGCTCTGTCAAAGACCGCAGATTTCACCAATTCGGATGAAATACACGATTACGCAGTCCGCGCTTTGGCTTTCGACAACCAATTTTTTAACAAAGAAAGAGGGCTGTGGCGTGACGCTAGGTCCACGGACAATGCTCCCTCCTATCCTATGCGGTGGTGTCATGGTGCGCCGGGCATCATTATGGCACAATATGATTCCTCCGACTACAAACAACAGAATGATTTTCTGGGCACTCTCGCTAAACGGATAATAGTTAGTCCTCTTAACTCTAGTGATTGCCTTTGCCACGGGACTCTCGGCAATTGGCTTGCTCTGAAAAATATTTTGAGCTCATATGAGAAAGATGCTGCAGCTAGCGATCAGTACCTGCGTCGAGTGATTTCACGAATCCGCTCTGAAGGTGCGAAAAGTGGTATCCTGTCAGGACAATTGGATTCGGTGGGACTTATGCTGGGCGAATCAGGGTGGTTAACGGCGTTGCTCATCAAGCTTGATCCGTCAATCCCTAATCCTCTGCTTTTGGAACTACCAACAAGCTGAACCGGTTTTAACAGCATGCCATCGTTAAGCGAAGACTTTATACGGCTTCGCCGCAGTCACTGCAAGCTTGCATCCAGAACGAGGGGTCTATTAACTCCAAACGCCGTCAACGATGTATCCGGATAAGATCCACGTTTCGTTTATCACCCCTCAACACTGTTTGCGTTATCCGCCGCAGTTGGATGGTGGGTGCCTGCCATAAGACGAAGAGAGCAACGGGAACGCAAATGGCGGAACGGCAAGCCATATGGCAGCCGGATGCACTAAGGGCGAGATCGGTCGGAACGCCGGCTGTATCGTTGCCATCGGCTCCGCGAACCATGGAGCAACATCGGCTTTAGTCGTTGGAAAATAGCGCGACACGCCGTGATTTGCGGAGTCGGCATGCTTCATGTATATTTTCTACTCGTTGCCCACCACGGTGGAAAACATTTGCGGACATAGCTTAGTTGGTAAAGCGCAACCTTGCCAAGGTTGAGACCGCGGGTTCGAGTCCCGTTGTCCGCTCCATTTGAAAGCTTCCGAAAGGAAGCTTTTTTTCATATCTCAGCAAAGAGACTACGGGATTGCAAAGCCAAGTATCCGACTAACGGATTCCGAATCCGAGCTGGATTCCTCCCTGCTGAAAAACGTTTGATCACAATGTGAACGTTCTCTTGAAAAGGGACAATCCATGCGGAAAACTTGGAACAGTTCCGTCGAACGGGCAACGATGCCGGGGAGAGCGGAACGGACGGAGGCAAAAACAAATGAATGAGAACAGCGACATTATTTTCGTGCCGGACGATTCCGCCAGCCACGAATGGACGGAACGAGACAGCGAACTAGTGGAGGAGTACGCGGCCCAGCTCATGAGCATGAGCATCTAGACTGAGACCAGACGGAGGGAGTTTCCCTCTTTTCATGAACATGGAAAAAGACGTCGCATTCATACTGTAAATGCGACGTCTTTTTCGTGTTCTCGTTTACAATGAAGACTTGCGTCAAGGCATAGGGACACATGGAAAGGCGTATTGTTGGCTGAAATCAGACGGGAGATGGAGCGACTCCGCCCCGTATACGAAACCGGCGTGCTACGGTTGCTGCTGCGTGCAAATTCCATGCTGTATGTCGCACTGTTGCGATCCACGTTCGACCCGTTGACCGGCGAACTGCCGCGCGAAATCGTAGAAGAGCGGTTCGCACGCAGCCTCAACAGACTTATCGAAACCGGCGACTACACGTTGAAAGACGGACAGACCACACGCGACACCGCACATTCAATTCTGCTTGACCTTACCCGCGAAGGGGAGGGTGACTACGCTTGGTTCGCCAATTCCATGGACGTGGCCTCGCATCGATACCTGTATCGGCTCACCGCGCGAGCGCACCGTGCCATCGAAGCGCTCGACAGGCTTGAAGACACCACGAAAGCGTTGTCCGGCGCGCAGGCCAACAGCATCATCATGGAAATCGAAAACGCGCGCATGCAGTTGACCGCCGATCCGCGCGAGCGCATCCGCCTGCTGAAGAAAGACATCGAGGAACGGCAGAAGGAGATCGACGAGCTGGAGCATAGCGAGGCTTTGGAGAAGCTCACGTCCGAACAGGTCGGCGACATCATCGGCGTGATTCACAACACTCTGCGAGGAGTGCCCATCGACCTGCGCGAGCTCGCCCTTTCCGAACGGGACAACGGCGACGCGCTCCGACGGCGCATGCAGGCCGGCGCCATGAGCGTGGAAAGCATCCTCACCGCATACCATGACGAATACCGACGTGCGTTCCGCGAATCCGACAGCGGACGTCGTTTCGAAGACGCGTTCCAAGTCATCGTCACCGACGAAGGCCGGCGCGAGATCGACGACGCGGTGCGGGACATCGCCAGAAACCCCTATTTGGATGGCGAGCCGAGCGTGCTGCTCAACCAGGTGCGTTCCGAACTCAAACGCATCTATGAAGGCATCGAGGACGTGCGCCGGCAGATCCGCACGTCCGACGAGGCGGTCAGCCGTCTCGTACGCCAGCAGACCGACACGAGCTACCGGACCATGCTCGCCAAACTCAACCAGCTGTTCGCAAAGACCAGCGCCGAAGCCAAAGCCCATCCCAATGACCAAAGCCGGCCCTACCATACGGACGCCGGGCAGGCGAAATTCCCGACATTGCCATCTCGTCCGGCCAGATCAATGGCGCGCGCCGCATCATCCAGCCTGAACGACGCCCCAGCGGCGACCATCGAAGCGCCGGACCTCAAGAACATGGTCGAAATATGCGGACCACGGCTGACGCGCATGATCAGGCTTATCCGCAGCAATCCGGTGACGACATCGGACGGCATGTTCGTGGACCTCGCGGCAAGCTTCAACCAGCTGCCGAAAGCCGAACGGAGGGAAAGCGAACTGGTCGGCTTCCTCAGCGCCCTGCGCACGCAGGACGACTCGTCATACGTGACATGGCGCTGCATATCGATCGACGGCAGCGAACGCGTATGGCGCACCAAACCCATTCTCACCACCGAAACGACGCTCGACGACATCATCGAGGAGAGATAAGCATGACGGACTATATCGAAGCCAACATCGAGGAAACGATCCTGACAGAAGGGGAGCCGGTATTGGAAGAGGCCGGCAGCCAGCAGGCCTCGACCGCGCTGTTCAACGGCGACACCGGCGACATGCCCGTCGAAGCGCGCATGGCCGCGATCGCGCTCAAACGCGAACGCTACATCGACGGCAGCCTGTATGACCTCGCCTGCGAGAACCGTGAGGTCGTGGAACGTTCGCTCAACAACGACATGCTCAGACTGGTCGACAACACGAAATACCGCATCATGTACGCGTCGCCGGTCACCGACTCGGAGACATGCATCCGTTCGTTGAAAACACGTATGAGCCTCACCCGCGAGGAGGCCGCCACGCTTGCCGCGCTACGCATCAAAGCGTTGGAATACGAAAACCAGAACGCCGAACCATGCGACTGGCTTATCAGCTTCGACGACATCCGCGCATTGCTCGCCACCGGCGCGGGATTCCTCACCGCCAGCAACGACGAGGAAGGCACTGCGAAGAAAATCACGTCCATCATCTCACGCATGCGCACCTACGGGTATCTCGCGCCGATCGAAGACGACGACATGTACGTCCTCACGCCACTGGTGCCCATGGTGCTCGACCGCGGCCTCGCCGACCAGTGGCTCGGATCCGAAACCGCGGACGAGAACGCATCCGCCGACGGCCGCACCAACGCCGGCCCGGACGACAGGCCCATGGAAGACATAGAACAAGACGCATTCGATTTCAACACCGACGACAACCGTTTCGACGAGGAGGAACACTGATGGCAGACGGCATGAAGATCGTTTCCGACAAGTGGATGCTACAAAGCCGACAAATCGTCAACTGGGGCTCATACGGCGGCTGGCACGAATTCCGCCCATCCATGGACGAAACCATGCCGGTGACCCTGCTCGCCGGCGCCAGCGAATCAGGCAAATCCACACTCGTCGACGCGCAAATCTCACTCCTCTACCCATCCGGAACCCCCTACAACAAGGCGTCGAACTCCGGACGTTCGGAACGCAACGACTACACCTACCTGCGTGGCATGATCGGCGTAAGCGATAGCGAAAACGGCGAAACGCCGATCTTCCTACGCGGCAAAGACGCCGACGACACCCCACAGAACATCTGGGGCGCAATCGTCGACACCTACGTGAACAAAACCGACGGAGGACTGCTCTCCTGCGGCAAATTCCTCTACCTGAACGCCGGAGACGGACAAGACGGACTACGCCGCCGCTACATCACCTGGAACCGAACCATCGACCCACGACTCATGGACCAGTACCGCAACACACCATTCACCCGGTCCATGTTCGAAAAAACCTATCCGGAATGCACCACGCACACCAACGCCGCGGCATTCCACGCCTCCATCTGGCAGGACATGGGCCTAAGCGCCGACGCCTGCCGCCTCCTGCACAAAATACAATCGGCGGACGCCCCCTCAAAACTCGACGACATCTTCAAGCAAGGCGTGCTCGACATACCCGAATCCATCCGCCTCGCCCACGAAACCGTCGACGACTACAACCGGTTCAACGAAAACTTCCACAGCATGGAAGACAAAATGGCCCGCGTCGCCATCCTGCAAAACATCCAGACACGCTACGGCGAATACGCAAAGCAAACCAGCGAACGACGCGAATACGAACCCATCAACCCCGACAGCGAACATGGCAACGCAACACTGTCCGCATGGGCGCGCTCGCGCATGGCCAGCGAAGTGCGCGCTGGTCTGCCGGCCGCGCAGCGCAAGGTCAAGGAGTCGCAGGAGGCCATCGATCGGGCGATGCAGCGCGTCGGCGAGCTCAACACGCGAATCGACGCCGTCAGGGAACGTATCCAAGGCATCGACGGCGGCAGTCTGCAGCAGCTCGGCAAGGATCTTCAACGCGTGTGCCAGGACATCGACGAGGCGAGCAGGCAACGTCATGCCATAGCCGAACGATTCGAACAAGTCGAAGGCAGGCTTCCCGACAGCGAGCAGACATGGGACGCCAAACGCGCCATGCTCGCCGAAACGCTCGACACATACGAGGAACGGTTGAAGGACGCGAACGCCAGATTCCAGCAGCTGGTAGGGGAGCGTCACGACCGCCAGCGCGACCGTGACAGCCTACGACGGGACTATCAGCGCAAACTCACGCACAGGACGCGCATCAGCGATGACATGGACGACGCGCGCACGCTTATCATGCGGGCGACCGGATTGGACGCGTCCGAACTGCCGTATGTGGCCGAACTGATGGACGTGAACGAACAGGACGAACAGTGGCGTCTGGCAATGAACGTCACCTACGCGCCCATCGCGCAGACCATCCTCGTCGACAAACGCCACGAGCAAGGATTCGCGGCGAAAATCAGCGCCATCGACCCGAAACTCATGACACGACGCACGTGGCGGTTCATCGACACCGGCATGCAATACGAATCCTCCGCCAGCGAAGGCTGGATGTCGTCGAAACTGCAATACCGGGAGGACTCTCCGTTCGCCGGATGGCTGAAAAACCAGACGACGTCGCCACGGTTCGACGCGCGTTGCGTGCACGCCATCGACGACATGAACCATGACGAACGACAAGTGCAGGCCGACGGACAAATCAAATCCGGCGACCGTGGATTCCACGGCAGCAAAGGACTACACCAGGTCATCGGCTTCATGAACGAACAATACCTGGCCGAACTGAAAAACCAACTCGACAAGGCGGAGCAGGCGTTGCAGAACGCCGACCGTCGAAGCGAACAAATGTCCAACACCATCAGCCTGCTGCAAGACGAGCACGAGCTCGCACGAATCGTAGCCGACATGCCATGGAGCAAAATCGACGTGAACGGACTACGGGAACAGGAAACGCGAATCCGCAGGCAGATCGAACGCATCGAAAACGACCCGGAACTCGGCCAACTGCAAACCGAACTGAAACAGCTCAACCAACAGGCCACCGCCGAAAACAGAAACCAGTACCAAGCCGAAGACGACCTCGACAAGGCCCAACACGCCGTCCAAGCCGAACAAGCATGGCTCGACGCCTACGGCAACGACGACTTCGACGACGCCACACTATCCAGCATGGTATCGAACCTACTCGCCGACGCATACGAGAACTGCTTCGGCGCATCCGTACGCGCGCAAGACCGACCAAAACTCATCGCAGGCCTCTTCGACCATGAAAGCGAAACACCATTCCACACGCGCGCGCTACGCAACATCGCACGCATCGCACGCACACGAATCCAAGAAATCGACGCCAGATCCAACCAACTGCGCGCCGACACGGAACGCATCATGGACGACTACCTCAACAACCACTCCACAGATGACAACACCGTCATGGCAAGCGTGGAAGACTACCGATACTTCCTCGACGAACTCAACGAACTCAACATGCTCGTCACCCGCGCCGCAACCGACGAAGAATACGCCAACAGCGTCAAAAAACTCTACATGAGCTTCCAACAGCTCAACCGCGCGCTACGCACCGACGAAGAAAACATCAAAGAACAGCTCAACCGCATCAACAGCATGCTCAAAGGACAACAATTCGGCCCACAAGGCGGCAGACTATCACTCGACGTGACCTTCAGCCCAATCGACCGACAATTCGAAACAACCCTCAGCCGCATCCTGTCAAAACTGGAAGACTGGACGCGCAACGCAAGCGACAATCCCACGGAAACACGCAAAGCATTCAACAACTGCGAAACATTCGTGAACAGACTGCACAACGAACTCGACAAAATACACGACACCAACGGCATCAAAGCATACGGCGCACGCAACCTCGACCCACGCGTACGCAGCTCATTCTACGCAATCGTGCACCACGACAATGCCCCCGACGAACGCATCAGCTCTACCGGCGGAAAATCCGGCGGAGCCCTCCAAGAACTCACCTCATTCGTCTACGGCGCAGCCCTCATCTACCTACTCGGCGGAGACCTCACCGCACGCCCCACCTACACCACGCTCTTCCTCGACGAAGCACTCATCAAAGCCGACGGCCGCTACACCAAACGCGCGCTCGCCGTACTACCCCGACTCGGCTTCCAAATCATCGTCTCCGCCCCGGAAAGCAAAACCGCGGAAATCCTCAACGTCGCCAACAGAGCATACGTCGCATACAAAGACCCATCCACCGGCAACTCATACCTACAGGAACTCGACAGCGCGACAAACCAGACCTCATCGTGACACAATCATGGGCAAACATGTACATCGCATAACATCACCCACAACACACCACAAATAGAACAGCTGTTCGAAATCACGATAAAAATGAGGTATCCTAAATAACTAGAACCAAGAACACTCACCAGCGGAGGCAAGCCGTGGCAACCAAACACACCAACGCAACAAGCGGCGAAATCATAGTCGAACGCATACTCACCAGCGACGCATTCCTCACAAAAGAAATCAAAAAAGCCCCCCTCAAAACAGAAAACGGATCACTCACAGCCGACCTCAAACACCTACCCAACGACCTCAAAATCGTCATCCAAGGCGCTCGTGAGCATAACCTGAAGAACGTGGATCTTGAGTTTCCACGCAATCGCATGGTGGTGTTCACAGGGTTGTCGGGCTCCGGCAAATCCTCGCTCGCGTTCGACACGCTGTTCGCCGAAGGCCAGCGCAGGTATGTGGAATCGCTGTCGGCGTACGCGAGACAGTTCCTGGGACAGATGGACAAGCCGGACGTCGATTTCATCGAAGGCTTGAGCCCGGCCGTGTCGATCGATCAGAAGACCACGAATCGTAACCCGCGTTCGACGGTCGGCACGATTACGGAGATTTACGATTACCTGCGACTGTTGTTCGCACGTACGGGCGTTCCGCATTGCCCGGAATGCGGCGCATTGGTAAGTGCGCAGACGCCACAGCAAATGGTGGATACGCTGCTGCAGTATCCGGAACGTACACGATTCCAGATTCTTGCACCGGTCGTCCGTGGGCGTAAAGGAGAGTTCGGGGACTTACTCGAACTATTACGCGGTGATGGCTATGCGCGAGCGTTGATCGATGGCGAAATGAAGCAGCTGTCTGACGACATCAAACTCACTAAGCAGAAGAAGCACACCATCGAAGTGGTGGTGGACCGACTGGTGGTCAAGGACGGTGTTCGTCAGCGTTTGACCGATTCCATTGAAACCGCGTTGAGGCTCGCCAAGGGTATCGTTGTAGCCGATTTCGTGGATTTGGATGAGAAGGATCCCGACCGCCGCAAACCATTTTCCGAGAAACGAGCATGTCCGAACGGTCATCAGCTTGAGCTTGACGAGATTGAGCCTCGTACATTCTCATTCAATGCGCCGTACGGCGCCTGCCCCGTGTGCACCGGCATCGGATACAAGTTGGAGATTGATCCGGAACTGGTGATTCCCGATCCCAGCAAAACCCTGAATGAGAATGCCATCGAACCGTGGGGCATGACCAAAGGCACTGGCGAATATTACCGTCATGTGCTTGAGGGACTCGGCGATGAGATGGGATTCGATCTTGACACTCCTTGGAAGGATCTTCCGGAGGAGGCTCGTCAGGCCATCATGTATGGGCGTGATTTCAAGGTTCAAGTCTCATATCGTAATCGTTGGGGTCGTATGCGCGAATACTCCACCGGTTTTGAAGGTGTAGTGCGCACACTGATGCGCAGACATGACGAGACCGATTCTGACCAGATGAAACAGTACTACGAATCGTACATGCGCGAAGTGCCATGCCAGGCATGCCAAGGGCGTAGACTTCGCCCCGAGGTATTGGCGGTGACCGTTGACGGCGAGTCCATCGCCGACGTGTGTGACATGTCTGCCGAGAAAAGCCTCGCATGGGTGAATGGCTTGCAGCTTGAAGGGTCGGCCGCCCAGATTGCAGGCGAAGTGCTGAAGGAGATTCGTGCCCGTCTTGGATTCCTCAACGACGTCGGGCTCAATTACCTGACGTTGTCCCGCGCGGCCAAGACCTTGTCTGGCGGCGAGGCACAGCGTATCCGTTTGGCGACTCAGATCGGTTCCGGACTGGTGGGCGTGATGTATGTGCTTGACGAACCGTCCATTGGTCTGCATCAGCGAGACAACGAACGCTTGATCACCACGTTGCATCACCTACGCGATCTCGGCAATACGCTGATTGTTGTGGAACATGATGAGGACACCATCAAGAACGCCGACTGGGTCATCGACATCGGACCGGGAGCTGGCGAGCATGGTGGCGAGGTCATCTATTCTGGCCCCGCAAAAAAGCTCATTGACGCTCCACGCTCGGTCACAGGAGACTATATCGCCGGTCGCCGAAAGATCGAAACGCCACAGTCCCGACGCAAAGTACGCAAAACTAAACAACTGCGCGTGGTCGGAGCCCGTGAAAACAATCTGAAGGATCTGACGGTTAATTTCCCACTGGGAGTCTTCACCTGCGTGACGGGCGTTTCCGGTTCCGGCAAGTCCACTTTGATCAATCAGATTCTGTATCCAGTGCTTGCCGACAAACTTAACGGCGCACGCATCGTTCCCGGCAAGCATACCCGGGTGGAAGGCGTGGGCCAGTGCGACAAAGTGATCCACGTCGATCAGAACCCGATTGGACGTACCCCTCGTTCCAATCCGGCCACCTATACCGGAGTATGGGACAAGATCCGCACGTTGTTTGCTAAAACTCCTGAAGCTCAGGTACGCGGATATGGTCCAGGGCGTTTTTCGTTCAATGTCAAAGGCGGACGGTGTGAAGCATGCCACGGCGACGGCACACTGAAGATCGAAATGAACTTCCTGCCGGACGTGTACGTGGACTGCGAGGAATGCCATGGCAAACGTTACAACCGCGAAACGCTGGAAGTGGAATACAACGGCAAATCCGTTGCCGATGTGCTTGATATGCCAATCGAAGAGGCTGCTCAGTTCTTCAAGGCCTATCCTTCCATTTCTCGCTATCTCGACACGCTCGTTCAGGTGGGACTTGGATATATCCGACTTGGACAGCCAGCTCCAACGCTTTCCGGCGGCGAATCGCAGCGAGTGAAACTTGCCACGGAATTGCAGCGAAGGTCTACAGGCAAAACCGTATATATTCTTGACGAACCGACCACAGGCTTACATTTTGAAGATGTGCGCAAACTACTGCTTGTTCTGCAGGGATTGGTAGACAAAGGCAATACCGTCATCGTTATTGAACACAACCTCGATGTGGTCAAATCGGCTGACTGGCTTATTGATCTTGGCCCAGAGGGCGGAGATGGAGGCGGCACCATCGTTACTGAAGGCACGCCGGAACAGGTGGCGCAGTGCGAGCGATCCTGGACCGGCAGATTCCTTAAGGGCATGCTGTGAGCACACCCATTGAACGTCACAGTCCGGAAGTTTGGCGTAAAACCGCCGAACAGATGAGCGTTGACAGCAGCGATACCGTAAGGAGAGCCCTTTCTGACGGAAATGCTTCTTCCTGCGGAGGAGTGAACAAGAATGGCGCACCTTTGCTGGGGGATTCGCGTGACCTGTTTCGTCCGAAAACATCTGATATTCCGGCACAGCCGGGCGTCTATAAGTGGCGAGACGGTGAAGGCAGGGTCATTTATGTGGGCAAGGCCAAAAACCTGCGCAACCGTTTAACCAACTACTTCCAGCCGTTGTATCAGCTGCATCCACGTACCCAGACCATGGTGCTTACGGCACGCAGCTTGGAATGGACGGTCGTAGGTACCGAACTTGAGTCATTGACGTTGGAATACACGTGGATCAAAGAGTTTGATCCACGATTCAACGTCGTGTTCCGAGACGACAAAACCTACCCGTATTTGGCGATCTCATCCGCAGAGCGCGTGCCACGGGTGTGGGTGACCAGAAGTCGCAAACGTCGAGATACCAGATATTTCGGTCCCTATGCCAAGGTGTGGGATTTGCGGCATAGTCTTGATCGTCTGCTGAAAACCTTCCCCGTGCGCACATGTTCGCAAAATGTCTATCACAAGGCGGAAGTTACCCAGCGCCCATGCCTGTTGGCTTCGATCGGCAAATGTTCGGCACCTTGCGTCGGGCGCATCAGTGCAGCGGAACACCGGAAAATGTGCGAACAGCTCGTCGGCGTGCTGACCGGCCGCATCGGCAAATCGTATATCGCGCAGCTTACTCGCGAAATGAAAGAAGCAAGTGCTGAACTTGAGTTTGAAAAGGCAGCACGATTGCGTGATCAAATCCAAATGCTGTCCACGGTGGTCGAGCAGAATGCCGTAGTGTTCGATTCCGATGTCGATGCCGACTTTTTCGGCATCGAATCGGATGAGCTGGAAGCATCCGTGCATGCGTTTTACGTACGTGCCGGTTCCATTCGCGGAGAACGCAATTGGAGCGTGGAACGGGTTGAGGATGTGACGGACGAGGAGCTGATCGCTGACCTCATCGTGCAAGTGTATTCGGAAAATGCGGGGGATACGTCCAATGTCTCCCAGTCAACCGTCGTCACCGAGCAACGTAATGCCATCGGATCAACGCAAACCGTGACTGCGACCGATGCTTTGGCGCGCGCACAGGCAACGAGAGAACGCAATGAACGTCAGGGGCAGACTGGTCGTGCGGATTTGCTCGCTCCTATCTCTCCGGTGCCACGTGAGGTGATCGTTCCCATCGATCCAGCCCGGCGTGAGGAGTTGGAATCGTGGCTTAGCGGACTGCGCGGCGGTGCCGTGAGCATTCGCATGGTCAGCAGGGGAGACAAAAGGCAACTTCTGGACCGTGCCAACGACAATGCCAAGCAGGCGATGCAGCGCAGCAAAATGAGCCGTATCAGCGATATGGGCGCCCGCACTACGGCCATGAATGATGTCGCCAAAGCGCTTGGGCTTGAACAGGCGCCGTTACGTATCGAATGCTACGACATTTCCAATACCGTTGGTGGCGCGTTCCAGGTCGCTTCCATGGTAGTGTTCGAGGATGCGATCGCCAAGAAGTCGGAATATCGTCGTTTCGCCATTCGCGGAACGGATGGGCAAGGCGCGCTTGACGATTTGAGCGCATTGTATGAGACGCTGACGCGTCGATTCCGGCATGGCAATATTGCAGGCGATTCCGGCGAAAGCATGGACAACGAACGTCGGGAATCCGAACAGGTCGAGGAGCCGTCGGTGCAGCAGAACGTCAACCGTCATCATTTCGCCTATAAGCCGAATCTCGTGGTGGTTGACGGTGGCAAACCGCAGGTCATGGCGGCAGCGAAAGCACTGGAAGATTGCGGCGTGGACGATGTAGCCGTCTGCGGATTGGCGAAACGTTTGGAAGAGGTATGGGTTCCGGACGACGATTATCCGATTATTCTCAAACGTCAGTCCGAAGGCATGTATCTGCTGCAACGTGTTCGTGACGAGTCGCATCGTTTCGCCATCACCTACCATCGCCAGGCACGAAGAAAAGGTGCGTTGCGTTCCGCATTGGACGATATCCCCGGCGTCGGAGAGGCATATCAGAAGCGTCTGCTGAGCCATTTTGGCTCGGTTCGCGCCATGCGGGAGGCGAATGTCGAGGATTTCAAGCAGGTCAAAGGCGTTGGGAAAGCCAAAGCCGAAGCCATTTATCAGGCGTTGCACGCCCATGACGGGCAGCGACCGACGGAAGATGCAGTTTCTCCGAATAGTCCGAAGGATGGAATGGATTAGGATTGAGTGGCGGAAAAAGACAATCGGATTGCTAGCATGATGACGGTGAGTATTAAGGGAGGGAATATGGCTGAGGTCAATCATCGGTGCGCGGTTTTAGGCAAGCCTATCGCGCATTCGTTGTCTCCGGTGCTGCACAATGCTGCTTATCAGGCGTTAGGCCTTGATGATTGGTCGTACGACAAGCATGAGGTAGGAGAACCCGATCTTGAAGGTTTTCTCGAATCGCTTGACCCGACTTGGACCGGTCTCAGTCTGACCATGCCATTGAAGAAAACAATCCAACCGTACGGCACGCCCTGCAATATGTGGGCGAAGGAACTTATGATAGCCAACACCGCGGTGTTCGATTGGAACAAGACCTGCGTCAACGGCAATCCGGATCTTCCCGCCATTAAGCTGTATAACACGGATGTGCAAGGCATCGAGCTCGCTTTCGAACACTCGTATCAGACACGCAGGATGGAGCCGAAGACGGACCGCTCGGGAACGGCTGTGATCATCGGCAACGGCAACACGGCGACGTCAGCGTTGGCCGCGTGCGTGGAATCCCCTGCAATCGGACACGTCATCGTCGTAGCTCGCCATCCCGAAAAGAACACCGCTCTCAAACCTCTTGCCGAACAATATTTGCCGTCGGATCGACCGATAACCATTGTCGGTATGGATCATGCTATTGAGGCGTTACGCCATGCAGATATGGCGATAAACACCATCCCTGGCCTGGCTGCGGACAGTATCGCCGAAGCTTTGGAAACGTCAAATGTGAACATGGGCGGAACATTGCTTGACGTCGTGTACGATCCACGTCCTACCAAACTGATGCAGGCTTGGCGCCAAAGGGAAGGAACCGCCATCGGCGGCGAGGAAATGCTGTTGTACCAGGCCATGGTGCAGGTTTGGCTGATGACGGGAATCTGGAATAATGATCCGCCGAGTGGCATGATTGATCAGGACCGCACCGCGCGGTTGGAACAAGCCATGCGCACCGCACTTGAGGAGGCTCTGTAATGGCACAAGAAGATATCAATGCACAGGCGAATGGCACGCATGCCAGCGCTCCTTCGCCTGCCGAAGGTTTTGAAGTATTGCTGATCACCGGCATGAGCGGTGCAGGGCGATCACACGCGGCTAACAGTATTGAAGATATGGGCTGGTATGTGGTCGATAACATGCCTCCCAAACTGTTGGTGCCGCTGGTCGACATGATGACCACCGGATCCAACATCCATAAGCTTGCGGCAGTCGTAGATGTGCGTTCCCGCGATTATTTCGACGACCTGTCCGCAGTGCTCAGCCATTTGGATGATCTTGGTGTGAAAACACGCATCCTGTTCCTTGATGCCAGCAACGAGGTGCTGATCAAACGATACGAATCCGTACGCAGGCCGCATCCGCTGCAACAGGGCAACCGGCTGATCGACGGCATTCTCGAGGAACGTGACCTTCTTGAGAATCTCAAGGAGCGTGCGGACATCGTCATTGACACGTCGTCATTGAGTATCCACCAGCTGTCCACGAAACTATATGAGGCCATGCTTGGATCTGGGCCGACCACGGTTTCCGTGCACATCTTCAGTTTCGGGTTCAAATATGGTATTCCCATCGACGCCGATTTTGTCGCCGACGTGAGATTTCTGCCGAACCCATTCTGGGTGCCGGAGTTGCGTTCGCTCACTGGACGAGACAAGGCAGTCAGCGATTACGTGCTTTCCAGTGAAGGTGCCGCCGATTTCCTTGACGCATACGAAAAAGCGATTGCGATTGCGATCGAAGGGTATGCGCAGGAAGATAAACATTATGTGACGATTGCAATCGGCTGCACCGGAGGGCAGCATCGTTCTGTTGCGATGAGCGAGGCCTTGGCCAAACGCTTGCGCGCGAGGGGGCTATCGGTTTCCGTTTCTGCACGTGAGCTTGATAAGCGGTAAGCGGAAAAATGACCGTATTCTGAAAAAATAGTGTCCATATATAAAGAAATCGGGCTGTGATTGTCCAAGATATTCGGTATCACAGTAAGCCGTGGCAGTGCGGAGTGATTCCGCGACTCGCCTGAAATTTAGGGAAGAACAGCAAGGTAGGAGGTTGGCTCTTGGCTCTTCTGGATGACGTCAAAAGCGAGCTGTCCGCAATCGACAATGAATTGCCAATCGCCAAAAAGGCGCAAGCTACGGCAATGATTCGGTTCGGCAATGGTTTGCACTCGGTGGATCACCACATTCTTGTGCAGGTGCAGCTCGACTCCCAAGATGCGGCCACTTGGCTGCAAGACACCATCAAGAACCTGTATGGTCACGAAGCCACGCTCACTCCTGTCTCTAGGCAGACGCCGACCGGTACGGTGCAGCGTTATGTGATTCGCGTGCCGAAGGGCAGTGCGGCACTTGTGTTGCAGACCGGTCTATACAGCCGCTACACGAAGAATATGGTGCTTGGTCTGCCGAGCGATATCATCAATGGCAAGATCGCTCAGATCAAAGCCGCATGGCGTGGTGCGTTCCTTGCGAACGGCCGTCTGTCCGACCCGGGCAAGGCCAGCTATCTCGAGATCGTATGTCCGAACCACGAGGCCGCTTTGGCCTTGGTTTCCACCGCACGCCGCTTGGGCATTACCGCCAAGCCACGTAAGCTGCGCAGCTCCGAGCGCGTGACCCTGCGCGACCCTGATGCCATCGAACGCATGCTCATCCTTATGGGTGCCCCGCGTTCAGCACGCGAATGGACTGGAAAGCGTTCCGACGGCGAAGCACGGGGCAAAGCGAACCGTTTGGCCAACTTCGACGACGCCAACATGCGCCGCAGCGCCAAGGCGGCCGCGGAAGCATGCGATAAGGTGCGTCAGGCATTTGAGATCCTCGGCGACGATGTTCCCGATAACCTCAAGTCCGCGGGCCAGCTCCGTCTCGATCATGCGGATGCGTCGCTGGAACAGCTGGGACGTTTGGCCGATCCTCCTATTACCAAGGATGCCATCGCCGGTCGTATTCGTCGACTGCTGCAGCTCGCCGAAAAAACCGAGAAGGCGCGCCGACAGTCGGTCTGATTAAGCTTTTTTACACGAAACACCATGACTGTTTTCGAACAGCATGGTGTTTTTGTTCGTTTGAGCTTGTATTATTCGAAATGGCAATATGGCCATTCCACGCTTACAAGCGGCTAGGAAAGGATATACATGAAGACACTCAAGGATCTTGGAGATCTCAAGGGCAAGCGCGTTCTCGTTCGCGCTGATTTCAACGTTCCGCTGGACGGCACCACGATTACCGATGACGGTCGTATCAAGGCCGCCCTGCCGACCATCAAAGCCCTGCGCGAAGAAGGTGCAAAAGTCATTCTGATGGCCCACCTCGGCCGCCCGAAGGGCAAGGTCGTTCCGGAACTGTCCCTCGCTCCGGTCGCCGCTCGTCTTGGCGAACTGCTCGGTATTGAGGTTCCGCTGGCTGAAGACACCTACGGCGAAGATGCTCAGGCCAAGGTCGCTGCAATGAACGATGGCGATGTCGTGCTGCTGCAGAACGTGCGCTACAACCCGGAAGAAACCAGCAAGGATCCGGAGGAGCGTTCCGCTTACGCCAAGAAGATCGCAGCCCTCGGTGAAGCATTCGTGTCCGACGGTTTCGGCGTCGTGCACCGTGCGCAGGGCTCCAACTACGACGTTGCAGCTGATCTGCCGGCAGCCGCCGGCCTGCTGGTCGAGAAGGAAGTCAAGGCTCTGTCCCGCGCCACCGTCGAACCGGAGCGTCCGCTGACCGTCGTGCTTGGCGGTTCCAAGGTTTCCGACAAACTCGGCGTGATCGAGAACCTGCTTGACAAGGCCAACCGTCTGGTCATCGGCGGCGGCATGGTCTACACCTTCCTCAAGGCCAAGGGCCTCGAGGTCGGCACCTCCCTGCTGGAAGAGGATCAGGTCGAAACCGTCAAGGGCTACATCGAGCGTGCCGAACAGAACGGCGTCGAGCTCGTGCTGCCGACCGACATCGTGGTGAACCCGGTCTTCCCGAAGTCCGACGAGGACATCGCTCCGGAAGTCGTGGCAGCCGACGCCATTCCGGCTGACAAGATGGGTCTGGATATCGGTCCGGATTCCCAGAAGCTCTTCCACGACAAGATTGTGGATTCCAAGACCGTCGTGTGGAACGGCCCGATGGGCGTGTTCGAGGTTCCGGCATTCGCAGCCGGAACCGAAGCCGTGGCCCAGGGCTTGGTCGACGCCACCGCGGCTGGCGCGTTCACCATCGTCGGCGGCGGTGACTCCGCTTCCGCAGTGCGCAACCTCGGCTTCTCGGAGGATGGCTTCTCGCACATCTCCACCGGTGGCGGCGCTTCCCTCGAGTTCCTCGAGGGAAAGGAACTGCCGGGCCTGAAGGTGCTCGACTGATTATTTGACGCATAATCTGGAGGTGCTCCCTTATCGGCAAAGGTTGGGGAGCACCTCTTGTTTTCAACAGCGCGAAACGCGACACATAAACACTGAACGGAAACAAGAACGGAGGCAGGCAAACACATGGTATCACAACGAATCCCACTGGTCGCCGGCAATTGGAAGATGAACTTCGACCATCTTGAAGCCACCTATTTCGTTCAGCAGCTTGCATGGAATCTCCGTGACATTCATTTCGACTACCGTCATTGCGAAATCGCGTTGATGCCCTCCTTCACCTCATTACGTAGCGTTCAGGTGTTGGTCGAATCCGACAATTTAAAGATTCGCTATGGCGCACAGGCTGTTTCCGTAACGTCGCAGGGTGCGTTCACTGGTGACGTATCCGCAGATATGATCGCCCATCTCGGCTGCTCATATGTGATTGTCGGCCATTCTGAACGCCGCAAATACCATCCGGAAGACGATGCGAACATCGTGGATCAAGTGCGTGCGGTTTTGGCTGCAGGCATGCAACCGATTCTTTGCGTCGGCGAAAGCTATGAGGAACGACGCAAGGGCATCGAACTCGATTTCGCCGTGGGACAGGTACATGACGTCACGCGCGATCTTTCCGACGAGGAAGCATCACGTCTGATTGTGGCATATGAGCCGGTGTGGGCCATCGGCACCGGAATGGTAGCGACTCCGCAATCCGCGCAGGATGCTGCCAAAGCGATTCGAGACGATTTATCCACGACCTTTGGCACGCATGTGGGTGAGACCGTGCGTATTCTGTATGGAGGCTCCGTTTCTTCGAAAAATGCCGTGGAACTGATCGGCGAGCCTGATGTGGACGGATTCCTTATTGGCGGTGCCGCGCTGAATGTGGATGAGCTCACCAGAATCTGCCAGCTCACCATAAAAGCGACTTTATGACGCCATGTTTTTAAAGCAAATATTTCAAGGCGTGGTCAATACTCAATTTTCTCAATACCTTGCGCTATCGTTAACAACAGTGTTTACGAACTGGAGGTTCACTCGTGTCCGCTATGGCCATCGTTAAGCTTGTGCTGCAGATTGTTCTCGTTATTTTCAGCCTCTTGCTCACCCTGCTGATTCTGATGCACAAGGGTAAGGGCGGCGGCCTGTCCGATATGTTCGGAGGCGGTCTCACCCAGAACGCGGGCTCCTCTGGCGTCGCCGAAAAGAACCTGAACCGTTGGACCGTCATTATCGCGCTGCTATGGGTGTCCATCATCATCGCCCTCGGTTTGATGGCGAAGTTCAGCCTCATCTGATTGACTTTGTCACTTCGGCCCATGACTGGATACGGTCATGGGCCGAAGTGTTTTTAAGCGCGATATCAATTGCATCATAACGAGTTAAGGATCTGACTTGACGTTGCTCAAAATCGAGAAAAACCAAGAAACCACGATGGTCATCGCGGATTTGGATGGCACGCTGCTACATGACGGCGAAACGTTCGAGGAACGTTTCCTGACGCAATATTCCATCGATGTGATCAATCGCATGCACGACAATGGCATCGTTTTTGCCGTGGAAACGGCACGTCCCGTCAGCACCGGCTTTTCATTCGTGGAAAAACTGCCTGTCGACGCTGTCGCTTATCTCAACGGTGCGTTGATAGATTTCAATCCGGCATCATCGAATTATGAAATGCTTACTTCGCCGACGCTGCCGGAAGACGGCCATCTTAAGAAAATTGGTTTTTCATCGAAACGTGCCTGCGAAGTCTGCAAAAAACTATTAGCTGAGCTACCTGGCATGGAAGTCGGCATCGTCATGGATGACGTGCGGTACACCAATTTCGATGTCTCCAAATATTGGAAGACGCAGACTTGGCGATACACTGACTTCGACGATGTTCCTGAAGGTATCGCCGATAAGCTCATTATCTTCCCTAACGATGAGCAGTGGAATCAGGTCAGTTCTCTTGTGCCCAGCGACTTTGACGTTCACATCTCTGAGGGATCGCTGTGGATGTTGATGAATCCTCAAGCCAACAAGGAACATGCATTGGATCTGCTGGCAGAACATTTTGAGACACCAATGAGCAAAACCGTCTCATTTGGTGATGATTTGGTCGACATTGCCATGCTATGTAAATCCGGAAGGGGAGTGGCGGTGTCGAACGCTAACCCGGATGTGTTGAACATCGCAGATGAAATCTGCCCCTCCAATAACGATGACGGTGTGGCACAGTGGATTGAAGATAATCTGCTGTGATGTCTCATGATGTTCAAGAATTACATGAGTTGAACATCATGAATTGAACTTTTGTTACAAAAGAATGCGAAATAGTTACATTTCGATATTGAACTTCCGTGATTTCAATAGGCGGCTTGTGCTAGGATTTGAACTAGTATTTGACGAGAATTGAACTGGGAGGACTGGTATGACAGAATCATTCTCCAGCCGGTTGAACGCCGCAATGGCGTTCCGCAATGTCAAACAAATTGACTTTGTGCATGCGGCTGAGAAGTTCAATATCAAACTTGGTAAAAGTCATATGAGTCAGTACGTGAGCGGCAAAACCGTGCCACGTGCCGATATCGCCCATTTTCTTGCGGCTTTTCTGCAGGTCAATGAGGATTGGCTGATGGGAAAGGACGTTCCCATGGAGCAGAACCCCGCCGCCTTGCCTGCAATCGAGTCTGATGAAACCCGACATGATAGCAATCCTGCATCAGCGCAATCAAAAGAAGGAAAGACTATGCGCACCTTTGCGAAATCCCATAAGCTCGACAATGTGCTCTACGACGTTCGTGGTCCGGTGGCGGACGAGGCGGCACGCATGGAAGCAGCGGGAACGCATATTCTGAAACTCAATATCGGCAATCCTGCGCCATTCGGATTCCGGACTCCGGATGAAGTTGTGTATGACATGGCGCAACAGCTGCCTGAGACCGAAGGATATTCACCGTCCAAGGGTCTGTTCTCGGCACGCAAAGCCATCATGCAGTATGCACAGCTCAAGAATATTCCGAATGTCTCCATCGATGATATCTTTACTGGCAATGGCGTCAGCGAGCTCATCAACCTGTCGCTGTCCGCATTACTGGACAACGGCGACGAAGTGCTGGTGCCTTCGCCGGACTATCCTCTGTGGACAGCCTGCGTGAATTTGGCTGGCGGCACAGCCGTGCATTATATCTGTGATGAGGAATCCGAATGGTATCCCGATATCGACGATATCCGCTCTAAAATCACGGATAAGACCAAAGCAATTGTCATCATCAATCCAAATAATCCGACCGGAGCGCTTTATCCGAAGGAACTGTTGCAGCAGATTGTCGATATTGCCCGGGAACATCAGCTCATTATTTTCTCCGATGAGATTTATGATCGCCTAGTCATGGATGGGTTGGAGCATATTTCCATCGCATCGCTGGCTCCGGATCTGTTCTGCGTGACATTCTCCGGTCTGTCGAAGTCGCATATGATTGCCGGATACCGCATTGGATGGATGATACTTTCCGGCAACAAGCGTATTGCAAAGGATTACATCGAGGGCTTGAACATGCTGGCGAACATGCGTATGTGCTCGAATGTTCCCGCTCAGTCGGTGGTGCAGACCGCTTTGGGCGGACATCAAAGCGTCAAGGACTACATCAAGCCAGGTGGTCGCGTGTACGAGCAGCGCGAACTGGTCTATCAGATGCTCAATGAAATTCCCGGCGTTACCGCTGTTAAGCCGAAAGCGGCGTTCTATATCTTCCCGAAGCTAGACGTCAAAAAGTTCAATATTCATTCCGATGAGCAGTTCGCATTGGATCTGCTGCATGACAAGCATATTCTAATCAGTCATGGCGGTGCGTTCAACTGGCAGAATCCAGATCATTTCAGGGTGGTATATCTGCCGCGTATCACGATGTTGAAGGAAACCATAGGTGAGATCGCTGATTTCTTGAGTACATATCATCAGGCATGATGACCTTGGTTGTTTGAAGGACATTCATGGGGTGAAGCGCGCGCAGTATCGCGACGCTCCACCCCAAAATATTTATAGTCACATTGACCATAAATGGGGTTACGATGGCTCTGGCCTTAGGGTCGAGCAATCGTTCCGTCGTGAATTCGCAACGATCATACCCTCTCTGGGGGTACCGATTTGCTCCTGTCGCCATCATTGTGATTCGGCAGGAGCCTTTTGTTTTCAACGGGTTGCACCTGCCGGCGATGTGGCGTGCCAGGAGCATCGAGGTCAGCGCTGCCACCAACGATGCACCTTTGCCCTCGTTCGTGTTCGTGTCGTCGTTGTTGACGATGTCGTACAGCGTGTCGTCGAGCAGTTCGG
>OIXX01000208.1_pt1 | contig 44426 bp, 57 predicted proteins | sample 1588161 | NCBI WGS metagenome assembly OIXX01 (sample SAMN03283274) | human gut metagenome | biome: human-associated habitat; material: feces | host: Homo sapiens | place: Peru | collected 2012 | reverse complement strand
CTCTCTCTTTTTCGAGGTCTGCAATGCGGTGGTTTGCCACCTTCATCTGTTCTTCCAGCACCGGGACGCGCTGGGCGAAATTGTTGTGTGTCCGGACTTCCCGGGTCAGCTCTTCCAGCTTGGTTTCGGTGACTGCTTGCTGCTTGTCCAGCTTGGCGTCCATATCCTTTGCCGCCCGGTTATTAGCGTAGATGGTGCCTAACAGCCCCAACACGCCGGTGATCAGTGCCACAATAATCGCTTCGCTCATGCGCCCTCCCGGAGACGGGTCAGACCCTTCTTTCTGATGATACGGGGGTAGTTGAGGGTGGTCACGTTGAGGTCTACGTTGCCGGAGATGCCCGGCACGCTGCCCTTGCTGGTGTGCTGGTGGGCATTGTACTTGAACCGCACCTTCGGGGTCTTGCCCGTGTAGTCCGCCAGCCAGACGTCCCACCGAGAGGACAGCCGAGCCATGTCCAGCTCGTACTTGTAACCGGTGTAGGTGTACAGCTGGGCGTAAAAACCCATCCGCTCCACCTGTTCCAGCGCGTAAGCGGTAAGGTTGGACAGGTCAAGCGTGGACAACTGCTTGAGCTTGTTTTCCTCCACGTCCACGCAGATGGGGAGAGAAAACTCCTTGCCGTAGACCGCCTGCCGCAGAAGGGCAAGCTCTGCATCGGCCATCGCCTCGCTGGTGGCGTAGGTGTAGTAGTAGACGCCCACGTCCAGCCCGGCGGCCCGGGCGTTGCGGTAGTTGGTCTCAAAGGTGGGGTCGATGTACAGGCCATCTGCCCGCTTGGAGAGCTTGCGGTTGGTGGATACCGTCTTGAGCATTGCCCCCTTGTAGCCCGCCGCTGCCACCTGCGCCCAGTCGATAAGGCCCTGATACCGGCTCACGTCGATGTACCTGTAGGGCTTGCCGCCCTCCCAGCCGGTGACAGCCTCTGCCTCGGGGACTGCGGGTGCGGGTGTTGCCTCGCCGGTGTCCCGCTCGTCCCCCGGGCCAAAGATGGCCCGCACCAGCTTTTCCAGCAGTTCCAGCAGCTTACCCATCGTAGTCCTCCCCCGTGATTTCTTTGTACCGCTCTGCGGTGATCTCGCCGTCGGCCACCCGCTTTGCCAGCTCCCGCTTGACCCCGGGGCGGCGGCTTGTGGGCATCTCTGCCCAAGCCTTAGTGCCTGCAATCAGGCGGTTTGCCCAGATAATGTTCATGGCGATACCTCCTTATTCCTTGTTCAGCGCTGCGTCAAGCTCACACAGCGCGGTTTCGATGGTGGTCAAATGCTCCTGTGATGCCATATCCAGCTCGCACACGGCATCCTGCAGCTCTGTAGCGGCTTTTGCGGTGCGCTCTGCCAAAGGTCCGGTCTTATCGGTCATCCGGTAGTGGTGGTCGATTTCGTACCAGTCATAGCAGCGCCCCTCCGCGTCCTCCGCGCTGCGCAGCTTGCGGACGACCCGGAAACTGTCGGTGATGGTCTGGTCGGGATACTCCCGCTCAAGCTGGTGGTAGCCGGTCAGGCTGGTGTGAGCGCCGCCGATGGTCTTGAGGACCTCTGCGCCGCCCTTTGTGCCAAAAACATAGTCCATGTCAGGTTCTCCTTTCTCCGATGCTCTCGGACGACATGCTTCAGGTCGCGGACGACCCGCTCTCCCCGAAACAACCATTGATAGAGGTGATAATTGTTGCAGTGCCGGAGCTGCCCGAGGCGCGAGAGCAGGCTTGCCGCCGCTCTGGGTGCGATGGGCTTCCCCTGCCGCCTGCGCTTGCGATACCGTGCCAGCGCCCGCTTGATGTGCAGCAGATTCCGCTTGCGGGGGATGGTGTACCCTCTCCCGTACCGATACCCCACGGCATCCGGCAGACGGCCTTTGGTGCGCTCATATCCGCGCCGGGGCGGGGCAAGGGGCGTCTTTGGCTGTCTCTTCGCCACAGGGAACACCTGCCAATCCCCCTTAAGCCGCAGGTCGTGGGCGTCAAGCCAGCCTTCGACCAGCAAACGGAGCTTTTTCAGCTTGCGCCTGTTCGGCCCGAAAGCGGTCAGGTTGTCCATATACCGGGCGTAATGCTTGCACAGCCCGCTCTCCCGGATGAGCTGGTCGAGGGGCTGCAGGACGGCGTTGGCGAACCACTGGGAGGTGTACGTCCCCAGCTTTACGCCGTCCCGGATGATGCGCCAGATGAGGTCGAGGACGCGGCAGTCCTTGTAGAGCTGCCGCATCCGGGCCATGACGACTTCCGGGGTCAGGCTGTCGTAAAAGTGGCGGATGTCGCCGCAAAACTCGTACTTCGTCCCCTTGCGGTCGTACTTCATCCAGCGCTGGATGGCGTTCTTCTCCCGGTGCGGCCCGCGCTCCCGGATGGAGCCGCAGCAGTAAAAATCCATCCCCTGCATCATCCTGGGCTGCAAGACCTGGATGAGGGCGTGGTGGACATACTGGTCGGGCCACTGGGCTGGTTCGCTGATGGTGCGCCATTTCCGGGCGTTCGCATCCCACCGCTGGCTGACATGAGGCTTTTTCGGCTCAAAGCCGCCGACGAGTATTCGCCGCAGGTCTTCCACCCGCTGCAGCTTGGTCTCTTCCACCCACGCCGTACAGGTGTTGGGCTTGTGGCCTTGATTCCAGTGGTGGGTGCGGTTCACTTCGTCGATGGCGCGTAGCAGATTATCATCTGAGATTAGCGTATCAAAGAGCTTTCCAGCTCTCTTCATGGGATACCTCCTTTTAGCTGTACGGACGTTCCAGCGCCCCTTGCGGGGTGTACTAGCCCGCTCCCAAAATGCCTATCTTCACCGTGAGGTGTGCGGCTGCCTGTGCCGTAAAATGTGAGGTTGGATAAAATCAAAAAGGAAGCGGCAGCCGATGCTCCCGTCGTAGCTCGACGCGGTGTTGTAGTTGACGTAGAACAAACCATAGTTGGAGTTGTGGCTATAGTAGCCACCGACGTAGAGGCACGGGTTCGAAGAGTCGAAGTACTAGTAATCGCACGGACCCGGGAACAAAAAAACACCGGCAATGCACAGACAGTCCCATATAAAGTTCAGCGCCTTACGGCGCGGTTATCTGCGGGGGTTGCGACCCCCTCAGACTCCCCCGTTGGGGAGTTCCTGGAGGCGGCAGCCGATGCTCCCGCCGTAGCCCGACGCGGTGCTGCAGTGGACGTAGAACAAACCAAAGTCGGAGTAGTGGCCACAGTAGCCACCGACGTAGAGGCACGGGTACGAAGAGTCGAAGTACCAGTAATCGCACGAGTACGTTGCGTCATTACCGGACGCGGATGTGGGGATAAACATCGGGAAGCCGCCGTTTGTCTTGACCTTGAATGCGGACGGCCAGCCATTGGACGGAACGCCGACCGCCGTGCCATTGCTGCCGTCGCTGAACTTGGATGGGTTCAGGACGATGTTCAGGCCGTTGCCGTCGTTGTAGCAGCCATCGCACCAGTCCCACACGTTATCCCACAGGCCCTCGATATTGCGGTACTGCGTGCCGCCGTAGGTGGCCCGGCTGCTCTGATTGGTGCCGGTGTGATACGGCATCGAATCGGTATAGCCCATCGTGAAGGCGCTGCTGCTCGGACTGCATCCATAGCCGATTTTTGCCTGACTGTTCCAGTCGGCGAACTCGACGATGTACAGCAGCCAGAGCGTAAACCTCATAGCAAAATCACTTTGCCAGATGGCAGAGCCGAGGCCGTGGATGTTCGCCCGGGCAGAGGAGCGGGTCATGTTTGTCTTGGGGCTGCCGGTGCCGCTCTTATAGCTGCTGTTGCAGTGGTATCTGCCGATGTACACCACATCCCGCTCGCCGTGGCCGTCGCCTCTGTCCATGTGGGCAGGGCTGACGCTGTAGCCCTTCACCGCGCGGTCGGCGATTTGGATGGTCATTCCACTGCCGTTTTGGGTCAGCTTGTACCAAAACTTGGGGATGGCTACCATCGTGCCGCCGGTGCGCTCGCTCTTTACCATGCCCGCCCAGGGCTGCAAGCTATCAAAGGGGCTGCCATAGCTGCTTGCGCCCGCGACATACGGCACGGGGTCGGTAAACTCTGCCGCCTCGTCGGTGCGGCTCCACTTGGTTGTGCTGGTGCCGTCCCAGCTTGCGCCGTAGATGTGGACATAGGCAAGCTCTACCGCATAGTCTTTATATGCGGTGGCCGCTACAGTTTCGGTGGTGGTCTCATCATCCTTGGCGGCAGTGATACTCCATGTGCCAAGGACCGGAGGGTACAGCTTGACAGTTCCGGTTCCTGCATCACCGGTGACCGTGGCGGTCATAGTGTTGTCGCCGCAGGTGGCTGTCAGTGTACTTCCCACCGGGGCGGTCAGGGTCAGAGTGCAAAAACGTGCAGTTGCAGTGTACGTTTCTCCATTCTCCAAGATTTCCACCTCTGCGGTGTCGCTGGCGGCACTCCCCTTGGATGCCTGCACGGTATAAGTGCCGGAACGCTTGATGCGCACCGAGGCGTTTCCGCTGCTGTCCGCTGTTGCGGTATATGCCTTTCCGGTGGACAGAGTTGCCGTGACCACCGCGTCCGGGGCAGTGGTCACATTCAGCGTGGCCGCAAAGTAAGGCAGCGTCAGCGTGTATTTACCGCCCACGACATCCACCGTGATGGTGTCATCGGTGGTCAGACCGGCCAGTGATGCCGTGACCGTCCACTCGCCCAGCCGGGGCAGCGTGGTAGTGAAGCTGCCACCAGTCGCCGTGCCGGTGATGGTGCTCTGGCCGTCGGTCAGGGTCAGGGTGCTGCCTGCGGTCGTGGTGACAGTGAGCTTCGGCAGCGTATTGCCCAGCACCTTGTTCAGCGCCTCCTGAAGGTTAGATGCTCCCGTTTCGTAGGTGTCCTCGAAGGAGATGTCTTTGGCCGCTCCGTACTGATCGAGCATTTCGCGGACGAACTTCTTGGCGGCCTCCTTGTCCATAATCTGGCCGCTGTCCTCCAGCTTCTTGATGGCTGCGGACAGGGCGGCGGAGATTACGTCAACATGAGCGTTAGGGTCTTTGTCGTGTTTTGCGAGAATTTCTCTGACCCACTTTTCGGTGGCAATGGTGTTAGGGTCTGCGGTCAGATAAATCTGCGCCGTATTGGAGATCGCGAGAACCCCGAAAAACTCCATCAAGAAGTTGTTCATGGCGGCCTCGGGCTGAATCTCGAAGCCGTGATCATCCTGAAAAATAACAGCCAGAGCGTCACTGTCGCTGTCGTCCAGCTTGGCGTAGATACCGATCTGGTGCAAGGTATAGCCCTGCTGGAGTCCATTGTTGCTGATCTGAATCTTGATTTTGTACGCAGCATCCTCGCCCTCGCCGGTCATTTCGCTGCTGGCAAGGATGAGTGACTGCTTCTGGTCGGCGACCTCGGTAGCGTTGGGAAGCTCTGACGCCTGTACAGTGCCAGCGCCGCCGACTGCTCTTGTGAAGGTCATGCGCTTTCCGGACAAAGCCTCCGTCAGCATGGACGAGCCGAGTGTCGTGTATGCCGAAGAATTCCAGCTCATTTTCATTCCTCCGATCCTGCCACTTTGGCAGTATTTTTGATGTATATGCTTGCGGGTACTGCTCCGGCAAACGCCGTCACATTGCCGGTTTGCGGCTTGATCTTGCCTCTCACCTTGGCGGTCATGGTAAGGGATACTCCGCAGGGGGCGGCAGCGATATAAGCGGTACATTTTGGAGCCTCAGAAAGATAGGTGATCTCGTCGAGCCAACTCGAAAGTCGTTTTACGGACTGAACTGCTTCCTTAAAATCTGCAATGTTTTTTGCTGTCGGGTAGATTCCTGCCACTGTGGCTCGAAAATGGTGAGGGTTTCCGTCGTACTCCCACCACTCTTCAATTTGCCCCACACCAAATACCGCCTCAATGATGCGATTGACCGCAGCCGGGGTCCCCATTTGGTCGTAGAAAATGAGGCTTTCCTTTACCAGTGCCCGCTTGATGGCGACGCTGTATGTCTGCTTATAGACCGGGGTGCGAAGCTCCACAGCGAGAAGGTCGAGAACAGGTTCCGGGACGCCGTCAATCGCAATATAGATGCAGGCGGCGTCGGCGAAGCGGATGACCTGCTGCACCTGCCTGCTGACGGCATAAGCAAACGCCTGGGTTTCCGTGTCGTTCTTCAGGTCGCTCGGGAGCAGTTCCGTGAAGCGGCTGTCTTTAAGTTCAGTCATCCTCAAGGCCTCCGTATGTGATCGAGGCGGTGCCGTCAATGGCGGCGATACTGTCCGCCGGGATGGCGGTGAATATCGGGGCGGTGATCTGCGCCCGCTTTGCCCCGGCGCCCATTACGAGAGCCAGAAGCTTGGAGGGGTTGATGTCTCGCCCGATTTTCCGCTGCCAGGCAATGTAGCTGTCAACCGCTGCGGAGACCGCTTGCTGAATCGCCGCAGCCCGGTTGTTATCGCTTTGGTTGATGTAGTAGGTGAGGGAAACGGTATACTTTACCTCTGCAGGGGCGCGAACGGTCACAAGGTCGTTCATCGGGCGGAGGGTTTCTGCGCTCATGTGCTGGCTCATGGCGGAAATCATTTCTGCGCTCGGGAGGGAGCCGTCTGCCATGACAAAAACAATGTCAACGGTTCCGGCGGCCTGGTCGCTCGAAACGTGAACGCCGCCGATGGCAGAACTGTAATCCTGCACATGGTACTCGTAGCCGTTCCGACTGCCTGCGGTGGAGTATTTGCCGGGCGCAATGAAGATGCGGGCCGCGAAGCTCTCGTCGCTCTCCCTGTCGGCGCCGCCGCTGGAAGTCGAGGTATTTTCTACACTCTGGACGTAGGGAACCGGGTCAACCAGCGTTTTAAGTTCGCCGGGGGATAAGCCGTTGCCGGTTTCGCCTGCGGTCATGCACGTTGCGGGAATGTCGGCAGTCAGGTCGCCTGCGGGAATCTCGGCATAGGCCGAGGTTGCAAAGAAAAGCTGACCAGCCGCAATGCGGGTGCCTTGCGGGACAGCCGTAACGGACGCCCTGGCAGCTGAGAGGGTGAAGCGGATAGTCGTAACGGCTGCAGCGGCCTGGTTCCGGGTAGCTCCGCAGCGGAAGGCTCCGAGCAAATCCAGAAAATCACCAACGCTATACTTCACGGTGTCCATCTTGCCCTTGATGTCAACGTACTTCATAGCCTGGTAGATTTGGGCTGCGGCGGCGTAGAGTTTGAAACGGTCTCGGGAGACCCTGGGCAGCGTGTAGGGCTTCCCGGTGGCCTCGGTCATATACGCTTCGTAGTCTGCGACCATGCTCGTTTTCACATCGTCCACGGTTTTATACTCAATGAACGAAATGTCGGGCAGGTCTTTAATGGTGGAAATATCAGGCATTGGTAAGCACCACCTTTGCGGTCACCTTTCCATCGTTGGCTGCTGCGGTGAAGTTCACGCTGTCAACGGAAAGGGTGGGAATGTAGCGAGGAATCTTTTCGGCGACCTCGGCAACGTACAAGCTCTGGGCGGCCTCTGTGGGCTTGTCGATGAAGCTATCGTCTATGCCGAGCCCGCGGTCTAATGGGATGGTCCCGGCAACGGTAGAGAGCAGCGTTTCGACCTGCTCGTCTACTCCTTCCAGGGGTTCATCCCCGATGTAAACTGCGGTGGTTTCCATTATGTGGTGTCCTCCATCGGGTATTCTTCAAGGTCAAGGTTGACCGTGGCCTTTGCCAGCTCGCCATGTCGCAGTACGGTGCCCCAGGCCTCGCTTACCTTCGTGACCCGGAAGGGGTTCCTCCCGAAAGGTCGGAAGCCAATCACCAAATACTGAACTTCGCCGGTTTCGGCCATGCGGGCCAGCAGTTCAAGAACTTTTCGGGGGCGCACTCCGAGGGCGGCAGAGAGGTGAATTTCCAGTGTTCCCTTTTTGAGGTCTGCGCCCAGGAATTCAGGGGTCGGTTTGCTGTTGAGCCCTTCGTGGGTCGTCCAGCGCCCGGAGCTTTCCCGGGTGGCGTTCTGGAAGGTAAAGACGGCCAGGTCGCTGACCTGGAAGATGATCTTTCTTCCAAAGGTTCCGATGAACAAAAAATCACCTCCGGGTTAGTTTGGGGGAGAGGTCGTGCTGCCAGGTGCGGCGCTTGTGTGGGTATGGCTCTTGAGGCTTTTCCCGCCGCCGATGCAGTCGGTTGTGGCCGTCAAGGTCTGGCCCACATTGGCGTCCTTTTTCATGGTCGTGTTCTCGGTGATGGTCGTTTCGGCCTTTACCGTGAGTTCCTTTGCTTCCAGGACGACCTTGTTCATCTTAATGGTGAGGGTGCCGTCCTTATAGCGGAGCATCCCTTTACCGGCTTCCCGGTCAAGGTCTTTGCGCCAGAGGCCCTGGCTGCCCTCGGGCGGCTTGTTTTCGTCGCTCCAAGGACGGCCAAGGACAACGCCTACCTCTGCGCCGTTTGAAAGGTGCAGAACGAGAACGGCGTCGTCTACCTCGGGCATCATATACTCGAAACTAAGAAGCGGGATCTCGCTTGTGACGCAGTCGTCCTTTTCGTGGTAGACGACCCGCACCGTTCCGGCTTCGTAGTTTACTGAGGAGATTTTGCCAAAGCGGACAGTTTCCAATTTTGCACCTCCTACTCTATAAGCGAAAGTTCAAGGTCTGTCGTGTAGCCGCTGGAACCGAGGTTGTGGGTGGTGGTGTCGGTGAAGTATTTCCCGGAGAGCGCTCCAAGGGAAACTTCCACGTTTTGGCCGGAAACAAGGAGTTTGCCCTTGACGGTCAAATTGAGCTTTGTTGCTCCGTGGTTCGCCTCATCAATTCCCGCCTGCAGCTTCTTTTGTGCATCAGCTTCGCCGTCGGCTTTGCCGGTCATCTTGAGCAGCCGGTCTGCGGTGCCAATAGTGACCTTTATTTCCTTGTTGGTCTTGGGTTGGGTGTAGGTGTACTCACCGCCGGTATAGGTTCCGGCCAGGTTCTGGCACCAATTCCAAGAAAGAATTTGGTGCGGGTAGATGGTGCAGACCGAATCCTTTTTCTTGTACTCCGTCCGGCTGTAGACTACGATTTTTTTGGAGTAGACCTTCATGCTCAGGCCGTAGGTCTTGCAGAGGCTCATGTAAAACTCGCAGTCTGTGGTTTCGGATTGCTCAAGGGTCGTAATCTGCGGGTCGTCGCCCTCCACATCCCAGAACAGTTCTATGCCTGCATTGGAGGCGATTTCCTGGCCGATTTTCTGCACGGTGGCCTTTTCCCACACCTTTGTGCGTTTGGTCTGCCGGAATCCAGTGTTAGCCGGAACAGATACCGCTTTCACGGTGCCTGTCCACGGCCAGCCTGAATATGAAACACTGTCAACGAGGAAGTCGCCGCAGTCGAGGGTGCGGTTGTCGCCCTGGGCTGCCCAGTTCGTGAGGGCGATGGTGGCGGAAAGCGGTTTGTTTACCTCCACCTTGCCACCGCTGACGGCGGGAGCGCTGCGCTCAAAGAACGTGATGTCGAGGCTGTCTGCTTCGCCGCTGGCGGGGTCGGTGTAGGTGAACGCCGTTTTGTTGAGGTTGAGGACAGATGCGGCCTTGCCGTCGTAGGTAATAGAAACGCTGGACTGTCTTGCTTTCATCCTGTCCTCCATGTGGGCATATTCGGGGCGGCAGTTTCGCTCTCGGGAAGGTCTGGGACGTTCAGCACCACGCCTGCCCCAAAAACAAAGATGGCGATCTTGTCAGGGTTGGCATCCATGAGGAAGCCCATGTATTTTGAATCTCCGTAGACCTTATAAGCGATAGCGTCCCAAACGTCGCCCTGAATCGTGGTATAGGTACTCATTTAGCCTCCTGGTTAGGCCGGAGAAAAGGATTTGCGGCGACGTTCTTCTTCCAGCTGTTTGCTAAATCTCACAAACTTTTGGTATGTAAAATCCATCGCCTGATCTACTTCTTTCCGGGTCACGGAGCCGTTGCTCTTGAGGATGATGGTCGGGGAGAACACAAAGCCACCTCCGCCGCCCTCTGCGGGCTGCGGCTGGGGCTTATTCTCGGGGGGCGGATTCTGACCGCCTGCGATGGGCTGCGGCTGGGGCTTCGTCGGGTCGGGCTTCCCGAGGTTCAGCAGGAAGTCGTAGAGTTTGGACAAGGGGATAATCGCTTCCGGCTCTCCACCTTCGCCTGCTTCCAGTAGCGTTGGGGCGGTTACGATGCCGCCGGTTGCAAGTTGCGGAATCTGCGGGATGTTGAAGCTGAAAGTATTGCCGCCAATGACCGGCACCCAGTCCGGGATTTTTACGTTCAGGGAGTTGATCTTGCCGAGGACGTAGTTGATGGCCGAAATCACGCCGTTCATCGGGGCCTTTGCCAGGTTGACAATGGCTCCAAATACGTTAGCGAAAATGTTCACGATATTCTGCCACGCGGCTCCCCAGTTCCCGGAGAATACGTTCTCCACAAACTGGATGAGGTTAGAGAAAATCGCTTTTACATTTTCGACGGCTGCGGATACGCTGCTCCACCAGCCGGAAAGGTAGGCGGAGAGCAGCGGGAAGTTGGTCTGGAATCCCGAAACCAGGGCAGCTACGGTGGTAAGCACCGCGGTCTGAATCGAAGCCCAAACCTCGGAGACCTTGGTTCCCATGCGCTGCGCCCAGGCTGTTACCTTGTCCCAGTTACGGTAAACCGCAACAACGACTGCAATAATTGCGCCAGCGGCGAGCGCAAGGCCCGCAAACTGAACGGTACTCAGCTTAAGTACTCCGCCCAGGAGCGAGCCGCCCGAGGATGCCGCCTTAAAAACGGTGGACAGGTTCTTTACGGCGCTGATTGCTGTGGTCGCCGTCTTGAGAGCCTTAAAGGCCGTCACTGCGGTAAGGACGCCGCTTGCAAGGGCGATGAACAGTTCTTTATGCTCCGCCGCAAATTGGACGGCTTTTTCTGCTTTAGGGAGAATATCGTCCAAAATAATGAGGCCTTTGTCCATGGCGTCCGTCAGGTATGGAATAGCCTTGTCGGCCAGCTTTTCCAGATACGGCAACAGCTTCAAGCCGGCCTTTGTCAGGAAATTCTGGAAGCGGTTGGTGAGCTTCTGAATCTTATAATCCAGATTGTCCGTCTGGCGGGCGAATGCTTCATCCGCTGCGCCGGTGGCGTTGTACATCTCTGCCGTCTTTTCGGCGTAGGTGCTGGACTGTTTGCCGCAAAGGGCGAGAATTGCGGTCTGCGCCTCCACGCTGCTGAACAGCTTTGCCATTGCCTGGGTGTCGCCGCCAACGGTTCCCATCAACGCTTTAAGCGTTCCCTGGAAGCCCAGGCTCTGGATGGCTGCGTCTGCGGTGGAGTAGCCCAACTTACTAAGGGCGGCATCCATGCTCTTGGATGGCGACATAAGGCCGGAAAGGACGGACTTGTACTGCGTGGCGACCTCTGCGGTGCTGCCGGTCACGCCGGTCAGGGTTGCAAAGGTGCCATACAGTTCTTCTTGCTGCACGCCCAGGGCGGAGGCCAGGGGGACGACCTTTCCAATGGACGAGGCCAGTTCCGGGAAGCTGGTTTGTCCGAGGCGGACGGTAGCAAAGGACAGATCTGCTGCCTTTTGGACAGCCTCTGCGCTGATGTCGCCATAGCCCTTGGTGACGGCGGAAAGCAGGTTGACGCTGTCCGTTGTGGTGGCGTTGCCTGCGGCAGCGGATTTAGCCGCTGTTTCCAGGATGGAGGAAGCGTCGTCAACGTCGCCAAACGCAGAAACGACCTGGTACATACCATCGGTCAGGTTGCTGGTTACAACGCCGGTCTTGTTCGAGATGCTCAGAATATCAGAAGAAATATTTGCGGTTCGGGCCGCAATTTCTCCGTCTGTGCCGGTGAGCAGGGTTTTGACATTGGACAGTTCCTTTTTGTAGCCTGCGGCGGCGGTCACGGCTACGGTAGAAAAGGCCAAAGCCGCCGTGCTGGCGGCTGCGAACCCTGCGGCAGCGGCTTTTCCGACTGCCTTTGCCGATTTGCTGAGGGAGGCGAGGTCTTTGTCGGCTGCTGCGCAGGCCTTTCGGAGGGTGCCGTCTGATTTGGCACCGATCTTTATCATCAGGTCATACGTTTTACTTTTTGCCAAGTTGTGCCTCCACCTCCCTTGCATAGTCCTGGATGGCGTCTGCCAAGTCGTTCAGTTCGTCTATGGACAGGCTCTGCAGGTAGTCAATGCCCGCGTGCAGAGCCTGCGACATATAGACGGTGGTTTTTGTAATCGCCTGCGGGGTTAGTCCTCCCCATCCCCGCCGTAGAGAAAACCCACGACTGCGCCCTTGACGGATACCAGGTCAGGAGCGCGCAGGCCCCAGAAGAAGTCCGAGGGCAGGCCGGTAACGTGGTGAGCCATGTACACGGCATACTCCATCGTCATTTCAATGGTGGCGGGGTTGATGCCTTTGTTCAGTTTCTGAACCACGCGGCCTGCTTCCTTAAGGACTGCGCCGTTCACGTCCTCAAGGCCGGACAGGTCGATGCCGGTATAGGTTTTGTCGCCGAAGGTGTAGGGCTTGGCGAACTTGATGTAAAGCTCATTGGTGTCCTCTGCGGTTTCGGGTTCCTCGACCTCGGGGGCGAGGGTCAGTTTCTTATCTTCCATTAGCACATTGCCTCCAAAGCTGCCAGCTGGTCTACGCCACCGACAGCATATTTGCCACGGATTTTGTTCAGTTCGATCAGGGATTCGCCGTCTACCTCAATCAGAATATATCTGATCGAAAGGGTGATGCTGGTTTCCATAGAGTTTGCGGCCTTGAGCTTGCCCGGTTCGCATTTCTTGGTGAGACCACGAACGACTACGCGGATAGGGGTGAACTCGATGTCGCCGTCGTCCGTGTTGCCCTGAATGCCGCCACGGATTTCCAGGTGGTGTGCCTTGAGCATGTTAGCCAGGGATGCTGCTTCCTTGCTCATAACCCGGAAGGGAACGGCGAGCTCCTGCTCGTTGAAATAACCCGGGGTGGGATCTTCGTATTCGCCGAGGATGCCTGCGCCAGACACGGTGTTGGTGGGGGTCTCAAAGCTGGGCAGCGTCATTTCCTCGCCACGGCCAATGAGCTTGGTGCCGTCTTTGTAGACCTCATACTTGGCGATCTTAGTAGGAATATTCACGTTTTATACCTCCAATCGGTCAGGAGAAGATGGTAGTCAGGGCGGCGGTGTCGTACTCGCGGATATTGTGGATGTACTCCGTGGGGACGAAAGGCGCCATGTAGGTATGGACGGTCAGATGGCCTGCCAGCAGCTCAGTGGTCTGGTTTTCGTCCTCCAGGAACTTCATGTTGTAGCCTGCGCAGTAGCCACGAGCAACGTAGCCGCTGCCGGTGATGTTCGTACTGTCCACGATGTCCTGCACGAGGCGGCGGTTCTCGGGCTTGTCCACCTTCTGGAAGTAGGTCAGGATAAAGTTGTTGCCGTCCCAGTCAAAGAAACGGCGGACGCACCAAAAGCGATCTTTGGTGTCGGTCGTGCTGGGGTATGCGCAGGTATTGTTACCCCAAAACTTGAAGCCGTTGACGTTGATAGCGGTACAGATACCGTTTGCGCCGAGGACGTCGTCCGCCTGCTGCTTGTCGAGAAGCACCTCGGTGCCGTCGTCCAAGCAAAGGCCGGTAATGCGCAGGCTCTTATTGGAGGGGGATTCGTAGGGGACGCCGTCGTTGCTCGTGTCGAGCCAGACGGTGTGCGCTGCGGCCATGGCGGAGAAGTAGTATTTCTTCTCGCCAACCAAGACACGAGGCCAGAGGCAGATGCCGTGGTTCGTGGAGAAGCCCTGCTTTTCCTTCGCCTGCTTACAGTCGGTGTAAACAGTTGCACCGTCGGAATTGGCGGGAATGTCCAGAATGGTGTTGAGGTCAAAGCAGCCGTTCAGCTGTTCGACTTTTGCCTGCAGCGCAGCAGCCACGGTTTCGTCCTGCGACCAGCCGGGTGCGATAATCAGACCGGGCACCAGACCGAACTTGGGATAGACCTGGCGGATGATTTCCAGGCCAGTTTCCTCGTTGGTGCTGCTGTTTACGCCGCCGACGACGTCGGTCTTGGTAACGCCGCTGGGTTTGATGCTCTTGCTGGTGATCTTCAGTGCGGTTGCTTCCTTTGCGGTGGTGGACAGCAGCACGATAGTCACGTTGCCGTCATCGTCGTGCGCTGCGGTATAGTCCACATCGGCGGCGAGCGGGGTAGCGTCGTTCTTCACCACCAACGAGGGCAGCAGAACGTACTGTTTGGTATAGGTCGCCATGCCGCCGGTGACGGTGACGGTTTCCTCTGCGTTCTCCGTGGTGTGCGCCGCCTTGTTCGGGTCAAGCACGTTCACCAGGACGATGGGGGAGTTGTTATAAACACGGAAGTTGGCGTCCATACTCTGGCAAAGAGTGAAGTTCTCGAAGTCGTCAGAGTAGCCGAGGGCTTCCTGGCACTCTGCAAAACTGTAACAGAGTTTCGGGGTGTTCGCTGCCTTGTAAGGGTCTTTTGCCAGGTGAATGGGGGCCGTGCCGAAAATGACCTGCAGGCCAGCGCTGGACGTGGTGGGGGTGGTTAAGCTGGTAGCAACTTCGCTGTTGCCTACGCCATGAAGATAGCTCATTTATGCGCCCTCCTGGATTTTCTTTGCAACGATGTTGCAGATGGTAACGATACGGCCTGTGCCGCTCTGACGTTCCTTGCGAGCCTCCGCAAAGGAATCCAGGGGGACGATCAGACTCTCAATGGCGGGAATTGCCTTAATCTTCTCAGCCAGGCGTGCCGGGATGCCGCCGGTGAACACGGAATCCTGGCGAACAACGCCGGGAATATTCGGGCCGACATAAACAACCTGTTCCGGGGCGGCGGGGGTGGTGGTCTTTGCCATTACGTTTCAGGCTCCTCTCTATAAATAGTAGGCCCATCAAAATGAAGGCCGATTGCTGCGGAATAGTATGGGTGTTTGTTGGGGTCGAGGTCGTTGTCCCATTTGATAGGGCGCACAAGCTCAAACGCCCGCGCAATTTTCACTTTGCGCTCAAAATACCCCAGGATCACGTTCAAAATGTGGGAGGCATCCCGGTATCCCTGCCGGTTCGGGTCGGGGTCGCATACCTCGACGGCAATGACAACATCGACCTTGTTCGGGCTGTCGATGGCGGTCTGTTCACCGTTGACGAGAGCCACCAGCACATACGGCTCCGGGAGGTCATCGTCGTTGGTGGTCGGCGCTGGCCTCGGGGCGCGGTACGGCTTGAACTGCGGGAATACCTTGACGCCCACTTCATGCCCTGCGGAGTTTGTAAGGCGCAGCGGTGCAAGCTGCTCCTTCAATGCCTGGACAATAGCGTCCTGCAGATCGGTGGGTGTCATGGGATGCCTCCTTTATTCGAGCGCTTTTTCGATTTGTTTCTCCATCTGCTTGTCGAGAAGCTCGGACGCTCGCTCAAGCGCCGGGTCTACAGTGTCGGGATTTCCGAACATCTGTGGGGCGGACGGAGAAAGCAGTTTTTCAATGCGGGTCATGTCAGACTTTGCGCCCCATTTCTGCGCACGCTTGGAAGCGCCCGCCGAGGTGTAGGTTTCGCCCGGCACCCGCTGGACAATGGCTTTGTGTCCGCTGCTGAACCGAACGAGAAAAGCCTTTAAGCCGTTATGCTCCAAGGACTTCATGCCGGAACTGCTGAGGACGTGCGCCGCTGCGGCGCTGGTTCCCGAGTTCGGTTTTGAATCGAAGTCCATGATCTCCTGCATAGAGCCAGAAGAATGGAGCGTGGCGGTCAGGTCGCCGCCGGTGGCGGCGTCCACCTTCAATGCGCTGCTGGAAGAGTAAACGGAATCGTTGGCTGTCGCATAGCGCTCTTTGGTGTCCTTGACGATTTTGTTCTTTGTGCTGCGGGCTGCCGAGTTGATGGCCGTTGCCACCACTTTCGGCGTATCAACCATTTTTTGCAGGTTGTCCAGGCGCTGAACCATTTTTTCAATGGAAGCGTCGGCGTCAACCTGCAGGACCTCATATTCTTTCAAGAGCGATTCGCCTCCATCTCAATGCAGAGAATCCCGGCCTCATCGGTACAGTCGTTTACCTTATACCAGGCGCCGTCAAAATTGAGCAGGTCGTCCGGGGCGGGTTTGGCTCCGAGGTCGTCGGTGGCTACATAGATCAGCTTGCGCTCTTTGTAGATCCCGGTGATGGTGACGTTCATCAATTTGGACTTGTCGCGTTCCAAAATTTCATTATCGTCAACCAGCACCGGCATGGGCTTGCCGTTTATGCTGTGCGTATCTGCAAATTCTTCCCGGTTGAGGAATACGTTCTTTGCATCCTGCACCAGCAAATCCTTGAAGCCCACGGTCAAACCTCGGCCTGAACCTCGGCAGCAGCAATGGCTTCAACCAGCTTTGCTTTGGTCAGGTCTTTGGTGTCCAGGCCCATATTTTCGGCGAGGGTCAGGAGCTGCGCCTTGGGCATCGCTTCCAGTTCCTCTTTGTTGAGGTGGCCGGTGGCAACGCCGTCCTCGGGTTCATGCTGAACATCCACGGTCAGCGTTTCGCCGGGGGCATACTCGCCGGGCCGGGTCACGATGAAGCCCACGGCGAGCAGCTCCTTTGCAGCGCTGGCGTCCTGAATGTCCACGGAATCGCCGGGGCGGTAGCTTTTGCCCTCCACCGTCACGGTGCTGTTTGCGGTATAGATCATACTGCGCCACCTTCCCCTTAGCCGATGCAGACCTGCACGGTCGTATCGTTTTCAGCGGCTGCTGCAATAGCCCAGCCTGCGGGGATGTTGCTTGCAGCGGTCGTGGTGATGTTGTCGGCGGAGGCGTCGTAGTAGACAGCGGCGCCGATGGCGATAGCGGTAGAGGCCGCCTTGGGCATGGCAAAAACGCCCTTGACGTACAGGCTGCCGACGGCGCTTGCGGGGATGTCGGTGCCTGCAACGCCGATGCGGGTAGTCAGGCTCACGACCTGGCCTGCGGCGATAGCGGAGCTGGTGCCGTTGGGGTAGTCAATGGCAGAGCCGGGCTGCTGGTAGTTTGCGATCATGTGCGTTTCCTCCTATCTCTTACAGGGTGGGCAGGGCAGCGCCGGGGTTCTTCACGAACGCACGGTAGTCCATGACGCTGATGCCCCAGTCCAGCCAAATGTCCCACACAAAGCCAAGCTGGCCGACGGTCTCGCTGCGGCGGAAGGTGGGGGTCTCCTGGCCGTTCAGGTAATCGACCTGGATGCCGGTGGTTTCCTCGCGGTTGGCGCCCAGGAACCAGGGGTAAGCGCCGGAACCTGCCAGGATGTTCAGGGTGGCGTCCTCGACGATCTCCATCGGGTAGCGGTAGTTATACAGCGGGTTGGCTGCCTGGGTGTTTTCGCTGGTCTGGATGGTGGGGCTGCCGAAGATGGACTGCATGGCGAAGCCGTAACCAACGGGCAGGATGATGGTGGAGGGGGTCAGGTTGATAGCCTCGCCGAACGGGTCATCCTGCAGCTGCATCCGCTGGATCATGGCCTGAATGGCTGCGCCAGTCGGTGCACTGCCGGAGGTAATCAGGTTCTTGTGATCGGCGTGGAACAGGGTCTTGCCGTCATAGATCTGGCCGTTGTTGTAGAGAATGGAGTAGACCATCTTGTTGATTTGCTTCTTACTCTTTGCAGCGTACATGCCGGGAACCTCGGACAGGAAGCCGATGTCGTCGTTGATGAACGCCTGGCGGCTCATGCTGAACTGACGGCCGTAGGTATCCAGCTTGCGCTGCGGCAGCATTTCCTCTTTGTGGGTATCCGCCTTGAGTTCGCCGTTCTCGGGAACCAGCAGCAGGTCGCCAACACCGCCGATCAGGTAGTTGTGACCGTCGGTGCGCTTGAAGTCACGCAGAGTGCCCTTGCGGGTAAACTTCTCGAAGGTGGTCGGAGCATGGTCGTAGGCGTGGACGATGCTCTTGTTGATGGCGGTGTCCATAATGGCGGGGAAGGATGCCGAGGGGTTGTGGAATGCACGGGCCAGCTCGGTATACAGGTCGTCTGCGCTCATGCGCATAAAGTCGGAAGCGCTCTTGTCGGTCTCGCGGGTCAGGCACTCAATGCCGATGTCACGCAGGCTCATACCTGCAAACTGGCGGGAGCCGTCTGCGGGCGCTGCAGGGGCGTGGCCGCTGCGGGTCATAAGGCCGTCGGCTGCTGCTGCGCGGAACTTGTCGGTTTCGTCGGCGGTCACCTTGACTCCGGTGCGGGCAGGAGTACCGTTCTGAATCATACCGTCCAGAATGGCGGTGCGCACCTGGTCTACGGTCTGGCCGCCGGTGATGTACTGGGAAGCATCGACGTTGAAGTTCCGGCACAGGGTGGTGATGTCGGTGACACGCTGGCGCTCTGCGGTGCGGGCGGCTTCAATCTGAGCCTGGCGCTCTGCCTCCGCTTCAGCGTCAGCCTCAGGGCGCAGGGTCTCGATGTCGTTCTGCAGGGAGTTAAATTCCCGGGTCTCGTCCTCGGTCATGTCGCGGCCTGCGGTGCGGGCGGCGGCCAGGATGGCCTGCTGGCGCTGCAGTTTCTGCCGCAGCTGCTCTCTCTTGTTCATGTGTGATTTACCTCCAGTTAGTAGTTACGATTTGCGGCGAGCTGGCTCTCGTAGAAAGCCAGACCCGGGGCGGTGTGTACTGCGGGCGGCTGTCCGTCCTCGGTCATATCTCTGCCAACGCCGACGGTGGTGTCGGCGGGGACGGAAACAATGCTGATTTCGTAGGGCTGCCACTTCTTGGCGATGTAGCAGGGGCCAGTGAAGCGCCCGTCAAGGGATTTTGCGCCCTCTTTGACGCTCTCATAGTTGGAAACACGATAGCCGACGGAAACGCCCTTGAGTGTGCCGCTGGCGACCTTGGAGCGAACAGTTTCGCTATCCTCGTCGTTGTCAAACTCAATCGTGGCCTTGCCACGGTTATCCTCAACCCACGCCCGTGTGACCTTACCGATCACCCGGTTTCTGTCATGGTTAAAAAGAACGATACCCATGCTCTGCATCCGGCTCATGTCAATGGCATTGCCGGAGTGGTCGAGGATCTCGGTGCCGAACCACATCTGAACAGGTTCCTCGGAACTGAAACTCAGTTCAAAGGTGCGGCTGTTTTCGTCGTCGCTTACTGCCCGGATGCTGGCCGTGGAGAAATCGCGCTGCAGGGGCTGGTTATTCATCGGGGTTTTCTTTCGGGTCTGTTTGGGGTTCGTTCTGGACACTTTTGTAACCTCCAATCTGCACTCCCTTTTCTTTGGCGTATGCTACAACGTCGGCCATGTCGTCAATCTGTTCTTTCCAGTCACGGCCCTGCTCGGCGCTGATCTGCTTGAAGGACTTGACGCCGGATTCGAGTGCGGTTTTGTTTGCGTTGGCTTCCTTCTGCGGGTCAATCCATTTCTTGGGGGAGGCGACCCACTCATGCTCCATGTATTTCTGTGGGTCGTTCCAAAAATCCGGGATAGTGAGCCTCCCGGCGAGGACTGCGGAAATCAAAAAGGTTTCGTAGACCTCGACCATGAGCTTGCCCTGCAGCAGCTCCACTTCCTCGGTATAAGTGAGGTCGTCCTCAATCATACCCTGGCGAGCGCTGCTGTAGTTCGTTTCGGACATATCCCGGGAGGTGGATTCATAGCTCAAGCCCTGGCCTGCACCCACAAGGCGCTGCAGCAGCTTGAGGAAGCCGGTTGCTTCGCTGCTGCCATTGCCGGGGTTGATGGTGACTGCATCATCACCGGCGTTCATTTCCGAAATGAGGCCGGGGGTCAGCATTTTGCCGGAGTAGGACGTGCGGTCTTTGTCGGCGCTGTTACGGGAGCCGCCCTGGAAGCCGCCGGTGGGGGCGGCTCTTTTGATGAGCAGGGCAAAGCAGGCGGCGATTCGCTCTTTCATCGAAACGGCAGCGATAAATTCGTTGGCGTCCCGGATGCGGCTCAAGCTCGGAGCGAGGTCGCTGACCTCTCGAAGCTGGGAAGGTCGGCTCTTGCTGTAATAGAAAATAATATCTTTGGCGGGGTAGAAGACGGGCTGGTTCGTTTCCCAGCCGTCAATGTTGTACTGTTCAATCCAGTATCCAACGGGCCGGTTGTACTCGTTGTACTCAATGCCGCCAATGACACGATCTCCCTTGTACCTGGGCGAGGCCACGGAGCGGGAAAGCTCGTCTACTTCCAGCGCCTGCAGCTTAAAAGGAAGCAGGCCGCCGGAGGTATAGCACTTCTTGAAAAGGATGCCGCCGTCTGCCTTTTTCCGAACGACTGCCATGCGCAGAAGCTCGTTGAAGCTCTGCTGCTGGGTGACGTCGCAGTTCGTGCGCCGGGTCCATCGCCGCCAGAGGGTTTCGATTTGATCGTCGAGGTCGTCGTCGCCGGTCTTTGCCTGCAGGGTGAAGCCGTTGCCGACCACGTTCCTCTTGAAAGCCTTGAGGACGCCGTTTGCAATGTCCGAGTTCCGCTCAAGGTCTCGGGCGCGGGCGCGGAGGGTGTCCCGGCTGTAACGGTCTGTGATGTCGGCGGCCTCGTTGGTCGCCCGCCAGTTCTTATTCAGCCGGCCACCGTCTGCGGCGTCATAGCCTGAACCGCGGATAAGGCCGAGCTGCTGCCGCCAGCCCTCGCGCATATAGGCTGCCCGGGGAGAGATTGTTTCAATGATCCTGTCAAGCCATGTCATGCGCTTTATCTCCCCTCAAAAAATGCAGCGAACGTATCACGGAAAAGGGAGGAGCCGTTCTGTTCCTCTACCTGGGCGGTAAGGTCTGCCCGGAGGCTCCGCAGTTCGGTGAGGTTTGCTCGGGTCAGGGAGCGGGAACCGATTTTGTAGCTCTGGCCTCCAACCATGACGGCGGCAATGGCTTTATTTACTTCCGTCAGAAGGGCGGCGGGGTCGCCATAGTTGATGGGTTCATCTGCCATGTCGTGTTTCCTTTCTTAAAACCAGCCGTCGTTCTGATGAATCCAGGTTTCCTCTGGGGTGGCGTCGGTGCGCTGCTGTGGTGCGGGCTGCGCTTCCGGCTGGGTGGCGTTGTTCTTGTTCTGCAGGTGGAGGCTGCGGACGCCGAGCATTTCTGCGGCGGCGTAGGCATAGACCTCGCAGTCGAGGAAGTGGTTGTTTGGATGGCTGGTCTTAGGCACCCAGCGGGTGCGCTCTGTGCCATTGGTGGCACGTTCGGTGATCTTGTGTTCGGCGGTGACCTGTTCGCAGTATTCCTGGTCAACGCCCTTGTAGACCATCCAGCTGCCCTTGCCGTTCGGGCGGCGCATACGAGAAGCAATAGCATCCTTGTATTTGCCGCCGTCAACGAGAACCAGGCGCATACCGTAGGCGGCGGAGCCCGCCTTGTTGATGGTCGAGATTTTATAGTTGCTGAGCATCGTGTCGGTGCCTTTTACTGGGAGCGCCCACTCCGAGTTCTGCATACAGAAGTCATAGACTTCCTCTGTTTGGTCGCCGGAATCGACGAGGGCGAGGTCTACCAGCATTTGTTGGCCGTCGTCCCGCTTGAACTCCAGGTTCATTATGTCTACGACCTCGCCGAAGCTTGCGGCCTGGCCGTGGGCTATATTTTGGGATGTACTGTAATCGCCCCAGGCGCGGATAGTCCAATAGAGGCTTGTTTCCTGCACGTCCACGCCGCCGGTCAGGAGTTTCGTCCAGGGCGGAAGCTCGAACATTTCAAGCTCCGTCTGGCGTTCCTGTACGAGGTCGGCACTGGTTTTGAGCTTCGTATCCTCCCACGGCTCGGCGAGCCAGGAGTTGGCGAAGTTGTGCAGCTTGTCGGGGTCGTCCTTGGACTTCATAAACTCCCGGGCGATTTCCGAGAATCGAGTGAAGGGGCTGTATAGGGTGTTGAACCAAAAGGCAACGCTGCGGGCGGTGCGGGCGCTCTGGCGGACGTTCCGCCATTCTCCTTTTAGGAGCATTGCAGGTTTGTCGTGGTCGGTAATGACTCCGTTGCATTCCTGGCAGATGTACTGCGCCGCCTCCGCTCGGTCACCTTCGCTTAGGCCCTCATCCTTGCCCGGCCAGCGTATCTGTGCAAATTTCAGCTCTATATACTTCCCGCAGTGCGGGCAAGGAACAAAGAAGTGTTTTTCAATGTCGCAGGCTTCCTTCGCCTTCCAGATGTGGCCGGTCTTTAGTGTGGGGGTGCTGCAAATATAGATTTTGCGGTTAGAGAAATAGCTCTTGGTTCGCTCAATGGACAGGCTTATAGGGTCGGCTTCCTGGGTGGTCGCCGCCTTGAACTTGTCCACCTCGTCGAGGAAAAGATAGCGGATGGGCTTGCTGGACAGGTCTGCCGCAGATCCTGCGCCGGTGAGGGCGATGTACATATCTGTGGTGAACTGCAGCTCCTTCTTGCTACTGGCATTTTTGAGAAAATGCCGCTTCAATCGGGGGGATTCCAGCATACTCATAATGCGGTTTGCTGAGGTGCTTTCGGCGATTTCGTCGTTGGGGTAAACGATTAGGGTCGGAGCCGGGTCTTGGTCTATCAGGTAGCCGAGGGCGTTAAGCTCGACCTCCGTGCCGCCCACCTGGGTAGGCTTTACCACGACAATGCGCTCCGTTTCCCAGTTGTTGAATTCGTCCATGATGCCGACGAGGTAGGGAGTGACGCTGTTTCGCCAGGCGCCCTGCAGGTTGGATTCCTTGCGGCTGAGTTGGCGGTATTGCTCGGCCCATTGGCTTACGGTTATATCATCCGGCGGTTTCAGGGCGTCCAGGGCATCTTTGATGTACTGAGGAACCTGGTACTTTCGGAACTTATAGAACCGGGGCTGCTGGGCTGTGGGTTTCATCCACCGTCACCGTCCTTGACGGTTGCTGCAAGGACGAAGGTGCGGAGAATGTCGTTGATCTCTTTATTCAAGTCTTTCTCCAATTCTCTGCTCTCCACGGGGGAGATTCGTGAGCCTATCATGCCAACGACCCGGCTCGGGAGGCCGGAGCAAAAGCGCTTGAGGACTGCAAAGAACTTCGTATAGTCCGCCTGCGCTTCCTCTATACTGATATATTTGCCGTTTGCAATGGCGGTGCGGAGTTGGTGAAGCTCGGTCTGCGATTCCTTGAGGGCAATTTCCGCTTGCAGCTTCTTTTCCCTCAGTTCGGTTTCCGATAGCTTCGCTTCCCGGCCATACGCCTTATCTGACAGGTATTTGATATATGCCTGAATCGTGGGAATGAGGTCGTATTTGTTCCGCTGGCCGGAGATGTGTACTGTTTCCAGGACGCCGTCTTGTGTGAGCTGCTGGATGCGACGGACGGAAACGCCAAAAAGCTGGGCTATGACCTTGGATTCGTAAAGCTGCCCGCCGGTTTCTGCTGCCATGCGTCCTCCTACTGTTCAAAGTGACTTTCGGCGTGGCGCTCCGCCTGGGATACCTGCTGACCCTTATACATACCTGCGCCGAGTTCGTCGATACGGCTGAACGGTATCTCGGGAACCTTGAGCCGCTGCCTGTATTCGGGATCTATGAAATAGATATAGCGCAGCTGGTAGCCGGGTAGGATGGTGCCGCCAACCTCTTTGACGTAAGCGTCCCAGTCGTACTTGCCGCCGGTCACCTCGTAGAAGGTACGGCCTCCAAGCTCCGGGCGGGGGGAGGTCGGGTTGCTGTGCAGGGTCATCTTGTGGATTTTGTCGCCGTTCGGCAGGAGGCAGAGGGCATCGTTCCTCTTGATGTCGGTCAAGACGAAATTGCAGGCCCGGTAAATGGTGCCGTCGCCGCAGGAACAGCCGTCGGCAAAGCTGATGATCCATTTTACCTGCGGCGCCTGCTTCTTGATCAGGCGGATGGTCTTGGCGATGCAGTAGCTTTCTGAGTTCCGTGGAAGGTAGTCGTCAAAGGCCATGCGGTTGAGTTCCAGAAAGCCGTCCCAGGCGGTTCCCTCTACCAGGCCGATGATCTTCTTCTTGTCCAGGCTGGGGCCATAGCTCAGGACGCCGTGGAGGCGCCCGTCGAGAAAAGCTCCGAAGTGCAGGCAGGAGTTGTTTACGACCTTGCCGCTGTAATGGTGCGCCCGGATGAAGGGGTTCGCAATCTTGGAGGGTATCACCCGGATCTGGATTTCTTTTGCTCTGCCCATTCTTTCACCACCATGTAGATTCTGTTCCCGGTTTTGTTGGTATTCCCGAAGGTTTCCATTTGGTCGGGCTTGTACTTTGCGCCGATAATCTGCAAGGCCTGCTGCAGGTCGGCGTACTGCTCCAGGCTGAATGTGAAGGTCATTCTGTCGATGGGGCTTTCTTCGTGCTGCTTCTCCAGCATGACGTCCCCGAGGATGACGCTGAGTTCGTCGTCACTGTAGCCGGTAGCGTTTACGTCCACCGGGCTGAGGGTCAGGTCTTGTAGGGCGTCCCTCAGGAGGCTCATGTCCCACTGACCGCCGATTTTGTTCAGGGCGATGTTGAGGGCTTTTTCGTCCTGCTTGCTGAAGTCTACCACGATGCAGTCCGCCTCGGTGTAGCCCAGGGACTTCAAAACGGACGCTCTCTGATGGCCGCCGATAATGGTGCCGTCCTTGTTTATGATGATCGGGTCAACGTAGCCAAATTCTTTCAGGCTGCGCTGGATGTTCTGGAACTCGGGGTCTCCCGGCTTGAGTTCCTTGCGGGGGTTATAGTCTGCCGGGTGAATCGAGGTCAGAGGTCGTCGCTCTCGGACGAGCTTGTGTTCTGTTTTAGCCATTCCTGCACCACCTTGCTGAGGGCGTTTCCGTTCTTGTCTGTGTTTCCGTAGGTTTCGCCGAGGCCCTCGTTTTCTGCCTGCGCAAGCGCCGCCCGGATGAGGGCGATTTGCTGTTTGTGCAGGGTGACGTTCATAGTATGGGCGAGAACGTGCTGGCGGTTCGGGAGGGAGAAGTCCTGGCCGAAGTCGTCCGGCGTCACGGTGACCTGGGCAAGGATGGACCTCAGTTCCGGCTCGGAGTAGCCGGTCTTGGTGAGGTCGTAGCCCTCAAGGTCAAGGCCGCCGATCAGGTCGGCCAGCTTTGCTTCGTCCCAGCTGCCGGTGATCTTGTTAAGGGCGATGTTCAAGGCTTTTTCTTTGTCGGGGTCGAGGTTTACCACAACGCAGTCTGCGGTTTCGGCTCCCATGTCCAGGAGCACCTGCGTCCGCTGGTGTCCTCCGATGATGGTGCCGTCCCGGTTTATGATAATCGGGTCACAGTATCCGAACTCTTCAATGCTGCGGGCGATTTTCTCATATTCCGGGTCACCCGGTTCCAGCTTTTTGCGGGGGTTGTAGTCTGCCGGTTTCAGGTCGGCAAGCCGCCGGGTTTCGATTTCCATGCGTTCGTCCTCTTGTTGGAGCGTGCAGCGGGTCTTGAACCAACGTCACCCGCCTGGAAGGTGGGCGCTCTACCTGTTGAGCTATGCACGCAAAATGAAAAAATAGGGTTTGTTTTGGGGCTGCGGCGGGCATTTACTGCGCTTGACGTAGCGAAATGGTCGAAAAATTTTGGTTTTCGCGCGGGAACACTTCGCGCCTTCACTGCCCCGCTGCCAGTTCTTGCCAGGTAGTACCTACGCCGCCCAGCAGCGGGCCTGAACGCACGGTGTGCGATCTGCGGCTGTGGTTTTTCCAGCATAAATCCAAGGTTTCCGGGTGCTTTGCTCCCTGCTGGTCGGGCTGGAAGCTCGGCACCCGGTTGCCCTGGCTGTACGTTAGCAGGACGCAGGTGAAAGAGGGAATAAAGCCCTGCGCCCTTGTGAATGTCCTCTGCATACTCCCAGTGTAGCATAGAAAAAGACCAAAAAAGTCCGCTCTTTACTCAAAATCGCAACTTTTTTGAAAATAGGGCTTGACAAATCCGTTTCGTGCAGTTTTGCCATACGAGCGCCGTATTCTTTGGACTATGTGCGCATTGATTTACTGCGTTTGCGTGGTATCATACACACGGAAAAGGCGCCCAGCTGTTGCGAGCCAGGCGCCTATGAAAGGGGGTGCATACCATGTTGGACACGGGTTACGGCTTTATCGGTGAAGATGGCGTTGAACGTGTCAGCCCAGAGGAAGTCTGGGAGGCCGAAGCCGAAGATGAAGGCTAAGGCCTGATGCACCCCGGTATGCAGCCCTCGCAGGGTCGGACTCCTGCGGGGGCTGTGCTTTATATGATAGCGGTTTTGCGCCGGGCGGTCAAGGAGCGAAGAGTACAAATTCACTGTCAGAAGATTGGACGCAGTGCCGATTGAGTTCCCGGCGGTTGTGTGGTAAGACACAGACACCGAAAGACAATACAGAATAAACGGAGGAACAAAAAAATGAAGAAGCTGAACATCACTTACGTCACCGCAGAGATCAAAAACGGCGAGAAGATCGTCCGTAAGAGCCGCTACACGGCCATTTTCGAGGACGACCGCGTGGCGGATTGTCTGTTGGATCATGACACATCCGACGTTGCCGTTGCTAATTTGGAAAAGTTGCTGCGCGTGGTGGAGCGGTTCAAGGGCCGCTACTACGTTCCCGGCAGTATCAAGCACTATGAACTGGTGAAGGAGGGCTGAATATGAACGCACTTTCTATTAACATCCCGGCAAACTTCGCCGCAGATTGCAATAACACCCTCAAGCGGTACAACGCCGCCCAGACCGACGCCGAGCGCCGTGCGGTGCTTGACCGCCAGACCGTGCAGGGCCTCTGGTGGGCGATTGACTTTGTCAGCAAGCTCTGCACCCCCTGCATGAGCGACCGGGAGCTGAAACATGCAGTACGGCTCACTTACTTTCGCGGCGCTGTGCGCCCCGTGTTCCATGCCTGAGCGGCCATTCCGGCGGGGTTTATCCCCGCTTTTTTTATTTCCCAGGGCGGAGCAAAAGAGACAAACTGCGCCCTGTATCATTGGACTATTTGCCAGTGGAGTTTACCGCGTTTATGTGGTAAGACACAGACACCGAAAGAAACACACTGAACGGAGGAAATAAAAATGAAAAACCTCAACGAGATGAGTAAGGCCGAGATGGAAGCCGAGATCGCATTCGCACAGAACTTTGTGGACAACGGTGGCTGCATGAATCAGGAGCAGTGGAACCGCGTTTTAAAGCTTATGGAACTGGTTAAGGAGGGCTGAACAATGGTTGACAAGAACGGCGTGGAAATGAAGACCGGGGACATCGTCCGGGTGTCCGGGGCTTACTTCAAGAATGACAACGGGCTGTGGTTCATCGAAAGGTCGCCCGGCGACCCGAGCTGGTGCGGCAACTCCTACAGCTTGATGAAGCTCAAGCGGAACGGCCAGCCAAGCACGGCGAAGTACAACCTTTGCTCCTGGCCGATTGCGATCTTCACCAATAGCTGGGTAACGCGAAACGAAGCTCACCGTTGGAACGAAGAGCACGCGGAGATCGAGGTCGTCACCGACATGGACACGTCCGCGCTGGCGGAGCACTTCATGGGGCTGGCAAAGGAGCTTGACCCCTGCATCGAGCGGGAGGCCTGGGATTGGGGCGAAAATCACCCGGACGTCTTGCGCCACAAAGAAGCCCGCAAGTTCTGGGCTTCCGTGGCGGAGCGGCTCAAGAAATAACCCACCTGACGATGGCTGCCTGGCAGCAGCCGAAACCATTTTGCCGAGGCCGGCAAGATGGTCGTGGGAGCCAACCACAGAAAGGACGTTTTTATTATGAAAAAATCTGATTTTCGCATTGCTCTCCGGGGGATGGCTGAAAAGCTCGACTTGCAGTGGGCCTACGCTCAGCGGATTGCTGCAGAGCAGCAGGCTGCTGGCACCCTGGCCTATGACGACAACGGCGAGCCAGTGCCGAATATGTACCAAGTCGCCTATGCTGGTATGACATCCGCCTTTGAGGCTATGGGCGGCGAGTGGCAGCGGGACGAGACCGGGCGTCACTGGGTCTACCTGCTGGGCGAATCCGCAGCGGCTGGGCGTCGCTGATGGAGGGGCTGAATGCAAAGGTCGTGGCGACCAACGGCAGAGACCGCTTTCGCTATGTGCGCCATGTCCGGCTCATCGGGGAGCAGACCGGCGTTTCCGAGGACGTGTACCGCATCCAAGAGACCGGGCGGGTATGCGTCCGGCAACAGCTCTGCGACGATCTTGTGCGGTGGTGTACTGCTACGAAGTGGAGCGGCGGCTATGAAGCGGACACGCCGTTCAAGGATGGCTTGATGCTGATTTTGGTAGATGCTGCTGGCGCCGAGATCGGGATGGAGGTTACTTACCAGACCAAGTGGAACGGCCAAGGTCTGGCCGACAAAGAATTTCCGTTCTCGTGGGAGGCCGTTCCTGAATATCCGAGGGCATAAAAACCGCCTGCGGTGGGTGTTGTACCTGCCGCAGGCGGTTTTATTATTTGTGCCGGGTTTTCGGTATCAGGATCCCGGAGGTATAGTGTCCATCGGTATACCGCAGCACCTTGCAGCCTTTGGCCGGGCCTCTCCGAAGCACCCGCCCATATTCAAGGCTTTGGTATATGGCGAAGACCTCGTGGCCGCTCCAAGCTGCAAGTTCTTTGACGGTATCAAAAGCGCCGAGGGTTAGTTCGTATTCGTCCGCCGTCGCCGCTGTGGGTTGCCGTGCCAGAATTCCTCGTCGAAGTCGTTCTTGTGGATGGTGCAGGCGTCATTTCTTCGGCGCTTGTCCGCCACCTCTGCGGCGTGAAATTCCTGCCAGGCCTTGTACCGTTCGCAGGTATCGTGGCAGACCGGGTGGCGATCTGTGCAGTGGAAGCAGGGGTTAGTCATTTCCCATCATGCACCTTCTTTCCGGCACCGGGAGGTCGGGCAGCTTGGGGAGCGGCATCCAGAGCGGGAACATCCCCGGGTTGTCTCTTACGACGTGCCACGGCATGATGTTCTCAAGCCACATTCCGTCGCGGATGTTACAGTGATACCCTGCACAAAGAATGCTGCCTATTTCGTTGCCGTCCTCCCTTATTGGCGGGTCCTCTGCCGTTTTACGCCAGTACGGCGGCAGGCTTTCCGGGTCAATGGTTGGGGCTTCGTTCACCATATCCGCGCAGGCATGCACGGCCTCTTCGCTGTCGGTTGTGGTTCTGTGGCAGCCGACGAATATCTGCGCCGCAAATTCCCGCATTTCCTGTTCAAGTGCGTCTCCGTCAATCAGTCGTACTTCGTCCATGCTGTACCTCCTATTCACTCAACCTCAAGCAGCCAGACCCGGTGCGTTCCGTACCCAGACCAGGTGAGCGCCTCGCTGTGAGTGTCCACAGCCACGTCCAAGGCTTTACCCTTCACGGCGCTGCCGGTGTCCTGGATGTACCGCAGACCGACGCCCTCAATGTATACCGCAGAGCCGAGGGGCAAAATGTCCGGGTCTGCTGCCACGGTCACGCCAGCCTGTACCGGGGCGCCGCTTGCAGTGATCCCGTCCCCGGTGCCGCAGATATGCTCGTACTGCTCCGAGCAGTAGGCGGTGCAGTTGAACTCCCCGAGGTATACTGCGCTGAACCCAGCGGGGCCGGTCTGCGCTGCTTCCAGGTCGTTCTTGAGATCTGCGACCTGAGCTTCTGCCTCCTGCGCCTCGGTCTGCCAGTTGAGGGCGTCCTGCTCCCAGTTGGCGGCCCGACTTTGGTAGATGTCCCGCTGCTGCACCAGGTCTTTGACCCGGGCGTTCAGTGCGCCGCCAACGGTGACCGCTGCTGCCAGGGCGCCAATCAGCACGAGCCGCTCAAAGTCCATCATTCTGCGCCACCTCCTACCGTGTCGAGAGCTTCGCCCTCTGCTTCCAGCGGGTGATCTGCGAGGTTCCATCCATCAGGCGGGCCAGGGAACTCGCAGCGGCTCCAATCCATCCGCAATACGCCACCCCAGCGCGGAGTACTGGTTACAACCACCGCCGTTTCCTTGCGGCAAGGTGCAAGCACCAAGCCCAAAATACAACCTGCAATGCTGCCGGTCAAAAATCCACAAATCCAGTCCATTTACTTTTTATCCTCCCTGTTGAGCCATTCCAGCGCCGCCGGAAGGCTTGTAAAATCCTCCGTCCAGGCGTCGCCGGTGGTATTGTCCACGGCCACCAGCGCCGGGCAGTTGTCCAAGGTGTGCGACAGGCACAAGAAGCGCTCTCGGGGCGACGTCTTTGTTTTCCATTCGCTGCGCCCGATGTCATTGAAAATCTCTTTGATTTCGTACTCGGGTACAAGGTAGACCTTGGTGCTGTCCGGGGCGGTGCCGCTCCGTGCTTCGTGGTGGGCGCTGCGGACAGCTCCCACCAACAGTGTGCAGGCTTCGTCGATGGCCTCAATGCAGGCCTTTTTGCCGTTGAAGCCGTTGTAGTATTCGATTTTCGCCAGTTCCTCTGCTGTCGTGTTCGGGTCGAGCAGGCGGCAGGCTTCCTCAAGTGTCACTGTGAATTTCCTCCCATTTTGTTATTTCTTCCTGGACCTCTGGAACCTGGAGCAGGTCGTCTATGGCCCGGGTCTCCAGCTCAAAGGCTCTGCTGTGGCAGTAGTAGGTTCGCAGTTCCGTCGCCCGCCAGCTGCGGCACTCTATGTACCGCAGGCGCATGATCGGGGCGGCGGGGTGCATCGGGTCGAGGTGGAGCAGGGTGTCTTGCACAGCCTGGCGGTGCACCGGTGTCCGCTCCAAGCGGTACTGCTTGAGGTATCGCCGCAGCAGGTGCCGCTGTTCCCGGAGGCTCATGTATGGCAAGGGTCACCACTCCCTTTCGCTCTGCGGCGGGGTGAACACCCGGCGTACATCATCCACGCTGGTTACGACGTAGGCGGTGCCGCCTGCAGCGTTGATGGCTACCAGCGTGTGGCGCTGGATGGCACTCAGTTCGCCCACCAGTGGGCGCTTGACCTCGAAGCCGAAGAACTGCCCTTCGTGGCAGCCTACGATGTCCGGGATGCCTTTCTGCTGGTACGGTCCGGCGGCGTCCTTCCACCAAAAGCCGTCCACCTCTTTGCGGAGGTACGCGAGGATCTCTTTCTGGATTTTCGCCTCCGAGGGCACCAGCCTGCGGGCCAGCTTCCTGGCCTCGGTCACGTTGCGGGCTGCGCCTGCATCAACCAGGGCGTGAAGGTATGCGCCCAGCTTTTCGTAGTCGTAGGGGGAAGGAAGCGGGTTTTTGTAGTTCATGCGTTTCTCCAATCTGTCCGCACCTTCCCGGTGCGGGCGTTTTATTTTAGCCGTGGAATTTCCGGGTTGCGGGGTGCCAAATCATTTCCGGGGCGGTTGCTGTACAGACGCAGTGCAGAGCGCCTGCCTCAATGGTCGCTGCTTCGATGTTCGTCCATCCGAAGGAAAGCTTGCCGCACTGCTTGCAGGTGAACTCGAAGCGGGCGACGTTGTCCACCGGCACCTCTGTGCCGCAGAAGCACTTGACCTTGTCGGTGTTCTCCCGGGCGAAGTGCTTGAAGGTGTGGTGGCAGCTCGGGCAGGTGAGTAGCATCAAGCCTTTTGCGCCCCGGGCGCCCGGCTTAGAGGGGGGGGGCGAAGCTGGGGCGAGGCTCGGTCACCGTGCTGATCTTCGGGGTGTCCACGTCCAGGGCGGGGTTGCGCTTGGGCTGCTGGGCGTCGTCCTGTGCCTTTTCGCTGCTGGCCCGCAGTTCGGAGACATCGTGGTCGATGATCTCCTGCAGGCCGTTGAGCTGCCCGCCGTTGAGCTGCCCGCCGTACACGGTAGAGGTCACCACGTCCAGAATGGTTGCCAGGGCGTGGCCGAAAGCCTCGGGCGTAGTCCCGGAGAAGCTCAGGTTAGAGTCGGGGTTCGAGCCGCCACGGTCATGGGGCGTGTGCAGGTCGAGGCTCAAGCGGAACCAGGTGTCATAGGTGGCGTTCTCGTTCTCGGTTTCAGTTTCGGTGCTGCGGGCTTCGTTTGTAGCGTTGATTTCCATGCTCTTTGTCCTTTCTGTCAGTTGAGGTGTTAGGAGTGCTAGTTGCATTCGGCGTTGAATCGCTGAATTTTGAAATCTAGCACCTAGCACCTATATTTTGAAGTGTCGTTTATACACTCTGCGTGGCTGCTCGTTGTTTTGCCTCGCGTCACGAATGTATTTTGTTTTTAGGTGTTAGAGGTGTTAGAAACTTATAAAAGGAGCGCAAAATCGTTTGTTTTTGCCTAACACCTGTGGAGGAAGGCAGGTGCTAGAAAGGTGTTGATGGTGTGTTATGCGTTTTTTCCAACGGAAAAAAGTTGTGCCGTGGACGTTTCACCTTGTCCGGCTGGAAAAGTTACCGCCTGAACTGTTGCGGCTCCCTGCGGGCTTGCACACCGGGCTTAGAAGGGCAAGTCGTCCTTGTCGGTGATCTCCCTGAATCCTGCCGGGTCGGGCGGGAAGTTGTAACTGTTGTTACCGCTTAACTGCGAATCTTCGCTGAATTTATAGTGGTTACTGGTTACAACATTATTTTATAGTTGCTATTTGAGTGTCAGTTGCTTTGCGGCTATTTTTCGCCCGTCACGAATGTTTAATGTTTTTTGTTGTAACTGTTGTAACTTTTTATAAAAGACTCGAATTTTCGCTATTTTTTTGTTACGACAGTCAGACCTGATGTTGTAACCCTTGTTGTGACCCTTGTTGTTACCTTAGAAAGGCAAGTCGTCCTTGTCGGTGATTTCCCTGAAGCCTGCCGGGTCGGGCGGGTTTTGTAGAGCTTCCATGTCTATAGAGACCATGCGCACTGGACGTCCGCCAAACCTTTTGACAATCTGGAACCCTCTGCCGCTTGTCGGCATTTCTATAACGTCGTTCTCCGCCAGCCAGTTCATGGTTTTTCGGTAGGAGAAACCGCCTTTTTCCAGCGCTTCCCGCAGGATGGTGGGCAGGATGAACGCCGTGCCGTCCTCAATGCTGCCGTACCTCTGGCCGATGGCGTTGGTGCCAGTGAAGCTGTTGGCATTGGCGCTGATCCAGTCGCTGATGTACTGGGCGGCCTGTTCGTTCACGTCCGGCTGTTCCTGTTCTTGGATGCCTGCCGTGATGCAGTTCGCCATGTGCTGCGCTTCCATCTGCGCCGTTTCGGCGTCCTCTCCGAAGATGCAGCGGGAGAGCATCTGATCTGCAAGGGTCACTGTGGCAACCGCTGCGGTGTGGCTGCCGTTCCGGGTCCCCATGAGCGCCCGGATGCGTTCCAGCACCTCGCTGTATTCGTCTATTATGGCGTTGTCGCCCATGTCCAGGATGTACTGGATGAATGCCGGGCCTGCCCAGCCGCAGTTCAGCGCTGCCTGTTGGTGCATATCGCTGGCACTGGTTTCGTCCTCGAAGGGGGCGCCCACTACTTCCAACACGCGGGTGCTGACGCCAGTCTGGCTGTTCGCCTTGCCTATGGGTTCTTCGCCAGTGGCCAGAATTACGCTGCGCCAGGTGCGAAGCTCCTGCAGGCCGCCGTCTTTGCTGCCTCGGCTGCGGCCTGTGCCGTTGGCCAGCATATACACGATCTTTTCCAGGCCCTCTTGCTTGTTGCCTGCAAGCTGGCGCTCGTCTATACCGAGCGGGAGGTCGCAGTAAAAGCCAGCCATTCGCTCAAGCGCCACCTGGGTTGCGTTGAAGTTTGCCATGAGCCGCTCCGGGTCGCCCCAGGCAGACAGGGCTGCTTTCAGGGCTGCGGTCTTACCGCCCCGGCTGCCGCCCCAGTTGTACACGAAGAAGATTCGCTGTTTGATGATCGCCAGCAGGGGGGCGGCGAAGCTGGCGGCCAGTATGAAGCGGAACCGGGGGCGGCTGCGGTGCGGAGCCATGCTTGCCACCCAGGCTTCCAGGGTGCCGTTTTTGCAGTAGGCGGTAGCCCAGCGGGTCATGCTGGGTTCGATGTCCAGCACCATGTCCTGGGCGTGGCCGGGAAGGAAGCGGTGGTTTGACTGCCAGCCGAAGGTGGAGGTGCTTTCCTGCAGGCCGAGGGCGTCGATGTTTTCTTGCTCCAAGGCGCCAAGGAAACGCACCACTTGCTTTGCATTCTCGCTGGTTACGGTGCAGCCCTTGTCCGCCAGCACCGTAATGCTGCGGCTCTGGAAAATCATAGAGCGAGGGAAAATCGCGTCGTGCCACCTACCGTCCCGCTTCCAGGCGACCTCTATCTTTTCTTCGCCGGTGTCAGTCTTTTTGAGGCGCTTGGTCAGGATGATCGGCGTCCGGCAGACGCAGACCGGCTGTTCTGTCTTTTCGTCGATGCGGCTGATTCCGAACTCGCCGTACTGCCAGCCGGGCGGCTGCCGCAGGTTCTTGGGTGCGCCCTCAATCGCCACCGGGAGGGCGTCGTCGAGGTGTTCCAAGTCCAGTGGCTGCGCCGCTGCCAGCAGTTCTTCCAGCTTGTCCTGGGCGGCTTCCTTGCCCAGGTCGAGGTACAAGGCGGAGGGGTCTTTCTGCCCGCCGTCTGCGCAGGAGAAGGTTTCAACTCCTCCATCAAAGCCGGCATCTTTCAGGGCGTGAGCCACCTTGTCCAGGAAGGTTTGGCCGCCCTGGTCGGGTTCCTTATGGATGTAGAGCGTTTCTATCCCCTTGAGGCTCTCCGCCCATTCCGGCTTGAACGTGGAAGCTCCCGGAATGCCCAGGGCGGGGTAGCCGAGGAACCAAAGGGTTTGCGCGTCACTCTCTCCCTCCACCAAGATACAGCTGCCTGCGATCTCTAAGCCCTCTTTGCGCCAGAGGCCGTAGGGCAGCATATTTCCCGCCGAGCCGAAGCCCCACTTGAACTTGTGCGGCCCCATGCGCTTGCGGGTGACCTTTGGCTTGCCGTCCTCCCCGAAGTAGGGAATTTTGACGTAGGGGGTGCCGTCCTTTTCCTTGCCGTCCTCCAGGCTGCAGACCATCCGCAGCCAGTCCGCCGGGAGGTTCTTTTCTTTGGCGTAGTCGTCAACGGTGTAGTTTTGGCGGGTTGGTTCCTTTTTGGTTTCGTCAACGCCATGCTCGCGGAGAATCCGCTTGTATGCGTCGGCGTTTGAGCAGCCGTCCAGCTCCGCTCTGAAGCTGACGTAGTTGCCCGCCTTGCCGCAGGCGAAGCAGACGAATTTGCCGGTTTTGAGATCCACGGAAAAGCTGGGTTTGCGGTCGTCGTGGAAGGGGCAGAGGCTTGTCATGCGCTCTTTTTTATATTCGGGTTTCTGCACGAACTTGCTGTATTCTTCTTTATAGTTCAGCAGTTCGTCGAGGTTTACTTTATCCACGTTTGTCCTCCAAGTCGAAAAAAGTTGCGGGCTGCAAGGCTGTTACCCTGCAGCCCGCACCGGGTCATTCGGAGGTTGTGGTATTAGAAGGGCAGGTCGTTTTTGTCGCTCACCGTAGCAAAGCCGTCAGCGTCGGTCTGTGCTGCGGGCTGCTCTGCTTCCTCCACCACAACAGGAACCGTGGAGGCTACGCTCTTAATCCAGGCCACCGTGGGCTTTACCTGTTCAATCTGTGCCGGGGTCAGGTCGCCCGCCTTGGAGAACACGCAGCTGCTGTATGTGATGCCGTCTGCGCTCTTCTCCCGCTTGAGCTTGATGGTGGTGAGTACGCTGGAAGTGCGCTTGCCCTTTACCACCAGGCGCTTTGCGACGTAGTCCTTAAAGGCCCGCAGGCTCGTAGGAGGCAGGGAAATCAGGACGGGCAGCACTTCGCCGCTACGCAGGAGGTAAATGCGGTGACCGTTCTTGCAGGCCTTGCCGTTGCCCTTGCTGCTGCTGCCGAACTGGTTGAAGGGGCAGGTGGAGCAGTCCCGGACTTCACCGGTCTTGATGTCCAGACCCTGCTTTCCGTCCGCGCTGCTGCAGTCCGGCACGTTGTTGCTGCCGTCGAATTCGCCGGGCCAGTAGCTGTTGACGGCGTGGTGGTGCAAAATTACGCCGGTCAGAGACTGTACCGTTTCGGGGTTGTCCGGGTCGTCGCCGGAAAGCTCAAAGGCCAGGCCGCCGCCGCTGGGAATCTTCACGGTATCAAAGGGAATCTGGCCGAGGCCGTCCAGCTCTTCCTTGATGAGGTCAGTGACCTCGCTGCTGATGGGTGCCAGAGCGAAGCTCTGAACCGCGGTCAAAGCGTTTTCGTTTGCCATGGTGTTTATCCTCCCTTACTGTTTCCGGCTGCTCTTGCGCCGGGTGACGTCGTTGAAGCTGTACACGTTCACGCAGCCCTCGAATTCCTCGGGAAGCTCGTCGTCGTTTTCCTCTGCCAGGTTGCTCATGGCACCCTGCAGGCTCTGGGCGTTGACCGTTTCTTTGATCGGGTCGCCCAAGCCGTTGGCGCGGAGGGCGTCCATCAGTTCAGCGTCCTTGCCTGCGGCCTTGCTGTATTTGGTTTTGGGCGTCAGGGTGTAGGAGTAGCCGTTCCGGGTGATCTGCGGGGTTTCGTCCTCGATCATGGCCGTTGCGAGGGCGTCCCGGGCTGCCTCGATTGCCCGATTGTTTGCCTTGGCTTCCTCTGCCAGGCGGTCCTTTTCGTCCAGCAGGGCACGGTATGCGTCAACCTGTTCAGGAATCGTCATTGTTGTTCTTTTCCTCTCTTCCTTTGTGTTTTGTCCGCCGGGGGCGTTGGTTCGCCATTTGCTCCTTCATGGTAGCCCAGCGGCAGTTGTTTGGGCTGTATCCGCCATCGTTGTTGATGCGGTCTATTGTGAGCCCTTCTTGGTATCCGTTAGAAAGCGCCCAGGTCTGAAAGGCGGAAAAGTCGTGCAGCCATTCCTGGCAGACCGTAATCCCGCGCCCTCCGTAGTCTTTAAAGCGCTTAGCATGCGGATTTGTACAGCGGTGCTTCATGCTCGCCCAGACGTTGTAGAGTTTGGTAAACCTTCCGCCGTGAATGGTCTTGACCTCGGCAGCTTTCTTTTTCTGGAAACACCCACAGCTTTTGGTGTGCCCGCTTCGGAGCTGCCTGGCTCTAACATCAAGTTCGTTTCCGCACTTGCAGCGGCAGTGCCAAACAGCTTCCTGCCCGGTCTTGCTGATGTAGTTCGGAGCCCGGCGGGTAACCGTCAGGAGCCCGAAGGTTTGCCCGGTTAGGTCTTTGGCAAAGCGTCCTTTTGGCATTTTCAGTCACCTCCGAAGTATTGCTTCCAGTCGTCTACAATCGACCTCGCTATGTCTTGTTTTTTTGCCAGCGCTTCCAGCACCCGGTCATCTATGCTGTTCTCCACAAGAAGGTGAATGTAAGTCACCGGGTTGTGTTGCCCAATACGGTGAATCCGGGCGAGTGCCTGGGCGTAGTTGCTCATGTTGAAGTCGAGGCTGTAAAAAACTGCGGCGCTGGCAGCGTGAAGCGTTATGCCGAGGCCGGCTGTCTGAATCTGCGCCACAAAGACCTTGGTTTCCGGGTTCTGTTGGAAGTCGTCCACTATGCCGCCCCGCTCTGCCTGCGGAACGTCGCCGTAGATCGAGCCGTACTTGATGCCCTTCTTTCGGAGCAGGTTCTCAATGGCTGCGATCTCGGGGCGGAAGCGGGCGAAAATTACCAGCTTTTGCCCGGCGTCTAAAACATAGTCGTCCAGAATGTCCTCCAAGGCGTCCAGCTTGGCGGTTCCGATCTGCTGCGGGCGGGTGCCGTCGTCGGTCTGCGTGAAGCCGCCGGTGAGCTGCATCAAGCGGAGCATTTTGGTCAGCACCGTGGTTGCGGTTATGCTGTCGCCACCCGCAAGCTCTGCAAAGCTGGATTTTCGGAGTTGGTCGTAGAGCTTGCGCTCCGCCGGGCTGAACTTCACATATCGGTTCTCGAAGGTCTGCGGCGGGAGGTCGAGGCATTCGGCTTTGGTTACACGGTAGGCTATGGAGTGTTCTTTCTGTATGAGCTGCTCCATGTGCTGGTAGCCTATGATCTGATGCTGTCCGTAGCCGCCCATTACGCAGTAGCGGTTTCGGAAAGCGAAGAAGTTCGAGCCGAAGACCGCCGGGTCTAAAAAGCGGTACTGGCTGTACAAGTCCACGGCGTTGTTTTGCACCGGGGTTCCGCTCAAGGCCAATTTATAGCGGGCCTTGTCGCCGAGCTTGTGCAGGGTTTTGCTCTGGGCGGCGCTGTGGTTCTTGATGCGCTGGCTCTCGTCGCAGATTATCAGGTCGGCGTCGTACTCCACCAGGGCGTCAAAAATTCCGTCCCGGTGTGTGCTCTCGTAGTTGATGACCGCGATCTTGAGCGAGGCGAAAGGCCAGACCTCCAAGGCGTCCAGACCTTCCAGGCGCTTTTTCTTTTCTCCCAGCAGGGTTTCGCAGTGGTAGGGGAAAGCAGCGAACTGCTGCAGGTCGTGCGGCCAGACGCTGCACACGCTGGTCGGGGCTACTACCAGCACCCGCTCGATACGGTGCTGCTGGTACAGGGCGCCCATGATTGCGATTGCTGTTAGGGTCTTACCTAACCACACCCCATTTCGGGGCTATTCAAACAGAAGGCCGAAGCCCTTCCCAGGCTGCTCTCTGTTTGTCATGTGGCATCACCTCTCTTTCCGACAGGCGGCACTGCTCCGAACGTCAAAAGGCACATGTTCGCGGCTCTCACTTGATGTGTGTAAAGTTTAGCTTTGACCGGGTACTCTGCCAGAGGCTTCGGGTCTTTTGCTTCCCGCTGCTGTTCTACATGGCGGGCAATCCCTGCCAGGCGCTCCCGCTCGTTCTCCACGAAGTCCGGGAGAGTGAAGCGGTTATGCAAGGCGTTGAGGGCGTCCAGGCTGACCGGGCCGGTCATGGTGCGCGTGGTTTTGTTCCAGCGGAAAATCCCCATGCGCTTGAGCTGTTCGTACCGCAGCGGCTCTATCTCGGCCAGTATGATCTGGCCGTGCTGCAGGGCTATTTTCATTTCTGTATGCGTCCCCTTTCTGTGATGTTGTCCCTCGTTCCCACCCTCCGCCACCTGCACTACTCCACGGGCGGCGGCTTCCAAAAGGGGTTACAGAGTCACCTTGACCTTGCCTGCGGTGATCTCATCCCACAGGGCAGTTTCCAGGTAGCGCATGACAGCGTCCCGGGCGGCCAGCTTCCACATCCCGCCGTCTGCTGCGGTCAGGCTGATGCTGCGGTCATCGTAGACCCGGAACACGAACTCGCTTTCGGGCTGCTCCACCTCCTGGAAGGTGCGGTAGGGCGCCAGGGTTACGATGGGGCGGACCGCCTTGTTTTCCACGAAGCTGACACCCTTGCGCACCTGCACCGTCTGCGTGATGCCGTTGTCGTCGCTCTTGACGCTCTGGTCAAAGCTCATGTGAGAGAGCAGGTCGAGGATGTAATCCACGTCGTTCTTTTCGCCCTCGGGCGCCCGCTGGAACATGGAGCGGAGCTTGATCATTGCCTCGTCGAAGCTCCAACGTACATCCTCCACCAGCGGCGGGAGGTCGCTGGCCGTTGCGTGGTAGGGCTGCCAGCGGTGCAGCTCGTCCTTGGGGTTCGGCGTGGTGAAAACCTCCACGTCGCTGTAGGTATTGCAGGAAACGTAGAGCGGCGGCCTCTCGGTCTGGCTGTCCACCTCGCTCTTGATAAGCACTACCAGGGCGTTCAGGCTGCGGGTGCGGACCCTTTCCGGCTTGGGAATCTCAGGAGGCTCGATCTCCGTGAAGTCGCTGCCGGTCACCAGGAGGGCGCGGTCTTTGACCTCTACGATCTTCGGCTCTGCGGCCTTCTTGCCCAGTTCGGTGAGGGTGTTGATCGCGTCTGCGAGGAAGCTGTTCTTGATGTCCATTGTGTGGTCCTTTCTTTTTATGCGGTGTGAATGTCGGCGAACTTGAGAACCTTGCGCTCCGGGGCCTCGCCACCGTAGGTGTCGAACTGGCCGGGAATCTGCGGGGTAAGCTCCACAGCTACGGCGTGGCCGCCCTCCTGGCCGACCGCAAGGGCGGTCTTGACCGGGTGCAGGGCCGCCAGGGTGCTGGAAGCGGTAGCGCTCACCTCAACGTGCTGGCGCTCCTCGTCCGGCTCCAGGGTGATCTTCACCGTGATGGTGCGCTTGGCGGTGGCCTTGGTGTTCGGGTCGCTGATGTTCTGAATCACGCGGCCCATCTCGTAGTCCAGGCGCTCCTTGATGGCGCCGTTGGCCATGTCAATCAGGCTGCTTGCTTTGGTCTGTTCCATGTCGTGCCTCCTTTGGCTTTGTGGGTGGATGTTCGGGCAGGGGCTGCGGCCTCACCTTCTTTCGTGGGTATAGTCCAGCAGGCGGCGAAGGGCCAGGCCGAGGTTATAACCCAGGCGGTCGAGCCGTCCGGCCTGGTCGAGAGCCAGGAAAATCCCAGCTGCAAGCACCAGCACTTCGTAAACCAGAACCCCGGTATAGAGCGGGGCGCGCGCTGCGGCCTGTCCTTCGGTGCAGCCGAACTTCATCAAAATTCTTTCCATTCCCTTCGTTGCCTCCTGTTAGTTTCTCGTATCGGCAGTGTTGAAAGCCTGTGGAAAAGTGTGGAAAAATCACCTCTTTTTGGGCGTTTCCCGTGTCCGGGGTTTCTCGCTCACGGCCGCCAGAGTTTGGTAGGCCGGGGCGGTGTTTACGGTGTACGGCACCCGGACGCCCGCCGTTGTGCTGCGGGTTGTGCCGTCCGGGAAGTGGTTCGTGATCTTCATGCGGGTCACCTTGTCTTTTGAGCCGCCCTCCCTTATACTTAGGAGGCGGGCCGCTGCAACGGCCTAGTTTCCAAGAAAGGAGGTGCTTTGCTTTTGTGGGTTTATCGTTCGCCCGCCGGAACCTTTTCTATCAAGCAAAACCCGGACGGAAGGTATGGTCTTTTTGTCGGGTCTGAGTGTTTCGGCTCTTACTCCACCCCGGTGCAGGCTGCTGATGACGTATATCTGCACGTCACCGGCTGTACTGAGTGGGATATGCTTGACGGTAAAGTTTCGGGTGAGCCTACCGATCTAAGCGAGTGGGAAAAGGTTTAATCTTTGGCTTCGGCGGGTGCTGTCTCTTGCAGTGCCCGCCGAAGTCTTTCCAGGGTCACTGAAATATGGTTCAGGGTTCTAATGCCCTGCTGGACTGCTTCCAGCCGTTCTTCGCTGGGCGGGGCGGCGTCCATGTACGTTTCAACGTAGCCGCAGTAGTGAGTTGTCATTTTGGCGAGGCTGGCTGAAGCCTGCTTAATCAAGCAGTGTTCAAGGCTGGCTATTTCGCCGCCGGAAAGCTCCTGCGCTTCCGCACCTGCCAGAAAGGCGTTGAAGGCTGCGGTCAGAATCGGGCGTTTGTCTATCGGGGTCTTTTTGTAGATCTCGATGATCTCTTGGGCGTCCAGAAGGTCTTTTTCGGTCACGTTCTCACCCCCCTCACCCTGCCCGCTCGGTGATGCTGCGCTGGGTAGCCATGCCCAGCATCACGCCGTTTAAGACCAGTTGCTCTTCCCGGGTCGCGCTTTTGAAGGCCGCAACCACTGCCGCGATCTCGGCGGCGCTGGGGGCGTTGTTCTTCTCTGCGGTGTTGTTCTTCATGTTGCTGGTTCACCTCCGTGTGGTATGTTTATCAAACCGTTTGGTTTGGTACACAAACAGTATAGTTTGTTTAGCGGAAAAAGTCAAGTTAAAAATCGAACGAAAAAGTTTGATTTTTGGAAAACAGTGTGGTATCATAGGGGACGAAAGGAGGTGATAAGATGGAAGGAGCGAACGAAAGAATCCGAGAGCTGCGCACCGAGTTGGGACTGAACCAATCCGAGTTCGGCGAACGAATCGGCGTGAAAAAGTCAGTGGTCAGCACGATGGAATCGGGCAGAACCAACCTGACAGCTCGGAATACAGATTTAATCTGCAAGGAGTTCAACGTCAGCCGAGAATGGCTGCTGAACGGTACCGGGGAGATGTTCCTGCCGGAAAGTTCCGGCACTGTGGACGCCCTGGCTGCGCAGTACGATCTGACCCCGCTGGAACGGGACATGGTAGAAAATTACTGCAAGCTGTCCAAAGCCCAGCGGCAGGCGTTCTGGGATGTGATGCAAAAAATCATTGGTTCCTCTGCGCAATCCGGAAGCGCAGAGGCCTCTCCGCCAGGTTCCGGGGTAGCGGCTGCCGAGGCCGCCTACGAAAAGAACTTTGGTACTGCATCCGGCACCCCAGATGCCGAAGCTACGAGTATGCACGAAGACACCGGCTAAAATGAAAAAAAGCCACGTCCCGGTTGGGGCGTGGTCTTTGGTGGTAAAACAAAAAAGCGCCGACCCTCTGGAAAGGGTCAGCGCTGGGGCCAGTGCTACAACACAAAAAAAGTGAGGTGGCCGCTTCCTGCTGGAACAGGGGGCTGCGCCACAAAGCACAGGCAGTTGGCATGGAACCGACTGCCTTTATTGTAGCACGTCGCCCTGAATTTGAAAAGGGGTGATTTTATTCGCGATATGGATTCCGCCCGCCTGCGGGTGGCGTGCTATGTCCGCGTCAGCACGAGAGAGCAGGCCGAAAAAGGCTATTCTGTCAGCGAGCAGCAGGAGCGTCTAAAGGCGTACTGTCTGGCGAAGGACTGGGTGGTTGCCCAGGTCATCACCGATCCGGGTTTTTCCGGGGCAAAGCTGGAACGTCCGGGTATGCAGCAGCTGATCTCCCTTGTGCAGACGAAAAAGTGCGGTGCTGTTTTGGTCTGGAAGCTGGACAGGCTGTCTCGCTCCCAAAAGGATACCCTGTATCTGATCGAGGACGTGTTCCTGAAAAACGGCTGCGCCTTTGTTTCCATGAACGAAAACTTTGATACCTCCACGGCGTTTGGCCGGGCTATGATCGGCATCCTGTCGGTGTTCGCCCAACTGGAACGTGAGCAGATTCGGGAGCGCATGGCAGTTGGTCGTGTGGGTCGGGCAAAAGCCGGCCTTTTTCACGGCGGCGGTTATGCACCTATCGGCTACGACTACAAGACCATTGCCGAGGGCGGCGATGGGCTTGTGGTGAACGAGTACGAGGCCATGCAGGTGCGGGAGGTGTTCTCTCTGTACCTCCAAGGCTGGCCGGTGAACCGCATTCGTAAATATATGGCTGCGCACTACACCACCAAGGACGGCGACTGGGGGTCTGATACCACAGTGCGGGACGTCCTCAAAAACCCGCTGTACACTGGGAAGATAAACTGGGCGAAAAAGGTGTACGATGGTCAGCATGAACCGCTGATCTCACAGGAAACCTTTGACGCTGCCGCTGCCCGGCTTGCCACCTCAAGCTGGAAGCGTACCTGTTCGGATGGTATGGAGCGGAATTCTCCGTTCAAATCCACCCACCTGCTAGGTGGTATTATTTGGTGCGCCCGCTGCGGCGCCCGGTACTTTGCCAGCGGCAATTACTCGGGCAGGGGCGAGAATAAGCGCTACTGGCCATACTACGTTTGTTACTCTCGGGCAAAATCCGCAAAGCACATGATCCGCGACCCAAACTGCCAGAATGACCGCTGGGCGGTGGCGAAGCTGGACGCTATTATAGAGGGCGAGATTCGGAAGCTGGCGTTTGACCCGGCGGCGCTTGAGCTGGCGGTGTCCGGGCCGCAGCAGGACGAAGATGTAGCCCAGCGCCGGGCTGCGCTGCAACAGCGCCTGAACGATCTGCGGGCGCAGATGGGGCGTGTTCTGGACTTGTACCAGATGGGCGGTTCACTGCCTGCCTCTATGGTCGGAGACCGCGTGGCAAAGCTCCAGGCGGAAATTGACGGCGTGGAAGCCGCCCTGGCGGAGGCCGTAGAGGAGCCGCCCACCCAGCGCCTGGATGCTGCCCGGGCTGCTTTGGTCGGGGCGGAAGATGTTCTGGACAATGGGACGCTGGACGAAAGGCGGGAGCTTGTCCATAGCCTTATCCGCCGTATAGATCTGGACGGGGAAAATATTGATATACATTGGAGCTTTTCCCCTGAGGCGTAGTTGATAGGTGGTATATATGGAAAAATTGCATTTCAAAGTATCGTCGCCTGAGAGCTTTATTAAACTGGCCTGTACCATTCTTTTTGAGCGGAAAGAGGAACTGCTGGAAGATTACGGCTCTACTTGGCACGATGTGTTTGACGGGGATGCAGGAGATCAACATTTTCAGCGGTTCATGGAAGACTTGTTTCCGAACGGCTGCACGGTTGGGGAAAGCGAACTGAATCTGATAACAAACCGGGCGGTTCATTTTCTAAAAACGGATGAGGCTTGCCTTGATATAAAAGCGAACCATGACAAAGCGCGCTTTACATATTGGGTTTATTTTGCTCCTGAGCATAAGGTCTACGCGTGCAGTTTTGCGCGGCACGAGGAAACCATTATTGGTATTCTCACCGCATTTTTTGGCAAGTCGATTGGGGATTATAGTTTGTGCGCCTTGAAACAGTTTATTCTAAATTCCTTTGAGATTAAATCCGATAATTCATCTGTGCGGTCAATCGCAGAGGATGTGCAATACATTCAAGAATCGGCTTTCTTTAGGAGCATTGGAGCGTACAAAGAATAAAAGCACAAAGGCCGTCCGTGCTGGGCGGCCTTTATGCTATTTACTAAATTTCTGAGAGTTTTTTGTCGCCTTTTTGTGAGGCGTTGGGAGCTCGCTTGAGAATAAGAAACGTAGGCAGGTTATTTATCCGCCCTGATATAACTACTGCAAACCTCCACATGCCGGGTTCGTGGAAAAAGGTCCACCGGCTGCACCTTCTCCGCATGATACCCGTGCTCTTCGAGCCATGCGGCATCTCTTGCGGCGGTGGAGGGGTTGCAGCTGACGTAGACCACCCGGCGGGGGGACATCTGGACGACGGCGGAAA
>OIXX01000207.1_pt1 | contig 44612 bp, 41 predicted proteins | sample 1588161 | NCBI WGS metagenome assembly OIXX01 (sample SAMN03283274) | human gut metagenome | biome: human-associated habitat; material: feces | host: Homo sapiens | place: Peru | collected 2012 | reverse complement strand
GTAGATAACATATTAGCAGAGCCGGAGGCTCGCAATACCGCTCCATGTATCGCTTATGCCTGTTGGAAGATTCAGAAGAAGCATCCTGATGCCAACATCGTGGTGACACCATCCGATGCCCTCGTCATCAACACCTCGGAGTATCAGCGAGTGCTCAGCAAGGCATTGAGCTATACATCCGATAAGAACGCCATTGTTACCATCGGTATCAAGCCAAGCCGCCCAGAGACAGGCTATGGCTATATCGCCGCAACAGAGTCAACATCCGTAGATGAAATCTACAAGGTTGAGGCTTTCAAGGAAAAGCCAAATCAGGAGACAGCCGAGCAATACCTTGCCGCTGGCAATTACTATTGGAATGCCGGAATCTTCGTATGGAACATTGATACTATCAGTAAGGCAATCCGAACCTTCCAGCCTCAGCTTACCAGCATCATGGACGAGATGGCACCTTCTTTCTATACCGAGCAGGAGAAAGAGGTAGTCGGCAAACTCTTCCCAACTTGCGAGAAGATCAGCATTGACTATGCTGTAATGGAGAAGTCAAAGGATATCTTTACTCTGCCAGCCGAGTTCGGCTGGAGCGACTTAGGCAGCTGGGGCAGTCTCCGTACCTTGCTCTCACAAGATGAGGATGGCAATGCCAAGGTAGGCAAGGACATCCGATTGTATGAATGCAAGAACTGCGTGGTACATGCAGCTGATGAAAGCAAGGTGGTTGTTCAAGGATTGGATGGCTATATCGTAGCCGAGAAGAATGGACAACTGCTTGTCTGCTCAATGAAAGAGGAACAGAGAATTAAAGAATTTGGAATGTAATATATGTCAAATCAAACATCAGATAATAACAAGCGGATAGCTAAGAATACTTTGCTTCTTTACTTCCGTATGCTCTTTATGATGGTGGTGTCGTTGTATACGAGCCGTGTCATATTGAATGCGTTGGGAGTGGAGGATTTTGGAATACATTTCTGTCAACCGTAAACACATTTTTAAGTTCGTTGCTTCGTGCAAGCTTAACGCAATACATATAAAAACAATTAAAACGTAAAACATATATTTAATGTCAAATCAAACATCAGATAATAACAAGCGAATAGCTAAGAATACTGTTTATCTTTATTTCCGAATGATGGTAACGGTGTTGGTGAGTCTATATACTTCAAGAGTGATTTTGAAAACATTGGGTGTATCTGATTTCGGAGTTTATAATGTCATGGGTGGCATTATAGGCATGTTGGGATATGTTAACTCATTGTTGGCAGGAGGTACATCACGATTCCTGACTATTGGTTTGGGACAAAATGACATGCCAAGGTTGAAGTTGATATTTTCAACTTCATTTACTTTATGCGTAGCATCTGCTATCTTGATTCTGCTATTGGGAGAAACTGTAGGTCTATGGTTTGTCAATTCACAACTGAATATTGATCCTTCAAGAATGGAAGCAGCAAATTGGGTATACCAATGCGCTTTGTTGTCTTCTGCGTTGACTGTAGTTCAGACAGTCTTTACTGCTTCTATTATTTCTCACGAAAAAATGTCAATCTATGCATATATGAGTATAGTGGATGTCTTTTTTAAATTAGGCATCGTATTTATGTTATTATGGTTTGATTTTGATAAGCTCAAACTTTATGCATTGTTGATGTTTATTGTTAACGCAATAGTATTTGTTATATATTATTTGTACTGTAAGATAAATTTCGATGAAATAAGGACTAAGCTTTCTTTGAATCGGGAATTGTTCAGGGAGATGTTCTCTTATTCAAGTTGGAATATGATAGGTGGTTTTTCAGGAGTGTTGAATAACTATGGTATTAATATACTTCTTAATATATTTTTTGGAACTATAGTAAATGCCTCGCGAGGCGTAGCTTTGCAGGTGAATAATTTGGTGCAGCAGTTTTATTCAAACTTTCAGATGGCTTCCCAACCGCAGATAATGAAATACTTTGCGCAAGGAAAAATAGCGGAAATGTCTCATTTGATAGTCAATAATTCAAAGTATTGTTCTTTGATTTTGTTATGTCCTATTATTCCAATTTTTATATATGTCGATAAGTTGCTATATATATGGTTGGGGCAAGTACCAGAGTATAGTTGTTCCTTTGTGCGTATAACATTGATCTATACATTCCTGTGTTCCATTGATGCACCTGTTGGCATGGGTATCCATGCTGTAGGGAAAATGAAACTGCCGAATTGTACAACGGCAATAGTGAATTTTATGAATTTTCCTGTTGTATACTTGGTTATTAAGTTGGGTGCGAATCCTATCGTCAGCTATTGCTTTACTCTAACAGCTTTGCCTATTAATATATGCATTGACTTATTCATTTTAAAGAGATATACAGGTTTTCCTGTGACAGACTTTGTAAGAAAGGCTTTGATACCTATTGCTTATATTGCAATCATTGGAGCAGTATTACCAATAGCAATTGCATATTTTTTGCCGGATACGATATTTATGACAATATTAAAGTGTGTCATATCCGCAATTTATGTGGCTGTAGTTATCTTCTTTTTAGGTTTGTCAGAGAGAATGAGAAATAAGGTGTTAATCAAACTAAAAGTTAAGCATGAGAGTAATTGATAAAGTACGACTATTCTGTAAAGTGAATTGGTTGCGAACTGTTTACTTTAATTATAAGTATTTACCTTTTTGTCAGGCTAAACATTTGCCAATACTTCTTTATCATCCTGGGATGATATGTGGAAAAGGTTCTTATATTATAGATATAGAACAGGACAAGGTAAAGTTTGGTATGCTAAAACTTGGTGTCAAGAATGAAAATTCTATTTTGACAAAAACAGGTATTTGTATTTCAAATTCAGGAAAAGTCATATTCAAAGGCTCGGGGGTGATTGGCAATGGCAGTTCCTTGACTATCGGCAAGGATGGTATATTACAGATGGGTAGAAACTTTGGCATCACAGGAGATGTTTCCATACATTGCTATGAGAGCATAAATATTGGTGATTTCTTTTCATGTTCTTGGAATGTTTCTATAGATGATACGGACCATCATAAACTGATGGATGTAGAGCATAATAAAGAAAAAGCAGAAACAAAGCCTATAACAATAGGTAATAATGTGTGGATTTGCCAACAGGTGACGATGTTGAAGGGAAGTAACCTTCCTGATTGGACTATCGTTTCTTCAAATTCCTTGGTGAATAAAAAATACCTTACCCCCCCCGTATTCGGTTTTGGCAGGTATGCCTGCTAAGGATACGGGGAGGAAGATAAAGAGAGTAGATATTGAAGGTTTTATTGCAAGACATAATTGGAATATAACCGAGGGATTGAAAATTTTTAATTGTTAAAAAATGGACTTGAAAATAAAAATACTGAATGTGTTGAAACGCTTTTATCCGCAGGAGCCTTTTACTATTTGTAATGACTATGTTCAGAAGAAAGGGCAGATTGCTAATGATTATATTTATCAAAGATTAAGTTCTTCTCCTACAGAACCTTTAATGATTGCTAAGTTTGGCACGGTAGAGCTAGGCGTTGTTGGAGCTTATGAGTTGAAATATAATTATAGAATAGCTTCATATTTAAAGGACTTTATGAAAGGCAGAGTTTCTTTATATAGTTCTAAGGTATTAAATTCTTTGTGTAAACAAGCAGGTTTCTTCCCAAATGACATAGAACTCGGTGATCAATATTATAGATTAATGTTAGATGATATGCAAGATATCGATATTTTAGCATCGTATATTTATGAAGAGAAGTATGTCAACAAATATCTAAAATGTAAAAGAGTTGATTTGGAAGGATATTATGCTCCTTTCTTGTGGAAAAATCCATGGACAAAATATCTGAAAGGGAAAAAAGTGTTGGTGGTGCATCCATTTGTTGATTCCATACGTTATCAGTATGAAAATAATAGATGCAAATTGTTTGATGAACCTGACGTTTTACCAGAGTTCGCAGAACTCCATACAATAAAAGCGGTTCAAACCATTGCAGACCAAGAGGATTCTAGATTTGAAACATGGTTTGATGCTTTGCAATATATGAAGGACGAAATCTCAAAAGTAGATTTTGATGTAGCATTGATTGGATGTGGAGCATATGGAATGTGTTTGGCTGCTCATGTAAAGAGAATGGGCAAGCAGGCTGTTCATTTAGCAGGTTGGACCCAAATGCTTTTTGGAATATATGGGGAAAGATGGATTAAGGATCAGCCGCAATATGCTCAATTTATCAATGATTATTGGATAAGGCCTTTGGAGAGTGAAAAACCTAAGGGAGCTGAAAAGGTAGAGGGTGGATGTTATTGGTAAAACTTATAGTTTTTTAGTAAAGTAAATACGCAATGAAGCCCAGTATCTTTGTATCTTGGTATGTTAATTTAACTCTGAGTGTGAAGTACGCACTTTATGCTTTTGACTGCACTTGCAAAAGGCTAACTTTCAAAAGTACAATAAAATATTAATTAAAACTACTATTGCAGAAAAATGCGAGACGACTCAATATCAATAGCTAAAGCAACAGCTATTCTTTTAATGGTTCTGGCTCATACATGTTTTTCCACGTATGCTAATCATTGGATAAATATGTTTCATATGCCATTATTCTTTTTCTTTGCAGGATATTGCTTCAAGGATAAATATTTGGATATGCCTAAAGTCTTCCTGAAAAAGCGTATTCTTGGTTTGTACAAACCATTTGTGAAATGGAGCATTATCTTTCTCTTATTACATAATGTTTTCTTTTATTTGAATATTTATAATAGTGAATATGGTTTTAGAGGAAGTGTTTCATACCTTTATGCATGGAAGGATTTTATAATAGGCATTATTCATATAATAACAAGAATGACCGATAATGAGCAATTATTGGGAGGATATTGGTTCTTAAAATCTCTGTTAGTTGGCTCTTTGATTGGTTATGTATTTATAAAATATTTTAAGAAAAGATTATTCGGGGGGTATTTTGCTAAGCATGACAATCGGCTTGGCTTTCTTTCATAAGAATATTCCTTATTTTTGTATAGGAGCGCGAGAGTTTTTCTCTGCATTGTTCTTCTTTGCAGGATATTGTTATAAATCGTCGAGAATAAATATTCATGAGAGGTTTGTCGTTGTTCCAGTTAGTATATTTTTTGTAACATTTGGCGTACATTTTTATCAAGCGACCTTGTTGAGTTTTCAAGGGTGGCAAGTGATTCCTTACGGAGTTACAGCCATAATTGCTATTTTGGCTGTTTTTTATCTAAGTAAAAGACTTGCGCAAAAAGATAATTTAGTTAAAAGAAGCTTTGTATTTATAGGAAATAACACTCTGACCATTTTAACATGGCATATGCTAAGTTTTAAATTAGTTAGCTTGATTATTATATTCGTATATGGTTTGCGTGTAGAGATGTTAGCCGAATTTCCCGTTATAGAAATATATTCAGAACGAGGATGGTTTATACTCTACTTTCTTATAGGAGTGACTTTGCCTTTATTATTGACAAAATGCAAATATTTAAAATAAATGTGTTGATATAATGTGCATATTGATATTTATTTATATGTGAACTTCAATAACTGTTAATCAATAATTAAGTATGAAAAGAAATGATGCAATAGATTCTGTTGCAGGTCTATTGATAATATATATGGTATTTACGCATATTATGCAGATTTTTGGATTTGCAGATTTGAAAGTATATGCAATATTACAGAATTGTTTGTACTTTTTTATGCCATGGTTCTTTTTTAAGGCCGGAATGTTTTACCGTAAAGATGATAATAAGGTAGCCATAAAAAAAAGTATAAAAAGATTGATAAAACCATTTATCTTCTATTCGTTAATTGGGCATTTGTTTTATTGTATTATATATATATGTAAGTATGGTAGTATATCCTTAATAACAATTTTCCCTGTTGATGCACTTTTAAAGTATGGATCTATAGAGGGAAATTTACCTCTTTGGTTTTTATTATCTTTGTTTATATGTAGAATTATTTTAAACTATTTGGTAAATCTTGGTATTAAAAATTATACTATTGCAATACTGTCATTGATTGTAATTTGCATTTTGCATTTTGTTAGGATTAAGTATCCGTTTTATATTTCAAATTCTATGACAGGATTACTCTTTATGTGTATAGGTAATATGTATGTGCAAAACAAAAAATATAATAATAGCTCGTTGTTACTCCTAATATGTGCCTTTATCTATATATGCTCTTTATTCTATCCTTCATTTGTTGATATGCGTTCTAATACATTGATATATGGCTCATATTATTTATGGTTGTTATATTCCGTTTCAGGTGTTATTTTGATTAATGGTATTGGGAACAATTTTATTATAAAGAAAATTCACTTAAATGTTGTGGGTTATTATTCAATGGAAATATACTGTTTACATTGGATTGTATTGATTCTTCTAAAAGCTTTTATATAAAAATATGATACATTCTATAAGTAAAAAAAATCAAAATATCTTCATAATAATGTTCATTATTATGTATTTGTTGATAACAAAGGGTATGAAGTTTTCCGGGTGGGCTCTTATTTCTATGTCGTCTAATTTAAGATATTGTGTTCTTTTTATTCTTCCTATTTATACTATTTATGCTTCCTACCAAAAGCACAAGTATAGTAGTAAGATGTATAACAAGAATACTTTTAAATATTTTATTTATGCCTGTATAATATCTTTTTTATTACGTAATATATTTTATGACCGTGGATTAGGGTATGGACTCGAATCTAACTTATTTATAAGTTTTATGTTTTGTTCATATTTTATATTCAACTATTTGTGTATTTCTGAAAGTGTATTGCTTAAATCTATTACTATCATAGGTCTTATAGCGTTTAGCATACAGATATTTCAACAAATTTATCCCAATTTGGCTATGTTTAGTATGTATACTGAAGAAATGCGTGATGAAATGGGGCTAAGTTCTGATTATATCATTGGACAACGTAATGGTTTATATCGTTTTATACCGATAGCGGTTAATATACCAGTTTTTTTGGTGTGTTACTATTTTTCTAAGGTAGTTTCAAATTTTAAGTTTATTTACTTGTTGTTAGCTTGCGCATTCCTGGTTTCTATGTATTTGATGCTGACACGCATGTTTATTGTCAGTACTGTTATTAGTTGTACCTATATATTGTTCTCTTTGAATAATGTAAAGAAATCAAAAATCGGAATTATTGTAGTTCTATTAGGAATCGTTATTATTTCTATTTTCTATTCGGATTACTTATTCTCCAGCTTGTTTTCTTCTAATGAATCAGACGTTGATTATAGCAGTAAAGCACGTTTGGATTGTATTCCCTTTTTGTTAAAACAGGCAATTGATAATCCTTTGTTATTAATATTCGGACACGGCTATCCAAGTCTTCTCTGGAAATGGGGAGCAAATTTTGGATATTGGTATAATGATATTGGCATAATTGGACAAATTTATACTTATGGTTTGATATGGATATTTGTATATCTCAAAATTGTATATTGGCTTTTGGTCAAAATGAAAAGAAACATTCCTCTATATATAAGAGGATATATGTTTGGAATGTTCTGTATATGCTTTATGATGCCCACATATGCAAATTCCTTAGAAAGTACTCTTCTTTGGTGTATTATTCTATATATTTCTGACCTGTATTTAAATAAATCAAAGCAAACAGATAATAATGTAATATAATTATGAAATTTTCAATAACTATACCTGCTTATAAAGCGAAGTACTTAAATGAGTGTATTGATAGTATTTTAGCTCAGACTTATAAAGATTTTGAGTTAGTTATTGTCAATGATGCTTCTCCAGAAGAGTTGGATACTATAGTTAATCATTATTATGACTCTCGTATAAGATATTATGTCAATGAGAAAAACTGTGGCGCAATCAATGTCGTTGACAACTGGAACAAGTGTTTGGGGTATGCACATGGAGACTTTATCATCTGTATGGGTGATGATGATAAACTAATGCCTAATTGCTTGGAGGAATATGACAAACTCATTACTAAATACCCTCAACTTGATGCTTTCCATACACGAGTTATCAGAATTGATGATGATTCTAATATAATTGACATATTGGAAGACAGAGCAGAAGTGGAAAGTGTCTATTCATTAATGCGTCATCGCTTAAAAAGTCGTCAACAATACATAGGAGACTTTTGCTATCGTACTTCTAAACTTAAGAGTATGGGAGGTTTTTACAAATTGCCATTGGCGTGGACTTCTGATGACATAACAGCATATATGATGACTGGGTCGAAAGGCATTGCAAATACGAATGTGGCTACGTTTATGTACCGTATAAATGCTTACACAATTAGTCGTACTGGTAACTGTAAAATAAAAATGGATTCCCTTAATAGAGCTGGCTATTGGATAGATAATTTCTTACAGAAGCTAACTCCAAAAACATTAGAAGAAATAGAAGAATCGAAATTATTACCCAACTTGAAGACTAAATGGTTGGATGCAGAGAAGTGTACAATTGTTTTGGATAGTTATAAGAGTACTTTATATAATATTGTTTTTTGGCTTAAGTCCAAAAGAAAATATGGATTAAGGAATAGGCATATTCTTAAAGCCTTGTTAATGTATTGCTTATCTTGTAAAAAATAGAAAAATGAATAAAAAACTAGTTTATGTAGGCTTTGCCTATAAACATCACAAGGGGACGCATGCTGGGTATCAGCATATAAAGGATAGCCTTAGTTATGATCATCTTATAGAATGTCAGAAGGAATTTGAATTTCTCTTCTTCGATGTTAAGGAAGCGTCTATTTTCAAGCGTTTGCTGAGAAGACTGTATGCTGTTGTTTTCGGTGATGGATGCCCTTTTGCATTATTTCGTGCATTGTCCTATTCTTGGATGCATCCTGAAGATGTATGCTTCCATCTGATATATGGTGATAATATTTATGCTAAGTTCTTTTATAAGTTAAGGCGTAGAAATCATAAGGTGGTAGCAACGGTACATCAACCTTTTGACAACTATATGCGTAATCGAAAAATGAAGAATAAGTTGCTTTGGCCTGATGGGGTTATTATTCTTTCCAATAATGAATTGCAAAGATTTAATGATTTCACTGGGAAAAATAATGTAACTTACATTCCTCATGGTATCTGTACTGATTTCTACAAGCCCTTGAGAAACAAAAAATCAGAAGAGAAGTCCGTACTGATGGTCGGAAATTGGTTGCGAGACTTTGATTTGGCTGAGAAGGTATTTCAAAAATTGTACACAAATCATCCTGAAGTTCGTATAGATATGGTTGGATCTAAGGCAAATAAAAAGCGATTTGCCAATATCGTGAAATATCATCATGGTATCAGCGATGAGGAATTGTTACATCTGTATCAGAATAGTAGTTTGGTTTATTTGCCATTATTTAGATTCACTGCTAATAATGCATTGTTAGAGGCAGCTGCAACAGGCTGCAGGTTGGTTATCGCTACTGACAATGTGGAGGACAATACATATATCCCTATGAATCAAGTCAAGATGACAAAACGGTCGGAAAATGATAGTATTGAGGCTATCTTGGCTAACTTAAATGATGTAGCTCCTAATCTCTCGCTTCGACAATTCATTATAGATGAATTCTCTTGGAGTGTTGTTGCTAAAAAGGTTAAAACTCTTCTTTTGGAATAATATGAGAGTACTTCAAATTAATACACGCTATTATAATGGTGGATCCACGGGGCGTATCACTTTCGATTTAAAGAAAGTGATGGAGGCCAACGGGATAGAAAGTTATGTAGCATTTGGCTTTGGCTATGATCCAAAGGATGATGAAAAGGATACCGTTTATCGGATTGAATCTGATAAAGAACTTTTTATTAGTAAGCTTTGGACAAAGACTACTGGTCATCATGGTTTCAATAATAAACGTGAAACCAGAAGGCTTCTGGCTTGGATAGACGAGATAAAGCCTGATATTATTCACATGCATAATATCCACAATCATTATATGAATATTCGAATGCTGTTAAGATATATAGCAGATAAGAACATTCCATGTGTATTGACGATGCATGATTGTTGGACGTTTACTGGTCATTGTGCTTACTTTGATTATTCGGGTTGTGATAAGTGGAAGACTGGGTGTAATCATTGTCCAAGTTTAAAAGATTATCCCAAGACTTTTGCTCCAATAGATCCTTCTTCTTGGAACTATAGAATGAAGATGAAATTGTTTGCACCATTGAATATCACCTTTGTTTCTCCATCGCAGTGGCTTTGTGATCTTCAGCAACAGTCCTTTCTGAAGGATAAATCATGCGTGGTGATTAATAATGGTGTTGATATGTCGGTATTTCATCCTGTTAAGTCTAATGTGCGAGAGGAGTATGGCATTGGTAACCGAAAAATGATATTGGCAGTTGCTGGCGGTCTTTCTCCAAGAAAAGGTAAAGATTATCTTTTGAAGTTGCCTTTGTTGCTTAATGATGATGAGGTGTTGGTTCTTGTTGGATTGCAGAAAGGACAAAAGCAGTTGCTGCCTCAAACAGAAAAGGTTATTGGTATTCAGCGAACTAAGACTCCTGACGAACTTGTTGGTTTATATTCAGAGGCTGATGTCTTTATTAATCCTACTCTTGAAGATAATTTCCCTACAACAAACATCGAGGCTTTAGCTTGTGGTACGTCAATAGTAACCTTCCGAACGGGAGGAAGTGCCGAAGTTATTACTCCAAAGACTGGATTTGCTGTAGATAAAGGTGATATTAATGGCCTGCTTTCTTCTATTAGAACAATTCTGGATAAAGGGAAGGAAGTATATGCTGATGCTTGTAGAAAGAAAGCTGAGCGAGATTATAATAAAGACAAACAGTACTGCAAATATATAGAGTTGTATAAACAGATTTTATCAAGATAATGACTAAATTACGTTTTGACGAAATTGACATAGTGAAGGGTATAGCTATACTATTTGTGCTATGGCATCACAGTTTTATCAAGTTTCCGATTTACATGCTTGATATTCCATGGTGCAAGTATGCAACGGCGATACATGGAACATTCTACCTGAATGTGTTCTTTTTGGTTTCTGGCTACTTGTTCGCCCATTCTAAACCTCGAACGTTTGCTGAAAATTTCAAGAAGAAAGCTATTAGATTATTGATTCCTTACCTTGGCTATGAGGCAATCAACTTGGGGGTAAAGTTAGCTCTTCCACAGTTGGTCAACAGAAAAGTGGGGGGGCAGCTTGAATATGTCGAAGATATGATATTTAAGGGCGGTGAACTATGGTTCGTTTATGTTCTTTTCATCATATTCTTGATATGGCCGCCAATCTTGCATAGGCTGAACAAAAAAGCATTGGTGGGTGTCATCGTGTTGCTGATGGTTGTTGGAAATGTGCTTCCAGGGAACCTATTGGGTGGTATATTCCTGTATCCAAAAGTCATTTCTTATTCAGTTTATTTCCTTGTTGGTTATCTATTGAGGAATATGGACAGGAACATATTGATGAACAATCGGAATTATGGTATAGTAACAGTATTGTTTGCGTTGTTCTGTTGTTTGTTGGTGCAGACCATCCATATACCTTTCGTTTGGCATTATGTGTTGGCGTTTATCGGTTGCTGGTTTGTCTGGGCATTGTCTTTCCAACTTACAAAGGTTAAGAAGTTGAAGAATGCGTTAAGTTTTTGTGGAAAATATTCACTTAGCTTCTATTGGCTTAATGGTTTTGTTTTGGTGCCTGCGAGAATGATAGTAGTAAAAATTCTACATGTAGAATGCACGCCAGCTATAGCCATCAGCATATTCTTAATATGTGTAGTTAGTGAAGTGATAGCAATTAATGTAATTAAGAGAATTCCATATGTTAGAGCATTGGTAGGATTGTAAAATGATGGTTATGAAATCAGATAGATGACAGAATTAATATAGAGTATATGAATCATGTGAATATAAACTTAGAGAATTGTTTTGGAATAAAGAAATTCTCAAAAGACTTAGACTTTACTCAAAATCGGAGTATCTTGATTTATGCTCCGAATGGTACGATGAAGACTTCGTTTTCCAATTCCATGCGACTTCTTAGCCAGGGTAAAGCGAATAAGATAACTGATAGAATTCATCCGGAAAAAACTGCTATATGTGAAGTTAAGGATGAAAATGGGGCAGATATAGCTCCAAAGGATATATATGTAGCGAATGCTGATGAGGATGTGAACAGCGAGGAGCGTTTTAGTTCTTTCTTGGCTGATGCTGCATTGAAGGTAAGATATGATGCTATTTATGCTGAATTGGCTCAGAGCGAAAATGTGTTCATGACTTGTTTAAAGCAACAGTCGAAAAGTGATAATTGCAAGGACGAGTTTGTGGAAGTATTTTCTTTAAACAAGAATGTTCCTGATAGTTTTTTGCAATGTCTCTATCGACTGAAAGATGAACTGGACACAGAACATGAAGTATTTGACTTCAAATATAATAACATCTTCGATACTGCTGGTAAAGTAAAGGCTGTAGTTGATAAGTATAAGGATGCATTAGTTGATTATTTTAATCGATATTCAGAGTTGCTTGCAGAATCTTCCCTGTTCTCTTCCTCAGTTGATGGAATGTCATTTGGCTCTTATCAAGCAAATGAACTGATAAAAGCAACTAAGGATGATACATTCTTTAAAGCAAGCCACCATTTGACGTTAAGCGATGGTACTGAGATCGAAAACGTAGTCCAACTTAAAACCCTGGTAAATGAAGAGTTGGGGAAGATAGCAGAAGATGAGGAGCTCAAGAATAATCTTGCCAAGATAACTAAGGCTCTTGATGCTAATGAGCAGACTCGTCTCTGTAAAGTAGAGTTGGAGCGTAATCCTGCTTTAGTTGCTCATCTCGTCGATTATGAGAAATTTCAGAAAGACTTTTGGTTAGGTTGTTTAGTTGCCAAGAAAGATGAAGCCAAGGTGCTAGTTGCTGTTTATGAGGCAAAGCGTCAAGAGTTGCAACAGATTTTGGCGGAAGCCAATGCCAAATTAGATGCATGGAATAATATAGTCAGAATTTACAATGAGCGTTTTCATGTTCCTTTCACGGTATCTATAGAAAATACTAAGGACATAATCCTAAAACAAGATACCGCAAAACTGAAATTCACCTATAAAGATAAGGATGGTTCGGATACTGATACTCAGAAAAAGGATTTAATGAATATCCTGAGTCGAGGTGAACGCAGGGCTTTCCATATCATGCAAATAATCTTTGAAGTAGAGGCAAGAAAGCGTGAGGGAAATGACACTTTGGTGGTATTTGATGATATAGCAGATTCTTTTGACTATCAAAATAAATTTGCTATCATTGAATATATAAAGGATATGAATGATGCTGGTATCTTTAATACCATTGTATTGACTCATAACTTTGATTTCTACCGTACTTTGAGCAGCAGATTGGGATTGGGAAATTCTTTATAATAGGTGTAAAAACGAATTGGTGTAAGTGGTAGTTGATATTTTATGTAAGGTCAGCATACGTTACTTAAGTCAATGGATTTGTTTAATTAAGATTTTATATAGATAATGAGAAAATATTTAGTAATTCCACCATGCTCTGATTTCAATCGTGGTGACCAGGCATTAGTTTGGGAAACAGTGCGATTTGCAAAAGATGCTGGATATAATGGCGAATTTTATTTTATGGCAGAGGCTAAGGAGCCTGTGGAACAATCCCTTGAACATGGATTGAAAGTGATGACTCCTGTATTGGAACATCCTAGCAAGCGCTTTAAGAGCAAGGATAATATAGCTATGGATTGGAAGTTGGTTCTTAAATGGGGATCAGTTTCTTTACTTGATCTTACATGGAGTTTGATGCTTTTAACATCTCTCAGAGGTTTGGTTCTTCCTTTTTTATCAAAGTCAAAGAAAGAGTCGTTTCGACAGTTTAAAGAAGCTGATGCTGTATTTGTTAAAGGAGGAGGCTTTGTTCATAGCTATGGAGGCAAAACTGCTCTTTATTACATTTATTTTCAACTTTATCATATATTCTTAGCACAATCCTTGGGTAAGGATGTGTTTATCTGTCCAAATTCGTTTGGACCTTTTGAGGGGTGGGGTGTCAAAGCTTTAGTAAAGAAAGCTTTTAGAAAAGCTAAACTTGTTACTGCAAGAGAAATCCGTTCATCTAAAATGTGCCAGAATGACTTAGATATTAATGTTCCAGCATATCCTGACTTTGGGTTCTTTTTACCTAATGCAGATGTGAACGATAAAGAGCAATTCAAGAAAGAACTTCATGTGCCTGATAATTTTAAGATGGTTGCAATAACAGCACGTCCTCATCGTTTTCCTCATAGTCAAGATCCAGTTAAAGCTTATGATGATTTTGTGAAATCAATGAGAAAGTTTGCTGATTGGCTTTTTAGTCAGCATTATTTTCCTGTTTTTATAGAACATGTATATGCTATTAATGATCATGAAAATGACAGCTACTGTATTAAGCATATCATTGAGGGGATGGAAACTGGACATTATGCATATTTTGCAGATAGAAGCTTGAACTGTTATGAGCTGAAGCGCATTTATAGTTATTTTGATTATATTGTTGGAACTCGTTTCCATTCAATGATTTTCTCAATGGCCAATATGGTCCCTGGCGTTGCCATTACATACGTAGGTAATAAGGGTGAAGGCATTATGGAAGATATGGGATTGAGTGATTATTATTTGCGGATAGATAAGGTCAATACTGAATCTTTGATAGAAAAGTTTAAGTATATGTTGGTTACTGAAGATTCGGTAAAGAAGAAGATTTCTTCATTTTTAGCTACGGCTTCATCTAAACGTAATCAATTGATTAATAGGATACGCAAATGAAAAAAATAAAGATATTACTTATCACCTCCATGCCATGGAGAGAAGACAACAATATAGGCAATTCTTATAGTAATTTATTTGGTGATATTGATGAATTTGAAATTGCACATATTTATTGCCGTGATGGTGAACCATATAATAAAAAAGTAAAAAAATACTTTCAGATTACCGAAGGACGCTTAGTTAAACATATATTCAATCATTCGGTAAAGACTGGACGTTCTTTTGTAATGGATGCATCCGATAATACAAAAGATTTGTCTCTTTCCTCTAAGGCAATGAATAAAGCAAAGCTGTTGAGATGGGAGTTGTTTTTTGTCTTGAGAGATTTGATTTGGTTTTTGGGGAAATGGAAGACCAAAGAACTTTATCAATTTGTTGATGATTTCAAGCCTGATATGATATTTGGTACTCTTACCTATATGAGCAATATAAACCGTATGATGGTTGATTTACAAAAGCGATATGATATACCTTTGGTCTTGTATTCTTGGGATGATGTGTATTCTTGGAATCATTTTTCTTGGAATCCTCTCTTTATGTTAAGGAAATGGTATAATCGCCATTATATACGTAAATGTGTGAATCGTTCCTTAATGATGTATACCATTACTAAAGAGATGCAGAAAGAGTATGGACAGTATTTTAAGAAGGATTGTAAAATCTTATATAAAAGTTATGATTTTGTAGGTGAACCTTCTATCAAAGTTCCTCTCAAGCCGTATCATCTGGTTTTTATGGGAAATATTGGTGCTGGAAGATGGCAGGCTCTAGCAAAACTCGCTAATATTATACGTGAAATTAATGTGGAAAATGGACAAACCGCCTTTTTGGATGTCTATACGCTATCGCCATTATCCGGTGATATAATTAGTGCTTTAAACATAGATGGAACGTCGAGGTTAAATAAGGCTGTACCACAAGAAGAGGTTATGGCTACTCAACAAGCTGCAGATATTCTGATACATGTTGAGCCGTTGACTAAGCGCGATGCTTCTTTCTATCGTTTGTCTTTCTCAACAAAATTGGTTGATTATCTCTATAATGCCAGATGTATTCTTGGATTAGGTTTGCAGACTGCAACCTTATCTTATATAGAAGATAATAAGGCTGGAATTGTTGTATATGACTTGGATAAGGCTAAAAGTATTTTGCTTAATCTGTTCACTCATCCGGAAATGATTGAGCAATACGGAAAAAATGCTTGGAATTGTGGTGTGAGAAATCATGAAAGAGATGGAATAAGAAGTATGTTGATTCATGATTTTGTGACTTTAACGAATAGTTTTAAATAGACTGGGAAAAGACGGGGATTGTCTACTACCAGTCTTTTCTTTAACATATTTTGAAACTAAATCACTTTGTTGTGTCGAAATAGTGATATTAATTCTGATGAAAGCTAATTTAGTATGAGATACGTTAAAACAGGTCGCTGTATTTGGTGTGGAAAAACTGAGCCTGAGGTTAGCTTTAGGGCTGCTCCTCATATCGTTCCGCATAATCTAGGTAGCGATGATATTGGATTTGACGTTTGTGACGATTGTAATCATTATTTTGGAACCGCAACACGAGGCGTTCCATCATGCGACTTAGCATTTAAGGAGATATTCAATGCTTTTTGGATATTTGGTCATAATTTAGATGAGAATACACATAAGAGATTTAGTTCTGTATTCTTCAATTATTATCATTCCAAGCGCACTATAAAGGTTAGAAGTAATTTTAATTCTAGAGCAATAACCAGGCAATTCAAAAGATCTCTCTATGAAGTGTTCCTGCAAAAATACCATCAGGTAACAGGAAATGGTAACCATCCCATGTTTGAAATGGTTCGCCAATTTGCTCGCTATAATATTGGTAATCCGCATGTATTTTATGTTTTCAATAACATCATATTGTGCCCAGGTGAAGAGCAACGACTTGTGCTTCCCATGAGCGAAAATATAATTGATGAGATGATGAAATCTGGATTATATCGCTTTTGGATGGGCAATCAGCTTTTTTATATAGGGGTTCTACCTATTGCGTTTCAGGTAAATGGGTATAACTTTTTACGAGAAGAAGCCAAAACGATGCTATTGCCAGCACGTGGAAACGAGAGAATCTTTGAATTCACTGATGTGATGCAATTGGATATTTTTATGCAGAGATTTAATGAATGATTTTGATGAACATTGTATTTTTTATTTTTGATAAAGTTTTTTCTTATTATTATACTGCTATGGAAGAACAGGTATCTATTATTATCCCCATAATTGTAGCGTTGCTTACCGGTGGTTTTATTATATTATTTTTGGAAAATCAGCATGTTGGAGCTAATGTTATCGAAAGGTATCATTTTGTTATGCAGCCTTTTATGCATAGATTAAGTAATTACTTTAAGTTTTTATCTTCTGCTAAGGTTTATTTTTCAATCAAAAGTGGAACTTCAAAAAACAAAACAGTATATGATTTTAACAATTTGATGGATAAATTAGGTCATATGGCATTCCCTTGCATTATGTCTGGTCAAGATTATCCTGTTTCTCATTTTTCTGCATGTCAAATACAAGAATATAGTGAGGATATTAATAAAGTCTGGTATTATTTGGACCGTAACAAAAGCAATATAATTAACGATTGTTTCTATGATTCTAATAAAGCGGAAAATTTTGGGCAATCTGGTAGAGCATACCTTAACGAGATATTTCCTTATAAGTATGATGGACAAGTATTATCATTGGATCTTATTGGTGATGTATCTGGAACCTTTTATGTGGAAGTATATCAACCGATAGCAAATGTTCCGTCTGAGTATGAAAAATGGTGTAAGAAAGAAGAAGAGTTTAAGAAGTTGACGTTTGCAACTATTGGACTTTGTGTGTTTACACTTGTTGTAATTTTACTTTTAAGATATTTCACTCCATTGTGTATTCTGAATATTCTCACATTGTTGAATATTGTTTTGCTTGCAAGTTGTTTATATAAGTTTTCAAAATTAGAATCATTAGCTAGGAAGTTATTTAGATGAATAATATGAAGATATTACATATTGGACAAATGATTGGAGGATTGGACGTTTATATCCGAAACTCTATCGTATATAATAAGGAGAAAGATAATGAATATATCATTGTTTGTGGAAAGGATGATAAGCATCAGCCTGTTCTATGCAATGGTATACCGGTTAAAGAACGTCCAATCTCTTTGTTTCGTTCACTTAATCCAGTGAATGATTTGAAAGCTTTGATAGAAGCTGTCAAGATAATAAAGGAGGAACAGCCGGATGTTATTCATTGCCATAGTGCAAAAGGTGGTATCATTGGACGAATGGCAGGATGGCTAACAGGTGTGAAAACATTTTATACACCTCATGCGTTTTCTTATCTATGTACTCCGTCAAAGTTAAAGCGATGGGTGTTTCTGATGATAGAGCGATTGACACGCTTTAAAACTTATGTGTTAGCGTGTTCTGAATCAGAACAGGAAATGGCGATAAAGGATGTTGGCTATACTAAAGATCACGCCCTTGTTTGGCACAATGCTGTTCCTGATGCCTCTCTTGAGAAAGGTGAATCTATTGACATATCCGAGCCTTATGCTTGTTATATAGGTAGACCTTGTTTTCAAAAGAATCCTTTGTTTTTGCTTGATGTCATCAAGAAGGTAAAGGATAGAGGATGCAATCTCAAATTTATCTTGCTGGGTGTTGGCTATCATTCTCCAGAATTGGAAGCAATGAAAGCTAAAATGCATGAACTTGGATTAGAAGATACCATTCGTTTGGAACCTTGGATTAATCATGCTGATTGTCAAGAATTTGTTCGCAAGTCATTATTCTATATTTCTACTGCTCTTTATGAAGGTCTGCCCTTAGCTATCATTGAAGCAATGGCAAATGGTAAGGCTATTGTCGCTAGTGATGTTGTAGGAAATATGGATTGTGTAAGAGATGGAGTTAATGGATACCTCTTGCCATTGGAGGCTGAAGCATACGCTGAAAAGATCATTCAACTTGTGAATGATGGTGAATTAAGAAAAACTATGGAGTGTGAATCCAGAAAATTGTTTTTGAAGGAGTTCTTCATAGAGAACAGAATATCATACTTACAAAACAAATACGAGATGTTTAATAATTAGTTTTCCGTTTTAAGGGAACCGGATTGATTTCGTATATATAAGAATCCCATTTCTATGATTGATTCTATTCGTATAGAAAACCTTAGAAGTCTTAAGGATACAGGTTTTTCCAAATACTACCTATAATGCAAAAAGATGAATCTTTTTATAAAGAACAATCCTCCCGTATTATTGGATTTTCAACGTGATAGTTGGCTACGGATAGGGCTAATGATGTTATCTTGGGGATGTGTAAGAAACAAGGAAGCTATGAATGTGTGAAGGAGTGCTCTTATATTATGAAATGAATATATATGTTTTTTCTTTTCTGAGATATTGTCTCGGAAATAAAGGGAATATGAGTGATGTGGTTACAGGTATGGACTGGCGGCAACTGTATTCCTTTGCTTCTAAACAAACAATTCTCGGACTCTGTTTCGACGGCATTGAGCGACTTGGAAAGGTATATCCGAATGAATTGAGGCTTAATTCTGTCAGACCAGAGCTGTTAATGGCTTGGATGGGTAAGTCACAGCAGACTCGCCGACAGAACATGAAGGTGAATATGGTGGCAGCTAAGCTCTATGCTATGCTTAGGGAAGAAGGATTGAGGTGCTGCATATTGAAAGGACAAGGTAATGCGTTGATGTATCCGAATCCTTATTCACGCACTTCCGGAGATATTGATGTATGGGTGAATGCAAGTCGTGAAAAGATAACGGAATACGCCAAGAAGCATTTTAATCTGAAGGATGATATAAGGTATCATCATTTAGAGACAGTGATGGATGGCGTACCCGTAGAACTGCATTTCTTCCCCGGTGTGATGAATAATCCTATATATAATGCACGTTTACAGAGGTGGTTTAGGCGGAATGCGGATCTGCAATGTTCCAACGTGGTGAGTTTGCCAGATGGGGCAGGGGATATAGCTGTACCTACTACGTCTTTCAACGTGATTTATCAGTTATCCCATCTGTATCATCATTTCTTTGATGAGGGGATTGGAATGAGGCAAGTCATTGATTACTACTATATAGTGATTAATGATGAGTTGTTATTGATTAGGGATGCTTTGCAGAAGGAATTGAAGCATCTTGGATTGTGGAAGTTTGCTGGGGCTGTGATGTATGTGCTGCATGAAACCTTAGGGCTACCAGAGGAGAGGATGATTGCTCCGATGGATGAGAAGAGAGGAAGCTTACTGCTGTCAGAGATTATGGATGGCGGCAACTTCGGCACACACTTCACCAAGTATGGTCGTTTCACACAGCAAGGAATGGCAAAGAAGTATTTCCTGAAGATATGGCGAAACATGCACTTCGTGAGATACTATCCAGCAGAGGCATTAAGTGAACCAATCTTCAGAACATGGCATTTCTTCTGGAGAAAGAAAAACAAGAAATAATAATATGTGGTGGATATTAATTTTAGGAATATGGGGCTTGCTGTTATTGTTCTATGTCATCAAGATGGCAATAACAGAAGCTAAGGAGGAAGCTGGTGATATTGAAAGAGCGAGTGGAAAAAATTCTAGTTAATAATGGAGAATTAGAGTTATGAGTGAAAAGCTATCAAACTTGATAAATAAATGTCTACCTTTATATAAAGGAAGAGAAGCATGTGATAATTGTGTAAATAATAAGAAATGTCAAACAAAGGAGTCTTGCAAATGCTATGATTCATGCATTTATCCACTTCATCGTAATAATAATTGTAGCCATGTTTATAATTGTAAGAACATGGCTTTAAATTATGTCATAAAGCATTTCTATCGTTTTGCTTCTGAAATAGCATATGCTTTTAGATCTATATTTAATTTAGAGGAGGAGAACTGGAAAGATACAATTAATGTTGTTTCTTTAGGTTGTGGTCCATGTTCTGAATTGTATGGAATTGTTGACGAATTAGAAAGACAAGGTTCTGACTTGAACGTCAATTATAGAGGATTTGATTTGAATGATATTTGGTCCGATATATGGAATCTTAATAAAGAAATATGCAATGATTATGAATTAAATTTCCATAATTGTGATACATTTGAGTATTATAATGATAATCCCAACTCACATATAGATGTTCTTGTTTTAAATTATCTTCTTTCTGATATAGCAAGAAAGAAAGGAGACGACAAGACAGCCTTTTTGGATAAGCTGGTGAGTTTTATAGATCAGAATGACATTCGTTATATTATATTCAATGACATACCTTTATTCTATGGTAATTTGAACTCTGGATATTCTTGCATGGAGTATGTAATAAATCAGTTTGGTGTTAATAAAAAAACAGAATCTGACTTAGTGGCAAGTCGGTGGCGGTTTTCAGAGCCTAAACAATTCCAACCCACATATGGAAGAAAAAGAAAAAGTTCAGCAATTTTATATACGATTGATGAAACTGCAAAAGATTTCGAACCGTTTGATTATTGTAATGGAATTCAAATGATAGTAAGGAAAAATTAAGCCTATGATACTTAGTGTAAGTAGAAGGACGGATATTCCGGCGTTTTATTCAGATTGGTTTTATAATCGCATAAAAGCAGGGTTTGTAGATGTCCGTAATCCGATGAATGTCCACCGGATAAGTAGAATAGACATTAATCCTAATGTAGTCGATTGTATTGTGTTTTGGACAAAAAATCCTAAAGCAATGATGTCGCGTTTAGATGAATTGTCTGCGTATAAATACTATTTTCAGTTTACTGTAAATCCTTATGATAGACATATTGAAGAAGAAGTGCCGTTGAAAAAGAGCATATTTGATACTTTTCGCGAATTGTCAGATAAAATTGGCCGCGACAAAGTGATATGGCGATACGATCCTATTCTATTGTCTGATAAGATAGATGTTGCATATCATATTCGTTATTTTGAGGAAATTGCTAAACGGTTATCAGGATATACAAATAGATGTGTAATAAGTTTTGTTGACTTATATAAAAAGGTTAAGTCGAATATATCAGGACTGAATATTACAGAACCGAAAGGTGAGGATATAAAAACAATGATAAAGGCCTTTGTTTTAATAGCTAATAATTATGGCTTTATCATACAAAGTTGTGCAGAGACTGTTGATCTTGATGAGTTCGGTATTGAGCATGGCTCGTGTATAGATCCATTGCTTATTTCTGATCTTATAGGTTTCCATTTAAAGGTGAAAAAGGATAAGAACCAAAGAAAAGAGTGTGGGTGTGTAGAAAGTATAGATATAGGCGAATACAATACTTGTTGTCATCATTGTGTATATTGCTATGCAAACTATAATCAGAGGATTGTTAAGAAGAAAAATGCGGCACATGACCCTCTTTCTTCTTTGCTGATAGGACAAATTCAGGAAGACGATAAAATCTTCAAGAGAAAGGTAGACTCATTAAGAGATAATTGGTTATTCTAAAGGTACTACATATAATGCGTATTGATATGAAATAGGAGTTTTTGCAAGAATACTATGCGTAGGATATTGTAATATAAAAAGCCTCAAGAACTGAAGTCCTTGAGGCACATCCTAATAATATAAGCACTATTTTTTCTTGCCAGTACTGGTGTTAGGAGTTGACCTATAATGGGTCTTGACTTTAGTGCCGTCTTCTTTGGTATGTCCGTGTACATAAACCTTTTTCTTACCAGCTTCTGTTTCTGCCATATTAAACACCTCCTTTCAGATTTTTTTGTTGGGAATTAAAGATTGCTGGGTACTGGTACCAAGGTTTCGTCAACATAAAATTCGTCGGTGCGAGTGTTACAACCTCTGCAAAGAGGTACAATATACCAGCTATTGTCATAGCTGTATACTTTCTGAACATGAGCACCGACCAAATTCCATCTGCCACTCTGATGACAGTCTATGGCAGAACATCTACTTGCGTTTTTACCGCTTTTTGCTTCCCAATAGTCCAACCAAGTGTTATAACCTGCAGGACTTGAAAAACGGCTTGAGCCGTTCACATTTTTAACTTTTATCATATTACTAAAATTTTTCATGAGCATTCTTCGTTGAGTGCTCGTCTTAATACCAAAACCGTTAGTTTTGATAGAAATAATGAATAAAAAAGATGAATATTCTTTTTATGGTGTCCAACTGTTGAAGATAATTGCTCGTAAAAAGGAAGATGAAGAGGCGGCAGCCAAGGCTTTTCGCTTATTTGTTGAAGTCTTTGAGAGCAAGATCAATAAGCAAGTTGACATTATTGCAAATAAAAATGGCTATGATGAGAAAGTCGCTTTTGAGGCAATTCAATGTGCTTTCAATAAGGTTTGGCTTTATCCCACGTTTGACATGAGTAAGTCTCGTTTTAAGGATGAGGAAAAAGCAATTGTTGTCTGGCTTATTAGGATAGCTGTGTCACAGATGTATCAGTTTGTAAAGTATGGTGTGTGCGCACAGATTAAATCCGATGAAGACTTGTCTGTTATAGAAAATGCTGAAGATTTCGTAGAATCTTTTCATGTATCATATTTAACACCTGAGCAAAAAATACAATACGTTAGCTGTATGGAAAAGAAAATATCAGCTCTTGATGAGAAGCATCGTATTATCTACTTGACATATAAAGCGTATCAGACGAGCGGAAAGAAACTCCCAAGAACGTTGTTGGAGAAATTGCGGAAGCGTCTTGATGTGACTCAGACAACGATTAGGGTATATAAGAAAGAGGCATGTGAAACTCTTAACGATTTAAACTTATTAAAGGGATGAAAGATTTGACTATTGAAGAATGGAATGTACTACTGTGTTCAACAGGTTATCTTCCTCCTCGCAATGAAGAAGAATTGGATTTCTTCGACGAAATGTACGATGATTACAAATCTCGTATAGTAAATCGTCATGTTGATGTTGATATGATTCTGAGAGGAGCATGTCATGTGGTGACAGATTACCGATATGTTGAAAGCAGCCATATTCTTGGACGGGCACAAGTTGCAGAGGATATAAAGCATGAATATTCCATGGCTGCCCGTAACTTTGACAAACTGCCAAAGGATGTATTGGATAAAATGAAAAGACAACATAATAAAGGAAAAAAGGATGAATAAATATTGTCAAGTTGTCATAGAAAACTTGGTCTCACTCTATCCCATTCCTATCCCTTTGATGGAAATTGCTAAAGACGAAGGTATTTGTGTCATATTTGATGAATATGGAACAAATACTTTCGATGGAATGACATGGTATGAGGCAGAGCAAGACATATTTTATATGCATATCAATACGGCAAGACACAATGGTGAGAATAATACTAAAGGGCGTTTCACTCTTGCACATGAACTTGGTCACTATTTTATAGACCATCATAGGCGAGCACTACAAATTGGTAACATGAAACCTCATATTCATCGTTATGATCCATTTGGTAAAAATGAAGAGTGGATAATTGAAAGAGAAGCAGATGAGTTTGCAGCTAACTTGCTTATGCCAATTGCTCTCTTTAAATCTGATTTTGCAGGTAAAGTGTTCTCGGCTGATTTGATAAACTTAATTGCCAGAAAATACAATGTAAGTTTTTCTGCATGTGCCATACGCTATATGAAGCTTAATCTTACACCAATTATGCTTGTCTTTTCCAAACAGGGTAAGATAAAATGGCAGATGCGAAGTCAGGATTTCCCTTTCTATAGGCTTAAATATGGAACAGACAAAGTGCCTGAGAATACGGTTATGGGAGATTATTTTTTTAATAAGGATTCTAGTTGTTGTAAACAACAAGAGATTGTATATGCTGGAGACTGCTTTGATACGTATAATGAAGAACAAAACCGAGTTAAATTTTATGAATATTGTATTGCATATAAAGAGTATACATTTAGTGTTTTATGGGAATGCTAATTGATGTATATTCTGAAAATGAAATAAATGAATTAGAACGATCTTATCAAAACAAATAATCAATCTTCAAAACTAAGTTTAATTTAAACAAAACACACAATTATCTATGGTAAAAAGAAATGTTGCCCTTATTACGGGCATTACTGGACAGGATGGCTCTTATTTGGCTGAGCTGTTGTTGGAGAAAGGTTATGACGTGCATGGAACAATCCGTCGTTCGTCCGTTGATTATCGTGAGCGCATCGCTCATTTGGAAGGTCGCCCCAACTTCCATCTTCATTATGCCGATCTCGGCGACTCGATGAGTATCATCCAGGTGATGAACAAGGTGAAGCCTACTGAGGTGTATAACCTTGCTGCTCAGAGTCATGTACAGGTGAGCTTCGACTCTCCTGAGTTTACTGCTGATGTGGACGCCACTGGTGTACTCCGTATCCTTGAGGCAATCCGCCAGTGCGGACTGGCCCAGACTTGCCGCATGTATCAGGCTTCCACTTCGGAGCTTTATGGCAAGGTGGAGGAGGTTCCGCAGAATGAGAACACTCCGTTCCATCCTTATTCTCCTTACGCCGTGGCTAAGCAGTACGGCTTCTGGATTGTGAAGGAGTATCGTGAGGCTTATGACATGTTCTGCTGCTCTGGTATCCTTTTTAACCATGAGAGTGAGCGCCGTGGCGAGACTTTCGTGACTCGTAAGATTACGCTTGCTGCAGCTCGCATCAAGCAGGGCAAGCAGGACAAGCTGTATCTCGGCAATCTTGACTCGCTCCGTGACTGGGGTTACGCCAAGGACTACGTGGAGTGCATGTGGCTCATCCTTCAGGCTGAGAAGCCGGAGGATTTCGTAATCGCAACCGGCAAGCAGCACTCGGTTCGTGAGTTCGCTCAGTTGGCTTTCCACTATGTTGGCATCGAGCTGAAGTGGGAAGGCAAGGACGAGAACGAGAAGGGGGTCTGCGTTGAGGGTCCTGAGGAACTCATCGGCAAGACTCTCGTAGAAGTTTCGCCCGACTTCTATCGTCCCACCGACGTGGTGAATCTCTGGGGTGACCCGACAAAGGCTAAGGCAAAGCTCGGATGGAATCCTAACACCACAAGCTTCGAGGGTCTCGTGAAGATTATGGTGGAGAGTGACATGGCAAAGGTAGCTGCCGAGGATGCCGGTCAGAAGGTTCGCACCAACCTCGCTGAGTATCTCGAAAAAGGTATTGTAAAGTAATCGTTAAGTAGTATGTTGAAAACTGATTCAAAGATTTATATTGCGGGACACCATGGACTGGTGGGCTCTGCTATATGGAATAACCTTAAGAAGAGAGGGTATAACAATCTGCTGGGTCGTTCGCATAAGGAGCTTGACCTTACTGACCAGTATGCTGTGGAGAAGTTCTTCGATAAGGAGCGTCCTGATGCTGTGGTTCTGGCTGCTGCCTTCGTGGGTGGCATTATGGCTAACTCGCTCTATCGTGCTGACTTCATCATGCAGAACATGAAGATGCAGTGTAACGTCATCAGCAACGCTTATTCGCACGGCGTGAAGAAGCTGCTCTTCCTCGGTTCCACCTGCATCTATCCCAAGGATGCTCCCCAGCCAATGAAGGAGGATGTGCTCCTGACTTCGCCTCTGGAATATACCAACGAGGAGTATGCTATCGCAAAGATTGCGGGTCTGAAGATGTGCGAGAGCTATAACCTTCAGTATGGCACTAACTATATAGCCGTGATGCCGACAAACCTTTATGGTCCTAACGACAACTTCCACCTGGAGAACAGTCACGTAATGCCGGCGATGATGCGTAAGATTTATCTCGCCAAGCTCATCCATGACGGCGACTGGCACAGCATTGAGGTGGACATGAACAAGCGTCCTATCAACCCCAATGACAAGCTCCGCGCCATCATCGGCGAGGGCAATGTGGACGGCAGCAACTCTCATGATCGCATTCTGAAAGCATTGGAGTTCTACGGTATCTACGACAACAAGGTGGTGCTTTGGGGAACTGGCACTCCGCTTCGTGAGTTCCTATGGAGTGAGGACATGGCAGACGCCAGCGTCCACGTTCTCCTGAACGTAGACTTCAAAGACATCATCGGTATCGAGAAATATTCCTCAGTATTCTACGGTGCGAAGGTGGATGGTGCTGTGGACCGAAACAACTCAGAGGGCAGAGGTGGAGCCATCCCGTCTCTCGGCGAGATCCGCAACTGCCACATCAACGTCGGCACCGGCAAGGAGCTGACCATCCGCCAGCTCTCAGAGCTCGTGGTAAAGGCAGTAGGCTTCGAGGGCACGGTGGAGTTTGACACCAGCAAACCCGACGGCACTCCAAGAAAGCTCATCAGCGTGGACAAGCTCCACAGCCTCGGATGGACTCACAAAGTGGAAATCGAAGACGGCGTAGAGAAACTCTATGAGTGGTATCAGGAAAGTCTGAAAGATTAAATATAGTGAGTAGTTGGTAGTGATTATTGATAATGGGTAGTGATTAGTGATTAGTAGGGCTTCGCCCTTCCCGTTCGCCCATATCAATTAATCACTACTCACTATTAACTACTCACTATAAATGTCTCCCGCAGATGACGCAGAAACGCACGGATTTTTAGTGAGAAGTTGCGTAGATATGTACATAATCTTGATGATAAGGAAAGTGAACTGCCTACTATTTAACCTCTATAATGTCACATATATAGTGAGGGGATTATGGATGGAAATGTCGAAAAAAGAACGATAGACATGAAAAAATATTTTACGAAGAAAGACATAGTTTCTTTATTGTTTGTTTATGTAGAGTTATATGCATTGTGTGTCAGCCACTCTTTTATAACAGACAGCATGGCTTTTAAGATACTATTGAGTTTTTGGCAAACAATAAGAGGAAGCGTTTTTATGTGGCTTATATCTTGTTTGGCCATATGCGTATTTGTTTTTTATGCTATTGTCTTTGTCAAAAAAACAAAGGACACAAGATGGTCTGACTTCTTGTTATATTTTTTGTCAATTCTATTCCTGTTTGACATTTTCTCTGAAACGTCCATAATTGATCTTATGTTACTTTTGGAAGCCTTCTTTGTTATTAGTACTATTTCTATAATTTGGGAATACTTCCATAAGGGGAATACAAGAAATTTATCGGAAGATTTTTATAAGAAGGGATTTTCGTCAGATGTGGTTTCGTTGAAGAATAAAGAAAGTTTAAAATGGGATGATTTCTCAAATAAACTATTGCAGAAACTTTTGCATACAAATATTGAACGCAGTTCTTTTGCTGTCGCTTTGACTGGTGGCTGGGGAACTGGTAAAACCACATTTCTGGAGTTATTTAAGGCTGACTTGAAAAAAAAAGGTTTAAGCTATTTAACTTTTAACCCTTGGTTGTCCAATTCACCAGATAAGATTATTAAAGATTATTTTGTTTCTTTAAAAAGCAAACTTGAAGATTTGGGCTTATATGTAGTAGGTAAAGATATTGATAAATATATGAATTTACTTTTGGCGTATACAGCCCCAACTCTTAAAGATGAAATTTTCGATATATTTGATTTTGGTAGTGATGAAAACTTGGTATCATTGCGGGATGATATTTCTGAAAAATTGGGTGATCTGTCTTTTCCTCTATTTGTTTTAATTGACGATGTTGATAGATTACGAAAAGATGAAATTTTTGAAACGCTTAAATTAATAAGGAATACTGCTGATTTTAGGAATATCATATATGTGGTTACTTATGATAAGGAATATGTTGTACAGTCATTGGATGCATATAATATTATTAATGCAAGGGATTTCCTAAAGAAAATATTCCAAATAGAACTTAAATTTCCAAAGTATGAGAAATATTTGCTTAATCATAATCTTTTTAAGGAGATAAACAACCACTCACAAATAACGAACTATAGAATGAGAGAGGCATTGGATGGTTTGGAAATATGTCTACAAGGAAATGTTTTTATAGGAGACTATTTGCAAAACTTTCGTGACGTAAAACGTTTTGCAAATGAATTTAGCTTGGTATTAGAATATATTGATGGACAGAAGGTGTGGGAAGATTTTGAATTGGTGGATTTGTTTTTGATTGAGTTATTGAATTATACTGATGAAAGTACTTACTTGAAGCTAAAGAATGGATATATGTCAGTTTTGGGTAAAAAAGATGATGTTATCTATTATGAAGCCAATAATGATAATAAAGAAATAGATCGTAATTCCATGCATATACTTAAACTGCTGTTTCCTAAGAATTTGCAGACTTCAGAATGTAAAATAAATAATGTCAATCGCTTTTATACATATTTTAGTTATCGTCCCTACGCTTATCAGATAGGATTAACGGAATTTAAAGATCTATTGAAAACGCCAAAGGAAGAGGATGTAAAAGAAAGAATATCTAAAATGAATGATGGTGTCTTTTCCAAGGCTGAGTCTTTATATACATTAATGCTTAATACGAAATTAGATGATTTGGATAATAAGTCTTTGCTGAACTATATAGTTCTTATGATTGAGTGGACACGACAAAACCAAGGTATAAATAAAGAGTATATAGCAAATCTATATGGAAAGGTAGCTTTACTTAGTAAGGATTTTGATAATGATATACGTGTTGAAGTACATAGCAAACTAACTTCGTTTTTTTAAGAAGTTAAACGTAACATTGGTTATTTTTGTATAATCCAACGTATTTTATCGGAATTTGAATATAGAAATAAAAATGTTAGTTCTGGTACTATTGCTGTATTTAATCGATCAGAAATCCAAGACTTACTTCATAAGAATACTACGAATTTTTTATGTACGGTAAAGCCACAAATAAATCAATTGATAGATGATTCCAGGCTTCATGACTTTGTCATGCAGTCCATAGGCTATGTTGGTGATAATATACATATTAAAAGGCACCCATATAAATTATTGATAGAAGATGAACTGATACAATATTTTGGGAAGAATACTAAACATAATTACCGTGTTTTTTTCTCCAGATTTGAATATGAAGAATGTGCTAATAATAGAGATGGACTAATGCCTGCAGAAATACAGTTGGAAAACAAAATTAAAAGTAATTTCTGCACAATAGATTTTTATATAAAATTTTTGCAATGCTGTTTTGTATATCCGACAGAATCAACACTATCTGATTATCTTGCACAAAACAAAATTAAAGCCTAAAAATAACAATAGATATGGGGAAGCAGAATATATTCTCTTCTCTTGGATATGTACAATTCAAGAGTTTTCTCTGTGTACGGTATTATCATTAAAGAATGTTGAGTTGTAATAGACTTTTTTATATTTAGAAATGGGACTTATCTTTACATTTTTTTTCTTATCTGCGATTTCTGCAATTCTTTCTGTTAAAATACCAGTGAAGGAATCTTCAAAGTATTGGCTTGTGGCTTGGACATGGAAGAATGTGTGGATGCCTTTGCGTGACTTTCTTCTTCGTAAGGTGACAAGTAATAGAGTAATATATACCTATTTCAGCGTAATGGGGGCTATAAATGGTCCTTGTATTATCTTTAATGTTTTTAAAGTGCAAACGGAGAACTTTTTTATTGAGTTTTCTGTGGAGCCTATTAATATTATTGTTTTAATAGTTGATGGGTTACTGACAATTGTTGCGTTGGTTCATCTTTCATTGCAATTCTTTAATAAAGATAAAGTGTGTATTGAGGATACTACTTCATCTGTATTGGATATTATAAAAAACCAATGTGACGAAATAAAAGAACTGATACCTTTATATAAGGAATCAATAGAAAAACTTCATCTAAAAGACGCATATAAACATTTGGTTTCTATTAGGACTATAGTCTGCAAAAGACGAGCTACTGATTTTGAATTGCTTGCTACCATTGATTATTTGAAGGGAAAATGTTCAAGATATATTAAGGGCAATGATGAAGAAAAAGAATTTTCACTAGCTTATGAGGAGATGAAAAAATCCAATAGGATGTTTGTTGAAATCGTTGAAGAGTATATTTATGTAAATTTGACAGATGGTGATAAGCAGCATATTTCGGATTTGTGCAATCAGGTTTTAGAGAAATACCCTGATAATGCAATTGCAAATGCCGCAAAAGTTGTTTGGTCTGAAGATGTAGAGCAGACTTATAAGGAAATGTCGGAAGACATAAAAACAAATATTGAGTTTCAATATGTTATTTTCGATTATATATTCAGGCATCCAGAACATCAATGGTTGAATATTGAAAGTATACAGATTGTCATTCCAGAGGTTCTTTCTTATGAAAATCTTAGGCAATGGAGTCTTGCTATGTCTATAAGTTTTACTCTACTTTTGCGCGAGGGACACTTTTTTTATGATGGCAGAAAGGTAACGCCAAGGTTGAAAAGCGTATATGATATAACGAGTAAATACAAAAGGCTATCTATAGGTTCTGATATCGAAAACATTTTTCTGGATGTAGATTTTATGTACTTGTATTCTGAGTTTATGCTGACGGATAATGTTGGAAAGAGGAATTCTATAATTGCTTCTATGAAAGAGTGTAAACCTACACAAGGCAATAAGGTCTCCTATGTCGTATTATTACTTGAGATGCTTCTTGTAAATAAGAACTTCGAAGAAGCAGCTATAGTACTAGAAAAATATAAAGATATAAATGATGAGACACTTGCTTTGGTATGGTTTATATTGCCTACGAGAATAATCAATAGTAAATATGCTGTAAATGCCTTTGAGCATTTAGAGAAGAGAAATATCTTATTGCCAGACATACATTGCCAACCTGTTTTAAGTTGTGTTGCCATATATGCAGAACATATAAAGCAATTCAAGGATTTGAAGATTTTTGAGAATACTATTACTCAGGAAATATATGAATATTCCATTTTCTATTTTACGACAAAATCTTGTGATGTTGACACAATAGAGACTCTTGCAAAGAAGTCTCCTAAAGAAGCTAAATTTATTTTAGCAATGATTTTGGGTAAGGAGGAACATATAGAAGAGGCTTTGGCTATTATTCGTCCTTTGGTAAATGAAGTTGCTTATTCTATTGAAGTTGGCGTGTTCCTTTCAATAATACGAGGTCGAAATGATTATAACGACATAACTTTTGAAACATTGAAGAGATTGAGAAAAAGTGGCATAACACATGTAAAAGAACTATTGGAAGAAGAATATCATCTTGCAGTGGCTTGTAGTGATCTTAAAGATGTAGGAGAAGTTATATGTTTGTTGTTTAAGAAATATCCAGAAAATAATAGCGTATTCGTAAATTATCTTCAATATCTTAATTGTACTCAACAGAATGACATTTTTTCAAAATATGTAGATATAATTTTGAAAATAACAGATAAGAATGACAATCATATTATTCGGTTATTCAATCTGTTGATATTACAAGGATACTATAAAGAAGGCTTGGATTTTTTGTATGAAGCCATTGTTAGAACAAAATCACAAACATTAAAAGATTTGTGGGTTGAGTCTTTATATACACCACATATTTCGCCTATTATAAATGAGGAGAAACAGATAGTAGAGAATGGTGATGTTGTTGTTTATGAGGAAAATGGGCAAGTGAAAAGTGAAGATATATTCATTAATTCTAATACGGAGAAACTAATAGGATGTAAAGTTGGGGATAAAGTATGTTTAGATAGATTTGGTATAGTATCTTATGCTAAGATCAACAATATTTATAATAAATATCATTCTTTAACGAAACAAATATATCAAGAGATACAGCAAGGAAAAAGTAAGAATGTCCGTATGTTTACGCTTGAAGATTTGAAAGTTGGCAATGGAAATATGTTTACCAATTTAATGATGTTATCAGGAGGAGCCGATAACAAAAGGCTTATTGATAATTGGGAAAGACAATATGCAAAGCGTGAAACTATGCTTATTGGTATATTGGGAGAACATGATGCATATGAGCAATGTGTTAATAGAATCTTCGGAACTGAACGTATATACTGTTTGCCATTTCAAAACTATGAGAAATGTCCAATAGGTGACTATGAATGCGTATTGGATATAACATCAGTAGTTCTTTTAAGCATGCTTAATCGTATATTTGGCATTACATTCAATCAAAAATTTGTTATACCGCAAGGATTATTGTTATACTTGCAGCAAACTTTGCAAAGAGAGAAAATAAAAACACCATCTTTTATCACACGTGATATTGTTGATAAATTAAAGTTTGATGAGGAACATCATGAAAACTATCATGTGGAAATCCTACAATATATCTTAGAATGGATAGATAAAAATTGTATAGCCGAGGTGGCAACTAAAATGTTGAATCTCCGTTTCCCAGACAGTAAACATTCTTTTTTTGATATTGAATGTGAAAGTATGCTTCTGACCATTGACAAGAAGAGATGTATGATAAGTGAAGACTGGGGACTGATAAATAAATGGGAGAACTTCAAAATTCTAAATACTGAAGCTTTTATTTATTTGTTAGATGACAAACAAAAGGTCAATGTTTCCAAGTTTCTTGCAGATTCTCATTTTGTTGGAGTGAATGTGGATTTGAATTATATGTTAGAGCAATATAATAAAAAGAACAAACAACAAGTTAATGCGTTTGAGGACTGTATTGAAGCTTTGGGAGTTAATTCCTATTTGATAAAGTCCGGTTTAACTCTCGCTAATAGAATATTATATTCGACCATCAGACTCCCTGGAGATTCAATTGTTGTTATGAAAATCTTTGATAAAATCATTGATGGTCAGTCTAATGAGTTTAGAAAGGATTTGATTATGCAATTGAAAAAACAAAACGGATTACATCCTGATTTTATACCATATCTTATGGATACAATAAAAGCGAAAAGAATTTTATTGGTATAGTATTGAAATGGGAAGAATAAAAAAAATATTGAAGTTTGACTTGCGAAACATCAATGTATTATTAGTAAACAAGTAAAAATTAATCAAATAAACACAATGGAAGTAATAAAGACTGAGATTGAGGGCGTGGTGATTATTGAGCCGCGGATCTTTAAGGATGCTCGTGGATATTTCTTCGAGAGTTTTTCACAAAGGGAGTTTGACGAGAAGGTGCGTCATATTGACTTCTGCCAGGATAATGAGAGCATGAGCAGCTATGGAGTTATGCGAGGCTTGCATTTCCAGCGTCCGCCGTTCACACAAAGTAAGCTGGTGAGATGCGTGAAGGGAAGAGTGCTGGATGTGGCTGTGGACATTCGCAAGGGTTCGCCCACATACGGCAAGCACGTTGCCGTGGAACTCACTGAGGACAACCACAGACAGTTCTTTGTGCCGCGCGGCTTTGCGCATGGCTTTGCCGTGCTCAGCGAGACGGCGGTGTTCCAGTATAAGTGCGACAACTTCTATCATCCTGAGGCTGATGGCGGCATCAGTATTCTGGACGATAGCCTGAACATCGACTGGCGAATCCCCACAGAACATGCCATCCTTTCGGAGAAGGACACCAAGCACGAACTGCTTAAGGACTTTGACAGTCCTTTTGATATCAGCGTGGACTTATATAAATAGGTGGCGGTAAAAGAGAGTAGAAGATTGTATTTTGGATTTAACACTTTTATAATATGAATATATTAGTAACCGGTGCCAACGGTCAGCTTGGCAATGAGATGCGTATCGTCAGCAGGAATTCTGCGGACCATTACATTTTCACGGATGTCAATCAGGTGGAGGGTCAGGAGACCACTTACCTTGACATTACTGATATGGACGCTATCCGCAAGATGGTGAAGGAAAACAATGTAAAGGCAATCATAAACTGTGCCGCTTGGACAAATGTGGACGCTTGTGAGACGGACGAGAAGCTGGCTGCTCTCGCTGAGAAGCTGAATGCTGACGCTCCGGAGAACCTTGCTACGGCAATGAAGGAGGCGGACGGCGTGCTTGTCCAGATAAGCACGGACTATGTGTTCGGCAAGGAGCCTTACAACGTGCCCTGCAATCCGGATCAGAAGGGTACTCCTACCGGCGTTTATGGTATGACAAAGCTTCATGGCGAGCAGAAGATCATTGCCACCGGCTGTAAGTACGTCATCATCCGTACGGCATGGCTGTATTCGGAGTTCGGCAAGAACTTCTGCAAGACTATGCTCAACCTTACTGCCACAAAGCCTCAGTTGAAGGTGGTGTTCGACCAGTGTGGCACTCCTACATACGCTCTCGACCTCGCCAATGCCATCCAGACCATTCTTGGAAAGATGGAGGCTGAGGCAGACAATACGAAATACGTCGGCGTATATCATTTCTCTAATGAGGGCGTTTGCTCGTGGTATGACTTCACACAGATGATTGCACGTATCGCCGGTCATACAGAGTGTGACATCCAGCCGTGTTACAGTTCTGAATATCCCTCTCCCGTGACTCGTCCTGCTTACTCTGTGCTCGACAAGAGAAGCATAAAGGAGACCTTCGGTGTGAAGGTGCCTTACTGGGTGGATTCTCTGGAGAAATGTATTGCAAATCTTCAGAATAAATAATTGAACTTTAGCAAGTTCTGAAGTTATAGAATTAAAAGAAGTTATAGAATTAATCAACATATAATAATGAAAAGAAATATAGTGATTACCGGTGGTGCCGGTTTTATCGGCTCTCACGTTGTTCGTCTCTTCGTGAACAAATACCCCGAATATAATATCATCTGCCTTGATAAGTTGACTTATGCCGGCAACTTGGCTAACCTTAAGGACATTGAGGATAAGCCTAACTATAAGTTTGTAAAGATGGACATTTGTGACTTCGATGCTTTCTATAAGCTGATGCAGGATGAGCACATTGATGGCATCATCCATCTTGCTGCCGAGAGTCATGTTGACCGAAGCATAAAGGATCCGTTCACCTTCGCACGCACTAATGTCATGGGTACGCTGACTCTGCTTCAGGCAGCGAAGTTCTATTGGGAAAGTCTGCCGGAGAAATACGAGGGCAAGCGTTTCTATCATATCTCTACTGATGAGGTGTATGGCGCATTGGAGATGACTCATCCTGAGGGCGTTCCTGCTCCTTTCACCACCAAGGCGTCAAGCGGCAAGAACCACGAGGCTTATGGCGAGGAGTTCTTCCTGGAGACAACCAAGTATAATCCTCACTCTCCGTACTCTGCATCCAAGGCAAGTTCTGACCACTTCGTCCGTGCTTTCCACGACACTTATGGCATGCCTACCATCGTGACCAACTGCTCCAACAACTATGGTCCGTATCAGTTCCCGGAGAAGCTGATTCCGTTGTTCATCAACAATATCCGTCATCGCAAGCCGTTGCCGGTTTATGGTAAGGGTGAGAATGTCCGCGACTGGTTGTATGTGGAGGATCATGCGCGTGCCATCGACATGATTTTCCATGATGGCAAGATAGCCGAGACTTACAACATCGGTGGTTTCAACGAGTGGAAGAACATCGATATCATCAAGGTGGTAATCAAGACTGTTGACCGTCTGCTCGGCAGAAAGGAGGGTGAGGACATGGATCTTATCACCCACGTAACCGACCGTTTGGGTCATGATGCCCGTTATGCCATCGACTCTCGCAAGCTCCAGAAGGAACTTGGTTGGGAGCCGTCGCTCCAGTTTGAGGAGGGTATTGAGAAGACCGTGAAGTGGTATCTCGAGAACCAGGACTGGATGGACAACGTAACTTCTGGCGATTACCAGAAGTATTATGAGAATATGTATAAGGATAGATAATCTATCTAAAATTATTATTTTTTAATTAGTAGTTATTAATTGGCTTCGCCTTGTTCGCACCCTGCCAAATAATAACTACTAAATGAAGCGTGTATGCTTGGCTATGGTGGGGACGCCATAGCCTTTTATGTTTGCCTTGGCAGTTCAAACATTTAATGAAGACAATCAAGCTTTATGACTATCAGGAGGTGATGTTGGAGAACATCATCAAGATGCTGACCTCTACTGGGATTGCCAGATACCGTAGGACACTGGGCGGTGCTGACGGCAACTCTGTGATTGTGCAGATGCCGACGGGTACGGGTAAGACGTACGTGATGGCTTCGGTGGTGAAGTGGTTTATTGATAACCATGAAACGGGGGAGGTATGGATTGTTGCGCATCGGCGTGAGCTGGTGGAGCAGATGCAGCAGACTCTCGACCGATTCTGCCTGGAGTATGGCGAGAAGGAATCTGTGCTGAAAGCCAAGGTCAGAATACGCGTGCTGTCCATCCAATGGCTTGGTAGGCATATTGAAGCAGGAACAGACACGCAAGCAACGTTACGAGTATCTTTAGAACGTGAAGCCCTTTGAAGTTTCCGGACGATGGGGACTTCGTGTGGGCGATGACATCATCCTGCAACCTATATACCGTAAAATTCATGACTTCGTCGGTGGATTTGCCATCTTTGAGATAGCTCCCAACAGGATGGGAATACTGATAAGGAACGGCAAGGTGTATTATCCTGCTGATTATCTGGAGATAAAGATTCTTTCAGACAACCGAGCCTTGCTCACCCAGAACGTCATCAATACCGAGGAAGTGAAGTTGGATACGAAGTGGGGATACTGAAAAATGCCCTGCAAACTGTAGAAAGTAAAAACGAAAACTAATAAAAACGTAAGATATCTTGCTTGTTACACCGATTTTGTGTAAGTTTGCACCGATATAAAACATTTTACGGAAAGATGACTTATACAATAGAAAAAGTGACGACGCTGATAGGAGCACATCGATTCGGCGCCACAGATGCCAACATCGGCTTCTTACTTACCGACAGCCGTTCGCTCTGCTTTGCAGAGGAGACTCTCTTCTTCGCTCTCAAGTCGGGCAGGGGAGACGGTCATGCCTACATCCCTGACCTCTACAGACGTGGTGTCAGAAACTTTGTGGTGGAGGATGTTCCGGCTGATTATGACACAGCATATCCGGACGCCAACTTCCTGAAGGTGGAGAGTTCGCTCGTTGCCCTTCAGCGACTTGCCGAGCGCCATCGTGAGGAGTATGACATCCCCATCGTGGGCATCACTGGCTCAAACGGAAAGACCATCGTAAAGGAGTGGCTCTATCAGCTCCTCTCTCCAGAATTGAAGGTGACACGTTCGCCGCGCAGCTACAACTCGCAGATTGGTGTGCCGCTCTCCGTATGGCTGCTTAACGAGCAGAGTCAGGTGGGCGTGTTCGAGGCAGGCATCTCCGAACCGGGTGAGATGCAGGCTCTGAGAGGCATCATCCAGCCCGACATCGCTGTGCTGACATTCATCGGCGACGCACATCAGCGCAATTTCTCGTCACTTGAAGAGAAGTGTCACGAGAAGGTGGAGCTCTTCCACGACGCCAAGACCATTGTCTACTGCAAGGACGACGAGATAGTGGACCAGGTTGTAGCCGGCATCGACTATAAGGGAGAGAATCTTTCATGGTCAATGAAGGACCGCAGCGCCGCTCTCTTCGTGGAGAAGGTGGAGAAGAAGGACTTCACGTCCACCATACATTATATATATAAAGGTGAGACCGGAGAATATAATCTTCCGTTCATAGATGAGGCTTCCGTAAGAAACTCCGTTACTACAGCCGTCGTGGCGCTCCATCTCGGACTCTCCAAGGAGCACATAGCAGAGCGCATGGAGGCTCTTGAGCCTGTGGCAATGCGTCTGGAGGTGAAGGAGGGAATCCACGGATGTACGCTTATCAACGACTCGTATAACTCTGATATCAATTCGCTCGACATAGCCCTCGACTTTATGAACCGTCGTCCTGACCACAAGGGACAGGGACGCACGCTTATCCTCAGCGATATCTATCAGACAGGCGAACCGCTGGAAGAACTCTATACCGAGGTGAGCAACCTCTCCGTACAGCGTGGCGTGGACAAGATTATCGGCATCGGACCGCAGATAATGGCTCATGCTGACCTTATAAAGGTGAAGGAGAAGCACTTCTTCCATGACGTAACGTCGTTTATTCACAGCGACGTGTTCGAGACTTTGCGTAATGAGGTTATCCTTATAAAGGGAGCACGCCGCTTCGGTTTCGACAATATTACCGAACTGTTGGTGAAGAAGGTGCATGAGACCATTCTGGAGGTGAATCTCTCCAACGTGGTGAAGAACCTCAACTTCTATCGTTCCTTTATGCGTCCTGAGACCAAGCTCGTCTGTATGATAAAGGCAGATGCCTACGGCGCTGGTGCGGTGGAGATAGCCAAGACGCTGCAAGACCATCGTGTGGACTACCTTGCTGTGGCTGTGGCTGACGAGGGTGTGACGCTCCGCAAGAACGGCATAACGTCAAACATCATGATTATGAACCCGGAGATGTCGGCGTTCAAGACCATGTTTGATTACGACTTGGAGCCGGAGGTCTATTCCTTCCGCCTGCTTGACGCCCTTGTGCGTGAGGCGCAGAAGAACGGTATAAGCAACTTCCCCGTACACATCAAGCTGGATACTGGCATGCACCGTCTCGGCTTTGACCCGCTGAAGGACATGCCGGAGCTGATAGACCGCCTGAAACATCAGTCGTCTGTCATCCCACGTTCTGTCTTCTCGCACTTCGTGGGTAGCGATTCTGACTCCTTCGACGAGTTCTCGGCTCACCAGTTTGATCTCTTCGAGAAGGGTAGCAGCCAGCTTTGTGCTGCGTTCCCGCACAAGATACTTCGACACATCGACAATTCTGCGGGCATTGAGCACTTCCCGGAGCGCCAGCTCGACATGTGCCGCCTTGGACTCGGACTCTACGGTTATGACTCGCGCGACAACTCGATGCTCAACAACGTCACCACGCTGAAGACCACCATCCTCCAGATACATGACGTTCCGGCTGACGAGACCGTCGGTTACAGTCGCCGTGGTACGCTCTCTCGTCCTTCGCGCATTGCCGCCATTCCTATCGGATATGCCGACGGACTGAACCGTCATCTCGGCAATCGCCACTGCTACTGCCTCGTAAACGGCAAGCATGCTGAATACGTGGGCAATATATGCATGGACGTGGCAATGATTGACGTGACGGACATCGACTGCAAGGAGGGCGATCAGGTGATTATCTTCGGTGAGGAACTGCCCGTAACGGTGCTGTCCGACGCCATCGACACCATCCCGTACGAGGTGCTTACAGGAATAAGCAACCGTGTGAAGAGAGTGTATTATCAGGACTAAACCAGCATTTACCGATATATATGAATATTCTCGAACTGTCAGAAAAGCGTTTCTCGGCACGCAAGTATACAGCCGAGCCGGTGGCACAGTCCGACCTTGACTATATAATGGAGTGTGTGCGCCTTGCCCCGTCGGCTGTTAACAAGCAGCCGTGGAAGTTTGTGATTGTGCGCAGCGAGGAGGCAAAGCAGAAGTTGTGGCGTGCTTACGACCGCGAATGGTTTCGCACGGCACCGCTCTACATCGTCTGTATGAAGAACAACAATGCCTGCTGGACACGCAGTTATGACGACAAGAAGCACGGCGACGTGGACGTAGCTATCGCCACCGAGCACCTCTGCCTTGCCGCTACGGAGCGTGGTCTGGGCACTTGCTGGGTGTGCAATTACGACACCAGCGTCATGAACGAGCTGTTCGCGTCGGACGTCTTCGAGACTGTGGCAATCATCCCCATCGGTCATGTGGCTGCCGACTGCCCGCATGCAGAGAAGAAGCGCAAGCCGATGGCAGAGATTGTGGAGGAGATTTAACTGATAAAAAACGTAAGACAATGAAAAAGTCATTCATCATAGCTGTTCTCTTTTCGATGACTGTGGCTGTGGCGAACGCACAGGAGGCACTCAAGAAGGTGTATAACGAGAACATCAATCCGATGGAACAGATTGACAATGCTCTCGTTAAGGCAAAGGCGGACGGCAAGTATGTGGTCTGTCAGGTGGGCGGCAACTGGTGTCCGTGGTGTCTGCGCTTCGCTGACTTCGTGGAGAAGGACCAGGAGGTGAGCAAGATGGTCAGTGACAACTTCGAGCTTATCCACGTCAACTATGATCCGCGCAAGAGCGGCGGCGACGCTTCTGCCAACAACGCTGCCAAGCTGATGGAGCGTCTTGGCAATCCGGCTCGCTTCGGTTTCCCCGTCTTCGTGGTGCTCGACTCGGAAGGCAATGTGCTGCACATCCAGGACTCGAGCTTCCTTGAGGAAGGAAAGGGATATAGCGAGAAGAAGGTGCTGCGGTTCTTCAAGAACTGGACACCGAAAGCGGTGGAGAACAAGCAGTAAAGGATAGTCAAAATAACAACAACACTTAAAAGGTATGAAAAACAAATTTATGTATCTTGCAGTAATTGCTGCTGCAATGATGGTCGCTTGCAATGGCAAGAAGACCGCTCAGGATGAAACGAAGAACGATTCGGTATGCGTTGCCGACTCTGTCAGCGCTGACGTTGACCTGGCTGCTGTTGCCGGCACCTACGAGGGCACTCTGCCCGCTGCCGATTGTCCGGGCATAAAGACCGTCCTCACCATTAACGCTGACAGCACCTATCAGCTCCAGCAGGACTACATCGACCGTAAGGACGGACATGACGAGGCAAGCGGCGTGCTGCAGGTTCTTGACGGCAACGTGATGATGCTTGTGCGCCCCTCAAGCGGCGAGCACAGCTTCTATAAGGTGAAGGACAGCAAGAGCATAGTCATGACAGACTCGCTCGGCAATGAGCCGGAAAGCGAAACAGCAAAGCTCTATGTGCTGACAAAGAAGTAAGAACAACATTTTTTTCGGAAATCCCTATAAGTAAAAACGGGAACAGCGGACTTATTGAAAAGTCTGCTGTTCCCGTTTTTTTTATTTCTCAAGCGAACGAGTTTATTTCTTCTTAGCCTTCGCATCAAATCTGTATGTGAAGCTCAGGTTGGCGTAGTGGTGTATGTAGTTTGCCGAAGATTCGCTGCGCTGATATGCCGAGTATTCGCTATCGTACATGATGTCCTTGTTGAATATGTCGTCCACGAAAAGCGACAGTTGGCACTTGTTCTTGCAGAAACTGTAGCTGACGGACGCCCACGACACCAGCTTGTGACCGTTCATTGCTGAAGTGGCATAGCCGGAGCGGAAATCGTCAGACAACTGCATGAACACCTGGAAGGGCGAGAGACGCAGGGTTGCGTTTATTCCGACGCTGTTATACAACGGACTGGTGTTGTAAGAAGCGTCGTCGTAACGATAGCGGTTCCATTCCAGACGGTTGAACAGCGTCAGCTGCACCTTCTCTGCCTCATACGAAAACTCGAAGTTCTCGTTAATGCCAAGACGCTTCTGAAGGTTGAGCTCAGGCACGGCGTTGGGGTCGTTGTTGTCCACGATGGTAAGGAATCCGTACGACTTGGCTGTCTCCAGCGCAAACTTGTTCATCAGGCGGAAGTAAACGCCGATGCCTTGGTCGTAATTCAGTCCGAACGTCCACATGTCGCCACCCTTCACATTCATCGGCTTGCTCTCATACACGCCTGTGGACGAGTCGTAGCTGTAGAGTGTGGCTATGGGGTTGATGTCCTTGTTGTATGACGCACTCAGTCCTAAGACTATCTGCTTGCGCAGCCACATGCGGTGATAGTTGTATGTAGTGGTGTGGCTGTGCGAATTGCGCAACATTGGATTGCCCGTATAGATATACAGCGGGTCTACTGTGTTGCGATATCCGAAGGTGCTTACGAGTTCGGGCACAGTGGTGTTATATGCGAACGAGAGGTCCATGTTGCGTACGCGGCTCATCTTCCATTTCAGGAATATCGACGGCTCATAGGTCTGGCTTGTGCGCACGGCTGTGGTGTCGAGCTGTCCGTAGCGATAGTCGCTCTTCTCGCGGTTGACGTTCCAGCTGAACTTAGGCATAATCATAAGCGCCTTCACAGGAGTGATGGTAGACTTCAGCGTCAACTGGTTGGTCCATGTGTGCATAAGGTTACTCATGATGTTGTTCGGGTCGAGTGTTGTCGGCGTGCCGTCCACGACGTTCTGCTTGTTGTTGTCGGTGAAGAAGTCGCGTGTGGTGTTAGTGCGAGAGTATTTCACGTTGTCTGTGATGTTTACATACACCTTCTTGCCGAGCCAATGCTCAAACGTGGCGCCGAGCTTGGTGGTCAGCTCTTTGTTGTCGCGTGAATAGAACTGCCAGACGGTCTCGCTTCGCTTCTCACGCAGATATTCCAGGTCGCGGTTGTTATGTGTGTCCTCGTTGTTCCCGCTTATTTGTGTGTAGCCTTTCAGCGAGAACGAACCGCTCTTTCCGATGAAGTGCTCCCACGCATATTCTACGTATAAGTTGCGGTCCTGCTGCTCGGAAGACTGATAATTGCGGTTGCGCGTGATGAGACGTTCGTAGAGTGCGTCGCCGGGCTTTGCGGCAAGAGCGGCATTGAGCGAGTGATATTCAAACTTGTTCGGTTCATAGCCATACGAAGCCCCTTTGTCCTCGTTGGTTTTTCTGCTCTTCTCGTAGGAGGCTTTCGCCGTCACGCTGATGGTGTTCACGGAGTCGGTGTAGGCGAAGAGCCGTGCCTCCATCTGTGGCTTAAAGTTATGCTTGTAGTGATAGTTTTCAGACACGGCGAAGGTGTGCTCCTTGTTGGGGAAGAAAGTCTCGGTGGACTTGCCTATAGTGTTCCATCCATCGTAGTGTCCTAAGTTAGCGCTGATGTCAAATCTGTTGTTCGAGTATTGGCTCGTACCCTTGGTATGCCAGTTGTGCTGATAGTTGTACGATCCGTATTGGCTCTTGCCGTCGCCGTCGATGTTAGAGTTCATTGTTGAACTCATTGTCTTGTCGACGTAGCGGTTGGCATTGTTTGCCTGTAGGTAAAGCATCTGCGGGTCGTGGTCGCTGAGCTTACGGGCGTTTCCTTCGAACATATATCTCTTCTTGGTCTGATATTGAGCCTTTACGTCGCCATACCATTTATCGAGGAAACCGGGCTTCACCTGAATGTCAAGCACTTGGTCTTCGTCGCCGTCGTCATTACCCGTGTGACGAGCCAGCTCCGACTTGCGGTCATAGAGCTTCAGCTTGTTAGCCACCTCGGCAGGCAACTGACCTATAATCTGGTCACCACCGAACAGGTCCTTACCGTTCATCATCATGCGTATGGGCTTGTTGTTCCAGTAGAGTTTGCCGTCACGGCGCTCCACACCTGGCAATTTCTTGATAAGCTCGTCAAGGCGTGCTCCTTCTTTCAGCTTGAATGCTTCGGGATTAAACACAATGGTGTCGCCCGACATCGTAATGCGCGGCACCTTTGCCGTCACCTCCACCTCCTTCAGCATAAGCGCCGTAGGCTGCAGCTTTATGACGCCAAAGTCTGTGGTGTCCTTCACCTCAGGACCGTAGGCATAGTCCACCTTGCGCGAATTCTTATATCCGATCATGCTGAACGTGAACATCACGCGGCCCTCCGAACTCGTATCGAGAATGAAGCATCCGGTGCTGTCTGTCTCACTGCTGTTCTGAATCGACCATCCTGGCTGCGGGTTGATCTCACTGCGTATAGTCGCTCCAACAAGTATCTCGCCCGTCTCGGCGTTCACTATCTTACCCTTGAACGAGTCGGCATTACAGACAGCCGTCTGCACAAGAGCGAGCAGTAATACAACAAATAGTTTCTTAATAAAGTTTCCCATAAGCTGATTATTTAAAAGGGTTATGTTTAAGATATGCAAATGTAGTAAAAAAAATGAAAAACCTATAAGTTTTTCAATAAAAAAACGTATTGTTTTTGCGGGGGGGAATTGTGGCAAAATGCGCTAAAACAATAGGTTTAGGAAAGACTATATTTGCATTTCTGATGCTCAATACTATGAGCTCGGCGCACAACAAAATCTTTGGTGCGAAATTCTTGAGTTTTGAGCGTTTGGATACAATTCGTTTATACACAGTGAGTTATGCGGTTTTCTTACGAATAGTGACTTAATACAGATTTGCTTTACACGGTTTTAACAATTCAAAAACAGTGTAAGT
>OIXX01000205.1_pt1 | contig 45358 bp, 29 predicted proteins | sample 1588161 | NCBI WGS metagenome assembly OIXX01 (sample SAMN03283274) | human gut metagenome | biome: human-associated habitat; material: feces | host: Homo sapiens | place: Peru | collected 2012 | reverse complement strand
TGGAACGCGGAAAGAAGAAGCAGGTTGCACTGAACAATGTCAAGAACAAACTTGTACATTTGGTCACTGCCATGGTCAGAAACCGCCAGCTTTTCTCACCTGAATATAAAATATCAGCATAAATTAAAAATAATGGTCAAAACATTTGGATTTTAACATAGAAAGCAGATGAAGAAAGAAGTGTGCAATGAATACACGCATCATAGAGTTGTCATAGCGCCACTTTTACCCTCCAATAGCGCCACTTTTATAATGCAATAGCGCCGCTTTTACACTCTAATAGTGGCACTATTGCATGGTAAAAGTGGCGCTATTGTTAAGCATGGGTGCCGTTTGCACCGCAAAACACCATAAAAACAGCAATCTAAATCTCTATAATCAATTTTTATTTTGTAACAGAATTTTACTCTTTAGACGATATTTGCATGTCTTCATGTCTTCCTTCCAGAAACCTTTCCAGTTGCCCTGCATAATACAACGGAATGTTATAGAGAGTGAACGGACAGCCGTTGCTTCGTGTTATTACGTCCGATGTCATCGGTCCGTTCCATATTCTAAGGGCTATTCGTTCCTTCGAATCCTCCATAAACTGATGTAAGGAGCGTAGCTTCGAGTTGTTGCCGGTCTTCACTTCTATCGGCAACAGATGCGACTTATGTCGGATTACGAAGTCTACCTCAGCCTGAGAGTTGCGTGCGTCGCGCACCCAGAACATCCGTTTCTCGCCGAACGTCGTCGTCGCTCCAAGCAGTTCCTGCGCTACGATATGTTCGGCGATGTCGCCGTTCCACAGTTCGTCGCTGTCAGTGGAGAAGAGCAGTTCCTCCTGCATTCCTGCCACATAATTCACCAGCCCCGTGTCAAGCCACAAGAGCTTGGGGCTTTTCTTCAGATCGGGCAGTATCGGCAAGGATGTAGACGTAAGAGGATAAACCAGTTCCAGAAGCAGAGTCTTCTCAAGCGTACGGAAGGCATTGCTGACATCAGCCGACTTGAATGATGAGTTGGTGAACTTTGCGAACTGTATGCGGTGGGCGGCGGATGTCCAGCCATAGTTGAGAATATAGCGTATGGAGTCCTGCTCCTTCGGTTTGCTGGCATACTTCTCCACATCGTCGCGATATCCCGAAAGCAAGGCGTTGAATATGCCTCCGAGTCTTACCATGTCGCGATGCTGAGCATAGTTAGCCACCACCTCCGGCAGTCCTCCTATTATCATGTATTTCTTGAAGAGTTCCAGCGCATAGCTGTGCAGCGACTGCGGCACGTCCACCGCCTCCACCTTCTCAGCAAGCATCTCTTCTCCTATGGCAGAAAGAAACTCCACGAACGTGCAGGGGTGTAGAGCCATGTATTCCACTCTTCCTACGGGAAACGAGATATGTCTGTCCATAAGGCTTTCCAATAGTGAACCTGCGGCGATGACATAAATGTCGGGACGTTTCTCGTAGAAAAAGCGCAGCGTCTGCACAGCCTTAGGCTCGTTCTGTATCTCGTCGATGAATATCAGTGTGCGTCTGTTGTCCTGGCGTACATTGGCTTTGAAGAAAATGCCGGACAGCAAGTCGTCGAAAGAGTAGTCGGCTGCAAACAAAGCAGCGTTCTCTTTTTCCTCAAGATTAAGGTAAATATAGTTACTGAATTCCTCGGCAAACATTCTTACAAGCGTGGTCTTGCCCACCTGACGTGCGCCACGCAAGACCAAAGGCTTTCGTTCGTCCTTCTTCGCCCATTCGCGAAGATAATTGAGTGCTATTCGTTTGAACATATCTAAATGGTTATATATCAGTGACAAAGATACATAATAATATTCAAATCCAAACCAAAAATGAGTGAAAACTTAATCAAATCCAAACCAACTTTGCTTGAAAACTTGAGCAAATCCAAACCAACTTTTCCAAAAACCTGACCAAATCCAAACCAACTGCTTGCTTTCTTATTTGCTCCAATTAACCCTATTTATTGGCTTAACTGCATATCTTTAAACAAAAAAGTTCAAAAATTTGTTGCTACATATTTTTTTTATTAATTTTGCAACGAATACATATAATTAGCATCAATATACTATAACTTGCGTGTAAAGAAGCACGACAAACCACTTAAACCATAGTGACCTAAAAACGATTAAAATTAAAAACAAGTCTATTTTTTATTCACTTTATCAATATCAACTAACTATCAATTAAAAGAAAAGGATTATGAAAAAGATTCTATCCCTTCTTGCATTGTTAGTGATGACGCTTACCGCGTTCGCAAAGGACTATACGGGACATCGTACCGTAACTTACGGTTACACTACCCCCACAGAGTCTGACGACGCAGTTGTGTCTATTACTGACAATGGTGACGGCACGTACAACGTGACGTTCAAAGATGTCATCAATGTTTCTGATAATTACAGAGACAATTATGGCACTTACACCTTCAGCAACGTTGAAGGAACAACAGCTAACGGTTATACTACAATCGACCTTACTGGTTTGACCGTAGCAATTACCAATTGCGATCTTGGTCTGACATCTGGTGATGAGGCTACTTTGTTAGCCAAGTTTAATGATGAGAAGGCTTATGCCAAGTTCTCTGCAAAGATTGGTGGATACTATAAGTCTTCTATCACTGCTGAGTTTGGCAAGGACGACTTCGGTTCTACCGGTGGTGGCGGCACAGTTGAGACTACAGAGGGTCCGCTCGTTGAGGCTGGTCTTGCTCCTAACGGTGCAAAAATTGAGGCTAAGGACTTCACCATCAACTGGGACACACACAAGGTTGTGGCAAAGCTGGATCTGACTAACTGTCAGGGCGTTAATGAGACCATCTTCTCATTCGCTAACAACGCAGCTAACCTCGGCGAGTGGAATGTTGCTAACGGCGCTGTCCTCCACTTCTACTACACAAAGGACGCTGATGTTTGGACAGCAACTGGTTGGCAGAAACTTACAAATACCTTCTGCATCCAGTTCCGCAACAGCGACAAACTCGGCGAAACTCCGACAAAGTACGTTCAGGTAAATGATCCTTCTAACGTTCGCGTTGAGCTTCGTCAGGATGGCGTTTATATCGACGGCACATTGGCATTCGAGGCAAGCGACTATGCTAAGCTTCTCACTTACAACGACCTCGTATTCGGATCTACACAGGGCGAAAACCGCAGCAACGCTACATATAAGTATGTAGAGGTGGTAGGTCTTGACTGGACAGAGCCTGCTACTGTTGTAGACTCTAAGAAGTTCACAGACAACATCTTCATCACTCAGTATGGTACAACCATTCCTCTCGACTTGGCTGACGTTACCATCAACGAGATGTCTGACGGCACTATCAACATGTCAGTGGTATTCGACAATGCCAACCAGACCATCAAGTCTTCTGACCTTGTAAAGGGTACTGACGAGAAGGACCGCACCACATACACCGGTACTACCGAAGTTAGCATGGTGAACTATGATGTAAAGGCAGTTCTTTACACCAAGGACGACGTAGAGAAGATCTTCATCGACATGGTGGCTGCTAATGGCGATAAGTATACTGTAGGTACAGACCCCGACTACGTTGCTCCTCAGCCCAAGCCTGAGATTGAGGGCTTCCCCGTAGACGGTTCTGTTGACTTCGCTCCTAACGGTCAGTCATTCGAGTGGACTAACATTCCTATCGACTGGAACACTCAGAAGCTCGTTGCTGTTATCGACCTCTCTACTTGCGGCGATTATACAGCTAACGAGAACATCCTCTCTGTAGGCGAGAACATTGGCGCATGGAAGATCGGTGGCTGGCACTTCTACTACACCAAGGGTGCTAAGCGCATGAAGGCTGACTATCTCACAACTGGCGGTTCTCACCCCGTTTCTGACGCTCACGAGGGTGTTGAGGCTGGCACAGTACGCATCGAGCTTTCTAAGGCTAATGGCTGCACCATCGACGGCGAGTCGTTCAACGGTCTCTACACTGGTGTTACCGGTGACTGGAAGGATCTCACATCTGACTTCTGGACAACAACAAGCATCAACATCGGTTCGAAGGAAGGCGCTAACCGCAGCAACGCTACTATCAAGTATGTGACTGTTGTGGATCTGCAGAACGAGCCGGAGCCTATCGCTCCTACCATTTACAAGAACACTCTCAAGGTGGTTCGCAATAACGAGACTCAGACTTACGAAGAGGCTGAAGTTAAGGTTCTCGCTAAGGAAGAGGGCAAGTACGAGGTTACAATCCCCGCATTCTCTGATATGGACGGCGTTCCTGGTCAGGTAGGTCCTGTCACATTCGAGGCTACTGGCACAGAGTCAGAAGGTAACACAGTTCTCACAGCTGAGAACCAGGAGTTCACACTTACTAACGTAGGTTGGAATAACGATGTGGTTGTTGTTTCTATGAACGGTACAATCGCTGATGGCCAGCTCACTGGTACATTCAACGTTGCATTCAAGAACAACGCTTCTTACACATTCAACCTCTACTACGGCGTAGAGCCTCCAGTAGAAATTACAGAGGTTTCTAACAAGGACTACACCAGCAACCTCCGCATCTACGATTCTGAGTCAGAGAGCGAGGAGAATCTCTTCCAGGCTGACGAGGCTACTGTAAACGTAGTTAAGTACAGCGACGAGTCATACAAGATCACTCTCAAGCAGATCACTCTCAACGAGCAGACCGCTGACCTCGTGTTCACCGGTACTGAGCAGCGTGCCACTCCGTACGAGGAAGGCGGCACTGTAGAGACAGAGGAGACTATGATTGTTGCTAAGCCTGATGCTGCTACAGAGGAGTTCCTCGGTGGCGAGGGTGAGGAAATCGAGGCTACCTTCCAGATCGTTAACGTTTCTGAGAACGAAATCAAGATGGCTCTCAACATCTCTGGCAATACATTCATGTATGACGGTGAGTTCAACTATGATCAGCCTGAGGAACCGAAGGAGGATTATGCTATCAACTTCGAGAAGGACGCTAAGCAGACTCACGCCAGCCGCTACTCTACATCTGTATCGCTCACCGTTAACGGTCAGGCACAGACCATCGAGTTCGGCAAGACAATGAACGGCTACGAGGATCTTACAGCACAGAGCTTCACCGTAACTCCGGGTGCTGAGGTAACTCCGGCTATCGGTTATGTTGGCGAGTGGATGCACGGTTACGTATACGTAGACCTCAACAACGACAAGCAGTTCTCATTCAACGCTGACAGCGACGACCAGACTGGCACTGAGGTTGTATCTTACAGCTTCTACAGCGCTTCTAATGGTTCAACCGGTCTCAACTCTAAGGGCGAGACAGTAAGCAACAACTGCAACGTTAACCCGCTGCCTTCGTTCACAGCTCCTGCAGAGGAGGGTACATACCGCATCCGCTTCAAGGTAGACTGGAACAGCGTAGACGCTGGTGGTTGCGTTATCGCTACTAACAACATTCTCAACAACGGTGGTGGCATCTACGACGCTACTCTCGTGGTTAAGGACGTTACCAACGGCATCGACAGCATCAACGCTGAGGCTGCTAACGCAGAGCTCTTCACTGTTGACGGCGTTAAGATCAGCAAGCTGCAGAAGGGTCTGAACATCGTTCGCACTGCTGACGGCAAGGTGAAGAAGGTTGTCATCAAGTAAATGACAAGGTTCGGTAGGTGTGACCCTTTGACGGCACATCCACAGAACATAACATAAAGGGAAATCCCGGTTCCGAAAGAAGGAGCCGGGATTTTTTTAATACACCAGGTCAGAAACAAACATAGGAGGCTATGGCGTCTCGCCGTAGCCACGCACCCACGAACGCAAGCTAATTGATTATCTTTTGTTTCTGACTATTTGTCAATGTTTTGTGACTGATTGTCTGAATAATCTGACTATTTGTCTATTTGTTTGATATTTAGCTTTACTGTTTAACAGCAAAGCCTCACGGTTGTGACGTTGGCATGCAAGTTGCATTAGGGATAGTGCAAACCGAAGGCGGAAGCCCGAGGGGAGCAAAGAAAAGATAAAACAACTAAAATATAATTGGAGGTTTTTGATATGTTACCAGTAATGAGAAATACTTGGATGCCTGAAGTTTTCAATGACTTTTTTGATACCGACTTCATGCCGCGTACAAATGCCACCGCACCAGCCATCAACGTTAAGGAGACTGAGCACGACTACACTGTAGAGCTTGCAGCCGCAGGAATGAAGAAGGGCGACTTCAACATTAACGTCGACGCCGATGGCAACCTTCACATCAAGATGGAGCATAAGGATGAGAAGAAGGACGAGAACAAGAAAGAACATTATCTCCGTCGCGAGTTCTCATACTCAAAGTTCGAGCAGACTCTTCTGCTTCCTGACGATGTAGACAAGGAGAAGATTGCAGCCAACGTCAGTGACGGTGTGCTCACCATCGACCTTCCGAAGATTGAGAAGAAGGAAGAGAAGGCTTCACGTCAGATTGAGGTGAAATAATCGCAATGCGAAAACAGACCCTGCTTCGGTTGGAAATGTATAGACACAAATAACCTTCGTCGGTTAGGAATGGATAGGCATAGATAGCTGAATGAGTTAGAATTGTATAAGCAGATAAGGTTGAATAATAATAGGTAGGGTTTGTTTTTACAACGACAAACGCAATAGACCACAAGAACGTACAGTTTTTGTGGTCTTTTTTTTGTAATTTTGCAGCCATACACAAATTTTACATCATTTAGCGATATGAAAAATTCAATCGACAATCTCTATCAGCTTGATGGTAGAGTGCCCATCGGGAAAGCTCTCCCGTTCGGTCTGCAGCACGTGCTGGCGATGTTCGTCAGCAACATTACGCCAATTATGATTCTTGCGGGAGCCGTGGGACTGGACAGCGCAGTCAGTGCCGCCCTTATTCAGAACTGTATGGTGATAGCCGGTATCGGTACGCTTGTGCAGCTTTATCCCGTCTGGCGTATCGGCTCGCGCCTTCCCATCGTCATGGGCATCTCTTTCACGTTCCTTTCGCTCGCCATCAGCCTTGCCGGCGCTTACGGTATGGGCACGCTTATCGGCGCTGTCATCATCGGCGGTCTTGTGGAAGGCTTCCTCGGACTCTTCGTCAAGTACTGGATAAAGCTTATTCCGCACGTAGTTTCAGCCACTGTGGTGACAGCCATCGGCTTCTCGCTGCTTCCCATTGGCGCCAATTCGTTTGCCGGTGGAGTGGGTGCAGCCGACTTCGGTAGCCTTAACAACTGGATTGTGGGTAGCGTTACGCTCCTTGCCTGCCTCCTTTGCCAGGTTTTCGCAAAGGGATTCCTTCGTTCTCTCTCCGTTCTCGTAGGTCTTGTGGTGGGCTATGTGTTGGCTTGCTGCCTGGGAATGGTCGACTTCAGTGGCATTGCAGGTCAGTCAATCATCGCCTTGCCTCGCCTCCTTCCCTTCACACCGGAGTTTAATATCGGCGCCATCCTTTCCGTAGTGGCTGTCTATCTTGTTTCTGCAACTGAGACCATCGGCGACACTTCCGCCCTTTGCAACAGTGCCTTGCACCGCGATCCTGAGACAAAAGAGATGGGATCAGCCATCTGCTGTGACGGTTTCGTAAGTTCTGTGTCGGGCATTTTCGGTTGTACGCCAATCACATCGTTCAGCCAGAACGTAGGTCTTGCAGCCATTTCGGGCGTCGTAAACCGCTTTACCATCGCCATTGGAGCCGTGGTTATGATTCTCGGTGGCGTGTTCCCAGTAGTTGGATACGCCCTCACCACCATCCCGCAGGCAGTTCTCGGCGGTTGCACCATCATGATGTTCGGTAGCATTCTCTTCGCCGGATTCGGCATGATGGCACGTGCAGGCTTCTCTCAGCGCAACATGGTTATAGTAAGTCTGTCGCTCAGCATCGGTCTTGGCTTCACACAAGCCACCGGCATGTTTGCCATCTTCCCTGAGATCATCCGCACCGTCTTCGCCGAAAACTGCGTAGCAGTGGTGTTCCTTCTCGCCGTAATACTCAATTTGGTATTGCCCAAGAAGGATTTAGTGGAATAAGAAAAGCAAATAGATAGAATAATAAAAGCTTAAGAGGGTGTGCATTCCATGTTTTCTTTGCAGGAAATAAAAGCAAAGTAACACGGAATGCACACCCTCTTGTATTGTTACGCTTACATTATAGCGTCGATTTCGTCTTTGGTCAATCCCGTTGCATTGATTATCTGCTCAACCGGTATACCGATCTTCTTCAGATTTTTGGCTATGTCCATAGCCTTGTTATGCTCGCCTTCCGCACGTCCCTCTGCTCGTCCCTCCGCTCGTCCTTGTTCAAGTCCTTCTGCACGGGCGTTTCCGAGCACGTCGTTCTGAATCATTACGGCATTGACATGCTCGTCGTATGCGTAGCGTTCGGCGTCGCTCATAGAGTAGTATTGGAGTTTCTCGCGTGCTTCGCGCAGACCCGGGGCTGTGGTCTTTTCGTTAATCACTCCTTCCTTGAGATAACGCATCCATTCTTCAAGCGGCGACTTTGCCACTTCGTTGAAGTTGTTCACACGCACAAGATAGTATGTGGGGAATATCTCTGCCGGGTATTTAGGCTTGATGACACCCTCCTCTTTAGTGCTGATGACAAGGTGGTCTTTGGTATGGACACCTACGAAATTGTTCTGTCCGATATACAGATAATCGGAGCCACGACCAAGGTCGAAGTAGAGAATGCTGATGGAATACACCTTCTTCACCTCCTGATAAGTATTGCCGAGCTTTATGTGTTCGGTTATTGCTTTAGCCACACCGTAGAGGATACGTTCGAGATAATAAAGCTCGCTCGTATTCTGCACCTCCACAATGATTATCTCTCCCTTCGAGTTTTTGGCTTTGATATCCACGCGGTTGAACTTGTCGTCGGCAGATACCTGATTGCCTTCGCTTTCGAGAATCTCCATTATTTTTACCTTTTCGTTGAGGAAGACGGTAAGAAAACCCTCCAGCACGTCGAAGTTGGCCTTCTGACGCAACAGTCGCTTAATGGCCCAGTCAAATCGTATGCATCTATCTTTCAATGAATTCATATCGCTAAATGTTGAGTTAAGACTTTACTTTGCAAACTTACACAAAATACTTGAATGTCAGATATGTTTTTCTTAAATTTATCTTTTATTTGTTACGTATATCGGATTAATTATGTAAATTTGCTATATTAATAAAACTAAAACCTTACAACCTTATGGCAACATCCGAAATATTCATGCTCTTGGCACTTGTGTCTACGGGAATATTCCTCCTTCAGTTTGTCATTTCCATCTTCTTCGGGGGGCTTGACATCGACGTTGACGGCGACACAAACGTCGACTTCGACCTTGGCAGTCTGTTCTCCTTCAAGGGTCTTATCCACTTTCTTATCGGCTTCGGATGGACAAAGGTGCTGTTCGTCGGCGACGCATGGTATACGTACGCATTGGCTGTGGTGGTAGGAATGGTGTTTATGCTGGTGCTGTTCTATACCTATATGCTTGCTTTCCGCTTGCAGAACCTGCGCAAGCCCGAACCGCCCGTGAGCATAGTGGGTAGGGCAGGGCGCATCTACATCAATCAGGGCGACGGACGCTATACTGTTTTTGTAAATCGTGACGGAGCCGAACGCGAACTTGACGTGGTGTCTGAGTCGGGACGTACGGACTATAAGACCGACGAGGTGGTTACGGTAAAGGAATACAGGGACAACAAGTACTTCATAGGTTGACACGATAAGATAATACATAATTCTTAAATACATTATTTCTATAACATGGAAACAAACGTTCTTATTCTTGCCGCGGTACTCGTAGTGGTGGTACTGCTTGGCATAATTGGCGTGTTATCGCGCTATCGTAAGTGTAAATCTGACGAGGTGCTCGTCGTTTACGGTAAGACCGGCGGCACAAAATCCGCCAAACTCTATCATGGTGGCGCTGCTTTCGTGTGGCCTATCATTCAGGGCTACGACTTCCTTTCGATGAAGCCGATGCAGATAGACTGTAAGCTTACGGGCGCCATCTCTGCCCAGAACATCCGTGTGGACGTTCCGACTACCATCACCGTAGCCATCAGCACCGACCCGGAGGTTATGCAGAACGCCGCAGAGCGTATGCTCGGACTCTCAATGGACGACAAGCAGAATCTCATTACCGACGTGGTATACGGTCAGATGCGTCTTGTAATCGCCGATATGACCATTGAGGAACTCAATTCTGACCGCGACAAGTTCCTTGCAAAGGTGAAGGACAATATCGATACGGAACTGCGCAAGTTCGGTCTGTATCTGATGAACATCAACATCAGCGACATCCGCGACGCCGCCAACTATATCGTAAACCTTGGTAAGGAGGCAGAATCGAAGGCGCAGAACGAGGCTCAAGCCAACATCGAGGAGCAGGAGAAGTTAGGTGCAATCAAGATTGCCAACCAGATAAAGGAGCGCGAGACACGCGTGGCTGAAACCCGCAAGGACCAGGAAGTGGCTATCGCCGCTACGCGTAAGGAGCAGGAAATCAGCGTGGCTCAGACCGATAAGGAGCGCGTTTCGCAGGTGGCTCAGGCTAATGCCGAGAAGGAATCGCAGGTGGCTCGTGCCGAAGCGGAGAAGAACATCAATGTGGAGCAAGCCAATACTGCAAAGGAAAGCCGCATAGCAGAGCTTAATTCCGATATGGAGATAAAGCAGGCTGAGGCCAAGAAGAAGGCTGCCATAGGACGCAATGAGGCTCAGAAGGAGATAGCTCTCTCTAATGCTCAGCTTTCGGTAACGCAGGCCAATGCTGACAAGGAGGCCGGTGAGGCTTCGGCTCGTTCAGAGGCAGCCGTACAGACGGCACGTGAGAAGGCCCAGAAGGAGGTGGAGGAAGCCAAGGCAATGAAGGTGGAATCTTCTCTTAAGGCGGAGAAGATTGTGCCTGCAGAGGTGGCAAAGCAGGAGGCCATACTTCAGGCTGACGCCGTGGCAGAGAAGGTTATACGTGAGGCAGAGGCTAAGGCAAAGGCCACTCTCGCCCAGGCAGAGGCTGAAGCAAAGGCCATCCGCATGAAGCTTGAGGCTGAGGCAGAGGGTAAGAAAATGTCGCTCCTTGCTGAGGCTGACGGTTTCCAGGCCATGGTGAAGGCTGCCGAATCTAATCCTGCCATCGCCATCCAGTACAAGATGGTGGACCAGTGGAAGGAGATTGCTGGCGAGCAGGTCAAGGCATTCGAGAAGATGCAGCTCGGCAACGTCACCGTTTTCGACGGTGGCGACGGCGCAACAAGCAACTTCCTCAACTCGTTGGTGAAGACCGTAGCGCCGAGTCTCGGCGTTCTCGACCAGCTTCCTATCGGCGAAACCGTAAAGAAAATCATCCATCCAGAGACGAAGGAAGACGACAAGACGGAGAAGAAATAACATTGCTTGCGTGAGCAAGACATAATAAAAACGGCAATTACACGAAGTCAAGGCTTCACGTAATTGCCGTTTTTCTGTTTATCTACTTATATCGTAGTTCTTAGTACAGAGTCTTGGGAGAGATGCGGAATGAGAAGGTGTAGTCCTTATATTCCACACGATGACCCTTGCGGGCGCGTCCCCAATCGCTCCATGAGTCTACACCGCCGACGCCAGCCTGCACGAGGTCGATGAAGAGGTTGGTGTACTGCGACTTTGGCAGCGACTGTGAGTGGCGCTGCTTCTTCTCCTTACCCTCGTCCAGTGTGTAGAGGTCGTAGTGGAGAGCAGAAGCAGAGAAGAGCGCGTCGCTCTCGATGCGCAATCCGAAGCCGTTGTTGTCTTTGATGTTCCACCATCTGAGGTCGCTCATCGTACCCGTTTCCTGCGGACGAACGTACGGATAGAACAGCTGGTCAGCTGTGGCTTTATAGATGCCGACGTTCTGCGACAGCTTGCGGTCAGAATAGTTCTCCACCGGTCCGCGACCGTACCATTCAGCCTGGTCCATAGCGTAAGGCAGGTTCATCACCATACCGAAGCGCATCATCTCAGGCATTTCAGCTCCTGGTGTGGTCTTCAGCGACTGTGTCACGTTGAGCGTGCCGTTCTCTGTAGCGCGGTAAGCGATGGTCAGATCAGCCTTTACCTCCGGCAGGTTGTAAGTGGTAGTAACGGTCTTTGCCTTCTTGTCCACCTGCAGCGATGTGAGCTTCATCTGCGGATCGCGCCATGCAGCGAACTTCTCCTGGACGTTAGCGCCCATGTCGTTGTCCGTCACGGCACGCCAGAAGTTAGGCTTCAGAGAGCCGCCGTTGCCGAGCAATGACTTTCCTCCCACCTCATACTTGGTGATGAAGCCCGTTGCACGGTCGAACGCCAGCGTGAAGTTCTCGGCAGCGAGCGTCACATTGGCTTCCTTCTTCTTGTCCGTCACCTTCACAGCCTTGGTCTCTGCGGCTGTTACAGCAAGGTCAGTGCCCTTGAATTCGCGGATGGGCAGCTGCTGGTAAGCCACGATGTCGCCAGCCTTCTGCAGTCCCTCGTCCTTCTTCAGACGATACTCCACGTTGAGCTGGATGTCCTTGGCGTCACTATAGTCCTTGAGGTTATAGGGCAGAACCACGTCTGCTGAGGTCTGCGGCTTGATGTTCGGGAGATCAGCGATGGTGCCGTTCTGACGCTCCACGCCGTCAGCTACGATTGCCCAAGAGAGCGATACGTTGTCAAGCGCACGGAAGAAGTTCTCGTTATACACGCTCACCTTCTTCTCTCCGGTGAGGTCCTTCGGAGAAGTCCAGATGTTCTGATAGACGTAGCCCACCTCGTAAGCCTCGGGATTCGGCTTGCGGTCCGGCGAGATAAATCCGTTGCAGTTGAAGTTGTTGTCCGACGGGTCGTATGAGTTGAAGTCGCCGCCGTAGTTGTAAATCATGTTGCCGTCCTTGTCCTTGCCTCTCAGTCCCTGATCGACGAAGTCCCAGATAAAGCCACCCTGATATGTAGGATACTTGCGTATGATGTCCCAATAGTCCTTCATGACGCCGCAAGAGTTGCCCATAGCGTGGGCATACTCGCAGTGAATCATCGGCTTGGTGTATTTCGGGTCCTTGGCATACTTCTCTGCAGCCTCAGGTGTAATATACATCTCGGCGTAGATGTCGGTGTTGTCGCCGAGGATGGCACGCTCCCAATGTACGGGACGGGTGGGGTCGAACTCGTTAATCCACTTCTTTACGTCTGAGAAGTTCTTCGAGTCGGCAGTCTCGTTACCCATCGACCAGTAGATTACCGACGGATGGTTATACTGGTTGTGCACGTTGTGCACGTTTCGTTCCATTATAGGTGTGGCGAAGAGGGGAGTGGTGGTGATGGCGTCCTTGTCGTAGAAGAAGCCGTGGCTCTCCTGGTTTGCCTCTGCGCAGACGTACAGACCATATTCGTCGCAAAGGTCATAGAAGTAAGGATCGTCAGGATAGTGACATGTGCGGACGGCATTGACGTTGAACTGCTTCATGAGCTTAACGTCCTCCACCATGCGCTCGCGTGAGATGACGTATCCTCCGTCGGGGTCGATTTCGTGACGGTTAGCGCCCTTGATGAGCACCGGCTGACCGTTGACGAGAATCTGACGGTTCTTTATCTCCACCTTGCGGAAGCCCGTGCGTACGGGTACAGACTCTACGTCCTTGCCGTTCTGCTGCACAGTAACCACCACCTTGTAGAGGTTCGGAGTCTCGGCAGTCCACTTCAGCGGGTTCTCCACGTCAAACTTGACGGTGGCATTTATCTCTGCAACCTTCTTGCCAGCCTTCTTCTTCACCTTCGTGGTGTTGAGAATCTTGCGGCTTACGATGTCGCCGTCGGGAGCGATGAGATCAATGACGAATTTGGCGTTGCCCTTACCCTTTACGTTTACGGCGAGCGATCCGTTCTTATACTGTGCGTCGAGGTCCGGCGTTACGCGTACGTCGTCAATGTGGGCAGTCTGCGAACGTGAGTAGAGGAAGCAGTCGCGAGCCACGCCTGAGAGACGCCAGAAGTCCTGGTCCTCCGAGTACGATCCGTCGCACCAGCGGAATGTCTGGAAAGCGAAGAGATTGTCGCCCTTCTTGAGGTATGGAGTGATGTCAAATTCGGCTGCCGACTTCGAGTCCTCTGCATAACCTACGAACTTGCCGTTCACCCAGAGATAGATGTTGGATGTTACGCTTCCGAAATGTGCAATCACCTGACGACCGTCCCAAGAGGCGGGAATGTTGATGGTGCGGCGGTATGATCCCACGTGGTTGTCCTTCACGGGCACTTCAGGCGGATTGTCCTTGAAGTGTCCGCGCCATGCGAATCCTACGTTCACGTATTCCGCGTCGCCGTATCCGTTGACCTCCCAGATGCCGGGCACCTTCATGGTGTTCCACTTCGAGTCGTCGTATCCTTCCTTGAAGAAGTCGGTAGGACGCTGGTCGGCATTAGCCACCCAGTTGAATCTCCAGTCGCCCTCGATGGAGAGATAGTTTGCAGAAGCCTTGCGGTCTGCCTTGAGGGCAGCGTCGCGAGATTCGTAAGCGAAGAATGAAGTGCGGATAGGGAAACGGTTTACGTTGTTCACGTACGTGTCGTGCCACTCTGTGAAAGTGGGTTGCACGGCTGTTTTGGTAGTCTGCGCCGCGTAGATGAAGCATGGTGACATGCCTGCCACGGCGAGAGTAAGTAACAGTTGTTTCATTTCAGAATATGTTGTTAGTTGAATATTCGGCTTAAAGTTTATTAGCGATATATCTTGCAAAGATACGCAAAATAGTCGGAATGATGGTCCGATGCATAGTTAAGAATTGTATTAAAGCATTTCCTTCTTGCCTAAAACATGTTCTTCATGTCTTCTTGTCAAAAACGTCTTAATGTCCACTATGCAAATATCGTACAAATGGTAAAAACTTGTTACAAAATAAAAATTGATTATAGAGTTCTGATTTGCTGTTTTTACGGTGTTCTGCTGTCTGAACGGCACCCACGCTTAACAATAGCGCCACTTTTATCATGCAATAGTGCCACTATTAGAGTGTAAAAGTGGCGCTATTGCATGATAAAAGTGGCGCTATTGGAGTGTAAAAGTGGCGCTATTGCAGCAAAAAACGGCTTGTTTGCGAGTCGGATTTCATAGAGATTCGTCAGAAAACCGCATAACACGCTGTGTTTAAGCATGTTGTCTCTAAGAACTCAAAACTCAAGAATTTCGCACCAAAGATTTTGTTGTGCGCTGAACGAGGAGTATTGAGCGTTAGAAATGCAAATATTGTATTCGGCGGAGCCGCCGAAGTTACTTTCTCCTGCATGCCGATGGCACGTGCCATGAGCCGCACCACGTCCTTAAGCTCGTTATATCGGTCGAGCTTTATCTGCTGATTGATGACGTATCCCTTGATGAGGTATTGGTCTTGGTCTTTACCCATATGTGCAAATTTTGCACATGTGATATTCTTGTCAAGTTCGCCTTCTTTGTAGCTGTCGATATAGTTAATTGTCTTTATTGCTTTATGTTAGTATATTCTGCGCTCTGCCCAGTCGCCGCGGTCCAGATTGCGGTAACCTATGGCTTCGGCTATGTGTTGCGACTGTACGTTTTCAGCTCCGGCGAGGTCGGCTATGGTGCGTGCCACTTTCAGGATGCGGTTATAGGCGCGGGCGGAGAGCGAGAACTTCTCCATGGCTGTGCGCAGGAGAGCGATGGACTGTTCGTCGGGTTCGGCAAACTGATGAATCATGCGCTCCGTCATCTGGGCATTGCAGTGGATGCCCTTGAAGTCCTTGAAGCGTGCCGTCTGGATGTCGCGTGCCTTGATGACACGCTCACGGATGGCTGCGCTCGGTTCGCCCGGCTCTGACTTCGAGATGTCCTTGAAGGGTACGGGCGTTATCTCGCACTGGATGTCAATGCGGTCGAGCAGCGGTCCTGATATCTTGTTCATGTAGCGCTGAATCTGCCCCGTGGAACAGCAGCAGTTGTGCGTCGGGTCGTTGAAGTAGCCGCACGGGCATGGATTCATGGAGGCGATGAACATGAACGAGCAGGGGAACTCTACGGTGTACTTGGAGCGTGAGATGGTTATCTTGTGGTCTTCGAGCGGCTGGCGCAACACTTCGAGCGTCTTCTTGTTGAACTCGGGCAGTTCGTCTGCGAAGAGCACGCCGTTGTGAGCCAGCGATATTTCGCCGGGCTGCGGATTGATACCGCCGCCGACCAACGCCACTTCGCTGATGGTGTGGTGCGGAGCGCGGAACGGGCGCTGCGATATGAGCGATGTGCCGCGCTGCAGCTTGCCCGCCACGCTGTGTATCTGTGTGGTCTCGAGGCTTTCGGCGAGCGACAACGGGGGAAGGATGGAAGGCAGACGCTTTGCCATCATCGACTTGCCTGAACCCGGAGGTCCCACCATGATGAGGTTATGTCCGCCAGCTGCTGCCACTTCCAGCGCGCGTCTGACACTCTCCTGACCACGCACGTCGGCAAAGTCGAGGTCGAAGCTGTACTGCTGCTCGTAGAATTCGCGCCGTGTATCGACGAATGTCGGCTCGTATTCTGCTGCACCCGTTATAAGCTTGATGACGTCCATGATGTTGTTCATGCCATACACCTCCAGATTGTTTACCACAGCCGCCTCGCGCTCGTTCTGCTTCGGCACAATCAGTCCCTTTAGTTTCTCCGCTCTCGCCTTTATGGCTATCGGGAGCGCACCCTTTATAGGTTGCAGCGTACCGTCCAGTCCCAGCTCGCCCACCATCATATATTGGTCGAGCGAGTTGCTGACAATGGCTCCGCTTGCCGCCAGTATGGCAATGGCAAGCGGCAGGTCGAAGGAGCTTCCCTCCTTCCGAAGGTCAGCTGGAGCAAGGTTTATGGTGATGTCGCCGTGCGGAAACTTATATCCGTTGAACTGTAGAGCGGATGCTATGCGGTCGCGACCCTCGCGTACGGCGGTGTCGCCCAGTCCGGTAAGGTGATACATGACGCCCGGCACGATGTTGACCTCCACTCTTACAGTGGTGACGTCAAGGCCGTTTACAGCAGCAGAATAAGTCTTTACGAGCATAATGATTGGAAGGTTTAGAGGGTTAGTATATAAAGACAAAAGTAGCGGTTTTGGATGGATTGAACAAATAAAATGACAGAATATATAATCATAATAAATGAATAGCTGAATAAAAATCGCTATCTTTGCAAGATACAAAGATAAATACAGTTTATGGGGACGACTTTAAGGTCAAGTTCACAAGACAAACATCCCGAACGTTATCCTCTTTTAATCAAACGTAACGAATTGGACAGAATATAATATAGCAATGGAAGAAGATTTCGATATACGACAGGAGCAGGCTGCGAAAGGAGAGAAAGACTTCGAGAACGCCCTGCGTCCGCTGCGCTTCGGCGACTTCAGCGGACAGCAGAAGGTGGTGGAGAATCTTGAGGTGTTCGTGGAAGCTGCCAAGTATCGCGGCGAACCGCTTGACCACACGCTCCTGCACGGCCCTCCAGGACTGGGCAAGACCACTCTCAGCAACATCATTGCCAACGAGCTTGGCGTGGGATTTAAGATTACGAGCGGACCCGTGCTTGACAAGCCCGGCGACCTTGCCGGCATCCTTACGTCGCTCGAGCCGCGTGACGTGCTCTTCATTGACGAGATTCACCGCCTATCGCCCGTGGTGGAGGAATATCTCTACTCGGCGATGGAGGACTATCGCATTGACATCATGATTGACAAAGGACCGTCTGCACGCTCCATTCAGATTGACCTCAATCCCTTCACGCTCGTCGGTGCAACCACGCGAAGCGGACTGCTTACGGCGCCTTTGCGTGCACGTTTCGGCATCAATCTGCACCTTGAGTATTACGGACCGGAGACCTTGCAGCGCATCATCAAGCGCTCTTCCGCCATCATGAAGGTGCCCATCGACGACGATGCAGCCATTGAGATAGCCCGTCGCTCGCGCGGAACGCCCCGTATTGCCAACGCATTGCTGCGCCGCGTGCGCGACTTTGCCCAGGTGAAGGGCAACGGACGCATCGACCGCGACATCGCAAGACTTTCGCTTTCGGCGCTCAACATCGACCAGTACGGACTGGACGAGATTGACAACAAGATCCTGCTCACCATCATCGACAAGTTTCGTGGCGGTCCCGTGGGCATCTCAACCATCGCTACAGCCATCGGCGAGGACACCGGCACCGTGGAGGAAGTCTACGAGCCTTTCCTCATCATGGAGGGATTCATCAAGCGCACGCAGCGCGGACGTATGGTCACGCCGCTTGCATATCAGCATCTCGGACGACCGATGACGGGCTGCAACGCTGCCGAACCGACGCTCTTCGACTAAATCTCACACCTCATTATCACTACACCCTTATGGAACAACTCCTGCATTATATCTGGAAACATCGCATACTGCCTCTCCACGAGCTCCGCACTACGGACGGACGACTCGTGGAGATAATCGATCCTGGTCTGCATAACCATCACTCTGGTCCCGACTTCTTCAATGCCAAGATTCGGCTTGACGGCACGTTGTGGGTGGGCAATGTGGAGATACACGAGCGGTCTGCCGACTGGTTTCTGCACGGACACGACCAGGATCCGGCTTACAACAATGTGGTGCTGCATATAGCTTCTACGATAGACATGGACGTAACGACCGCCGACGGCAGCCGTCCGCCCCAGATGGAGCTGCAGGTTCCGCCGCATGTGATGCAGAATTATCAGCGCCTTCTGGCTGACGACCGCTATCCGCCGTGCCGCGACACCGTCATGCAGCTGCCTTCGCTTGCCGTCCATTCATGGATGAGTGCGCTCGGAGCCGAACGTCTCAGCAGCAAGTGCGATGCCATTGATCAGCGTGTAAAGGCTGCCGGCGGGTCGTGGGAGCAGGCGTTCTTCGCCACGATAGCCCGCGGATTCGGTTTCGGAGTCAATAGCGAAGCTTTCGAGCTGTGGGCTTCCGGCTTGCCGTTCATGCAGGTGGCGCACCATCGAGACAATCCGTTTCAGGTGGAAGCCCTTTTCCTTGGCTATGCAGGACTGCTTGACGATGACGCCATGAACGACAAGCAGCGTGCTTTGGCGCTTGCTGACCCTTACTTCGTCCGTCTGCAACGCGAATGGAAATACCTTGCACATAAGTTTCATCTCGTCTCCATGACCCGTCATACGTGGCACTTCATGCGTCTGCGTCCTCAGAACTTCCCTTACATCCGCCTCTCACAGCTCGCCACGCTCTATTGTTCGAGGCGTGCCGACCTGAGCAACATAGTGGCCTGTACCACGCTTGACGACGTTCGCAAGGCGCTGCAGACCGAAGCCGGCGACTACTGGCGCACGCATTACACCTTCGGAAAGGAGAGCGCCGAGTCAGCCAAGCGTCTCTCGTCATCCTCCATAGACGTCATTATCATCAATGCCGTGGTGTCGATGCTCCACGCCTACGGACGCCATCGTCAGGACGAACGGCTCATAGCGCGTGCCGCAGAGTTTCTCGAGGCTCTGCCCCCAGAGGATAACACTCACATCCGTCTATGGCGCGAGTGCGGCATTTCTGCCGACAACGCAGCCGACACGCAGTCGCTCATACAGCTCCACAACCGCTATTGCGAGCGCAAGGACTGCCTCAGATGCAGGTTCGGATATTACAGTATGAAGAGGATATGAGAGTTAGGAATTAGGAGTTAGGAATTAGAAGTTGTGGCCATTTTGACAATAAAGTAACGAAATAGTAGAAAAAAGTGGATAGATATAGGCATAAATAAAATAAAAAAGCTACTTTTGCATTATTACTAACAATCTAAACCACGACTATTATGAAAATCAAGTATCTCAAAGTGTCGGTGATGTTACTCGCCGCTACGTTACTCACCAGCTCGTGTGTAGGTTCGTTCTCGCTTTTCAACAGACTGGCGAAATGGAATACTCATGCCACAGGTTCGAAGTTCCTCAACGAAATTATCTTTATCATCATCTCGCCCGCCTATGCAGTATGCTGCGTGGCAGACGCACTTGTGCTCAATACCATAGAGTTCTGGTCGGGTAGCAATCCGATGGCACAGAACATCGGCAAGACTCAGAACGTCACCGGCAAGGACGGTCTCATCTATGCAGTCACAACATTGAAGGACGGTTACGAGGTGAAGAGTCCGAAGGGAGAAGTGGTGAAGTTCCTCTATGACCAGCAGACCGATTCGTGGTCGCAGGTGCAGAACGGCAAGAAGACCGAGATATTCCGCTTCAACGATGACGGCACCATCCAGGCCAACCTCCAGGACGGACGCCACATCACAGTAACACCCGATGAGGCAGGTCTCTTCGAGGTGAACATGGCACAGTACGGCGCCTCTTTCTATGCAATGCGATAATTTCTTAGTTTGCCAACCATATTCGTTAATATATAATTAGGGCGTATCAAGATTGAAGTAGCTTCAGTCTTGATACACCCTAATTTTTTTCTTATTAGTCCAATCTTTTATCAGCTCAGTTTCTCTATTTCTTCTTTAGAAAGTCCGGTGTAAATGGCTATCTTGTCAACAGACTCTCCCATTCCGAGCATCGTTTTAGCGAGGCGTTGTCTTTCTTCGTTAACACCTTGCGCTTTTCCTTGTTCTATTCCTTGTTCTATTCCCTGTTCTATTCCTTGTTTTATTCCTTGTTCTATTCCTTGTTCTATTCCTTGTTCCAGTCCAAGTCTCATTCCTTCATCGCGTGCATTACCGAGCACGTCGTTTTGTATCATCACGGCGTTGATATGCTCGTCATAGGCATAGCGTTCTGCGTCCGTCATCGAGTAGTATAGTAGTTTCTTTCTTGCTTCCTGCAGTCCGGGTGCGGTGGTGTCGTCTTTTATGATGCCATTCTTCAGGTACGCCACCCATTCCTCGAGTGGTGTAACAGCCACCTTGTTAAATTCATTTACACGCACGAGGATATACTCCGGGAAGATTTCCGAAGGACTTTTTCTCACGATGGTTCCTTTCTCCTTACTGCTCACCATCAGCTGGTCGTGTGTATGTACGCCGATAAACTTGTTTTGTCCGACGTACAGATAGTCAGCACCCTTTCCGAGGTCGAAATATAGAATGCTGATGGAGTAGACCTTCTTCACCTCCTTATATGTATCTCCGAGATTTATATGCTCCGTGATGGCCTTTGCCACCCCGTAGAGTATTCGCTCTAAATAATAAAGCTCGCTCGTGTTCTGTACCTCCACGATTATAATCTCGCCCTTCGAGTTCTTCGCTTTGATATCCACGCGGTTGAACTTGTCGTCCTCAGCCTTCTGGTTGCCTTCGCTTTCGAGAATCTCCAGTATCTCCACCTTCTCGTTCAGGAACACGGTAAGAAATCCTTCGAGTACGTCGAAGTTGGCCTTTTGTCGTAGCAGACGTTTGATAGCCCAGTCAAAGCGTATGTATTTATCATTCAGTGTACCCATATCTCATATATATGTTATGTTCAGAGTTTCTTCTGCAAACTTACATAAAATAGTTTAGAAAACATCCATATAATTCGTCTTTTTTGTGTAAGTTTGCATTCAGAAATACAACATAAGCCGTTAAAGCCTAATTGTTTAGCTAACACTATTACAAATCATTGAATAATTATTCTTATCATTTTTATTTATGACAAAAAAACATCTACACATGCTGCACTCTTCCGTTGTTGCCCTCGCCGTTGCGATGACAGCAGGAAATGCACAGGCAGCGACGTCCGTAAGCAAGCCGGGAATGGCACAGCCGGACGCTAACGCCGCACGGACTGCCACGGCAAACTTCCTCAGTCCGTTGAAGGCTGCGGCACGCGCCGCATCGCGCGACCTATGGGGCTATATGTATTTTGCCAATGCTTGGCCTACGGCAAGTCAGGAGTACGGATTCATGGCATTTGATGCCGCCACCGCTTCCAACTTCCGCGACTTGCGTACAGAAGAGGAACGCAACATGCTTCCTAACGGAGGTTCTTCTCTCTACAACGGTAAGTATAATCTTATCAACTACAAGAAGAACGGCAATTCGCTCCGAATCACTCACTATTGCCTCGACACCGAGAACAAGTGGCATTCTGAATTCGCTCCCGAAGAAGTGACGTCAATGTCGCTCCTTGCCACGGAGACAGCCACAAGCCAGCTGACGGGAAAGGTGTACGGACAGTTCTACACCAGCGACATGAGCAGCTTCGAGTTTGGCGTTATCGACTATGACAAGATGGAGCGCACAGCCATTGCGCCGTCCACACACAAGTATGTGGCTATGGGTGTCAGTTCAGAAGAGCGCGTTTATGCCGTTGCCACAGACGGATTCCTTTACGAGATAGACACCAAGACGGGCGAGGAGACCAAGATAGGTCCCACTGGAGTCTACGTAGCGCCTTCGTCAGAGAAGAGTTTCGGACAGAGTGGCGAGATTGATCAGGACGACGACACCTTCTATTGGGCTTCGTTCGACGCCAATAAGCACGGTGCTCTCTACACCGTCGACCTTAAGACCGGACTTGCCACACTCGTGGCAGACTTCCCTCACAACGAGCTGTTCTACGGTCTGGCTGTTCCAGAAGCCACCCCGGATGCAGCAGCACCTGCCGCACCTACCATCTCTGTAAGCTTTAACGGCGCTTCCACGACCGGACAGATATCCATCGTGGCTCCTTCCAAGACATACGGCGGATCTGCACTTACGGGCAATGTGGACTACGTGGTTCACGCCGGCACACAGCAGATTCTCAACGGAACGATGAAGGCAGGATCGACATCCTCGTATACCATCACCGTTCCCGAGGGTATGAACTACATCACCGTGACGCTCTCTAACGCCGCAGGCAAGAGCAAGAAGGCTTCCACGTCCGTATTCGTGGGCTACGACCAGCCCAAGCAGGTGTCGTTCGCACGTCTTAAGATTGACGAATCGACGGGCAAGTCCACCGTTACATGGGGAGCGCCCAGCGGAACGCTCAACGGTGGTTATCTCGGAACGCTCAAGTATGACGTCGTTCGCTATCCTGACGGCACGACTGTAGCAAGCGGAACAAGCGCCACGACATTCTCTGAGACCTTTACAGACCGTCAGCTGCGCAACTACTATTACGGCATTACGCCCGTCAACGGTACGAAGCGCGGTGAGGAACGCCGTACGGCAGCCGTGCGTTTCGGCGACAACATTGAGCCTCCTTACCACGAATCGTTCGACACGGAGAACGACTTCGACCTCTATACCGTACTCGATGCCAACAGCGACAAATACACTTGGTCATGGCACGAGAAGAATATGTGCGCACAGTACGAGTCGACCGACGCCAAGAAGACAGCCGACGACTGGCTCTTCACTCCTCCCGTACAGCTGCGCGCCAACCATTCTTACACCGTTCGCTTCAAGGCACGCAACTCAATGTCGCTCTATGCAGAGTACATTGAGGCCAAGTGGGGCAATGCGGCAACTGTGGTAGGAATGACCAACGTGGTGGCTCCTGAGACAAAGCTCACAGACAGCAACAACGCAAAGACGCTGGAGACAACGTTCAACGTATCAAAGGACCAGATATTCTATCTTGGCATCCACGCCATCAGCAAGGCAGGAACCGGCAAGATCTTCGTTGACGATATAGAGATACTCGATAACGGCGTGCTCAACGGACCTGCTGCTGTGGAGGATTTCACCGTCACTCCCGACCCGAACGCAGCGCTCCGCGCCACCGTTTCGTTCCGTCTCCCTGAGAAGAACGTGGCTGGCAACACCGTCGGCGCCATCACCAAGACCATCGTAACACGCGACGGACAGACCGTTAAGGAGTTCGGTGCAGGCAAGGCTGGTCAGACTCTAACGTGCGAGGATGCATCGCCCGTAGCCGGATTCAACAACTACACCGTTACTGCATATACATCCGCAGGAGCCGGTACACCTAAGATTGTTTCGCAGTATGTCGGTCTTGACGTTCCTGCTGTGCCCACCGGACTGAAGGTTAATGACAAGCAAAGCTCCGTAAACCTCACATGGGACAAGGCTTCGTCACGCGGCACTAATGGCGGCGCAGTCATCACGGACGACGTAACGTTCAATGTTTATCGTGCTCGCTCCAACGGTGGCGTGACCAACCTGCAGCTCCTCCATTCGCCTAAAGACAACACCTACAGCGACAACATCTCCACAACGGAGGGCGCACAGCAGCTCCGTCTCTATGCTGTCTCTGCAAAGAACGACAAGGGCGAGAGCACACCGCTTCTCTCACCGGCTGTCATCACCGGCGCTGCTTACCAGCTCCCGTTCCGTTCAGGCTTCACCACAGAGGAAGGAGCACCGCTCTGGTGGTCGCTTACCGCTGACGAAGAGAACGGCTTGGGATTCCTCCAGAACACGCAGACATCTTCTGACGGCGACAACAACTGCCTCGCCTTCACGTCATACAAGAACGGAGGCACAGCCGATATCAGCTCGGGCAAGATTGCGCTCGGTGGTGTTGCAAAGCCCATCGTGACGTTCAATCACAGTGGAACAGCCGACAAGGACATCGTTCTCGACGTATATGCTTCCACACCCGACGGCACACAGACCCTCCTCGGAACCGTTGACTATAATAAAGTGTCTGGTAAGGCAGACGATTGGCACCGCACATCATTCAGCATTCCTGCTGCAATGGCGTCAGAGCCTTACGTAATCATCACCTTCAAGGCCACCGCTTCCCTCTACGGCATTCTCAAACTGGACGACGTTTGCGTGCGCAATACTTACACCAACGATCTCTCCGTGGCTCTTTCTGCACCTTCAGAAATCCATCGTGGCGTAAAGACTCCGGTAAACGTAATCGTCACCAACAGCGGCGAAAAGGCTGCTTCAGGTTACACCGTCACCCTGACTTCCGGCAACAAGGAGCTGTTCTCGCAGAAGGTAAGCGAGGCATTGCAGCCTCTTGCCGAGAAGACGTTCAAGGCAGACATCGTCAGTCCGGTGACAAGCAGCTTGGAGAAGATGACTCTCAAGGCCACTGTTACCTACGATGCTGACGAGTATAAGGCTGACAACACGGCATACGCCGATGCAAAGGTAGTTGATTCCGACGTGCCTATGCCTGCATCGTTCAGTTCGTCAAAGGATGAGGCTGCCAACAAGCTCACTATGACATGGAGCACTCCGAAGGCTGTCAACAAGCGCGTGACAGAAGACTTCGAGCAGTACGACAGCTGGGCCATCAATCAGTTCGGCGATTGGACCACATACACCGGCAAGAAGGGCAACACCACGGGCGGTTGGTGGGCAACATACGGCATGCCTTTCCCGCACGAGGGCGAGAACTATACGTACATCGTATTCAATCCCGAAGCCATCCAGCCCGGCATCACTTCGCAGAACTCGTCCATCGCTCCCCGCAGTGGTGAGAAGTGCCTGATGTCTATGTATAGCCGTGACGGCAGAACATACTACAATACTGACGACTGGCTGATTTCTCCGATGCTTTCAGGTGAGGCACAGACCGTACTCTTCTGGGCAAACAACGGACAGCCTGACATGATGAACATCCGCTATCCGCAGACCATAGAGGTGCTCTATTCGGACAAGACTGCTGACCACGCCGACTTCCAGAAGTTGTCTACGTTCACGCAGTCAGGCGGTAAGTGGAATTCGTTCACAGCCGAACTCCCCGACGGTGCCAACTACTTCGCCATCCGCTGCACCACAAAGGAGGCTGACGCATTCTGTCTGCTCCTTGACGACGTCTATTATTATGCCGGATACGGCAAGCTGAAGGGATATAATGTATATCGCAACGACGAGTTGGTGGCTACGCTTCCTGCCGATGCCACATCCACAACCGTGACCTTCGACCCCAATGCTGAGGCTACACGCTACAGTGTTTCTGCCGTATACGCAGGTGGTGAGTCTACTGCAGCTTACGATGACGCTTGCCAGACCGACATCCATAACGTCACCATTGATGCCCAGCATCCCGCCGATGTCTACACTGTGGACGGACGTATCGTACGCAAGAACGCCACATCACTTGCACAGCTCCCGAAGGGCATCTACGTAGTGAATGGCAAGAAGGTTGTAAAGAAATAGCCTTAACTAATTCATTATAAGAAAACGCCTGCAAAGCCAAATGGGTTTTGCAGGCGTTTTCTTGTTCTATCTGATTATCATTCTCGTCAGGTTTTCCTCGCTGAAAGTCTCCCTTGCCACAGCCTGAATCTCCTCTGCCGTGAGCGTGTCAATGCGTTCGCAGAGTGCCGTCACGTCCTTCATCCAGCCGTAATGGAGGAAGGTCTTGGCAAAGTCGAGCGCGAAAGCCTCCCTCGAATCACACGCTATACCAATCTGTCCGCGTATCTGCTTCTTTGCAGCTCTCAGCACAGCGTTGCTCAGCGGCTTCTCCATCACCTTGTCAAGCTCGCGGCGGACAAGGCGCAGACAGCGGCGGACGTTCTTCGGATCGCAACCGAAGTAGACCGCCCACAGCCCGGTGTCCGAATAGCTCTGCGTCATGCTCTCCACCGTATAGACTAAGGCGTTCCTCTCTCGCAGCGATACGTTGAGCCTTGCCGTCATTCCCGGTCCGCCGAGGATGTTGTTAAGGAAGTAGAGAGCTATGCGGCGCTTGTCCCTGATGCCGTACGAACGGGTGCCGAGCATCACGTGAGCGAGGTGCGTGTCCATGTGCTTCTCCAAGGTTTGTGCCATGTAGGGTGGGAGAGTGGTGCCCTCGGCAGCCTCCTTTATGCGGCGTTCCACGATGGGCAACACCGGTGCTGTGCCCGTCGGCAATGGGCAGGCACGCTCCAACAGCTTCACCAGTCGACCGAAGTCTACGTCGCCATACGCGAAGAACACGCAGTTCTCCGGGCGGTAATAACGTGCGGTGAAGCGCTTTGCGTCCGCCGTAGTGTATGTTCGCAGCTGGTCAGCCGACCCTAAAATGTTGTGTCCGAGGGGATGTCCTTTGTATATGGCGTTCTCGAAGAGGTCGTAGACGAGTTCTGAAGGCGAGTCGTTATAGCTCTCAATCTCGTCGATTATCACCTCCACCTCCTTGTCAATCTCCGCTTGAGGATACGTACTGTTAAAGACGATGTCGGTAAGCAGGTCCACGGCACGGTCGATGTCGTCCTTAAGCACGGCGGCATGATAGACCGTCTCCTCCTTGTTGGTGAAGGCATTGAGGTCGCCGCCCACACTCTCCAGATAGCCGAGAATCTTCATCGAGCCTCGTCGCTCGGTGCCCTTGAAGGTCATGTGTTCGCAGAAGTGCGCCATTCCCTCCTCCCGTCCCGCCATTTCGTCGCGCGTTCCGGCTGCCACGGCATACCCGCAGTAGACCACGGGTGAGCTGCTTGGAAGATGTATTACACGCAGACCAGACGCCAGCGTGTGTGTATTGTATTTCGTCATGCTGCAAAGTTACACTTTTCGGTAGATACCCGAGCAAGGGTTATGCAGTTTTATCAACTTTCAACTCTCAATTCTCAACTTGATTGTTGCTTGATGTTACGTATTTACCCATTTTTGGTCAATAAGTCATATTTAAGATATATTGTCTTATTAATGTCTAAAAACAGGAAACTTTAGTGTTTTAAAAAGTTTCGCAACCGCATTTTTTATATAACTTTGCGCCATCGACAACATGTAATTATTATTAAAAATAGTATTAAGATGATGACACTAATAAGAAAGGCTGCCATTGCAGCCATCGCCCTATTGCTCATGCCGCTGACGGCAAGTGCAGACGGCAACTTCGTGCTTTTCAAGTACGGCAACTTCGACACATGGGTAACACGTCAGATACATGAGTCGGCTGTGATAGGCGGAAACAAGAAGACGCTCTACGAGATAGGTCCCTCACGCGCCCTTACCGGCAACAATCCGTACACCAATCTCGGCGGTTCGCCGTGGGGAACCAGCAACGTCATGGCTAAGGTGATGGGCGTTGTCAAGACCAACAACTCCGTTTATCGCGACCATCACGGCTCGGGACATTGCGCCAAGATGATGACCCACATCGAGACTTGCCGCGTCCTTGGCATGATGAACATCAAGGTGTTGGCGGCTGGAAGCATATTCCTCGGCGACATGAAAGAGCCTATCACCGGAACGAAGGACGGCCCCAAGGCGCTCAACTTCGGCATTCCCTTCACGCATCGTCCCAAGGCGCTGCGCTATGACTATCGTGTGCAGGTGCCCGGAAACGCCAACCGCATAAAGCAGACTGGCTTCTCCAAGCCCACTACGGTGGCAGGAAAGGACTGCTGCATAACCGTGCTCTTCCTCCAGAAGCGTCACGAGGACGCCCATGGCAACATCACAGCCAAGCGTGTCGGAACGCTTGTCGTGAAGTATAGCAAGACCACGGGCAAGTGGATAGACGGTGCCACGTACGAAATACATTACGGCAACATCACGCACAAGCCTTTCTACGACGCTTCCACCATGGGACTGCGCTCCGTAGACTACGCCCGAAACTCCAAGGGCAAGAGCGTTCTTGTGAGAGAAACGGGCTGGGCTGACGCTGACGAAACGCCCTCGCACCTCGTATTGCAGTTCTCTTCCAGCCACGGTGGAGCCTATGTGGGCACCGTGGGCAACACCTTCTGGGTGGACAACGTAGGACTGGTGTATTAACTAAACTATTCTTAAGACAATGAAGCCAATCATACCCCTGCTTCTCTCCCTCCTTTTCCCAACGGGAATGTCGGCGCAGCAGAAAGACATATACGTCGACACTACGGCTACGTCAACGTCCATGACGCTTGCCGCAGCCGATACAGCCGTGCATGCGCAGCCAGCTGCTGACCAGCTGCCGCAGAAGAAGCGCAGTCTGATGACTCGATTTCTCGACTATTTCAACGACGCCAACAAGGAGAAGAAGAACCGTCGGTTCGACTTCAGTATTATCGGCGGACCGCATTACAGCACGGACACCAAGCTTGGCATAGGTCTGGTGGCTGCCGGACTCTATCGTTCCAACCCGCAGGACACGCTCCAGCCGCCAAGCAACGTGTCGCTCTTCGGCGACGTGTCTACCGTCGGATTCTATATGCTCGGCATCCGTGGCACGCATATCTTCCCCGGCGACAAGCAGCGCATCGACTACACCACTTACTTCTATTCCTTCCCCACCGACTTCTGGGGAATGGGATATGCCAACGGCGACAACGATGACAACTGCAGCGACATGAAACGATGGCAGGCGCAGATGAAGGCGAGCTGGCTGTTCCAGACCGCCGACCGGCTGTTTATAGGTCCGACGCTCTCCATCGACTACATCGAAGGCAGAAACATAGAGCGTCCCGAGCTGTTAGAAGGCCAGCGCACGAAGACGTTCAATCTCGGCGTGGGCGTGACGCTCCTCTACGATACGCGTGACAATCTCACGGCTCCACATTCGGGAGTTTATCTCTCGCTTATGGAGTTGGCTCGTCCGCATTTCCTCGGCAATCATTATGCCTTCTCCACCACCGACCTCCGTGCAAGCGGATACATACCCGTGTGGAAGGGAGCGACTCTCGCTGCCGACTGCCGCGCCACCATCAACATCGGCAATCCCTCGTGGGGCATGATGGCTCTCCTCGGCAACAGCTATTCCATGCGAGGCTATTACGAGGGACGTTATCGCGACAAGAACAAGATAGAGGCAACCATCGAACTCCGTCAGCACGTATGGCGACGCAACGGCGTTGTGGCGTGGGCTGGAGCAGGTACGGTTTTCCCCAAGTTTGCAGACCTCAGAATGAAGCATGTCCTGCCCAACTTCGGTGTGGGCTATCGTTGGGAATTCAAGAAGAACGTGAATGTCCGACTCGACTACGGATTCGGCAAGCACGGACAGAAAGGATTCATATTCAATATCAACGAGGCTTTTTAGGGCTTGTTTAGTTAGAAGTTGAAAGTTGAGAGTTGAAAGTTGAGAGTTATGATTACCTTTTTTAACTATATCACAAGCAATATATTATCTAAAAAAAGACAAATCATAACTCTCAACTCTCAATTATCAACTCTCAACTAAATAAATTCTCAACTTTCAACTCTCAATAGTATGACCAAATATCACAATAACGGGTTTACGACCTTTCTCCGTCGTCTGCTTTCGCCCCGCTTTCTTTATTTCTATGCGGTGCTCTCCCTTGCCGTGCCCAACGTGGCGCTGTGCTTCACGGAGCGCATGCCGTTCATGGCTTGTCTTGCCAACGTGTTGTTGCCGTTGGGTGTTTACGGCGGGCTGATGGCGCTGTCGCGTAAGACGGGCTGCCAGGTGTGGCGCGTCTTTCTGCTTATCTTCTTCGCCGCTTTCCAGCTGGTGCTTATTTATCTTTACGGACGAGGAGTGATAGCCGTGGACATGTTCCTTAATCTTGTGACGTCCAATCCCGGCGAGATGCTCGAACTGCTTGACAATCTGGTGCCTGCCGTGGCTGGTGTTGTGGTGCTTTACGAGCCTCTCCTCGTGCTTGCCTCCTTCTCATGGGCACGTCATCTCAAGGCAGAGACGGCGTTCTGCCGTGCCATGCGCCGTGCTGCGCTGTGGTGTATGGTGGCTGGAGCGGTGGTGGCAGGACTCTCTTACGTGATGTATCCGAAGGGTGAAGACCGTCCTTTCACATATCGTGCAGAAGACCACATGTTCCCCGTCAACGTGTTTTATAATCTCGGACTTGCCGTGGAGCAGAGCAGTCTGTCTGCCAACTACAAGGAACGCGTGGCTGACTTCCGCTTCGATGCCAAGTCAGACCATCCCGCCGACTCAGCCGAAGTGTACGTCCTCGTCATCGGCGAGACCGCACGTGCCGCCAACTTCCAGCTCTATGGCTATCACAGACCCACCAATCCGCTTCTCTCACGCACGGAAGGACTGACGGTTTTCTCGCATACCATGTCACAGTCGAACACCACTCACAAGAGTGTTCCGATGCTTCTCTCTGCCGCTTCCGCTGCCGACCATGATAGATTGTACGACGAGAAGAGCATCATTACGGCGTTCCGTGAGGCTGGATTTCACACCACGTTCGTCTCCAATCAGTTGCCCAACCATTCTTACATCGACTTCTTCGGCAGCGAAGCGGACGACTGCATCTTCATTCGTGAGGACGAGACGGAGGCAAAGGAAGGTTCTGAGGATGTGGTTGCGGCCACGAGCGACGAGCAACTCCTGCCTTACGTGAAGCGTATTCTGGCAAAGAAGCGCACCAAGGAACTCATCGTGCTCCACACATACGGCTCGCACTTCAACTATCGCGACCGTTATCCGCAGAGCGAAGCCCGCTTCCTTCCCGACACTCCGACGGAGGCAAAGGCGAAGAATCGTCCTTCTCTCATAAACGCTTACGACAACACCATACTGCAGACCGACCGCCTTCTGGCTTCCATCATCGGTATGTTGCGCAATCGTGGTTGCGCAGCAGCTATGATTTACACCTCCGACCACGGCGAGAACATCTTTGATGACCAGCGCCTACGCTTCCTCCATGCCTCGCCCGTGCCCTCAGCTTACGACCTCAACGTGCCGCTTCTCGTATGGACATCGGAGCAGTACAGTCGTGACTACAGCGCCATAACCGCTGCCCTCCACGCCAATCGTGACAAGGACGTGGAGACCAGCGTAACCCTTTTCCCCACCTTGATGTCGATGGCTGGCATCTCATCGCCGCGCACCGTCGCTCTGACGCCGCGCTCCCTGACTGACGCTGGCTATAAAGCCCTGCGCCACCGCCTCTATCTCGACGACCATAACCGCGCCGTGACATTGCGCCAGGCAGGAATGGATGAGTTTGACTTCGTGAAGATGAAGGAGTGGGGGATGGGGGACGGCGGACGCCGTCCGCTATGCAAATATTGTCCCAAGAGTAAAAACCTGTTACAAAATAAAAATTGATTATAGAGTTCCCGTTTGCTGTTTTTAAGGTGTTTTGCTGTGCAAACGGCACCCATGCTTAACAATAGAGCCACTTTTATCATACAATAGCGCCACTATTAGAGTGTAAAAGTGGCGCTATTGTATGATAAAAGTGGCTCTATTGGAGTGTAAAAGTGGCACTATTGCATCCCATTGATGCTTGTTTGGCTCCGCCATTCATTGCACACTTCTTTTCTTAACCGCATAATCAGCTATATATCAGCATGCTATCGCTGCACGCTCAAAACTCGAAAATTTCGCACCAAGGATTTCTTAGTGCGCTGAACGAGGAGTATTGAGCATTAGAAATGCAAATATTGTGTCGGAGCCTCCGTATTATTCAGCCAGTTTCTTTGCTATCTCCTTGCCGAGCTGCTCGCATTGCTGGCGAGTTTCCTCGCTGAGGCTCTGCTTTATCTCCACGGTGTTGCCCACAAGCTCGAGCTTCAGCTTCTCCTCGTTGTATGCGAGAATCTTCTTCACGGTCTGACCTGCCCATGTGAACGAGCCGAAGACGGAGAGGAAGCGGTCCTTGAGGTTGCGTCCGGCAAGCTCGGAGAGCAATGATGCCATCGGCGGATAAATCTCGTTGTTGTATGTGGGTGCGCCGAGGGCTATGGCCTTGTAGCGGAAGATGTCGCGGATGATGAACGAATGGTTCTCGCGCGAAACGTCGTGCATGACGATGTTCTTGACGCCAGCCTCACTTGCGGCTGCTGCAATCATCTCTGCCGCACGCTCCGTGTTGCCGTACATCGAACCGTAGCAGACCACCAGACCCGGCTCAGCCTCGTAACGGCTCATGCTGTCATACATGCTTACCACGCGCTCGATGTGCTTATGCCATACGGGTCCGTGTGTGGAGCAGATATAGTCGAGCTTCACGCCGGCGAGCTTCTTCAGCGCCTGCTGCACCTGAACGCCGTACTTGCCAACGATGTTAGAGTAATAGCGGCGCATCTCGTCCCAGAAGATGTCGCAGCACATGTCCTCGTCAATCACAGCACCCGAGAGAGCGCCGAAGCATCCGAAGGCGTCGCCTGAGAAAAGGGTGGCGGCTGTGGTGTCGAGCGTCACCATTGTCTCGGGCCAATGCACCATCGGCACCATCGTGAACGCCAGCTCGTGATGTCCCAGCGAGAGCGTATTGCCCTGCTTCACCTCGAGGATGTCGCCCTTGTTGCCCACGCCATAATAGCCGCCGAGCATATCGAAGGTCTTCTTGTTGCCCACGATTACAGCCTCGGGATAATACTTCTTGATGAGAGCGATGCTGCCGCTGTGGTCAGGCTCCACGTGGTTCACGATGATATAGTCAATCTGACGGTCGCCGATGACGCGGCGGATGTTGTCGAGGAATTGCGGGAAGAAGTCCACCTCCACGGTGTCGACAAGCGCAATCTTGTCGTCAAGGATTATGTACGAGTTGTAGCTCACGCCGTAAGGCAGAGGCCAGAGACCCTCGAAGAGAGTCTTGTGGCGGTCGTTGACGCCAACGTAATGGATGGACGAAGTGATTTCTGTCTTCATTGTTGATATGTTTTGGGTTGTTTAAATAGTTGTGTCATTTATTTATTCTGCAGCTGCTGACCGAATTCCTTCGAGATATAGTTGAAGATATCCTTGCAGCAGTCGGCAGAGAAAGCCGTGGCTGTGGCGATGAGCTTGTCCCATACCTCCTCGGAAAGGCCCTGCTCCACGTCGTCGCGCGTCACGCCGTACTTTATCATACCGTAGATGAATCCAGCATTGAAGTTGTCGCCGGCTCCGATGGTGCTCACCGTCTCGGTCTTGGGCATGGCATACTCCTTGTGGAAGCCGTTGTTGGAGAATACGCTTACGGGATTTGGTCCGTCGGTATAGATGAATCGCTTGCAGTAGAACGATGTCTCGGCACGATAGACGCGCTCAGCCGAGTCCTTCTTATAGAGCACCTCGAAGTCCTCCTTCGAGCCTCTTACGATGTCGGCATACTCAAGGTTGTCGATGAGGTTGGGCGTAACCTTCATCACGTCAGCCTGGTGAGCCTTGCGGAAGTTGACGTCATAATAGATGATGGCACCTCGCTGGCGTGCGTATTCGAGCAGACCCGAAACCTGCGGACGCAGCGCCGGATTGACGGCATAGAACGATCCGAACACCACGATGTCGTCCTTCTGGATGTCAGGATAGGCAAAGTCCATGTGGTCATGCTTCTGGTCGCGATAGAATATATAGTCAGCATTGTTGTCCTTGTCGAGGAATGCGAGCGACACCGGCGACTTAGTTTCCTGAAATACGTTAATGGCAGATGTGTCGACGTTGTTGTCTCGGAGAAAATCACGGACGTATTCGCCCACTCTGTCATTGCCCGTCTCGCTGACGAACACGGTCTTGACGCCCGCCCTTCCGAGCGATACGATGCCGTTAAAGGTGGAGCCTCCCGGCACAGCCTCGATGGGCTTGCCGTTCTTGAAGATGATGTCGAGCATTGTCTCGCCGATACCTATTACTTTTCGCATGGTGGAATATCTTAGTTAATATTATGTTTCTCTATGTATGTAAGAGGATGCAAATTTCTTAAAAATTATGGAAATAAGCAAGTTTTGCGCAATAATTTCACTAACTTTGCACATTCTTAGATAACCCCATTTTTAATGACTAAAACAAGTCAATCCACAATGAAAGATATATGTTGTATCGGTCATATCACTAAAGATAAGATCATCACTCCGCGCAAGACTGTCTATATGGCAGGAGGCACATCGTTTTATTTCTCTTATGCATTCAATCATCTCCCGAAGGACGTCACTTTCCAGCTTGTCACAAAGCTCGGCGAAAGCGAGATGGAGTCGGCAGAGGCAATGCGCCGTGTAGGCATTGACGTGCTGACCTTCCCCAGCCGTCACACCGTCTACTTCGAGAACAAGTATGGTGAGAACCAAAACGAACGCACACAGCGTGTGCTTGAGCGTGCCGACCCCTTCACCATTGAGGAGATGAGCACCCTTGATGCCAAGGTGTTCCATCTCGGTTCGTTGCTCAGCGACGACTTCTCGCCGGAGGTGATAACGTATCTCTCTTCCAAAGGACGCATCTCCATTGACGCTCAGGGATTTCTTCGTGAGGTGCGTGGTGAGCAGGTTTTTGCCATCGACTGGGCTGACAAGCTCCAGATTCTCGCTCATACCGACATCATAAAGGTGAACGAGCACGAGATGGAGGTGATAACCGGACTCACCGACCCGCGCAAGGCTGCCGAGAGACTGGCAGAGTGGGGCGTGAAGGAAGTGGTGGTGACGTTGGGAAGCTACGGCTCTCTGATTCTCGCCGAAGGAAAGTTCTACGAGATTCCCGCTTACGAACCGCACGACATAGTGGACGCCACGGGATGTGGCGATACATATTCAGCAGGTTATCTCTGGTGTCGTTCACATGGCAAAGGATATGACGAGTCGGGACGATTCGCCGCTGCCATGTGCACACTGAAGCTCGAGCACACAGGTCCGTTTGACCGTACGATAGAGGATGTGCTTGAGATTGTAAACAAGTAAACATAGTAAAGCAATTGAAGACATTTGAAGAACTTGGCGTAAACGGCGACATCCGCCGCGCCATTGAAGAACTTGGATTTGAGCATCCGATGCCCGTCCAGGAAGAAGTAATACCCTATTTGCTCGGCGATGGCAACGAAGTCATCGCCCTCGCACAGACAGGAACAGGAAAGACCGCCGCTTTCGGCATTCCGCTCCTGCAACGTACAGACCCCACAAACCGCGCCACACAAGCCATCGTAATCTCGCCGACACGTGAGTTGTGTCTGCAGATTGCCGACGACCTCAAGTCGTTCGCAAAGTATATCAAGGGCATCAACGTTGTGGCAGTATACGGAGGAACATCCATTATCGACCAGATGCACGCCCTGAAGCGTGGCGCACAGATTATCGTAGCCACACCGGGACGACTCATCGACCTCGTAGGACGTGGCGCAGCCAAGCTGGAAGCCGTGCGCAACGTGGTGCTTGACGAGGCTGACGAGATGCTCAACATGGGTTTCTCCGACAGTATCAACGAGATTTTCGAGAATGTTCCGCAGGACCGCAATACGCTGCTCTTCTCCGCTACGATGAGTAAGGAGATAGAGAAGATTGCGCGTGGCTACCTGCATGACTACAAGGAAATAGTGGTTGGTTCGCGCAATGAGGGCGCAGAGAACGTCAACCACATATATTATATGGTGAATGCCAAGGACAAATACCTGGCATTGAAGCGCATCGTCGACTATTATCCGCGCATCTACGGCATCATATTCTGCCGCACCAAGGCTGAAACGCAGGAGGTGGCAGACAAGCTCATCCGCGACGGATATAACGCAGAGCCGCTGCACGGCGACCTCTCGCAGCAGCAGCGCGACATCACCATGCAGAAGTTCCGCCAGCATCTCACGCAGTTGCTCGTCGCTACGGACGTGGCAGCGCGAGGACTGGACGTGGACGACCTCACGCATGTCATCAACTACGGCATGCCCGGCGACACGGAGAGCTATACTCACCGCTCAGGACGTACCGGTCGTGCAGGCAAGAAGGGCACGTCCATCTCCATCATACATACCAAGGAGAAGGGCAAGGTAAGAGCCATAGAGAAGGTTATTGGCAAGGAATTTGTGGACGGAACGCTGCCCACACCGCAGGAGATCTGCTCCAAGCAGCTCTTCAAGGCCATTGACGAGATAGAGAAGGTGGATGTGGACGAGGATCAGATTGCTCCGTTCATGGAGGATATCAACCGTCACTTCGAGTACTTCGACAAGGAGGACATCCTCAAGAAGATTGTTTCGCTGGAGTTCGGCCGCTTCCTTAAGTATTACGCCAACGCCCCTGAGATTGTCAAGCCGTCCACATCGCATGACCGCAAGGAGCGTGGTGAGGGTCGTGATGGCAAGAAGCGCGAGAAGCGCATGCCGGAGAAGGGCTACCGCCGCCTCTTCATCAATCTCGGAAAGGACGACGGATTCTATCCGGGCGAGGTGATGCAGTTCATCAACCGCAACGTTCACGGCCGTCAGGACGTAGGCCACATCGACCTGCTTGCCCGCATCTCGTACATCGAAGTGCCGGAGGAGGACGCCCAGAAGGTTATGCGTGCTCTCAACGGAGCCTCATACCGTGGTCGCACGGTTCGCTGTAACGACGCCGACGACACGCCTTCTGACAACAATGGCGGACGTCAGCAGCGCCGTTCAGGTTCGGACCGTGGAGTAAGAGGTGACCGCCGCTCGTCACGTCGCGACGATGGCAGTCAGTATGAGAAGCGCTCAAAGCGTCGCAACGACGGTGAAGGACGAGGTCGTTCGCAGCGTGGAGCCGCCCGTTTCGAGAGCGGACGTCAGGACGACTGGCGCCAGTTCATCGACAATCCCGACATCAAGCTCGTAGGCGAAGAGCCCGACTTCTCAGAGGAAGGATGGGCACGCCGCAGACCAAAGAAAAAGTAAAAAAATATAAACGCTAATAATGGGCGCAGTCAATGCAGACTGCGCCCATTTTGTTAATGTATTGATAATAAGCAGGTTGCTGAAATTCTCTCACATTTTATGAGGGAATGTTGGCACTTTCATACACATTTTAAGGGGGAATAATTGTCATTCCGTACACATTTTATGAGGGAATGCGCCTTTTTTAACTGATTTTAGCTATAAAATTGAGCTTTTACGTCCTGCTGCTTCCGCTTAATTGTTTATGCTGAGGACGCCGAGTGCGCCTGTAGAAGTGGCTCTGTATTTGATTAGTTTTTTGCCTCCCGTCTTGCAGATGCCGTTGTTGTTGAGGTCGTACTCGCGCTTACAGTTGGCGCAAGTGGCAAATCCCTTGGAGTTGATGCTGAGCTTGTATGACACCATATTGGTCTTGGCGTAACATTCCGGGCACTGGCTGTCGTAGGCGTATAGCGTGGCAGGAGACGAAAGATTGCCGTAACCCACTATCACACCCGTCTTGTTATATACGCCGATGGCGCGTGTACGTCGCAGGTCGTCAGCGTTCTCCTTTGCCTTTGTGGTCTTGTTGCTTTGGTTACTCTCAAAGTAAATGAACAGCGCTCCGCCTTCCGAACCCTCATGGATACGGCAGAACACTCCCGGCGACATAGGGTTGAGTGCGCTTTGAAGCGTCGGGTCCTGATGTACGGAATTGTCGAAGACGAAGTAAGCGCGTAGCGAGGAGAAGTCGAATGAGTCGGCTGAGCAGGCTACGAGAAGCGGTGCTGCCAGCAAAAAGACCTTAAGCGACGTGACGATAAATGACGTGCGCGTCTTAAGGAACAATGAAATGATTCTGCTCGATGTCATGTTTCGTTAATTGAGAGTGCTTTTTATTTGAAAATTGAGAGTTGAGAATTGAGAGTTTTTATTTGAAAATTGAGAATCGAAAGTTAAGAGTTATGATATGCTATCATTGATAACGATCTGGCATTATAGCTATGTAAGGTAATCACAACTCTCAACTTTCAATTCCCAACTCTCAACTATAACTGTTATTCGTACTGAATCATCTGCAGCACGTCGGCTATCTTCTCTATTCCTTCCTGCAGTGGCTTCTTCACCATCTGCTTGATAAAGGGATTGAGGTCAGCCTTTATCGTGAGCTTCATCTTCGATGTCGTGGTTGTGACGGGGAGAATCTGAATCCAGAAATTGAAGGGAATCGGACTCTGTTCCGTCTCAAACTTGATGCACTTCGGCTCGTCGCGGTCTACGATACGCAGACGTATGGCGCCCACCGGCGGCACATTCACAGACATCGAGTCAGCGTCGAATGTGAGATCCTTGATTTTCTCCGCTTGCTGACGGGCTTCCTCCGGCATGCTGTCCTTCATCAGCTCCATGCGCTCCTTGAGCTTCTCAAGGTTGTTAAGGTCGCTGAGCTTCGAGTAGACGCTCTGCTGGGGATAGTTGATCTGGCGGATTGTACTTTCGAATGTACTCATTTCGTTATTTTCGTCTGCTCTTGTTATTTCTTCCAGTTAGCCGGATCCTTGCGCCATTCAGCCAGAACCTCGAGGTCTTCCTTATTGATGTAGCCGGTCTCAGCGGCGATGGCTGTGGTGTGCTCATAGTCAGAGAGGGTTACGAGGCGAACGTTGGCAGCCTTGAAAGCCTCCTCAGCAACGGGGAAACCGTAAGTATAGCTTGCCACCATACCCACTACCTCGAAGCCAGCCTTGCGCAGAGCGTCAACAGCCTTGAGCGATGAGCCGCCGGTAGAGATAAGGTCCTCCACCACTACAACCTTTGCTCCCTCGGGAATGGTGCCCTCAATCTGGTTACCCATACCGTGATCCTTCGGCTTCGGACGAACGTAGCAGTAGGGGAGAAGCAGCTCGTCAGCAACGAGAGCGCCCTGGGCGATGGCTCCAGTGGCAACACCAGCAACGGCTGTAGCCTCGGGAAACTCCTCATGGATGAGGTGTACGAGCTCCTGCTTTACGAAAGAACGGAGCTCGGGATAAGCCAATGTCTTGCGGTTGTCAGTATAAATCGGCGACTTCCATCCTGATGCCCATGTGAAAGGATCGTTGGGCTGAAGCTTGATGGCCTTTACCTCAAGAAGCTTTGAGGCGAACATTTTTTTCAGTGTACTCATTTTGTTTTCTGTTTTTATGTTATTCTTTAAGTATGCTTTCGGCTGTTAGGTGCGATGCCAGTGGCATTCGAGCCAATGCAAATGTAGACAAAATAATCGAAATATCATATATTATATTGTGCATTTATGCGTATGGCGAAGATTTTTACTAACTTTGCCTTGCCTATTCCCCACCTCTTATTATACATCATACTTACTATGAGCAACATTATACATCCTCTTCATACCGACATACAGCCCCCGAAACAGTTCACATTCCCCTTCTGCTATACTCCTCATCCGCTGTGTGAGTTGGCAGCTGAGGCTGTGCAGCATTACATCCGTACGTCAGGTGTATGTGACGGAGAGGGTGGGGGAAAGATGTTCGGAGTGCTCGTGGTGAGGAATGAGGCTGCTGACGGACAGCCATTGGTGAGCGATGGGGCTGCTGAAGTGGCGCCATACGCTTTCCTTGCCGCTTATTCCGGATTGCTATCGGGTCGCAATGACTGGACCTTCTTCGTGCCTCCGGTCTTCGATGCGCAGCGTCCGGATGGACATTTCAAGCTCATTGAGGCAGAGATTTCGGCCCTTAACCATGAGGTTGAAGCCCTTGTGAACGCTCCGGAATACAAGGAAGCGCAGCAAAGGCTGGCGGACGCTAAAGCCCTTTACGCCAATAAGATGGCAGAACGCAAGGCTGATATTGCCGCAGCGAAGGCGCGACGTGACGAGCGAAGGGCAAGCGGACCGATCTCAAAGGACGAGGAAGCTGCCCTTATAAAGGAAAGCCAATACATGAAAGCGGAGCTGCGACGCTTCAAGAAGGAGTCGGAGCAGACGCTTGTGGCGGTGACGGAGGAGGTGGAAAACCATCGTTCGCGAATAGAAGCGCTGCGCCATCGTCGCAGTGAGATGAGTGACGAACTGCAGAAGTGGCTCTTCTCTCAATACCGCATGCTTAACGCTCGTGGCGAAATACGCGACATTACCGACATATTCCTTGAGAAAACCGGAACGATGCCACCCGCTGGAACCGGCGACTGCTGCGCTCCAAAACTCCTGCAATATGCTTACAGTCACGGACTTCAACCTCTATGTATGGCTGAATTCTGGTGGGGCGACTCGCCGCGTCAGGAGATTCGACATCATCTGTATTACTATCCTGCCTGCCGTTCGAAGTGTCTGCCCATCCTTACGCACATGCTTATCGGACTGGACGTCGAACCAAATCCGCTCCAACGTGCAAGAAACGTAGGCGAACCGCGCATCGTCTTCGAGGACGAAGACATCATTGTGGTGGACAAGCCCTCCGGCATGCTCTCCGTTCCAGGCAAGGAAGTGATGGTGACAGAAGACGATTCGGCTGCTAACGTTGAGGAATATGTAAAGCGAATGCTGGCACGTCGCCATGCCGAAGGAAAGAGTATGACGGAAAAACCAGTCACGGTAAAAGCCGTTCATCGTCTCGATATGGACACAAGTGGTCTGCTTGTCCTCGCCCTTAACGACGCTGCCTATACGGAAATGCAGCGCCAGTTTGCCTCCCGTGAAGTGAAGAAGCGTTACGAGGCATTGCTTGACGGCATCCCGGAACGCCTCCCCGACACCCCGTTCCGCACCATGAGCGACGACGGACGTGACGGTCGCATCACCCTTCCGCTCTCTCCCGACCTCTCAGACCGACCCCGTCAGCAGGTGGATTATCAGACCGGCAAGCCCGCCGTCACCGACTTTCATGTCCTGAGAGTTTTACCCTCTGGCGTCACCCACGTCTTGCTCACTCCGCATACGGGTCGAACCCATCAGCTGCGCGTCCACTGCGCCCACCCCGAAGGTCTTGCTACGCCCATCCTCGGCGACCCCCTCTATGGTCGCAGCGCCACCCGTCAGCGCATGTATCTGCACGCTGCCAGCATAGAGTTTCGCCATCCCGTCAGCGGAGAAACCATACAACTCAGCAGTCCGAGCAATTTCGAAACAGCTGTATCACAATCCGATGTCCGTTAACTTCACGAGCGAAGCGAGTTATCTTCCAACTTCTGATAACTCCCTTTCGCTTGCGAAACTTTAGTCTATTGCGTATAAAAGCGTCTCTTTTATTTCGGTGTTCCGAAAAAAATCAATAATTTTGCAGAATCTTATGCCGTATAAATCAAACAAACGATCTTTCTTTGATTAGGATAGGAAGATGCTCCTATAGTTCAATGGATAGAACGGAGGTTTCCTAAACCTTTGATCCGGGTTCGATTCCCGGTGGGAGTACATAAAACAATTCAAAATCTTTTAACATTCACACAAGTAAACTCTATGAGAAAAGCGATTTCACTTGCCTTGCTGCTTATGGTAGCAATGTTCTGCAATGCGCAGATGGCAAACCCCGTGAAGTTTACCTCGCAGCTCAAGACAGGCAATACTGCTGAGGGCGAGATTATCTTCTCTGGTAAGATCGAGAAGGGATGGCACGTCTATTCTACCAACCTTGGTAGCGACGGCCCCGTCGAGGCGTCATTCCATGTCGATAAAAAAGACGGTATCGAGCTGGTCGGAAAACTTACACCGCGCGGTCGTGAGATTTCCGAGATGGACCCCATGTTCGGAATGAAGCTCCGCTACTTCGAGCACAGCGTCCAGTTTGTCCAGAAAGTGAAATTCACTAAGCCGACATACTCCATCAAGTGCTACCTCGAGTTTGGCGCTTGCAACGAGGAGATGTGTATGCCTCCCACAACCGTAGAGCTGCACAAGCAGGGCAAGGCTCCCGCTACTGACGCTGCTGCAGCTGCCGAAGAGGCAAAGGAAGAGGCTCAAGGGCTGACCGCCGACTCTGTAAAGGCTGATTCGGCAGTCGCTGCTGACAGCGCAGCTGCCCCTGCTGTTCTCGACAAGTCAGAAGCCCAGAAGCTCTGGACACCGGTTATTTCAGAGCTTGCCAAGTATGACAAGCCCGTGAGCAACTCACTCCTCTACATCTTCCTTGCAGGTATCGTAGGCGGATTCCTCGCACTCTTCACTCCGTGCGTATGGCCTATCATCCCGATGACAGTGAGCTTCTTCCTCAAGCGCAACAAGGAACGTAAGAAAGCCATCCGTGAAGCCATCACCTACGGTGTGAGCATCGTGGTTATCTACGTGGCTCTCGGTCTGATTGTGTCGATGTTGTTCGGAGCCAGCGCTCTTAACGCCCTCTCCACCAACGCCATCTTCAACATTCTCTTCTGCCTCTTGCTCGTAGTGTTCGCAGCTTCCTTCTTCGGAGCTTTCGAGATTACGCTGCCGGCATCTTGGACCAATAAAATTGACGCCAAGTCAGAACAGACAAGCGGCATCCTGAGCATCTTCCTCATGGCGTTCACCCTTTCGCTCGTGAGCTTCTCATGCACCGGTCCTATCATCGGCTTCCTCCTCGTGGCAGTATCGTCAGAAGGCAGCATCGTAGCTCCGACCATCGGTATGCTCGGCTTCGCCATTGCTCTGGCTGTGCCCTTCGCTCTCTTCGCAATGTTCCCCACACTGCTCAAGTCAGCACCTAAGTCAGGTGGTTGGATGAACGTTCTGAAGGTGGTTCTCGGCTTCATCGAGCTGGCTTTCGCACTGAAGTTCCTCTCAGTGGCCGACCTCGCTTACGGCTGGCACATCCTCGACCGTGAGGCGTTCCTCGCACTCTGGATTGGCATTTTCTCTCTGCTGGGCCTCTACCTCCTCGGTATGTTCAACTTCCCGCACGATGATGAAGGCCGCCGCACCAACGTGCCGCAGTTCTTCCTCGCTCTCGCTTCGCTTTCATTCGCCTTCTATATGATTCCTGGTCTGTGGGGTGCACCTCTTAAGGCAGTCTCTGCTTTCGCACCGCCAATGAACACTCAGGACTTCAATCTCTACAAGAACGAGGTTCATCCGCGCTTCAAAGACTATGAGGCAGGTATGGCAGCAGCTCGTCTTGAGGGCAAACCGGTTATGGTTGACTTCACTGGTTTCGGCTGTGTCAACTGCCGTAAGATGGAGGCAGCCGTATGGACAGACGCCAAGGTGGCTGACCTGCTCAACCAGAAGTACGTGCTCATTTCGCTCTACGTGGACGACAAGACTCCGCTGCCGCAGCAGATGGAGGTGACAGACACCGACGGTTCAAAGCGTACACTCCGCACCGTAGGCGACAAGTGGAGCTATCTCCAGCGCCACAAGTTCGGTTCTAACACCCAGCCGATGTACATCCTCCTCGACAACGAGGGCATGCCGCTCACCGGCAGCCGCTCATACGACGAGAACATCTCTGAATATATCGACTTCCTCAATGCCGGTCTTGACAAGTACGGCGAGTCGAAGTAAACAGTATGACATATCAAAACTAAGAATAACGCAGGGACTATCCCCGTATTGCAGCACGCAATGCAGGGAAGTCCCTGTTTTCGTATGCTCACCGGCAGGCGGGCAGACAAGATACAAGTAGACAAGGAGATTTGTTTATACTCGATATTGAAAAAGCAGGATAATTCTTGCTTGTCATTATTTTATTTAATAAATTTGCAGTCAAAACTAACCATAAAACAACATATACTGTAATGCTTGACAACAACATTCGTGAACAGATAATCAGCCTCATCAACCGTGAGGTAGTGCCGGCTGTCGGTTGTACAGAACCAATGTGCGTGTCGCTCTGCGTGGCACGTGCCACAGAACTCCTGGGATGCCGCCCAGAGAAGATAGAGGCACATCTGTCGGCAAACATCCTAAAGAACGCTATGGGCGTGGGAATCCCCGGTACGGGAATGATTGGTCTGCCCATCGCTATCGCCCTTGGTGCCATCGTAGGCAAGTCAGAGTATGGCCTGGAGGTAATCAAGGACCTCACACCTGCCACTCTTGAGGAGGGAAAGGCATACGTGGCAGCCAACGAACACATCGACATCTGCCTGAAGCAGGGCATCACCGAGAAACTCTACGTGGAGATACACTGCAAGGCTGACGGTCATGAGGCTGTTGCCGTCATCGCCACCGACCACACACGCTTCGTGTATGAAGAGAAGGACGGTGAGGTATTGATGGACAATCGCAAGCCCGCTGGTGCCGTAGCCGCCAACAACGACATCCGTCTCAACATGCGCTTGGTGTATGATTTCGCCACCACCACTCCCTTGGACGAAATCCGATTTATCCTCAAGACCCGCGAATACAACTTCCGCATTGCAGAAGAGTCGAAGAAAGCCAACTACGGACATTGCCTCGGCAAGACCATTGACCGTCCTCTCAGCCACGGCATCTTCGGCAATTCCATCTTCTCACACATCATCTCCAAGACTGCATCGGCTTGCGACGCACGTATGGGAGGTGCCATGATTCCGGTTATGAGCAATTCTGGCTCGGGCAATCAGGGTATCTGTGCCACCAATCCCGTGGCTGTATACGCTGACGAGAACGAGAATACTGAGGAAGAACAGATCCGCGCTCTTATCCTGAGTCACCTCACTGCCATCTATATCAAGCAGAACCTCGGCAAGCTCTCAGCCCTCTGTGGTTGCGTGGTAGCAAGTATAGGTTCAAGCTGCGGCATCACCTATCTCATGGGAGGCGACTATCAGCATATCTGCTCTGCTGTCAAGAACATGATAGCCAATATCACCGGCATGATCTGCGACGGCGCGAAGCCCAGCTGCGCCCTCAAGATTTCGTCAGGTGTTTCCACCGCTCTCCTCTCTGCTCTCCTTTCAATGGAAGGCAAGTGCGTGTCGTCCGTGGAAGGCATCATCGACGACGACGTAGACCGTTCCATCCGCAATCTCACCAGCATCGGTGCCGAAGCAATGAACCGCACCGACGAAATGGTGCTGGACATCATGACGCATAAGGGCTGCTAATAGGCTGCTTATATAGGCAGGGCTTTGACAAAAACCTTTCTCCACAATCCGCTTATGGGCGCAAATCCTATCGGATTTAAATAAAAGGCTTTACATTAGGTCTTACGAGAACCAGTTCTCGACCGACCTA